>JAABUK010010210.1_pt1 | contig 12585 bp, 11 predicted proteins | sample 5559141 | NCBI WGS metagenome assembly JAABUK01 (sample SAMN10711869, study PRJNA513367) | rock metagenome | isolation source: Antarctica rocks | place: Antarctica: Victoria Land, Pudding Butte nord | collected 2016-01-03
ATATCCGCCCAAAACGCCGTTGACAGAGGCTTCTTGTGAGTCCCAGTATGCTACTGCTTTGTTGTACCAGGCCTCCTGAGCGCCTTCTGGCGCTTGGGCTAGCTCAGACCACAATGCTTCCGGCTTGATGTACTTCTGCACCTTGCCAAATGCCTTTGTTAAGTTTGCTCAACAGTAGGAACAACTGCCAACAAGATCAACGACGCCGGTAGACAAAATGTCAAAGTACACAGGTTCTGCACCTTCCCATCGCTGTCTTCCCCACGCAAGCTCATGAGACCGCCCCTGAGGCCCAGCGCTGGCGAAGCAGCTCTGAGCAGACTTCGATCAGTCCATGGCTGCTGATTTCCAAGCGGTCTCAAACGGGCTGCGAACACTCAGTCAAGCACTTGCGCGTTGTGAGGTTCTAGCGTATTGCTGCACATGCGCCCCACCGTTTTGTATTTTGGGCAGCCAATGCATAGCACACTCAGGCAGAGGTAACTAATGACAGTAGTCAGCAGAGGTGACTAATGGCAGCAGCCACGGCTGTCAAATTTGTGAAGAGCAGCGACCCTGTTCATAATGCAAGTCACCAAACAAGTTATGTACTCTTTGCTTTGACGTTCTCTCAGCTGACCACACCCTGGAAGTTGCTGCTTCTGCCCTCTTGAGTGTACTGTTGTGGCTCGCCAAAGTTCAGTTGTTCAGCAGTGCAGATCTGTAGGACCGCCAGAAATTTCAAGCATTGGTTGCTCAGCAGACATTGCTCTGCTGCCTGGACTGGGACTGACCGTTGCATTCGTCTGTATGCATGGAGGTACGACCATGTTTGGATCATGAAGCCCATGGGCAGTAGCGGTCATGCCTTCCTGGGGTATGTTCAGGAACTGCTGCAAAGTACAGTATTCTACGGTACACATAGACACCTTTTTCCTTAGTTGTCTGAACCCAATGACCACATCCCGAAACTGCACCCAAAGAATTGTTCATTGCAATTGGTCAATGCAGTAAGCAATAGACACCGTCGCAAAGGTTTAAAAAGGTGCTAGAGTGATTGCTAGCACCTGTATCTATGCTGTGCACTTCACACACCATTTCTGGTCTTGTTATGCATATGCTGTTGCCACAGGCATGTGGCCTGGTGATAGACATGGGTTAGTCATCGATGCAGCTGGTCTAGAAGCAGATAAGTCATCGACAACGCGATCGAAGTGCAACCGAAGTGTGAGACGGGCAGCTGCACGTACACAGCGCCTCTCAGCAACATGGTTGAACACAGGTTGTTGCGCGAGACATCTCAGCTGCAAGAAAGGCAACAATGGCTTCACCATCGGTCGACATCACGTCTATCAGCGCTCTTTTCACCCTTGCCTCTCCTTCGAAGAAGGGGCAGGCTGAAGCAGGAGTGGTCGCAGCCCTGTATTTTCTTGCTTGGGTCTCCTTGATCGTCCAGGTCCCATTGTGCAAAGGAAAGTACTATGCGGCCGTTACCGCAACTCTGTTTGCAACAGGTTGGTCCTTGACTTGACTGCTTGCAGCTGCGATTTTGCTGGCCAACCTGCTTGATACATGCTTGCCGGCGCGGTCGCATCACTAGATGTGTTTGTGACTTTGCAGCCCGCGGAGTTGGCTACATCTTCAGAGCTTTAGCAGAGCAGAAGGTCACTAAAAGCCGATTTGAGGCCTACCTGATCCTCACAAGCGCCGCAACTTTCTTGTTTATTGGAGCATTGGGAAGCTTGCTAGGCCACTGGTGAGTGTCTTAATGAGATGGGGTGCATCGCACTGCATGATGTCTACCCTAAACGAGAATCCAACTTGGCTTAAATGTGTTGCAGGTGTGAACGATGCTCAGGGAAATCCCACTTAGAGGTTCGGCTGCCGGGAGGAAAAACTCTTTCAGTTGCCAGGCTGATGCGCTTGCTGCATGTTGTTGGCATTGTCTTTGCTGTCTTTGGCATTTCTGGTGCTCTGAACCTTTTCAATGCCAAATCCATGGCTGACATTGCCAGTGCTCAACAGGACCGCAAAACATCAAACAGGGTGAGCTTTTCTTTCTGGCCTTGTGTCCAAACTGTGTATTGAAGCAAGCCGCAATGCTGTACCTGTCTACAGCCATGTGTTGCACCAGCTCGCATGCAATCCTGAAATGCCGATTCAGGTGCCTCAAGAACACCATTTAGCTTTGTCATCAAAATGTGCCGTTGACAATGCAGGGGTTTGTGGCTCTGATGGCAATCTACACTGCATTTGCCTTGGCATGCACACTTTTGAGCTGGACGAAAGCACGCGGTTCTGGCCCTGGTCCATCTTTTCTGTCGAGGACTGTGGTGAGTTGCATTCAGCAATGTGATTGCAAGTAGGCAGGGCGTCACTAATGCATTTAGCTTTTGTATAACAACTCCTCATCATTGCCTTTGCCAAGGGAACATATGTGGCTAGCGCTGCTGCTTCAAGTAAGTTGACTAGCATTGCTCTGTTGTCATTGCAATTGAGGTTGCTGGTAGTGATACTTTCCAATCACTTGCCGATCGCTGTCTGTGTGGTGCAGGTTGTTGCTGCATTGTCAGCTGCATGTGGCTTGTTGCTCATCAGGACAGTGTTTGGGCTGCTGTCGATTGATCATCCAAAGTTCACCAACCAGCCACGTCTACTGTACACTCTGGAGGCTCTGCCTGAGCTGCTGGCTCTCTACATTGTGGCAGCCCCAGGCTTTATGCCAGCTGTTGGCCGAGATGCTGATCAGCAGCAACGTAAGCCTGCAGTGCAACCAGCTGGGGCAGCACTGCAATCAGAAAATGTACCTGTCTGACATGCACAACGACACATCACTGCAGACATGGCTTTGCTGCTGGACTTGGTCTCTGCGTCTACTGGCAGACTGCTCCTGTGGTTGTAAGGATCTGATGTACACTAGAAGAGTAGTTTGGCAGTGTACCTTGTGAAACAATTCGTAGGCAAAATAATGTATTATGCTGAGTGCTTCATGCAAGTAGCGATAAGCAGCGGTATGTGTGCAAGCAATGTCACACAGGCTTCACACTTGTGATCACACCACACAGATCATACGACTCTGCTATTTTGCTCAGCTTACAAGGGTTGGGTTCAAGCAAGTCTGTAATTATAATGTGTTGACTTGCATCTCAAGCACTAAAATTCACAGACAACTGCCAATGTCCACACCATGCTGTATACCATACCATTGTACAGCACAAACAAGTCTGGCAAAGCAGGCAGCCAATCCACAACATGGCTTAGAGCTGTTTCATTCACGGTAAATGCCCTGTTAGCTTGTAGCAAACAGTTTGCTGTTGGTAAGAATTGCAAATTGCTTATGCAATGCTCAACACTCCACCAGAAATCATGATCAGGCGACCAACATGTCAACTTCACTTGAAGCAACGATGTCGCTGTGTTTTTCCGAAGAACTCGACCTCGGCTTTGAACAAGAGCATAACCCGATAACTGCTGTAGCCTGGACTGCTGAGGACAGCCAGGCGGGGCTCCAAGCTTTTTGTGACTTTCTGCCGCTACTTGATCCAAGTAGCGAAAATGGGTTGCTGGACATGTCTTTGGTGTCTGCTGATCAGTTGCCCGCAGCAGATGCCAGCAGACGACGAGAAGCAATGGCTCCCTCTGAGCGCAAAGAGCACAGCAGGCTCATACAGAAACGTTATAGGCAGAGGCAGAAGGTAGTGTTGTGGTCCCATCAGTTGCCCAGTTTTGATTACTCTTCCTGACCCGCACACTGCCAGCATTTTCCAATCAAAATAGCATGCGGTGGCGTTCATACGGTCTGTCGTACTGCAGGCTCGCTCTCACACTGTGGAGTCCCAGCTTGCACAAACAACAGCTGAGCTGGCAAGTCTCAAAGAAAGGCAACAGCAGTCAGAGCACAGTCAGCGGCAGCTCCAGCAAAGGAATGTGCTGCTAGAACGCATGGCCAAATTGAAGAGTCGTTCAAGTATTGAACTCAGTCAGCCAGCACAGAATGTCAATGCAAAATTGCAAACCGCTTTGCAGGTATGCTGTTCTGTCTTACCCACGAGATGCACGTAAATCCTTCTTCCAAACTGCTTGCAAATCTTGCTCCAAGATGCTGGTCGTTTTGATCCTTGTCGCAGGCCGATGTTGAGCAAGCGCTGGTAGGTGTCACAAGCAGTTCAGACAGAGGACAAGTGTTGACTTTGACAGTGGATGAGATACGCCATGTGCTAACAGTGGAGGAGATTGGGCAAGTCAGCATGAGCGACTGCTGTGAAATGTATACGGTGAGCACATCTGCTGGAATTCGCAAAGCTCCTGTTCTGTAACCATAATCACAATTTTGACAATGTTAGTAAAACACCTGTGATCACCTGTCATCAAATACATATATAGCCTGCAACAAGCGGTGATATGGTATGCAATGTGAAGGTGCTGCTCCCCAAGCATATCAGGAAGTCAGACTGTCTATGCAGGTTGCATTTAAACTTCAAAAACAGTGTGCGTCACAGTGTGCGTCACAGTGTGCGTCACAGTGTGCTGCTATACTTTACAGAATGGCATCAAAGTGGGTTGTGAGTGCTCAAGTTGGTAGCATGTACTTCTGCTGCCTGCAGTGCAGCTTCAGTGAACAACTGGATTGAAATTGTGAACTTATTGCTGCTGTGATCAGAGATGCTGGAGTGAACTTGTGAACTTGTTGATCAGAGCTGCTGGGAAGACCACCTTGTTGTCTTTGCAGCAAGCAGAATGACAAATTGTGACAGACCACTTTTGGGGTCTGTCGCTGCACCTGTAGCTGGCGACCTGCCATGAATGTGACATCTCAACAGTGCACCAGGTGCACATACATCACTTCATCACCTTGTTGAATTGCAGATGTATGCTCGCAAGCTGGGAGAATGCCTTCTGCGTCTTAGTGATGCTGGGGAAGACCATGAGGCGGCAGCTGCAGACTTACACAGGTGGACTCCTTGCTAGATTGGATCTCAGATACACATTCCCAAGGATACACGATTTGCAGAGCTTGGTCAAGTGCCTGAATCTTAGGGGTATTGTGTTAGTGTCAGATACAGTCTGCAGTCAAGCAAGGGTTGTGTTAGGCTGCGCAATGCACTGAAATGCATTGGAATGCACTGAAATGCATTGGAATGCACTGAAATGCAGTGGAATGCATTGGAATGCACAGAAATGCATTGGAATGCACTGAAATGCATTGGAATGCACTGAAATGCATTGGAATGCATTTTACACAGGTGGATTGTGGAGTTGACTTCATTGGGGGCTTGCATTTCGTATGGCCATCAACACCTGCTCAAAACCATTCAGTCTTGCAGTCTGGATGGTAGCCAGGCACCAGTGCAGGAGCTGAGTGACATGTTCTATGCTGATGTCCTGGTAGGGATGAGCGCACTTGTAAACAATGTGTCCTGCATGTACCTACCTTGTCCTGCACGTACCTAGCTCATCATGAGCTGGAAAATAATGTTATTATTTATTGTTACTATTGTTATTATTATTATTAGTTTTGTTGTTATTGTTGTTATCATTATTATTATTAATTATATTATTACTGTTATTACTTATTATTATTATTAATTATATTATTCCTGTTACTGTTATTATTGTTATTAGTAGTATGTGCTTCTCCCACTGCCACTGCTGTGTTGTGCCGTTGAAATGACCAATGGTTCATTATCTGCTAGCCTGCACATCACAGCCAGTCACACTGCATGATGCGTGTGCTGCACTCTCTTTGACATCATTCTGTGCGGCTGTCGCATGACTTTGCTGTACCACTCTATCTGCAGAAGTCTCAGTGTGTATCTGACCTGTTTGCACCTTCTTGCAGTCAGCTGTGAACCTTTCAGAGGCTCAGGTACACGATTTGTTGCATTTAAGGCAGTGTTTCTGGGGAAAGATTGGTCAATTGGAAAGAAGTCACCAACAGATCATCAGCAGACTGTCCTCAGGCACTGCTGGCAGTCCCCATGTCAGTGACAAGCTGGCAGAGGTGACATCTTTGACGGAGCAACTTCGTGCAAATGGCAGTGAGGAGTACCGGACACACATGCAGCTTGCATCCGCACTGTTTCGAGGGGTACGTCTACCTGTCTGAAGCCTCAAATGCTGCGCTTGCTCCAACTGTTGTTCTTTCAGGAGTCAACATGAAGCATGTCACGCCAGTGTCTTCCACTTGACACGAGTTTATGCCAGATGTGTTGCTGAGTTCTATTTTTAGTGGCCGTCCTATTCATCTTAAGTGATCCCCCCATTTGCGCTGTGGCATGCTGCGCAGTTACCCTCAGCTGAAGACACGACCAAGCTTGTTTTGAATCATATCCCTGAAATGTTGTCATGAGGTTATTTTCACTTGAGAGTTGTGACGCAGATTCTGACCAGCAAACAGCTTGCTGTTCAAATTGTGCATGCCTACCCTTGGCTGCTTGACAAGCCTCGTTTTCTTAATGTTCTGGCAGCATCAAGAGGGGAGCTGACAGCACAGGCGTTGAAAGAATCAGCTGGGCTGGATGACCTTCAACTGGCTGCCAATTGGCAAGAAATTGAGCAATACCTGACCTGTTTCACAGCCCAAGATCTGCAGAGGCATGTACCATTGCTTAGTACTGCGTAATCCAACCGTTCACGTGTGTTTAAAAGTTTAAAGTGTGGGCGTTGTGTGTGTCGTTTCAGCATGGTGATGTAGAGAGGGATATGCAGATCCCTAGCAGGACCTTCTCAGCTGTTCGTGAAGAATACACATGTTACTGTCACCTGTTTTGGATGCAGCAGCTGTCATGATGCGTGTTGAAGCACTCTCCAGCATTTACCTGTCAACACTTCATTGATGAGTTAACAATGAGAGCATGCACTGAGGGTCCCATGTTTTGGGTGAAAGCAGAGACAGCTTGGGATGCTGCATGATCAGATGTGCTTGAAAGGCATTCTCATTGCATCAACACATTGCAGCGGAAATGTGTAGATTTTCTAATGCTGAAGCAAGCAGAATGACAAGTTGTGATAGGCCACTTTTGAGGTCTGTTGCAGCACCTGCAGCTGGTGACCTGCCGTGAATGTGATATCACTCAACAACGCCTTACAGATATGTCCATCTGACCTTAACGCTTGAACAGCTCAATTGAGCTCAACTTGCAAACGGCATGCATCGGTGAAGCTCATCATGTCAGCTAATTGTCTGGTAGTCTGTGATAGTTCTGCTAGAGATCATTTCTGGAGCGGAACGCTCGTGGTGATCAACAAAGCTTGCGCAAGGCTGTTTTCTTAAATCTTCCTTTGTTGGGACATTTCTCAACATGTTGACATCCAATATGGCTTTAAGTAAATAGTTATTGTGTCATCAGAATCCCAGTACACCAGCAAAGTTGCATCTTGCTGCTGGGTAAAGTCGGGCTCGGTTTTGCGCAAGTGGATGCAAACTCCAAACAGGTTGTTTGCCATTCCCCCATAAATCTCCCGTCAGCCGCTTTCCAAATTTCGCGGAATGTACAGCCAGCCGCATTTGGCGATTACTCATCGGCTCCTCCCACCGCGCGGACGGGACAGTCCGCCGAATCACGGAGCACGCGGAATACAAGAATCGAGCATGGGCCTGAGCATCCCTAGCCTGGTGGCAATGGCCATGATTTTTAGCGCAAGTTATCGCCTGTCACCTATCATTCTGCGTGCGCAGCCTAGGATTTGATAGTCAGCAGTACAGGTTCAAAGAGGCGACATGACCAGCGGCAGCAGAGCAGCAACGTGGCAATGTGTGACATGCAACCTGGCATGTGTTGTCCTTCCTACTACGTTGTTTGAGCGGTCCTGCATTATCATGGTTATGCTGTCCTTCAAATAACCAGCACGCTCCATTTCCCTTTCCTCTCGATCCACTTCTTCTGGAGTCTTATCAATACTGCAGGTGTTGTTCATCTGATCCATGATTGAATCAAGCGAGGCATCTCCAGCCCTGGCCTGCTTATCTGCAGTTGCTTGATCTGCTGCAAGCTCCTGCTGCTGCTTCAATGTCATCTCCACTGCGCAGAGCATGCATAATGTAAACAGACAATCAAACTTCATGACATCAGCGCATGCATGACTGCAAATATTGCAACACTGGTTGCTGCAACTAGTCAGGCATTCACCCTGTTCAGCTTGTTTCAGAATCTGGTGCTGACTGTGCTGTTGGGCAGTGTCAAAGGAGCTTTCTTGCAAGTTTGTATAATATACAGATGAAGCACTGTTTGGTACATACATGAAGATTGTGCAGGCACAATACACAGACCTTACGAGTTGGCCATTGATGTGCAGAGCTACATGACTGCCAGTCATATTATGTTGTGCGTTCGCAGTCAAGTCAGCGCATTTGCCAAAAATAGACATTAAGTGTGTGCAAGGCAGGTACTGACAGAGGAAGGCAAGAAGGATGCTTTGCAGCATGAGGCAGAGCGAGATGCTGCAGTTGCCAAGCAGGAGGCGGTGCAGGCCAAAAGCAATGATCAGGCCTTGTCTACACTTCATGCACAGGAGGTTGGCAGAAGGCAAAAGAGTGAGGTATTTATAACTTATTTATAAAGGTTTAGGTACATGACCATGTGTTGAGATGGATCTGTAACTGCTGGCATAGCTGCCTTGTAAGCGGGGAAGTGTGTGCTGACGCTCTGCACCGTTCAGACTCAGCATGCAGGTGTGTTGCCTGCCATGCATTGATGTGCCATCAACACTTGCTATGCATCCATTATACCAGGTGACCATCATGTGCGTGGACAGGGTCAACAAAACGTATGTCTCTCTTGCATGTGACATGTATCAACATGTGTTTAAGACATGTTGATCTGGCAGTAATGTTGACCAAAGGTGGAGGATCAGCGAGAGGCGTTGCAGACTGCCCTGACTGCTGCCAGGCAAGAGGCGGCAGATGCCAAGGCCATTGCAAGCCAGTGTCTGGATGAGATAAATTACACTCTCCACCATGACGATGAGGTCATGCTGCTGTTGGATCAAGAGCCATCCAGACAACCAGGGCAAGACTGTGGGATTGCAACAAGATGCCAGGAGGGGACATGTCTGCACATCAGCCAATATTCAGCTTGCTGAGCTTAATCAGCTTGATACATACACAGGAGCCAAGCCAGACGCCATTTGACAACTGTATTCCCTTTCCAGCAACAATGCTATAGGCTTTCTCCAATGGATTGGATGCATGCCACTTGACATGATAATGGCATGGCAAAGCGTCAAACCAACGCATCACGCCCGTGCAAGTTTGAAAAGCTGTCTTTGAATTCATAATTAAATTGATCGCTGTGTGGACAGACTAAATGCTATTCTCTGCTTGCATTGCTTCTATGTCCATGTTCAGTGTCGAAAACTTGACCATTTACATAGCAGTTGTCGTGTATCACAATGTTCAGTGTTTGCCATGCATGCAACATGTAGCAACATGAAATTGTAGGGTAAACAGTATTTTTGCTGATGCTTTTTGAGTCTCACATGCCAAGGTCTCCTGCCTTCACACTTGATCGTGCTCCTGTGCACCACCGAAGCCAATAATGTGACATGTCTGTCTGCTGTTCAATGAAACAATCAATGAGTCAGTCAATGAATCAATCAGGCTTTCTACCGACTATGCTATTGAGGAGGCGCTCAACACTTATTTGACGCTCACCCAGCAACATATCAAAGAGCAGTCTAAACCTGTTGTGGACAAATCGCTGGCACAGACAGCCTGTACATTTGTTACATATGGTAAAACCAGATCACTTGCCAACCTGAAGCGAGCTCAGATGTGGAAACAACTTTAGTTTGCGAGCATACTATTTCATATAAATGAAGTGAAGCACTTGGTTGATGGCATACTTGCCAGTCCACACAGCCGACAGTCCACACAGCTGACAGTCCACACAGCTGACAGTCCACACAGCTGACAGTCCACACAGCTGACAGTCCACACAGCTGTGAGACACTGCAGAAGGTAATTTCTTATGTTAACTTGCTGAAGCTGACAAGCAGTGAAACCAGAACAAAAACAGCCACTTCAAGCAATAGCTCATATCAACTGATGGTCATGATCCGAAAAGTCAGCAACCACACCCCTAATCGCTGCCGGAGGCAACACCAAACCCAAACCCAAATATCGTGTATAGCAAAACAGTGGTCCAGACCCTGGACCTCAGGTCATGACCAAATCTAGATGTTTGGATCTTTGCATCATCCAACTCAGCAGGAGTGGTCAAATGTGTCATATCTAATCCTGAACGGCACCGTTGACACCATCGGGGAAGAACCCTCCAGGTGTGCTGGCTGATCCAAGGTACACAATAGCCAGAACCTCAGCTGGGGTACGGGAGAAGGCAATGTTGTCTGGTCCAGTTGGCACAAGGGTCTCAGTACCGTTCTACATCACACAAGAGGCGCCTGTCAGCACATGAACATCTGGCAAAGGCTACGTTGAACGCACTGACAACTCGCCTGGACCTTGGCAACTATGCTTTAGTCTGCTGTATGGCTTGCAAATGATGCTGTCCATAAGGAATTTTCAGCAACTCAATGCTACATGCACCTGTCACATTGCCACACAACAAAGCTGGAACACGCTTGCTTCAGAATATCTTTGTATAGGGAAAGTGCTTTCTGTTCTGGGAACAGCGAAACTTGGTTGGGAGGGCTGCTTACGGTGGTGATGCCCTCGTCAGCATAGTTGGGTGGGGTTGTGTTGCTGGGCGTGGCACTGATATTGCCGCGCAGAGATGAGATGGTGTTGGCCGTCATGCCAACGTCCACACTGTATCCAGTGGCGGTGCTCATCATGTCAAACAAAGTCTTACGGATCTGCAGGCATAACCACGTATGTTGGTGCTGACCAACAAACACAGGGACTGGGAACAATGCCAGAAGACCTTGGTCAAGAGTGCAATATTTTATATATATATATATATATATATCTGCATGTCATTTGATGACTGGCCTCAGGTATGTATGTGTATGCTGTGACCTGGCAGCCTGCATGCTTGCTGTCCATTAGGATTCTTGTGATGCACAGAGACACTGCATAAACAGGCTTACAATCTGGGCTTGTCAGCTGCATTTACACTCTGCAGCAATCATCCTCAAAAGGAGGCATGCCTACACGTTTACAGCTGCTGTGACTGTGATGGTGGCCAAATTGGATTTGCAACAGGCTGAGAGATTGTGGCCACATTGAATTTGCGACATGCTGAGAAACTGTGAGAAGGGGCGGGGGTCGCAGCACATGCAGATACTCACAATTCCAGCGTGGTAAGCCTCAACTAGACCAATGCCGACAGCAGGGGCCAGCAGAGTCTTTGAGGTGATGAGGGGAGCAGCGACATCACACCAACATCCTCAAAGATAAAAGAGGATAGGAGGCCGTTGATGTCGCTGGCTTGGTAAGTGAATGGGGGGCGCAGGGTCTCACCAAAGGCAGCAGCAGCAGCTGCCAACACTGCCGTGCATGCTGCCAGGTCAATCTGGGGCTGAGCAACAGCTGCGGAGCCTGCAGTGCATAAATTTAATGTGAGACCATTCAGTGCAAAGTTGCTGACAGCAAGGCAGTTGTGAGGCCTGAGAGCATGTGTAACCCCGGCAGCACACTAGGGTGTCGGAATGAGAGCATGTGTAATCCCGGCAGCACACTAGGGTGTCGGAACAGGTTGGGCAACTAACTCAATGCACCTACCCAGGTATGTCTGGATGACAGTCACATGGCTCATTTCATCCATGGCTAGCTCCACAAACAGGTTGTGAACAGTGTCTGAGTAAGCTCCCATTGTGCAACCAGTTGGGTCTGGGCCACCAAGGTTGTTTGTGATGGGAGTTCCATAGGCCGCACAGTGGTAGAAGTTGGCCTGCAGTTAAACGGCACGACACCGCTAAGCCCTGCAACATGAGCGGTGGAGAGGTATACCTGGCACTTTCACGGCTAATTTCCGCCTAATGGCCGCGAACCCGCCACAGCATATGCACAGCTGGAATTGACCAGAGGTCAACGAGCTATCGGAGTGCATTCGCGCGGGGCCCTAGCCTCACCTCAAGGTACTCCAAGTTCAACGCGAAGTTGTAAATGTCTGCGTCAGTGACAGCTTGTGCAGCAAACTGGCCAACTAGCAGCATTGTCACCAGAGATATCACAGCCTGCGCACAACACAGATACGTCAGGCAAGTGTCCTGTGGAGATCGACTCGGGCTTCCAGATCAACTGGAACTTGCGCCGCTGCAGAAGACCCCAGCGGCCGCAGCCGACGGTAACAACATGCATGAAAAGTCTTGACAGGCGCGTTTGCAGCACGACGTCCCACTTTGCGCACGGGCGCAGGTGCCGTTTGTCAAGCATGCATCCGTGCGTCAGCCACAAGCGTGCAGCATCAGGCAGCCACGAGCAAAGCTGACAAGATAAAGCATACTCAAGCTTGTAAGAACCTGCAATGGTGCAGATGCAGCACCTTTCAAGCCTGAATGTGACAGGCACGATACCTTTTGAAAAGCCATGGCTTCTGCTGGTGGCAAAAACCTCTCGAAGTTTGTACGATACGCCTTCGAGCAATTCAGCCACGAGTTCGGAAGAAACTTAAAGACACACAAAAGCTAATCTCGCGCACTTTT
>JAABUK010010211.1_pt1 | contig 12585 bp, 18 predicted proteins | sample 5559141 | NCBI WGS metagenome assembly JAABUK01 (sample SAMN10711869, study PRJNA513367) | rock metagenome | isolation source: Antarctica rocks | place: Antarctica: Victoria Land, Pudding Butte nord | collected 2016-01-03
TGTAAGAAGAGATGCAAGCAAGATTCACAAAACAAGTGCATCACGGGACCTGAATCCCTCACTCAAGCAATGGCTTGTGCCAATGATCAGCAGCGTGTTCTGAGTTGAGCGAATTGAGCCAGCAAAGGCACCACAAGCCACAGTACTTTATACCAACAGCAAGGAAAACACATCTAATCAGGACACGGGCAGCTTTTGGCAGGTCTCACTAATATTGCGTTATGTACATTCTCAACATTGTGGCAAACCAATTGCGCAGCTCATCAGACATTCTGCTGGTTGCATTCACCTGTGCAACCATATCAGCAGTGATGCGCCCTTGGAACCAACTCACCCCTGAGCCTGACTCTGAGCTCATGATCTGAGCTGAGTCCTGCTCAGTGGACCTTGTCACCGAGACAGCCAATGTAAGGAGGGCACTGTTGCTGTGGGCCGCTTGCAGAATTGCACTCACTATGTGAAGGTTCTGTGTTTTAGCAACAGCTTTCGGACTGGTCATGTGCTGTCCTGTTCCTGTGCACCTTCTTTGACACAGAGAAATGAGATTGACGCTGTCATGGCACAAAACTGTTATATGTAGACGACAATTTCATGACAATTTGGCAGCTTGACATGATACTCTAGCAGAGCATGCGTGACAAACAGATCACCAACACAAATGGCCAGAGGAGACTGCATAAGTAGGAAAGAGCAACAGCATGCACATGCTTGCAAATCTTAAGGTTTTACCTCAATGAATTCCTTCAAGAATGGGGCTTCTGCTAAAGTGCGCACAGAGTACAGTAGGGTTACGAGTTGCTGCTGGGCTAACTGCTCAGCCAGCAACACCCTCATTGGGGTTATGCCAATACCTCCTGCCACTAGCAGAGTCCTGGAATGGGCCACGCTGCCTATCATGATCAGCTCAAGAGTGAAGTTCCCGTCAACTCCTTTGAAGCCAATTGTTTTGCCAGGCCTCATATTGTTGAACAGCCAGTTTGACACTAGTCCAACCTGAATAAGCAATCCCAAACATGGTGAGCCTAAACACATGTGCCAGGGCAGCATTTGCAAAGATCTGAAATACTGCAGTGCTCATATACGACTACCCTGCCCTTAACACTTCATCTTTTGTAGCCCATTATCAGAGCGGCAGATTGGCAAAAACAATGCATGCAGTGCAGGCCATGTGGCAGCACATGTCACGTTGTTGGGCAAGCAGAGTGGCAATAACAATGAACGTGCTGTGATCCAGGATTGTATTGTAAGTGGCTTTCTCGCTTCCTTGGACCAAACTTGACAGACTTGTTTGCAACAGCGATTGCATGCATTCCTGCAGCCTGGAACACTTATGCACATGCACACACCTTTGCAGTGCTGACCCGAGCATGTGGTCATGCTGCTGCTGCAGCCTGAAATGCATTGCAGAAACAACTTGCTTTGGCAAGTATACCTTTTTAATGCTGATAGTGAAAGCTTTGCGGCGTTTGATCTGCTCAGTTGGGCTGCTGATGGTCCATGTTCTGTTCAGAACCTTTCCTGGGGTTATGTCCTCAAAGTCAAAAAAGGCATATTGGCTAGGATGGCAGAACATGGTCTTGTTGGCGGGAAGCTGAGGAAGCTCAAATTCGAATGTCATGACGTCAACAGACTCCTGCTGTGTGCTAAGGCATTGCAGGTGCTGTATGTTGGAGGCCTGCAAACAAAAAGAAGTAAGTCAGTCTCAGTTACAAAGCGCTGCATAAAGCTTGCTCATGTCAAAGGCAGCAGCTTTTGCAGGCAACGATGTGCCTGCGGTTCAAATGGAGAGTCTGATTCAGAATGTGGGCAAGCAGTCATTATTGCAGGTCCATGCTCACATACATGCATGCATGCACACACATGCACGCACACACGATTGCAGCAATACTCACAGTCAGGTGGGAGAGTTCTAAGCATTCATCTTCAGCAAGCTGTTGTGTTCAGTGTTGCCAATAAAGCTGCTTGACAAGATATCACAGCATATCCATACTTGAAGTTTGCCTGGTTTGCTGGGTGGTGTAGGATTGTAGGGAGAGCTTTCCACTGCCCCCTGCTGCTTGATGGGCAAAGCTCCCTTGACATGAACCAACTCCTCTGTCTGAAAGATGATGGTGCGCTGTGCGCCGGGTAGATCGACTTGGTCCCAATGCACCTCAGCACGGCCAGACAGATGCAGCGTATCTCCCGTCGTGAAGTCTATGAAAAGAAGGGCTGCTTGAGGGTCTAAAATGAGATTGCCTGCAGCCAAGAAGCTGATGCATGCCACAGTGCAGAGCTTTGTAGGGCTGTTGAGACATGGTTTTCTTGAACAACATGCTGTGACAATTGTGAGGCAGTGCTACCAGGTGTTACAGTCAGGGAGCATAGCATGCATGCAGCTGGAATGCAACAAGCATGACAGCACCATGCAAATTGACAATCTCCCACAACCCTATGTGCAGAAAAAGGGAGTAGCCAACAGTTTAGGTGTGCATGGATGCTCACCCAGGGTGCTGAAAACATTGTTGCCGGCATAGTCCCCCCAAGACAGCTGGCCAGCAGGAGTCACTTGAACAAATCCTGGGTAGCCTCCCTTGTGGTTGATGTGGTTGATGGGCCACCCATCAGGCATGCCAACTTCTGCTGCGCTGGCCATGTGCACAGTTGCCACAAAGAAGGTATCCGCCCTGCATTACACACAACTAATAATACATATTGATATGAACAATGCTTTCCAGATCAAGATGAGCTAGGTACGTGCGGGACAAGTCTTGTGTTTCAAAGCAGTCTGAATGACACACTGCTCTGAGCGCTACATCCTTGGATGCCCAATGTATGCAACAGACAACATATGCCAATTGCACTTCACTGGCAAAGATCCGATTGGATGATCAGCAGCAAAAGTCGACCTGGGTGCAAGCTGCGCATATGAACAGACTATGATGTCATACACTACGTGAGGTGAGAGAAATGACCTGCGTTGAATTTGCTCAATTTTGGTCAAGTGATTGCATGCGCTCATGTCAGAAACAGCAGATCAACGTGTACCGTGCAATAAATTCCTGCTGTTCTGCTTGCAACTCAAATTTGCCCTTGATGACTGTTGTGGTTTTGCTAGGGTAGTCCCCAAGGCCCAATGATCCTGTCCTCAAATCTCTCACTACATGGTGCACGCGGCGTCTCAGACAAAGATAGACAGCTGTTGCAGTAACACGTCTTACGGTTGAACATTGCTACGCTGCTGAAAGCAACATGTATGTTGGATTGTAGACTGTGCACATAGGTGCCACAGCATTTACATTGCCAGCAAGGGACTCGTGGGGACTGGTAAGCAAGCACGCTGTGGGACCACAGTAAGCACAGGTGCAGTTTGCTGATCATCAGCTGTTGGTTGCACAGCCATGTCTGATCAGACACACTTGAGAAAACCTCTTGCACTGCATGTTGTCAACCTGTTTGCAACTGGTTTGCAGACTCTTTCACAATTTGCTGCTTTCTCTGCAGGGGTGAGCATGGTCGACTTTGGGCATCTGTTCTGTGCGGCAAGCCATCCTTTGTACAAATTCCAAATGCATACGAGGCTGTGATTGCTCCTTTGATGCAATTTGATGGGGATCCAGCTCAGTACACAGCAGGCAGCTCTGTGGCTACTGTTGGAGTGGTGTTTGAGAACAGACGTAGAAACCTGATCAGTGGTATTGTGGCCAGCAACAATGGAGGGAAACTGCGTCTAAATGAGTACCAAGCCTTTGGAAACTGCCCAAAATACATCCAAGGCATGGCTGACATCCTGATGACAGCATGTATAGCAGCACATGCATGCGCGGGCCCTCAATCTATGCTCTCATGAATGTCGAGTGTTTTGGCAAAGAGCAGACAAGCGTTTTATGTACCGACCAAATGTAATTTGCATTGGTGACTAGACAAGTCATGATCCCCAAACGAGCACAGATGTATACAGGATGTGATCATCGCTGTGGAGAAAATTCTACTAAACTAGAACTAGCAAGTTTTGCAATGAGCTATTCCATGTGTCAGCTCGCATGAGCTGTTTGCACGGGTGCGTGTATTGGGTCCAAATGAGTGCAAGGAAACAAGTCAAGACCTGGTAGCTGTGTACAGAAGCCTTTGTATACCAAAGAAGCTCTGCAGCTGCTCGCTTACGGGCCGTGTTGCAAACAGTCCTTGAATGCTGTGCGCTTTTTCTTGTACACCTGCTCTTCTCTGTACTTCGATTTCCCCAGGATGATACCCGGCAAGCTGCACTCTTGCGCTTTGTGCGTTCATCTGCAGGCCTTGTCACAAAACTCTTGGTCAAAGCTGGCCGATAGCTTTCCGGGCCCTGGTGAAAGGTTATGTTCAGCCCTTGATGCTTCATGAGAAACTTGCTGAGTGCGCAGGTCTGATTTTCAGCTTAGATTTCTTGGGTGATCTGCTTGCTCTTTCAATCCCGAAACGTCTTTTTTAATTCGAAAGTCATCCCTATCTCAACTCAGAAACGCCTGGGGACAAATTATGTCATAAGTCGCTTTGGGATTCCGTTGTCACAACCCCCAGCCGTTGCTGCTTGCATGCTGCTTGATGTGCGGGTTGTGCTTGTTCGATTTCCATCGAGCTTACCAAACGGATATCGAGCATGGGGTTGGACCATGTTATGCTGAAAGGCAAGGACTGGCCTCGGGCCAAAGAATATTATACGTCGGCATTGAAACCGCTTGGATATGAGCTAATCGCTGATTGGGGTAATGGGGGTGGATTTGGTGTCTCAGCCGAGAAAGTTGGCAACATATACGTTAAGCAAGGTGTGAATCGCGTACGCAATATTGATTAATGTCGCGCACGCTACCTCGATCTTCGTAGAGCCAAGCCGATTTCCAGTCCCGCTTTCAGCAACCCATGTTGTTGTTTGAGACTGGTGCAGAGCCTGAGCCCACAAGGATGCATGTAGCCCTTGCAGCTCCCACCGAACAGGCATTGCGAGAATATCATGCAGCTGCCATCAAAAGTGGTGGAACAGACCATGGAGCACCAGGGCCACGTGATCACGTACCAGGCGGGCTTGCTTGCTTTGTCATAGACCTTGACAACAACAATATTGAGTGTGACTTCCGCCCTTGAACGGTTGGCTGCAATATCTGGCGAGGCTCAAGCTATTAGACGTACATGTGTAATATTTCTCTTGATTTCACCAAAGAATGCAGTTGCTACTGCGGTGTGGGTACCACACAGTCAACAGTCAGTCTCAGACAAATTTGTATCCAGATCTGAAACAGTATAGCAGCTGCTATTTGAACTTGCAAGTCCTGGACACAGGTGTTGTCTGAGCTAACAGGCTTGCAGCTCTCGAATACGTCAAAATGTTGCAATCTCCATTGCTATGTAAACGTACAGTAATACTCACAAATTACAGACGTTCCAGCTAATTGTTTTTGCCAGGTGTGCCTAAACCCTAGTCCAGTGACCCTACATGCACTAACATGAGACACTAAATTGCACCCAAGGGGTGTGCGCAGCTGACAGTATGTACTACAGTATGTACTATATATGTGCTATATAGGCGCATTTGCGCGGCAGAAACACCTTTGCTCACTACCCGACACGGAAGCCTGAGAAATCAGCATGTTACCACTGAGGCCTGAACGTGACCTGTTGCGTCACATTTTGACACATTGCTATGTATGACTAGCTAGTGTACAACTATAGCATGACACGTGCACGACCTCCTTGTGCATTGTACATTCACAATTCAGCAGGATTAGCTGCATGGGGTTTGCACATATGCCTGAGGGAAGCCCTTCACATCTGAAAATTTCAGCTTCTGTGCTTCTTCCTGCAGCAATACCAGTCACTGAGTGGTGCAAACTTGCTAGGCTGCATGCATGCAAAGATGATGAACAGCTGAGCACTTGAAAAATGAGCAACAATTAGTCGTATCATAGCATGCCAGAAGCCACATGTGTGCACAACACATGCAAGTTTGCATGTCAGCAGCAAAAGTGTCAAAACAATCTACTTGTTTAGCAAAATTGAATGTACCTAACAATTTGAGCAATAATGTGTGAGAGCCTCTGTGACCAATCAGGAGAATGGTCTCTTCCCAAAAGACATCAGTATCACCACCTCTACTCAGTCTACCATCACTGCAACCTATACATGTCTGTGACAACAGCTCTTTCCTTACTGCTGCAAAGCTGCCTCTGTCATGGTAACAATGAGTCTTCACGCAAAAAGGTGTGCTTGAAACAGCATCAACACCCCCCATTGGTTGGGGGTGTGTTGTGCACCCAACCAGTACAATGGTGCTCATGCGTGTCAAGAAGTAAAGCTGAAGTCATCTTGTGGCTCTGCAATTGGCAAGACCGCTAGTGACAGGGTGTCATGCATGAAATGCATGGCACGATGGCGTTTTGCAGTCAAGCGTTCATTGCCATTGTTCATTTGCTCAATGCTAGACTAATCCATTATAGAGAACCTTGGACACAAACAACTTGCTGGTGTCGCACTGCATGCTGACAGGCTGTTTGCCTAACTGTATGAAGCAGTCTGCTCTGAAAAGTGTGCTCAAAGGCCGAGTTTTTGTTGTAGCAACAAAGCCAATGCTTCCGAACCAGAGACGCAAGCTGGGAGCTGCAATATGGAAACTTTAATAGAACATTTGGCAAACATGCGTTTATGCCATAAAGGGCGCTGCTGAAGGGATGTGCTATTGCACAGCTGATCGAGCCCTTGATGCCCTGTCCGGGCCTACACACGAGCCGTGAATCACGGCAGCGTGTAATGACAGGATTTAAAATACATGTCTTTGGCGCCACCGGGCGGCCAGGCTACAGCCTGGAGTCCAGGCCCAGGCTCCCGACTTTTCCACTTCATGTCCGGGGACTTTAATCAGTAACCTGTGAGTAACCTGTGAGTAACCTTGTATTCAAGAGCGTGCTTAAGTGGCACCGCATCTGTCTGTCCAGCCGGCAACCCTCTCGGCTGGAGTGTTGCTGCGCTCCTACAGTATCATGGTAGCTCCATGCCTCAAAACATTTAACGCGTGTGAGTAGGCATACAAGACCCACTGCCTACCACACGCTACTTCAGCGGGTTTCACTATGGGACAAACCTCAACATCAGACTGTCAGGACGGCCCTGTGAACGCTCATGGTGACTACGAGACTGCAAGGCCTTGGTGTGGAAGCCCTGACACCTGCCACGATTACACCAGCCAACATGCAGACGGAGCGCAGTTGCTGCAACACAGATTATGTGCCAGACTTCTACACTCAGATGAGAACCTATGCCATTCCAGTTGTGCCACAGAAGCGTTCGATAACCAACCTTTGCCTGGGAGTAATGGCAGGTTTACTAGACAAAGTTGCCAGCACTCATGTTTTTGGCAATTATGGCAGCAGGGATCGGCGCAAAGGCCTTATTACATTGGGCACCATCCAGGATACGGAGAAGCATCAAGAGCTAAGCAGCTCATCAGAACATAGATGGCATCAATTTCTGGAAGTCTGGCATACAGCTGGTTGGGGTCGCTTTGATGTCATTGTGATGGTGGATGAGCTCAGACCACTTCTCTGGCGACATCCCCAGCAACCAGAGCACATTGCAAGTATTGATGCACAGCAAATGGCTGTCTATTGTGCCAAATATTCCAGATGTCAGGGTCACAGACACTCAGAGCTGCAAACATCACTGCTAAGTTTCCTTGATGCTGTGCAAAATCAGTTTTCAAGCCCAAACGCAGTGTTGCTGCCTGCTGAAGATGTTTATGACAGGCTGAGCACTGTCAAACTTTCTCACTATGAGGCACAGTCACCCCCGTGAGAAATCTGAGCGTTTCTAGCTGCTGTTTGCAAATCGTGGTGTAGCTGGGCAAGTAGTAAGGTCACAGACGGGCAGATCACAGATCCATTTGTGCTCAACTGGCTGGACCTGCTTTGCTTCATGCTGTCTGGGCTGCCAGCAAATGGCACCATCGCAGCAGAGGTGGCCTTCATGTTCAATGAGTGGTACCGCCCCAACTCATCCCTGGACTTCCCCCGGGGTGGCAGCCAGGCCATGGTCAACGCCCTCGTCAGGTGAGTGCATCATAGAAATAATAATGCACTCAGCATCTGTCCACTGTAGTGATGTTTTCATAAATTTGACTGTATACAGGTCAATTAGTTGAACTGTATACAGTCACCATTGTCACCTGATTCAGGCTGAGCTGTCACCTGAGCTGGCAACATATGGATTGCTGAAAGATATGTTCAGGGAAGTATGACAGCTGTCCACTGTGCCTGATGGTGTATCTGTTATATCTGTGGTTACACCTGACCAATATATAGCTCACAAGCTGGCGGATGTGTTGTGTACCTGGTCCAAGCAGGTAGACAGACCGACAGACCGACAGACAGTCAGACAGACAGACAGACAGACGGACAAACGGACAAACGGACAGAAAGATGGACGGACAGACACACGGATGCACGGACACACACACACACACACACACGCACACGCCATGTTGACTAAGTAGACACAAAAAAGTTTGATGAATATCTAAAACCTGACGCGGGGTCAGTGGTCAGCTATATATACATCAGCTTATGTATAGGCACACGTTTCAATAAGCCTGAGCCTAATGCAGCCCTTTCAGTTACCAACAAGTCAAGTCTGACATGCTTTGGAGATCAGATACGGAAAGTATTAAAAGTCTTTTTAGCACGTAAATTGTAGCAAGGCCTCATATGACACCATGAGGCCTTGCTAAGGTGTCATACATTCACGTTACAGAGCTTCACAGGGCCATGCTGGCTTCACACAGGCACATTTTGAAGCTTCACACAGGCTTTGTTGCACGCCCTTTGCTCATGTGCTTCAGGAAGCTCTTCACATTTGGATACTTCAGCTTCTCTGCTTCTTCCTGTAGCAATACCACTCGCCCATGGTACATGGTAAATTACTACATACGCAATATGCGTACGTCCCAAAAGTTGACTGGCTAAGCACTCACAACACACCAAACAAAGGTGCATTTATGCAACATACGAAAAATTTGTGACATGTCAGGCGTCACAGTTGCAACGATTGCCATCATTTGCATAAATACAGCCCAGCAGCATATCATGCAGTCAGGCAGCCATCCTTGCATGCATGCAAATACAGTAGTTGGTGGTGCAGGCAGGCTAATAAACATTGCAAAAACATTACCTCAGTCAGCGCCTGCTGGACCAACAAGATGTCTCCATGTTGTAGCTGGGCTTGTTGAAAGGTTACATGCTCCTCTATGACATCACACACGACCTTTGGATGAGACTTGACCTCCTCATACACCTGCATTACCCATAATATTCCTGTAAATGTGATTATTGATTACTGAGGCTTTTGATAGCAACTCATCCAGGTGTGTTGTGTACAGCAGCTGCTCAGGAGATGCAAGGTGCGTTTGTCAAATGCATGTTGCATGAAAGGAGACCTGCATGCATAGTGACAAGCATCATAATCCAGCCCTGTGTACAGGTGCCAAGTGCTTCAAATACCACTGCGGTATGCGTGTGATTGACGCATGTGTCTCTGTGCAAGCATAAGTGGACCTTGAAAACGAATGACAACCATTCAACATGGATGGCATGATCAAAACTGAAAGCGTCCCACTGACCTTGAGAGCAGTGCCATCAGGAAAGCCTGCCTTCTTGTACAGAAACGGCATCAATGCAGGCAGGGTGTTGGTATTGTGAGCATAGCACCTTCCTAGGTATGAGAGGGTCTTCTGCCAGGGGTCATAAAGCTTGAAAAACAGGAGCATCTTGCCAGGGTTGATTGTTACAAGCGGCTTGTCATTCTTTGCCTCCTCCAGGTAGAACCACGTTTCTGAATGTTCACCAAGAATTGGTGCCTACATCGCAGAACATTGGCTTAGCCTGCAAAAGCCTATCTGTCAATCAGCATGGGATGTTGGACTTACTTATCAAATCAACGTTCAGGTGAGCTCAGGTTGCACTATATCTAAGCATGCAGCCCCCAGTCAAGTTGCAGTCTCTTGTGTGCTAGATACTGCATCCCTGTACTATTGACAACAAATGAAGCTGAAATGACGGCCTTCAGGTTATTGTAATTGCATTGGCCGCGCATATTCTCAGAACAGTCATCACAAGAGGATACCAGTATGAGATATGGGCATTCTAGCAATGCCTGCACCCAGCGTACTGACTGTAATGCGGAGGTCTGACAAAGTTGTCTCAGTGAAGTATTGTACGTTTCACGTGGTTTGCCTGTCATGTTTGTGTGTGAGATGACGGCAGTGCTGACGCTCTCAGCACGCCAATAAGTTTCACGCTGCAGCTCACAGCCAGGTAGAGAGCGTACTGTGACATCAGCAAGCCGCTGACCATCAAGGCTTGAGTCAACAGGACTTGACAGTCGCACAGACAGGTTTTGGCGCCTTTGCCATGGCCAGAGGCGCTGAGACTTGACAGCAGTGCCCCATTTGTTGGCCAAGGTCCTCTTGAACTCACCAACAGTAGCCTTGTTGTGTACCCAGAACTGTGCCACCTGCAGCGTGTGTACCAAGGGTCAGCTGCAAACACAAGCAATGCAATAGCCAGCTTGATCTTCTGTGTGACATAAAAGAAGAGAGCAAGGGCTATTTGATATTGGAATAGCAGCAAATTGGTAGGTTCATGCTCAAGCATGCACCTCCCTGGGTGTATAGCTTAAAGTAAGAAGCTTTTGGCATGTCTCATCTTGCACCCTTATAACCAAGAGTCGCTGATGGGCAGGCCATCAGGCTTCAAGTAAACATAGCATTTAGTTACTGATCAAGGAGCCTGAGCTGGAGTGTTTGAAGGTGTTGAGCAGTTCCAAGAAGAGACTCTGGGCAGACAAGACTTGTCCTGCACCTGCCTAGCTCATCATTAGCTGCAAAGCGTGTTCATTATTATTATTACTGTTATTATTATTCATTATTATTGCTATTGTTGTTGTTATTATGATTAGTGTGTTACTACTATTATTGTTCTTATTATTGTTAATATTGTTATGATGATGATAATGGCAATAATTGTTATTATTACAAAGCAGTCAGACATTTTGTGGGGTCACCTCAGAGGACCTTGCTAAAGCAGACGCACTCATTGGCAGAGTTTGTGCTGTTTGAGAGTTGCTGCATTAGTACTCACTTCAGCCAAGCTATATCAGCAAATCCTACACCTTATACAGCCAAGACAGTGCATCAAGAAAGCCCCAACATGCATGTTTGCTTGCCATGCATTATACTGAGTCCGCTCGCAAGCCACCCACTTGTTGCACCGTCACTGTAAACTGACCTTCACGGGATCCATCATGTCAAACCACTGGTTGGCACCAATTTGGTCTTGAAAGTCCTGCTCCCGAGCCACCTTGATGCACATGATGTCTTGGCGCTTGTGGCTAGCCTGGCTGGGGGCCCTTTGCATGTGTGGAGATGCAGCCCCAGCTGATGATGGTCGTGAGCCTGCCTGCACAAAAAGACAGCCTATACAGCCTTGTCAAATGGCAGCTTTGGAGATGTACCTTAAACATTGTACCAAGTGTGGTACCATGTAAGTTGCATCTTCAAATGGCAAGGCATTGTGTTGGTGATCCCACTGCCCAGCTGTCTGTCATCTGTAACTATAACCAGCATCCATGCAAAACCATTTCGTTGTGTGTCTTTGAGCAAGTAGTATGAAAACAGAGCCATGAGGCAAGGTACAGGTCTTGAAACTTGAGAATTTTGAAGACCTGTAGCTTGCTTCAAAGCTCTGTTTTGATATTAGTTGCTCAAAGACACCACAAAAAGGTTTTGCAGGGAATGTGTGGCTTGCACCTGCTGGGCTTGCCCAATCTTCCTCCTTGCCAGCGTTGTGCAAGACACGCTTAACGCAGCTTCCAATCTCACAGCATGCCAAGCAATTGTGTAACTGACAGGCTTGAGGTGGTTGTCCTGCTCACAAGCAAATCTGCACCACACACAAGAAAGAAAGGGTTGCTGGTGCATGTATACTGCAATTGGCCTTTTCTTTTCTTTTTCTTTTCTTTTCTTTTTCTTTTCTTTACTGCAATTGGCCTTGGTACATGCCTTGCTAGGAGTTCTGCTCTCCTGTGATGGCTGCCTCGTTGCAGACGGTGGAGGCGGTGTCATCCCAGAGTTATAGCCTTGAGATGCTCCATGGTATGCAGTTGGGTCATATGGAGCCAGGGTCAGGTGACTAAAGCCAAGTTCCCGTTTCAGGAAAGTCAGCCAGTCATGTGACTCATCAGCTACACTGGTGATGCTGACAGGCTTCTGGCTTGCAGATGGGCCGTGATACAACACCACCACCTTGAAGTTTCTGCGCTGAAGCTCCTGTATCTTCTCACAGAAGTCTTGGTCGGATGTGATGAAGACCACAAGGTGCTCTGGCCCGCCGTGAAGCTCCAACATGTGCATGAAGCGGTCTGCAGCCTGCGTAGATGTTGCTCAGTCAACCCTGTGTGGCTGCCTGTGCTAGTAAGCTGTTGCTTGCATATGCCACACATGCCATGAACATGTGCATTAGCTTCTCATGCGACATCAATCTTGCTGACAGACATTCAATGCTCACACAGCGCAGCTGCTGGACAAGATGG
>JAABUK010010212.1_pt1 | contig 12584 bp, 10 predicted proteins | sample 5559141 | NCBI WGS metagenome assembly JAABUK01 (sample SAMN10711869, study PRJNA513367) | rock metagenome | isolation source: Antarctica rocks | place: Antarctica: Victoria Land, Pudding Butte nord | collected 2016-01-03
AGAATGTCAGACGTCAAGTCAGTTGAAGCAAATGATGATCGAAAGCTATATCAGCATCAGATGCTATTGTCGAAAGACAAATTTGAGCTGCAGTCAATAAAAGCTGATCAAGAAGATGATCAGAAAGCTGGTCAAGATCTGACTCAGATCTTGCTCAGATTTGACTCAGATTCGAAACAAGAATCGAATGCTAACGAAAATTCGATCGAAGAGATGATTTCTATTCAGAATCAAATTATAGTTGAAAATCGAACGAATCAACTGTGCTTCAATATTCGAATAATCATGAAACAGAACAGAAAAACTTGTCAAGATATTAATCTAGACAATTGCAAAGTACTTGATGAAGTACTCTGAAAAGATGATAGACTATGAGTTCTTCAGTCAATGATCACTCAATTGATAAGAAAAGCATATGATCTTTCAATCAGTGATCATTCTGACATGAATTGAACATTGAACTTGCTGAGATGATCATATTGCTGGTCGAAGATGAGAACGACGATCAAGCGCTACATTTGAAACTGTTACGTTTGTCGTAGGTCAAAAGCATCGAGAGATCGAATCAATGAACTGCTGAAGTCATTGCTCATACTCGAACAGCAATGACAGAACATATCATTAAACTTCATTATCAATCTATCAGAAAGTGATGAAAACAACGCGATTCTGACAGTCATAGATCGATTGTTTAAGAAACGACATTATATATCGTGTTGATCAGATGACGAAGAAATCTTCGCAGAACAAACAGTCAAGCTACTGTTGATATGAGTTTTCAGAACTCATGAACTATCAAGGTCAATAGTGTTCAATCATGATTCACAATTCATATCGATTGTCTGAAAGTCTCTATGTCTGAGACTCGACATCAAGATGAAACTATTCACAGACTATCATTCGCAAATCAATGGTTAAACAGAAAGAGCGAATCAGAATGTGAAATGATATCTATGAAGTTATTGCTCGTATATGCAAGATGATTGATTCACCTGATTATCTATAATTGAATTCGTTGATAACAATGCTATTTCGCCGTCAATTGAACAGTCAACGTTCTTTCTGAATAAGAGCTTTCACCCTCATATGAGCTTCGATTCGAACTCAATCGAATATGAAATCACTCGAGCTAGAATCGAAGCAGACAAAGCAGAGAATATATTCAAACACATGAAATGATCACTAGCATTGATCAAGCAAGTCTTAGCAAGAGTCAGAATCACAATGAAGAAACAGACTGACAAGCATCGAAAGAAAATGATCTACAAGGTAGATGACATGATGTTTCTGAATTCTAGAAACATAATGATCTCACGATCATCAAAGAAGCTAGACGATAAGATGCTAGAATTCTTCAAGATTCTGATTGAGGTCGAACATGCATATCGACTGAAACTGTCGTCGACTATGAAGATTCATTCGAAGTTTGCGTCAAATCTGCTGCGACTAGATTCGAAAGACGCTTTAGAAGAACAACGAAATGAGTCATCTGATTCTATAGTGGTTGAAGATGAAGATGAATGAGAAGTGAAGAACATATTGAACTTCAGACACTATGAACGAGGCAAACAGCTACAATATCGTGTCAATTGAAAAGAATACGACGTCGATCTACATTGATACAACGTCGATGAAAGTGAATTCGAAGATTGCTTGAAAGTCATCAATGACTTTCATGAATGTTATTCAAACAAGTCAAGATAGAAATTGACTCAAGAAAGGTCAACTGAACTGCAGCAATGAGAACATTGCTAAATGAAGAAGAAGAGTAATGTTGCGATCGTGCACTTCAAGTTAGTCTAACATAGATCGTGTCAGACTATTATAGACTAGTATAGAGCTGATGTTGACACGCTAGCGGCCTAGCGTGCCTTCGTGAGTAAAACTCACGACGTGTTGCATCTTCTTTCTTCTTCAGCTTTGAACTTCTAGTTAGAATACATTCATATGATTCGCTCTATGCAGACTCATAACAACAACATTTCTTCTAACAGTCACAATCAATTTATGAAGATGATTGATGACATGTCAATGTCAGTAAGAGATGAAAAGATATCTAGTGAAATAGTCGTTCTCAGTATGAAAGTCGTGACTACAAGTGATTGAAGAATTTGCAATTCATCGACTGCGTCGATATACTGAAATGTCTTCATCACATCGACAATGTCATTGAGTAATTGATGAAAAGATATCAGATAAAATAGTCATTCTCAGTCTGAGAGTCATGATTACAATGCTTGAAGAAGTAGTGACTTGTTGATCACGCTGATATATTGAAAGAGCTTGAACTCATCTTCTTTACTTGATGTCAAGTCATACATCTATCTATGTGAAAAATCGAGAGCTCAAGAGAATGATCAGAACGCATTCTCTTTCATTGATCAGAGTCAAACATTGAATGATTGCAATTGCACATTTATACTAACAGTTCATTCAACGTTTACATGACACAAGTCAAGTCAAAAGAAGAAAAGAGTTACTCAGTACAATTACACTTTATCTTTTCATCATGTGCATTTCTCTTTCATCACATATTTCTCTGCTCAATGAATGACAATCATTAAGTAAAAGAACACAGCTTTACATATGTTACAATTATGAGCATCATGAGTGCGAAGAAAACATCTTTCATCTTCGAATCAAGAATCGAATCAAAACATCGTTGTATAGAATATCGTCAATGAAGAGCAGAGCAAAGACGATGCATTATAATCAAACAGCACAGACACTTTCATTAAAAGTTTACTTGAGCGTCACATGCTGAATAGAAGTTATAAATTCATTACTTGGTAACACAGTGTCAATCTCATTGTTTCGACTGCGTGAAGCAGTCATGTAGACAACAAGTGATTTTCTTTCTCAGAGAGTTTTGTTCACTCAATATAAGTAGCATAGAATCTCTCATGAGTTGAGTCTAAATCAATGTCACAAGAATGTATGAATTACAATTACAATTACAATACATATAATAAAATTAAGTCAATAAAGCAATAATATTATATAAAATAATTTAAATTTTGAAAGATTCTGAAAATTAAAATGTCAAGTATTATTATCAACAGTTGATTGATAATCGATTAATCAACTATTAATAATGAGAAATATTTTCTTCTTTTAAAATTAACTAAAGTGTCTTAAGATTAATAGTTTATCAATCTTAGATTGATATGATATTATTCAGTTTTCAGCTGAATATATTTTATCTATGAGTAATACTGTTGCTCAGATCTCTCGCTCAGTTCATTCACAAGTCTTCATTCAAATATCAATCTATGATTGATATATGAATAATCATCTATCAATCATTCTGCATTTGAATCTCTGCTCTTCATTTCATTGACATCTGTATTTGCTTCATAGATATTCATCATCGAATCAGCTTTCAAAACAACTTCATCATCAGAGTTGAATTCATTGTCAACATTCTTCTTATTCTTCTCATCTTGATCTATTAATTCAATATTAATCAATGATCAATTGAACATTAATGAGAAAAACTTGTTGAATTCAACTTCTTCTGAAGTTTTCTTCTTCTTATTTTTACCTTTGACTTTGAGAGCAGAAGAGACAGAAACGAGAACAGCATCTTCTGTACAATCAAATTTTTTCAAGTACAAACAGACGTTCAGATTCTTTTTATTGAAACATTTTATGATTGATTAGTGATCAATCAAATATCAATAGTAAAATAATAACATACTTTTTTTCTGCTTGAAGCATTTCATGCACTTGACTCTCTTGTTCATCTTCAACACAAGATGCGCAGCAGTCTTATTAATTTATAATCAATGAGTTATTGATGATTTATTGATCAATGATTAATAATTTATCAATTCATCTTTCTTGCGTGAAATTTTGAGCAAGACTTTCTTCTTTGATTTGATTTTTTTCAAAAGTACAGAAGAATCAGTTGAATCATCTGTAACAGAGTCGTTCTTTCTTGAAGTATCAAGAGTGAATTGATAAATCAGAAGTTTGAAATTTTCTGAATTGATCATTGATCAATTCATCATTGATCGAATATTAATTAAGTATTACTCATGAACATAAGCATCATAATCAGATTGTTTCAAACCGCTCGTTGACATCTGAGCTACAACTTCTTTCTCATGTTCATTGACATGCTTTTTCAAGTTTTCAATCGAAGTATGTGCTTTCTGTGAATTAATCAGTGATCAATTCATTATCAATAAGCGATTAATCATGCATCTACAGTATCTTCGCACATATTGTTCTCATCATTTGCATATCGATAAAATTTCTCTTCAGACATGATCACAATTTTGTCATTCTATCAGACTATCAGTTCATTATCAATCAATGATCAATATAATATCAATCAGCGAATGAACATTTAGAACTGAAAAACTCGCTAAGACAAACGACTGATTAATCGTCGATCGATAAATTATTGATAAACGATCAATAAGCTGAATACTTTTTTGAGAAGAAAATGCAACAATGAATAATACTAGATCAATCAATGATTGATCACACTTGATATTTGAGATTGTCTTGTAAATTAAATTTTCAGACTTATCAATTCAAAATCAATCTAGAATTGATGAGCTTGACTTACTGCGTTCTTTTTTCATTGAGAATGTCATTCTGATCATCTTGTGAACAGCAGATACGCCTTGTACGCTTCGAAGTCTTTTATGAATGACATTATTGTTATTCTATCGATTGTGTATTAGTGATTGATGGTTGAAGAGGAAAGAGTTCAACGAACCATGGAATTTTTGAAATGGGTCGACGGTGCGGCGGGAAGCCTAGCGCAAAACGTTAGCGTTGGTACCCCAACTGTTAGTGTTGGTCTGCCGACCTGCATCCTCGGGGGGGGGTAATGTCACGATCCTAGCCTTGCCAGGCTCAGCCTTCTAGCCTTGCCAGGCCTATCCTCGCTCCGTCACCTTGACTAGTCCCTATTGGGCCTAGCGTCGGCTGAGGAACACACATATGTAGCCAGCTTCTTTCCTGTAGCTACCTTTCTTCCTTAGCATTTATCTACTAGTTAAATGACACCCATATGACTCGCTCTATGCTGGCCCCTAACAATCTCGTCCTAGTATGGTTCGGCCATTTCCGCCTCTATCAGCTCTCGAGGAGGGTGGGTTTACCAGCTGTCCCCAGCTGAAATCTGCAGGTTTCCTATTGAAGCCTGATACATAGAATATGGTGAGCAATGCAAGGAGGCAAACAAAGAGTCAACGAAGCAAAAAAAATCTGGGCAAAGGGAACTCATTTCATCAGAACCCATGTCCTCCTTTTCGACCCCTACACACTCCCGTCCTTGGCTTTTGGTTCTTTGATGGCTTTGAATATCTTTCTTTCATCTGAGTAAGATGAAAGGTAGCTTCGAACCACAGAACTCGTTGATTTCGAGGTTTCTTTACACTGTTCTTTCAGAAGAGCGTGTTCCTTGGTCTCGGCTGCGAAGTCATTCAGAGTGTCGCGAACCCAAAGGGGCTTGGGGCTTAGCTACGGAAACACGTCTGAGGTTCTGAACTTCTGAGGCAATCATCTCCAACCTTTCCAGCCTCCTCGCCATCGACTCCAAACCCACGAACATCCTGCAGTCTCGTTTAGCAGCTTGCAAATAAGATGTAAATCTCACTATAGCCTAGGCCTTGCGTCCCCTACCTTGAGATGGCCAACCTATCGCAGAACGATCGCATCATCATCGCAGAGCATCCTTTAGACAAATGTCTGGATAATTTACGAGATCCACTTCGAAGAGCAGAGCAAAGATAGAGCCGAATTCTCTCTCCCACCATGACGTCGTCAACGGTGCCGATTCGGATCCTCAGAAGGCTATTTTAAGGTTACTCACAACATTGATGAGCCACGAAGTTGCACTTGATCTTCGGTCAAAGACCGGGAGTGGAGATATAGCTTCTGACCTGTTTGGACTTCGGAGACGCGTCCGAAATGGCAACTTCAAGTACGAACACCACCGTGCGCTGTCACACCTTGTCGTCAAACAAGCCTCCGATGTCGACGTTTGGAACGCCGTCTACGACCTCATCACCACAGTCTCCCGAACAACCCCTCCTACAAGCATTCCTGTTTCCTTCGATGGCACTCCAAACACGAGTTCATCCGCCTCGCAGCAAGGCGGTGAGCAAACTCAGAAACTGGTGGAAGGAAGGGTCTTCGAAGAGATAAGAGGATGTACATATCAGAACGTTGAGGGTTTCTTCTCAAAATATTTCGAGGGAAAGCCTTTAGCCGAGCGTACTCTGTGGTATGTCCAGTGCTCCATATGTGGCCTATTCAATGCTTCATACGTGGCCTATCCAATGCTTCATATGTGGTATTTCCAATGCTCCGTATGTGGTATATCCAGTGCTCCATCCAATGCTCCATATGTGGTATATTCAGTGCTCCATATGTCATATGTGGCCTATCCAATGCTCCATATGTGGCCTATCCAATGCTCCATATGTAGCCTATCCAATGCTCCATATGTAGCCTATTCAATGCTTCATATGTAGTATATTCAGTCGGTCGAATAGAAAACTCGTTCTCGATCGAAGACGCGATCCCGCTCTAATGATGATCCCGTAGCTCTTATTTTTGCTCCTGACTCTATAACAAGACTCTTTCACTTCAGAACTGGCTCTCATCTACAGAAATGACTTCTCGACTCCAGAACTGGCCCATCGTGCTCTCATGATAGCGCTCCGCTTCAAAATTGGCAAATTGGCTCTTTGGCTCCAGAAATGACTTCGCTTCAAACCTGGCTCACGCGCTCCAAAATTGGCTTCCTATGTATATCCAATCATCATGCCTTTCAGGTCGCGAGCCTCCGCCAGCGAAACTAGCAACACTGTAACTACTTAATACGATAAGATACGAGATAAAAAACTCCTTTCGCGCTTTCGCATTCTCCCGATGGCCATAAGTCGATCAAGTAACCTGGAACCTGAAAGATGAAGAAGCAAGTGCCGGAAAGATTTGTCAAAATATATTGGTGAGAACTGTCATGTTCGTTATTCACAGTTCGCTAATATACTTTCAAGAGAACAGACTAGGAATCTCAGTAGAGTCATCACAAGTGCATCTTATTAGTTATTATCAATGACGACGGTTCTTATACTTGAGCAGCATTACCGGGGAAGGAACACCTCTTCTCGAAGCATATGAGTGAACATTCGATTGAAGCTTACAAGAAGTTATGTGAAGGGATTAGAATAACATTTGAGGCTTTACCGGTAACAGCAGAGCAAAACTCGGCAGGTTGCCTGCAAGAAAAGACATTATCAATATATACACGCAATACCGATGCACAAGTCAGCTTCAGCGCGAAAATAGCTGAGTATTTCAAAAACAGGACTGTCAAGTACTCCGAAGGAGTCAAAAGGATGCTGCCAGTGTTGGAGAAACTGAATTTTGATATACCTCATATTCAAGGAGATTTTAACGAAGTTGAAATTGTACTATCGGACTGATCAAGAGGGCGATCCTGGATGACTGCGCCCCTCGCGTGGGTGAGCTGCTGCCTGATTTCGCGGTTATCAGAAACCTTTACGTTACTCTTTTACGTCTAGGCGAGCAGTTCGCTAGGAATCTGCAGTGCTTAGATCGACGGCGGAGCATCCAGAATTGGCCTTCGAGCGCTTTTCTACTCGGAAAGCGGCGACGAGAGAGAGGAGATCTAATATCGACCTTATTCCCTCGAGTTCTTCCAAACTATCCCTCCTGTCTTCCTCAATACTCTTAATTCCTGCCCTTGGCCCCTTGCCAAGCGTATGGAGGTTCTTTCCCTTTACATGCCTTCCCTTATCGCTCTTGCAGCTTGAGCTTCAATCGGCTCCTTTATTCCCGTCTCATTACCACGTCATACAGCTGTGTCGATCGCTTTCAGCTCCGACGTCGCCAACCTCAGTCGAAACATCGATCATCACGATCGAGATCTTTCGTGCTCCAGCTTTCATCTTCTTTGCTGGCAAACTCCGCAATCTTCCTTCACAGTCCTCATCCTTCGCTCTCTCGACCTCCCTCTCCTCACCTTTGCCTCTCCTCCGCGTCCCTACGTGTCGCCGTTACGCTTCAGCTGGCATTCCTGGCTGGCGTTCCAGCCAACTAGCAGCGGCCCGATGCTGCTGCCTCAGGCCACCAAGTGCTGGCCTGATGGAGGGCTTCAACGATAGGGATACACTGTGCATGATGGAGCTGAACCTACGACATCATGAGATCTCGTATCATACACCGACTGCTTTTCAATGATATTCCATCCTTTTACTGACTCTGATTCGCATGCTTGACCAGAACAAAGAAAAAAGGGTGCTGGTGTTGATGAAGCAGTTTCGTTGAGGATTGAATTGTCAAGCAAATATATATCATATTCTAGCAACTCCAGAGCCAATCCAGTATGCAAGAATTGCTAGAGCGCAGGAATGAACTTATAGGAATGCGTTTCTGACAATCAGATGTCTCTGCCTTGGCTTTCCATTTCATGAATCATTGATGAATAATGCTGGGAGCACTCCCGTATTGTGGGATGGTCCGGGCCCAATGTCTTCGAAAACCCTTCTGAAGCTCTGAGATAGAGAACAGACGCATCATTGTACCGTTTCTGAGTGTGAAACAGATAGGCAAGCCAATAAACGCTGTTCAATGTGTCCGGATGCTCTACTCCCAGCACTTTCTCCCTCCCGTCCAGCGCTCGTCGGTTCATCTCCTCGGCCGCCTCATACTTCCCCTGATATTGAAGCATCGATGCCAGATTACTGACGCTGCTTAATGTGTTCAGATGCTCCACTCCCAGCACTTTCTCCCTACCGTTCAGCGCTCGTCGACTCATCTTCTCGGCCGCTTTATATTTCCCTTGGGATTGAAGCATCAATGCCAGATTACTGGCGCTGGTCAATGTGTCCGAATGCTTCACTCCTAGCACTTTCTCACTTCCGTTTAACGCTCGTCGGTTCATCTTCTCGGCCGCCTCATACTTCCCCAGGTCTGAAAATATCGATGCCAGATTAGCGACGTTGGTCAATGTGTAGAGATGTTCCGCTCCCAATACCCTCTTGTTTGTTTCCATCATTTTTGTTTCGAACTCTTCGGCCTCTTTCCATCGCCCTAGTCGCCTGTATACCATTGCCAAATCTAAGTCAAATCGCTCTGTATCCTGACGTTCACATTTTACTTCTTCAAATTCTATCATTCGAACTTGCACTCGCAGCTTCTCTGCATCTTTCCATCTACCTTCACTCATCATAAGATGAGACAGTTGTACCCGTAACTCTTGAACGAGACGATGACCATCCCCAAGCACAGATCCTATTGTTTCCACTTCTCTTTCATATCGTGATTCAGCTTCACGAGAACGCTGCTCTTCGCGGTATCGTTGACTATAATCAAATGCGTTGAAATGACCTTGTTCTAAGAATTTTCTGAAGATGCCGTTCTGAAACTCTGGTGGCTGCAGGTCTCTCTTCAATTGCTTAAATATATCTTCGAGATCTTTAGTTGATATGTCGTGTGAACTGAGCAAGGTTCGGGAATATTTGACGATGTCTCGTCTAACACCAAATCCAAGCTCATAACAAAAAGCAAGGTTCAAAGTGTGGCAACGACTAGTGAAAATTCGATCCCTCCTTCTTTCTAGGCATTTTGCGATGTGAGAGCGCACGCCATAGTGAGCATCAATAAGCTGATGTAATGATAGAGTAATCTGAATACTGTTAGTTTATTATACAGACTGTGGCTCTATGATTTGAAACCGCGAGTCAAACTTACTTGAAAATCCTCGTGAGGTATGAATATTTTGTTCGCCGAAAATGCTGAATGTAAGGCCCTAATATCCCGTTAGCATCTCGTTTCGAATGCAGAGATTTTACTCACCTATATGATGATAAGAGTTGCAAGAGTTTATCAAAATTCGCTGTTCGTTCAGCTGAATCTTTAACAATTGTAGACCTGAAGACTTTTTGCATGTCATCTTTTTCCCGACTATCTAGGTCCGATGAGACTGTAAGCAATTCAGAAGCGTAATCTGACACTTTCTTCTGTGAATCTTCTAAATTCTTCTCAAAATTGCGATCTCGATTAGTTTCTTTGTTGTAGAAGAGAAGCCATAGGCAGAGCATGCCAAACGAGTATGCGTTCATCTTCCTAGCTTCTCTCGGCAGAATCTCCCGATGATGCCGTTCTGAAGCCGTCCAGATCCCCGACTCAGGCATTGTGATCGGGTGAGTGTCGGTTGAAAATAGAGTAGAGTAACCGAAATCTGTCACTTTTGCCACATGACGAGCCTCATTCTCAGAGGAAACCAGAATATTCTCAGGTTTAATGTCGTCGTGAATGACACCTTTTTCACTTAACAATATCGCCAAGAGAGGAGGGATTGAGAACCTACCAGTGGCATGCAAATCTCTGACCGCGAGAGCAACATCGAACAACATGTCAAGTCTTTTCTTGGAATCCAGCTCTTTTCCTGAGCTTGATGTCATGAATTTGTTCAAATCCCCGCACCGAGTCTTCTCTAACACTAGGACTGGCCAAACTTCCTCACCACCATCGACAACGTCTCAGCAGATTCCTTCGATGTTCGCAACATTCGGATGGTATCGGATGGCGGGATGACCTAATATCGATATTTCCGCAATAAGTGCACGCAAATTTCGGGACTTTTCCATAGCGGACTGGGGAGGCTTCAGACGTTTAAACGTGAAAGTCGCCTGAATATTGACCAATGCTTGATAGATCACGGCGGTATCACCTTCGCCGACTTTGCCTAGTGCTGGCTGCCATGTAATCGGAAGAAAGTCAATCTTCAGACTTTGGGCGACCCCAAGGAAATCGAGGAGGTCATATTCTTCGTTCGAAGTTGAGCTCGCGCTTTGATGAGTCTCTCCAGACTTCGTGTACGTGACTAGAGCTGAAGTGTCACAAACGCTGTCGAAGGCTGTTGACATATCGAAGATTTGACCGATGCATCAGACTCTCTTGAATGACGAAGCTCGAAATCGATTGAAGATCTTTTGATCTGTGTTATGAATGCTTTCCCCGAAATAGAGAGAATATTGAGGCTCTGTTCGTATCTAGTCTCAGAGGGAAGATGTTAAAAGCAAGGGGTGGTGAGGTTGTTGTTAGCCGGGTGATCTTGCTGCCTAACACATTCAGGCTAGTACATATTAAGGAAGAGCATGCGACTGACTCGGTTCACGAAGGATTCCGTCAAGGCTTAGCAGGGGTTACAGTTGGTGGGGGGTTGGAAAAGTTGAGCCAGGGCCGGAACTTTTTTTTTTGATGCCGGCCCCGACTCAACTTTCTGCATATGCTAACCATGAGTTCAAAATTATTCCAACCCCGACTCAGCTTTCTGCATATGCTAATCATGAGCTCAAGAAACAGCAAGAGCGAAGTATTGAAGCCGTGCATATGCACGGCTTGAGCGAAACATCGAGAAAACAGCACAAGCACAGATCATGCATATATCACGAATCGACTTTGCAGCGAAAATTCTTCTACATATGCTTAGCATATGCACAAAACATGTGAATCATGAACTCAACTTGTGACATGCTCATTCACAAGCTATCGCTCATGTTATCTTCGTCAGATCTGCTCGTGATTTGCATTGCATGAAACTTGAGCGAGCTGAGTTTCTTTTTAATATATGCACGGCATATGCGAACTGCAACTCTCACTGTCTCACATTCAAATCATTTAGTCAATCTGTTATTTCATTCGCTTGATTTTCAGCGTTGATGCTTTCATTGTTCATCGATGATTCTTTATGCTCAGTTGATGCTGCGCATATGCTCAGTCGAGATCTTAGATATGAATTATTTTGTGATTTTGCTTGATGATCTTGACATATGCTTCGCATCGGCTTCAAAGCTTTTCCAACCCGACGTCAAGAATTTTTTCCGACCCCGGCTCAACTTTTTCAACCCCTCGGCCAGCTGTAACCCGGGCTTGGCAGTACCAATTGGATGGTAGAGTGACTTAGGTAAGGTAGCTGAGTAACTACCAATCAGCATGATTTGACGGTTACTAAGGTATCATTCATCAACGCTCAGACCGTGCATCCCTCAAGCTGTGCAAAGTCTCTATTTTGAGGTGGGCGAAATGCGTGTTTTTCAGGATTCTGTACTGCAGCGCGTTTCATACAATGCAACATGTAGGGCACGAACATGTTTAAAACATGTTTATTGAAGCATGTATTAAACACAGGGGTAGCAACAGGGGGGATATATATTTATAGTATCAACTAAAGTGGCTGTTCCATGAGCACGTGACCATCGATGGAGCTATTCAGAAAGTGCTCCAGCACCTCATCGTTCGAAGGATTTAGCCTAGCCACAGCCAATTCCTCCTGTAGCAGTTTATCCTCCATTTCACATAGCTCCTCCTCATCAATTTCAATGCTCTGTGTATAGCGAAGCTTCTTTTTTAGGTCCTTCGGCCGATTAAGCGTTGATTCGTTCATGTAAATATACTGTTTTAATCACTGCTGTAGATAGTGGTTTAATTGCTGGTGGTAGCATCGTTTGAACTAGTGCAGCTGGCCCATTGATAGGCCTGTTGATGCAAGCAGTGCATTGATTCAGATGAGCCTGCTGACGACTGGT
>JAABUK010010213.1_pt1 | contig 12583 bp, 15 predicted proteins | sample 5559141 | NCBI WGS metagenome assembly JAABUK01 (sample SAMN10711869, study PRJNA513367) | rock metagenome | isolation source: Antarctica rocks | place: Antarctica: Victoria Land, Pudding Butte nord | collected 2016-01-03
GAGCGTATGTGAGGAAAGTGAGGCAAGCAAGAAGTAAGGTGTGTAGCAGCAGCATACCGAAGATGCTATGGATGTTGTAGGATGATCAAAATCATAGTAGAGATCAATCTGGAGCGTCGTGAGATTCTGGACCTCTGCCAGCTCTCCACAGTCGGCTCGGCAACCAAATCGACCAAATGATGCATATTCAAATGGCGTTTCACACACACCATCACCACAGACAGGGTCCACCCAGATAGCTGTCAGGGTAGTGGAGAGCCAATTGAGGACGTCATCTGATGATCCATACTGTGTACTGGTAGGGAGAATAGCGTTTTCAATGGTAGAGTGTACCTGCAGATGAAACAGATTTCACTGGGGATGCTACGGAGCAATGTTACTCTGTGGCACCTTCTCTAAAGGCTTGGTGTGACAGTGTCCAAAACCCTTCAGCTGTCAGCTGTTGCAGGCTTACCTGATAAGCAACCTGGGCATTCCTCTGGAGAAACAACACAGCAAGAAAGAGAGACACAAACGCCAGGAAGCCAAAAAGCCTGATGTAGTCCTGCCACCGCTTGGTTTGCTTACGATACCTGCAACAGGCCAGCTCAGGTTGTCAGGATTGTGACCATCACAACTGGACACATCAGAAGGTCACAAACAGCATTTGCATGGCTCACCTAGCATGCAGCTCTTTGACAACTTGCAGAGCGCGCGATGGCTTATCACCCTCCTCAAGTCTCCAATCTGACTCAGCTGGTGTTGACTTGATGACTAGGGGACTTTTACTTCGACTGCTCTCATCCACCTGTTACCGTAATTACATGCTGAGGTTGACCAGTATTGCAGCTGAGGCTATGAAGGGCCAAGTAGGCTGCCAAAAATGCATTACCTGGTAACCAGCATCTGCTGGAAAAGGAGGTAGCTTCTTCTTGAGCATCTGCAGCAAGGCATCAGAAGCAAAATCACGCAAACATACCTTGACCAAGCAGAGACAGGATTTCATAAATGTAGGATGTTCAGGGACGTCAGGTCGGGCAGTATCAGCTATGCTGATGAAACGCAGCCTTAACGCAGGTCAGGGTTCATCACACTTCACCTGTCCGTCTGGCGAAAACTGTTTGGAGTTCAAGCGTTGACTTTGGAAGTGGTACGAGCAAGTCAACTATATCAACGAAGCTCAGATGCCGGGCAGCACGTCGCAGCTCCTTGGTTTCTGCTTCGTGGTTCACACCTCGCAAGACAGGATGCTGCGCAACCCTGTGACTTACACAATTGGTGTTCTGTGACCGCTGCACAGATAAGTGCAAGATTCTTGTAGAAAGTGTGAGAAAACCAGGCAGCGAATGCTGAATACCTGCAGGGCAGTGCAACACGCTCCAAGCCTACTGACCTCAGCAATCTGCAGTTTGCAGGCCTCTGCCAACTGTGTAGAGTCCTCGTAAGCCTTATAGGCTCGTAAGCTTATGCTGGCTTGGCAGTCTGCCAACTCCGGTAATTTTTGGGTAACAACGGATGTACTTGCATAATGCTTGCGATCTTCTTCTTTGCAACTGCATCAGAAGAAACCTGCCCCTGCTCAATCCAGCAGGTCGCTGTGTATCGCGAGCATGAAGACCGCCTGCTCAGGCAACGTCTGGGGCCCTTATCAGAAACGAGAAAGGCAAGCATCGAAGCCATCGCCAGTAAGGCAAAGTACAAGCGGCTATGGTCCATCGCGGAGCAGGGTGACCACCCGGAGCAGACCTGGCACAAGCTTCTGTACTGGTAAGGCCCCTTTACACCAGTCCTTTACCTCTCAGGTGAATGTGCCTGCAAGATCACCAATCTGGGTTGCGCAACAAAGAATTTTGCTTCAAGCGTTGCCGCATCAGCCTTGTATTAAATTTTGGACTGGCCACCATACGACATGTTCTGTACCGTGCGTGTCATCAGCAAGTTGCTTCCGGTGGATAGTGCAGACCACGTGGTGCGTGTGTGTCCGTGTGCACGAACTGATTGTGCAAGAGTGGTCTGAGCAGAGGTTTTTGTCAACCTTCGCAGGGGCTGTCGGTTTGACTTCGAATGGTGTCACCAACAGTCCAACTCAGAATGGGGCAGCACCTGCTGCCTCGCAATCAGTGGACCCTCAACTGGTGTCCTTGTTGCAAAAGGTTGCCAGTGGAAGCCTAAAGCCTGAGACAGCAGCCAGGCACCTGAGAGAACTTGGTGCTGGCTACCAACAGGTCATGGACTTCGCGCAGGTCTGCCCACATCAGAGATGATGAGCGTATAGGCTGTCAGCCTCTTAGCAGCTTCACTGCTGTACCTCTGATAACAATTTGTGTACCACAAGTCTGTCAACAAGTCACATCAGCAAATGCCATCTCAGACGGTGCTTGCAGCATTATGTTTTGCAGCAACAAGCAGCTGATTACTGTCAGCTCTGTCTTGTTGGTAAGCCAGCAGAGTGCTGTACAACAAATGTCTTTTTGATTGTGGAGTGCCTTGCACAAGCCAAGCATGCATACTGTGATGGCCATCACAGCATTGCTGCACTGGAAACAGTACAACATTGATGCACTTCCTCATTCTCAGTAAGCAGATACAGGCAGCGTACTCTGCCTGTTGCCATGACATGCCATACATGTTCAGTTTGGCAGCTCTTGTAGGTAGATACATGGCGAGCAGCCCGAACTGGCTTTCCAGAAGTGATTTGGGGTCCTGGCAAGACTCCTGAGCAGATAGCAGCTATCATGTCACGCCTAGCTGAGACAGAGGGTGTAGTTGTTGCAACTCGAATCACCCCTGAGGTACCTTGGAAACTTTATAGCAAGTCATCGTGTGACATTGTGAATTATGCACGAGGCATCACAGCCAGCTTGCACTTAGGCAAGGCACACATCTTCCTGACCAATCTGCAGTATGACATCTCGAGTGTGTGCATGTGGCACTTCAAGACAATTGCGTGTGTGCGTGTGTGTGTGTGTGTGCGTGCGTGTAGAAGTTTGCCTCTTGCAAATAGCTGGGTCTGCTTGGTACCACCTTTGTGAGGCAGTCCACTTTGCTACCGGTGTCACCTAGCACAGAAACACCAACATCAAAATACACACTGGGTTGTTAGCAAGCAGACGACGATCAGTTTTGCAAAAAGATGGTCAGGCTGACAGACCCAGGCATTTGTGCAATCAGTCTGTGGTTTCTGACTTGGCCCTAGTTTTTGTAGGTTTACCATGTAGTCCATGCATTGCTGCCAGATGTGCATTACAGCGCGCTGGCCAGAGTTCTTAGTCTTAAGACGCCGGGCAAGCGAAAGCAGGAACGACTACCAGGTACTTCTGGCTTGCCTTGCATGCATGCACCACAAGGTGTTTTGTGTAACAGTTTGATGTTGGCGACACCCGACTGATGTACGGCTGACAGCCTTGTGCCTCAATGGCCAACCATAAGACACACAGGCTTGACCTATCACTTTGTAATTCTGACAAGCACTACCATTTAACGCACTGTGCTGAGTGCAACCGGCTTCAGTGCTAGCCTTGAGGTGATGTGCTGCGCTGACGGGCTGTTGTGTTGCGCGCCTTCCCCAGTTGACTGTGGCCATTCACAATGCAGGCACAGTGGCTGTGCTGTCAGCAGGCACAGCGGACGAGAGCGTAGCAGAGGAGTGCAGAGTCATCGCTGACTATATGGGCTGCTACACCTTTAAGCTGCCGGATGTCAGTGTGGATGGTTTGCACCGGGTGCTGCACAACCTTCCTGGTAGGCATCTTGATTGAGTCTGGCAGGGCTGTCTTACAGTTGTTGCGTGACTTGGTGCAGCAAGATGGGCATATCTGTCATAAGTGGCCAGGTGTTGGTGGCAAACTGATCAATGCCATCAGGCTGCCTCCTGTAGCATTCCTGCTCCAAGATTCTCCCAAGAATGCATGTTTCTGTTTGCAGCTGTAAGAGCGGCAGATGTGATTGTCGTGGTGTCTGGCACTGATGGAGCACTGCCTTCAGTGGTGGCAGGTCTGGTGGAAACCCCTGTGGTGAGTAACAGCTTCTATGGGAGACATGTTCCACCTCAACCGCTTGTTTGCTGACTTGTCTGGCATATTCAAACCCAACAGATCGTAGGCTACTGGGCAAAACTAATGATGTCAATCACTCTTTGTCTTTAAGGTGTTGTTCTGACCTGTGGCATGCGACCCAGTCCAGTACAGTAGAAGCTCAGTTCAACAGGCTGTGCCTCACATACCAAGCACCATGTGTTGGACTTGAATGACTGCAATGACTTCGGTCATGTAGTGATATCAAAACTTGTGCGATGTGAGCAACCCTTGCTTGGTATGCAGGTTGCAGTCCCCACAAGTGTAGGCTACGGGGCAGCATTGCAAGGCATCACGCCCCTGCTGTCAGCTCTGGTCTCTAGCTCTCCTGGTGTGTCAGTGGTCAACATTGACAATGGTTTTGGAGCAGCAATGGTGGCTGCTCGCATCCTGAAGACAGCCTCCAAGCTCAGGCGCATTGCGCTGGCAGCCCAAAAATGAGTGCAGCCTCAAGGGAGGTTGTTGCAGCAGTCATCCGTGTGTAGAAGTTGTCTGGAAGGCCAGTCAAGAATGGTGCAGATGTTTGTAGTCCAACTTATAGAAGATATATGTGCCAGTTGGCAAGATTGTAGCTTACACAAGTCTTTGAGCCATGCGCGCAAATGCAAAGGCCATGTTGCGCGTATGGGAACTGATGTTGCTAGCTTTTCTCTCTTAGGTGTAGATTGGTGCACATCATAGTTCAGTGTCAAACCTTGCAAGCGAAGGTTATGAGTGTCTAGCCCAGCATTAGGACAATTTTGAAGGTATGTTTGTCTCTTAGGAAATTTGTGGTGGTGGTGATCAGCGTTTTCTGCTTGCATTTTTGTCCGCATTTCTGCTTGCATGACATCGCTTTGCTGCTGTGCTTTCTGCGATTTTGGCTCTTTGATATTCCGATTTTGGACTTCAACTTCACATTAGCTACTCATGCAACGACAAGTCTAGTGTTAGCCTCAGGTTTGTCAAGCGTGTGTCATTAGGCCACTTGAGTTCTCAGCACAGCAGGACTAAAGTGCAACTGGTGTCACAGAGAGCCTCACTTAGGTCCAAGTCTGTCTGTTGCTGGTACATGTGTAATGTTTTCGTCTGTTGCATGTGCGAATGTTCAGCGGCTGTCCCTTTATGATATAGATGGCACCCAGACATCGAGCATTCATGCATTGTGTTTGTATTTGGCGAGAATGTGACCGACAAAGCGGCAGTGCTGCGGCAAGGAGGCATGCGAACTGAGTGAAGGCAAAATTTTCATAAAATTTGCGGACATGTGGTTGGCTTTTAAATCTGATCATGCAATCTGCTAATCAATCAAGTTTTGTGCAACATTGCAAGGCAAGTGTCAACCACAGGCGGGAGGCGAAACAGGCAGCTGGCATATGCCTTCTAAGCAAAACAGTGTGAAATGTTATCCTAATACAGCAGAGCATGACCTAGCATATCAGCCAATGTCTCATTCTGCTGTGTGCTTGTGTTGCTGAGAGCAGGTGCCCAAGGCTGCATCTGCCAACACAGAATTCAGGACTGGTTTGATGCAGACTGCTGAAGGCTTGTATCACCACTGAGGAGCTGTTGCTGGCCTTGGCATGAACATCTCTGCATTCAACACGGGTTGGCTTAGGATGTTGCCCCGAGATGCCATGCGGACTGCGTCTGTCAACAATCCAGATGGCAGGCAGCCTGGTCACGGTCACAGACAAGCTGAGAATCATTTGTACCCATGCAATGGACAGAATGCATTGGCTTAAAACAGCATGCGCAGCTCAAGATAGGCTGAATGTGCCTACCATGGTAGAAGTGGACTTCGGTGTCCCCTTCTGCCCTGGCTCTGTTGACATTGCACTCATGGCGAGCACTGAAGTAGGACTGGCTCAAGGCATCTTGTGTCTTCAGAGAGACCTGAGGTGCTGGCGTCCTTCTCGTGTCAAACTGCAGAAAAGTGTATGATCTCACAGACCGCAAGGCTCACAAAATGCAGATGCAAGGAGCAGTATCAAGAGCAGATGCTCAAAAATGGGCAGTGAATGACTGCTGACCAGATCCAGATGCACGTGACTGTAAAGCAGTCACTTACATGGGATGGTGTGCTCAGGTGCTCAGGGCACCACATGCACCGAAAAGCAACATATGAATTCGGTACATATGCCAGGGGACAGCACGAATGGATGTTGAGTGAGATGCACAGCATCTGCAATGGTGCGCAGCATGGCGCACTTGGTAGACATCTGGGCAGAGGCCATTGGAATAGCGGTAGCGCAGCACATCAGGGTGATCTCCAGGCCGGGCCATGTCCACCTTGCGGGCAAAGGCCTTCCTGGGGCTCATGTCTCCGTTCACTGCTGCACCTGCGCAACACAAACCTTCAACATGTGACCAATCACAATGCGAGGAGCATCTGCCGTTGTAATTGGCGCATACACACAGAAGGTGCTTTTGAGTGCCAGGCACAATGTCTACAGAACTTCAACACGTGTGGGTGTCTATTTCGAAATGGCTATCTGTAATATGCATGCTTGTTCTGCATCATTATAGGCGCTTGCAAACGGTATTGCGGAGTCAAGCATGTTTGCTAGTGATAGGCAACTTTCGTGGGAAACTCGCAGGTCAAGCTGACCTGTGTTGTGAACACTGTGAATCTGTGCCATCAAGCAACTTCTGTGTATGCAAATGAAGCTGCTCCACTGCAAAGATGCTCTTGTACTGGTCCATCTTTGTACTTGTTGCATTGCAAGGGCTAGCTGATGTTCAGAACAGCATTTGCGACGCAAGGCAGGTCAAAAATGTCGTTGAGGCGTGCAGACATGCTTCATTGGCTGAGTCAAAAGTGATGACAAACCAGCATTGCTACAAGGGTAAACTGAGCAGACTGACCTGATGTACTGGCAAGGATTGTTCTATTGGCAGTGTTGTAGTGTGTGTAGGCAGGCCTCTCCCCCCATCCCCTAGCTTTCCGCTCCGGGGGGTTGTCTACAGTGATGCCCACAGCAGCCCCATGCAGGTGCTGCTCATCAGCAGGGGGCGCCCCAAACACCCTCTTGCTGGGCTTGGTGTGGCCTGCTGGCACGCCTCTGTACCCTGCCTGCCCTATGATGTCCCTGCATTGCCACATCTGCCTCCTACCCTACACTGCTTTCATTTTGCAAAAAGCTGCATGTACAAGATTGTTTGTGTTGGTAATTGTTAACAGCTTTGCTATCAGCTTGATGACCTCAATACACTGGCTGCTTTAGGCACATCAGGTACAGGCATAAAGGTGCACTACATGATGCAACAAACCACCATGCAACGTTTGGTAGCAAGTTGGTAGCAGGCTGAGGAGGAGTCACAGAGGGCCTCATGCACTGTGAATAGCATGACATCAAAGATATTGTCTTGTTGACAGACCTCTTTTGCAAGAGGTGGCTGTGCATTGGGTGCCACCCCTTGTGATGCTCACGGGTGGAGGGTGGATCATAATCATCGTGTGGGGGTAACCCAGGGCCCAGCAAGGGATTGGTTCGCCCATGAAACTTGGTCCCCTCCAACAGGCCTGCAGCAGCATGATCTGGGCACTGCATCAACAGCAGAAATCAATCCTGCATGCAAATTGTCTGCCTTGCGCATGAGCCCATGGCCATGAATGCCCAGGGTGGCCTGCAGCACAGTCAAGAACGTACAAAACCCTCTGCTCAGCAGGTATGAGATGATAGTGTGCCACAAGATGAATACAGCTGCATGCACAGGGGCAGTGCTGAGTTGTATGTTGCCTCTTCAACAGCCTCATGTACGGTCAGGATGCAGACCTGCAGCATCTCCTGCTGGCAACTGTGCAGCAGCTTTCTGCCTGAAGTAAGGAACAGGAATTGCTGCTCTTTCAGACAGTCTGTATCTTGGGGAGACCTGCATGCATAGGAAGCAAAATGATGAGGAGAGTCTGCTTTCTGGAATGGTAGAAAGCAAACTTTGCATACCTGGTGTGCTGGTGTTTGCCCTGCTGCAGGCAACTTCTGCAAAGCACTCGCGAACTCTGCAATCAAAAGATGGCTTGAGTGAAGCTGCGCTGCATCCGAGACACCTCTAGATATGGTACAGCTGCTCACATGTCTACATGTGGTGACCAGCCGCACAGATAAGGAAGATACTCACCTGGGCCACCGTGCATCTGGGTAGGAGGAGCATTTTGATTGGCTGCGATGGTGACTTGGCGGTAGTCTGTGCGAGGCCCTGCTGTAGCGTCGCTGCAGCAGACAGCAGAGTCGCAGTCAACTTCCTCAGCTCATTGATTGCGAAAGGAATAACACTTGCAAGCGATTGCTGCAATGCAAAGCTCTTGAAGGGCAAAGCTGACAAACGCTGACCTGGCAGACGGCTTCCGCTTCGGGCTCAAGACCTTGTAACCTGGCATCCCTCGAGTCGATAGCTTGCCTGTGCGGACGCACCAATCACACTGCGATGCGAGGACCGTAAGCTACCTCTCACAGCCACGACTCGGTGATGCAAAGGCTGTCCCTCTCTGCAATGACTGCACTTGGGAATGGGCCAGGCTGCAATATGCAAGGCTGTAATATGGGTGGTGAAGCCATATTCGAGGCGGTTTCCAACTGCCCTTACACTCTTGCCTATTGCAAAGGGCAGCTGCGCTCTGCAAGCAACTGTGCTCTGCAGAGTAGAACAACAAGCGCAGCGCTTGCGTCACTGTACATTCGCGTTGTCTTCGGCGTTCTTTTGTGCACACTACACGCCGGCTCTCGGGGTCTTTCAGCGCTCAGCAAGTCCCCTGCAGCTGAGTTTTGGCCAATATAAGTCCAGTTGTCAACGGTGATGACAGACAAAGAGGCTAAGAAAGCATCCAAAGATGAGAAGAAGTCCAAGCGTAGTAAGGAGGATAGAGACCCCAAAAGCAAGTCTGACAGCAAAAGCAAGGACGAGAAGAAAAAGGACAAAGCAGCAAAAGATCCTGAGAAGAAGAAGGATAAACCTAGCAAGTCTTCAGACGCGAGCTTCAAGTCTCTCAAAGACAGCAGCAGACCGTCCAGTGGGAAGGACAGCAAGTCAGACAACAGCAAAGCCAACGGCAGCAGCCAAGCTCTGACAAAGCGACCAGAGCTGAAAGCCCGTCAACCGCCGCCACCTGTCAAGCAGAAAGAGGAGAGCTACCTGGGCGACATTGATCTGCCCTCAAGTGACGAAGAGGAGGAATATGAAACTAGCGCTAGAGCAAATGATAAAGAAGAACGTGAATTTAGACCCCAGGTGAGTCGACAGAACTTTTTGTGACACATGTTGATGTACCACCTTTCTTATACAACAGTCTGATCCCACTTGGCTGCTGCAAAGGTGTGCAGGTCTCAGGGACAGCGTCTTGCCGATGTGCTGCATGATTGTTGGTCATGTGGGTCTTAGCAAGCGCAAACGTTGAATGCATGAGCGGCAATGCATCAGTGCAAGATTCATTTTGATGGACAAGCAAAACATGTTACATTTGTGCTGTTTGAAAAGCATGCTCCTGGTTGTCAGTTTGTGTAAAATTTGTTCATGCACTCATGTGTTGCAGGTTGCCACCTACAGAGAACAGAAGAAAATGGCAGACAAGAACCGTAAATTGCAGGAGAAAGCACACCGTATGAAGGAGGAGTCACTGCGAGATGATGACAATGTGTTTGATGTTGCCTTTGAGAACCAGGGAGGCGAGGCTGCAGAGCACACTGTCAGCGCCACTGACATCAAGGTCTGCACCACAGCTTCCCATCATTCTGGACAACATACCTTTGCTGCAGCAGCTACAGTTGCAGCACACGTATGCTTATGTATCTGCTAAAGTACATTCAATGTTGGAAGCAGAGCTGCTTGATGCTGCTCTTGTGCAGCATATGCACCTGTCATCCACATGTTGACATGCCTGCCACTGCGCATCATGCATGACCCAGATCTCACTGCCTGGTCTGTCCTTTATCATCTGGCCATGCCTGATGCCTTCATACCAGCAGGCATAACAACAGTCCTCTGCATGTTGTGCAGGTCCACAGCTTGTCTGTGCGAGCCAAGGGTAAGCTGCTGCTAGAGAACACACAGCTGAGTGTGACAGCTGGCAGGCGGTATGGCCTGGTAGGGCCCAATGGCAAGGGCAAGTCCACTCTGCTGCGCCTCATAGCCAGGAGGCAGATTCCTGTGCCAGAAGCTCTGGATGTGCTTCTTGTGGAACAGGTGTGCCCCGCACGTACCAAGCTCATCATGAGCTGGAAAGCGATGTTATTAATATTAATATTACTGCTGTTGTTGTTGTTGTTATTGTTGTTATTATGGTGTCACCTGCCACCCGTGACAACTGCATGCATCTGTCACTTCATTCCCGGGCGCATTACAGTCTGCACTATCACCTACAACCTGCTGTTCAAGCTGCTTCATCACACTGCGATTGAGCAATGTCGTGTGCTGCGGCTTTGCTTATTTGATTTCCTGAGTTTGGCTATTGCCGGTTCAGGTTACACTGCTAAGTTAGCCCTGATAGCTGCAGTTGTAGTATATGCTGGGAATATATAGGGGTTGCCAAAGCTTCACAGGAAATACGTTGACCACTAACGTGTTCAAGCAATGGAAAGTTGGGCTGCTGTTGCTAAATTGCATCATGTCAAGTGACAAGTGCATGCAAAGTCCACACCCAACTACTTTTAGGCTGGGTACTGCAGGAAGTGGTAGGAGATGAGCGCAGTGCACTACAAGCAGTGGTGGCTGCTGACGCTGAGCTCATGGAACTCAGGGAAGAGGAGGAGCAGCTCAACCAACAGCTGCAGGAGAGCAGCCTTGAGGAGCAGCCCAAGGGCTTTAACGCTGATGAAGCATCACAGCGTCTCAATGAGGTCAGCTTTTGCAACACACTGCTCTGTTGTGGCTTATTCACTTGTCATTTCTGCACCAAGCCTATGTGCAGAGAACAAGGTGGTGCTTCTGGAAGGGTGTTTGGACAGACATGCCTGCAAAGCCGTGCTATGTTTTGCTGTGACAGCACTATGCATCTGGGACGCCATCACAGTTTCCACATGAGGCAATGTGACTGGTGAACAATCTGCAGTGCAGAAAATGCTGGGCAACTGTCTGTGAGAAAACAGAGGAAGCTGTGTACATGAGCACAGGTCCATGAGCCTGTACTACACGCTGGGTCATGTCCTTGAGATTTGCAAGCGATGTTTGCTGATGGCAGGTATATGAGCGAATGCAAGAGATCAATGCAGCATCAGCAGAGGCGCGAGCCAGCAAGATCCTTCATGGCCTTGGCTTCACCAAAGTCATGCAGGCACGCCAGACCAACCTGTTCAGTGGAGGTTGGCGAATGCGCATTTCTCTAGCTAGGGCTTTGTACATCCAACCCACCGTTCTTCTTCTGGACGAACCCACAAACCATCTGGACTTGAGGGCAGTCCTTTGGCTAGAGGAGTACCTGACCAGATGGAAGAAGACCCTCATTGTGGTGTCACATGACCGGGACTTCCTGAACACTGTGACGACAGACATCATTCACCTGCATGACCTCAAACTGCATTCATACCGAGGCAACTTTGCTCAGTTTGATGAGATGTATGAGCAGAAGAGGAGGGAAGTGAACAAGGCTGCTGAGAAGTATGAGAAGCAGATCAAGGCCGCCAAAAAGACTGGCAACAAGGCTGCACAGGATAAGGTCAGCTGCCCAATTATGATGCAACTCTGACGTACGCCCTATTGTCTGCAGCATGAGACTGTGTACTTGGTGCATGCTCACTGCATCTATGCTCTGTCCTCTCTAGGACCACAGCATGCACATTTGTGCATGCAATGAGCGACATTGAGAGAGCTGCTCCTGGTCTGTTCGTATCATGTCATGCCTGCAAGGACAGCACTGTGTGTGCACAAGCCTGTGACTGCTGTTCATGGCCTGTCTGCGCCTGCAGGTGAACAAGAGCACTAAGCAGGCTCAGCAAAGGAAAGCCAAGGCTGCTCCCAGCTACGCTGATGACTCAAACGCAGCAACAGAGGCACCCAAGCGGTGGTCTGACTACACAGTACAGTTTGAATTTCCAGAGCCAACAGAGTTACCCCCACCTTTGATTCAGCTGAACGACGTCAGCTTTCAGTACCCTGGCAGGGATGATTTTGGGCTGAAGGACCTGAATATTGGGTTGGACATGGGGTCCCGCGTGGCTATTGTAGGCCCCAACGGCGCTGGCAAAACCACCTTGATGAATCTTCTATCAGGCAATTTACTGGACTGACTGACACGTACATGCTGCATTAGACAGTGCCGTTTGTTGAGCTTGAATGCCATCTAGGATGAGGTATGAGCAGCAAGTGCTGCACGCAACACATTCAGATTATGCTTTCCTTTCAGATCTTGCGATCTCAGGCTTGTCTTGCCTTGTTCTTTTGTCTGAGGTTGTGTGATGCTTGTTCAGGTGACATTGACCCAAGGACAGGAGACTTCAGGAAGAGTCACAAGCTGAGAATAGGGCGGTATGCTCAGCACTTTGTTGATGCCCTCAGCTTTGATGAGAACCCCATTGAGTACCTCATGCATAGATTTCCAGAGGCTGGCCTCAAGCCTGAAC
>JAABUK010010214.1_pt1 | contig 12583 bp, 13 predicted proteins | sample 5559141 | NCBI WGS metagenome assembly JAABUK01 (sample SAMN10711869, study PRJNA513367) | rock metagenome | isolation source: Antarctica rocks | place: Antarctica: Victoria Land, Pudding Butte nord | collected 2016-01-03
CCTGGAGGTGGGAATGGGGGTGGAGGTGAGGGAGGTGGGGATCCTGGAGGTGGGAATGGGGGTGGAGGTGAGGGAGGTGGAGATGCTGGAGGTGGGAATGGGGGTGGAGGTGAGGGAGGTGGAGATGCCGGAGGTGGAGGTGGATGTGACAAGATGGTATTTCCTACGGGTGGGGGAGGTGGAGAAGGCGGAGGTGGAGGTGGGAGTGAGGGAGGTGGCGGGGGCTGGGGAGGTGGTGGAGATTCAGGAGGTGGTGGGAAAGGTGGTGGCGGTGGAGACATGGGGGGTGGAGGTGGTGGCACAAATGAAGGTGGCAAATATAGAAACGAACCAGACGCATTCAGAATCTGCACAGTAATACAAGATGTTGGCAACGTTGAGAGACAACTATACATCTACAGACACACACAGACGGCACCTTACAGTTACACAGTCACCACGCTATGCACTCGCAGTTGCTACACAACAAGGCGCAAACCATAGCATAGCAGCATAGACTCACCTGAGTGCTTCCACCAGTATACCCAGCTCGAAGGATGAGTGTGCCGCTTCCATTGCCATTGTGGTACTCGATTGTGAGATTGTAATACCCAATTGTAAGGTTGATGGAGCCACTCCACAGATAAGAACTGTTTATGGATTGAGTGCCATTTTGAGTACCTGCAACATGCAAGGCTGTGTAAGATACAGCAAGCCTGATTCGTGGAAGCCACAGTGTGTACGCAAGCTGCAACACGAGAGTGCATGCGCAAACAGAAAGAGCCTGAGTGACCGACTGCAATGCCTGTCAGGGATATGGACAGAATCTCATGATAGCAACAACACGGGTTGCTAGCATTCTTAGGCATTTAATGAAGAGTTGCATAATGCATAGGTTTCCAGTGTTTCGTACATGTGGCGTTAATGATCAGGGTGTTGTTCACCCACAGGCGGGCAGCACTGTCTACTTGCATCTGAAATGCATAATCTTCGACTGTTGTTGCATGTAAGTAAGAGAACAGCTTTGCTCCCCAGTATTGGTACGTTCCCTGCATGCCAAGCATGACTCAGGTCCACATAGCAATGACATGCAATTGAAGTGGTATTGTGCTATGCTAAGCAAAGGACTTGCAAGGGAACTCGCAGCCCTGTCAGACTGCAGGAACCTGTGGGTAACGAGGCTTACGTTATCGCTCCACCAGTTTGGCATGCTGGTAGCATTGAGGTAAGGTATCAAGAAAGTGTAGTTGGGGGTTGAGCTTGCCCAGGTAGGATAGCAGCACTCACACTCACCAGTGTTGCTGTTGTTGAGGTACATCTGCAAAGTTGCATACAGCTTAGACAGGCTATGTGCTTCGTCAACACCCCACATGGCATTGGCACCATACCCAAACGAAGACAGCTTTGCTGTGCAACTCTTGCTTGGGATTGTAGTGAAATTCACAGAAAATAGTGTCTTGGACTGTCACCTGCTCTTGAAAACCCGAATACCCACCGGTGGGTGGTGGGGGGGGTGGTGAGGATACAGTTGCCGCCTGCAAGATCTGCGTGCACAAAAGTGCCCATCTGCAAATCAAGCAGGGGCGCAGCTGCATGTGTGCAGCTGACAACTGCTCTTCGCAGTCCGTCTATCTTCGGATTGCGTTCGAGTGTCACTTCGGTGTCATGTATCTCTTTCCTGCTGACTTCTTCTACAGTCCATTGCGCGGAATTAAGGCTGAAATCACATCCCTTGCGTTCGGAGAAACATCAGTGTCAGGAAGCCGCCCAAGTCTGTCAGATGCACATGGAAAGGTTTCGCCTGCGTTCGTCAGACAGGCAACAGTGGGCTTGACAGTCAGACCACTCGATCGTGACCTTGATTCAAAAGGGCTAGACAGTCGTGCCAATAGGACGTCCTTGGTCGTCGAGTGCCCGATGTGCCGGGCGGTTCGGACTTTCAACATGATCAGTGATCAGTGATCAGTGATCAGAGACCAGATCAGGAATCTTGACGAAGAGAAAAGATGTTGAGGTTAGATTTCCAGTAATGGATGAGATTTCTGAAATTAAAATAGACGTTTTGGAATTGTATAGAGCGTCTGATGTTTATTCATCAGTTTCCTTAGTGGTATGAATCCGATGATCAGTTCCCGAAACTGCTATTCATCAGTTTGTCAGGGTTCTCATGCCCTGCAGGCACATCCATCAGACTTGAGGCTGGGCACAGGATGTTAAACACCTCTCTCTGTGGTTGTAAACCCCGAGAATTTTCTGGGCTTAATTTAGCCTGCAATGATATTGTTTACACGTTTGCTTTACAAATTTGGAGCTGTGCACAGCACACTTGTTCTCATGACAGACTGGGATTTTAGATAAACGTGCCCAAGGATGGTCTGATTTGCAGAGCCTGGACAACACCTGGATTATAGAGCTCTCAAGATAGTGCGTCAGATGCACATGCAGTCAAGCAAGGTTGTCCGAGGCAACACAGTGCAATGGAACGCATGTTGGAGGCTGCAGTCATGGTAAGCAAGGACTGCTGACTTGACAATCATTTGCAGCATCTGCTGAAGACTGTCAGATCAAGGCTGATAGTCCTGGCAGCTGTGCCAGTAGTAGTGTCTTCACTGAAACGTGTTGTAGGGCAAAATCCCACATTGCGCATTAGATGCCCCTTAGCTCATTGTACCCTGCTACAAAACGCATGATCTCACAACAGTGATCTGTCACTGTGCTACCTGGCCATTCAGGCAGGAGAGACTGTGCTCAGAGGAGGGCCACCTGGAACATAGCGTAGTTGGGTACTCTGTTGAACAGGTACGCTACTGTACACTGTCTGCTGAAAAATCTGTGTGGATCAATACATGGTGATGCATCAAAAGTTAGGCAGGCACAGAAAGGCAAAGAGTAACTGACTCACAATGACCGACAATCACTCTGACTTGCTCAAAGTTATCTGACTGCCCACAAGCAGGCATGTCACAAAGTTGACCTGCATCTGCCCTGACAGCTCATACTAACAAAAGACCAGGTGACAGCCAGGGGTACATGGTAGATGTAGTACTTCAATAAACGCTTCACCTATGGCGCTGGCTCGTGCTCAATGTCTACCGTCACAAGCTTCAGAATCTTGTCAACTGGAGCATGTGCATTCTTAGGATTTTTGGCAGCACGCTGCCATCGCTCGCCGTGATGCGGCTCTGCTGCTACACATCTCTTCAAGACCTCAGCGGCCGTATCAGAGCCGCCATGCTGGGCTTCAAACCGGTAGTACAACGCCCAGAAGTCACCAATGTCTGGATTCAGTGTGATTGCCCTGTTGAACCAGGTGCGTGCTTTCTCGACCTTGCGGTCATTCTGAAACAGCATGGCCACTGCTGCGATGACATGTGGGTCGTCGTTGCACCGCTTCAGGGCATCCACACTCTTGCTCCGCCTTTGAGGGCGGGCTGCCATTGCTATTGACTCTGCCCACAGTGAGCCGCTGTTTGGACAGTCCTGCAGTCACACAGGTCACTTGTAGAGCTGCTGTCTGGTAGAGCTGCTATTTCCACTAGCAGACTGACACCATTGTGCATTTTGTTCATGAGCACAAAGGAGTGCCTCATCAGCTCAAACAAGATCTGCCCACTGGCAACCAAGAAACAAATCTGCATCAAGACATTGATGTTCTGGTTGTTTGGAGTTTGCTGAGCACCATGACTGCAGTGTAACTGTGATAAGTGTCCAAAAAATATTGGGATAAGTATGCAAATTGCTGTGACGTAAACAGCTGCACAATGGGGTGTCCTGTTGATTTTTGGCTGCTGAACACAGCAGGATTTCAAATCAGCCCAAAGTGGGTATCAGACCTGCAAAGCCTTTGCCATGAGAGCATCAGCAGCTTTTGTGTTGGTGGCGCGCTGCTCAGTGCGCACAGCTGCCAGCCACAGCTCATCCTGGTGAGGGTTCTTCAGGCGGGCCTGTTCCAGAATGGCCCTGGCCTTGCCCACAGCCCCTGCCTTCTCTTCAAGCCTGGCTGAAGAGCGCCACAAAGGAATGCTGCCCATGCACCGCCTGATGCCATCCTGATATGCCTGCACACATTTGGGACCAAGTTGGATTGTCTGTTTTGTACAGTACCTCTGTGTGTTGCTTTGATGTTTTGCCATTTCCTTGACAGCCAATGCATGCACAGGCGTTCAGCACACAAGTTGTGCGCTGCTTATGGGTAAGTCAGGAAACAATCCCAGGGAAGATGTGCGCTGCTGGTGCATTGCATTCAATCAGCTGTGCGAATGTGCCTGGAATACTCAATGCTGAGACCATTCAGCAACAGCGCACTGCATTGTTTGAGACATGAGTATTGCCATACAGTCCTGACATAGGTTTGTGTCATACATGTCTGCCCCAGACAGATACGTGCTACTGACCTTAGCCTGCTGTACACACAAGACTAGCCTGCTGTACACACAAAACAAGCAATAGCAGCAGCAAACCTGGCGTGCAGCATCCAACTTGCTCTGTCGCTCTTCCAACTGCCCCAGCATGAGCCACAGCTTGTCAAAGTATGGGAACTTGGCAAGGCCCTCCTTCAGGACTCTGGCCTCTGCTAGGGCATCCCCAAGCTCCCTCTCAACTATGGCGCTCTTCATCCAAACCCGCTGGGTGCTGCTGCTGTCAGATGCGCGTGCCTTGTCCAGGATGAATCGTGCTCTTTCTAGCTCATCGTTCTCGAACTCCAGCTTGAATGCTGCTAGGAAGATGTTCTCGCTGTCTGCGTTAGCGTTGAAGGCGTTTGCAAGGGTGTCACGTGCCAATGCGATATCCCCTGACAGCCACTGCTCCTTAGCTGCCATCAGCCACAGCACCTCTGCCTACACCACAAACAAACTGGTGTTAGGATCTGTCAGAGCTGCCCCTCAGCAGTTCAGGCTGCATACTCCAGCAGTCTGCTTCAAGCAGCTTAGCCAGCATTGATGCTCAACAGAATGATACTTCACCTTTGCCAAAATGCAAGGGGAGCAAAAGAGGCAAGAGTCCGGCGGAGCATTTAGAGTAGGGCAATATACCTGAGGGCAGTATGTGACAGCCTTCTTGAGGATGGCATCCAAGCTCTCTGTTGAGCCCTTAGCTTTCTCCAGCTGTGCTGCTCTCCTCCAAATGGACTTCTTGCCAGGAAACACAGACAGGGCATGTCCATAGATGGCCCTGGCTGTTTCCACACTGCCCCTCTTAATGGCCTCGTCTGCATCTGCCATCCAGGTGCGTTTCCGGTCCTCTTCCTCAATGCCCAGGTCTATGACAGCCTTGACACAAGCGATGCAAGTGGCTGTCATTGCTGGCTGTGACCTTTCCGCTGCCTCTGCTTCCTGCAAATGGATAACACTTTCAGTGAAAGATACACCAAAATTGAAATTGACATGCCTGTGTGCAAAATGTACTGCCTGTTGCCCACAAACTTTTGCCACTGAGATATATCGTTGCTCCCTTGCTCCCAGACAAGACATTCATATGACATTGCATGTCATATCAGAGATGACTGCACTCTGCTAAGGCCACAGCAACATTTTGGTCTTGTCCACAGCACTCAAGAAAACAGCTTCTAGGTCTCACTGAGCATCATACGACTCGTTGTTGCAAAAACTCCGTGCTGCAAGTACTTAATCCAGGTCTGTTGCAAAACAAGCCCGTGATGTAAAGCTTGCAAAGCTGGCAAAGGCTACACAGCTCAAGCGTGGGGCACAAAGACACTGCACCACGCCCCCAGAGGCGTACCTTGAGCCAGTAGTCCCTGTCAATGACCACACTGTTGGCCTTCAGAGAGGTGATACCACGGTCCAGAATCTTCTGAACCATAACCTGGTTGCCCTGAGCCTCCTCTAGCTTGGCTGCAGAGATCCAGATGGCGGGCTCTGTGGGAATAGCCTGACGGGCTCTGTTCAAAACCTTCCTGGCGTTGTCATACCTTTCTAGGCGAGCCAACGCCAGCCAAAGCTCCACATGCTGCACAACCACACAACACAGATCAGACCAGGCACTTCAAGCTGACTGAGCTCGAGAGCAATACAGAGACACATCAAACAAAGCAGGTCTCTGCAAAACAGCAATAGGGTGGTGACTTGGCTCATGTGAACATGAAGCGGATGAGCAAAGTACAAATTCAGCACACACATACTACAAGCATTTTTATCCTCAGCTGTAGTTGACAAGCACTGCTATGGTAAGCAGTGGTGCATGCTATGCACTGGACACGCAGGGGTTTGACACGAAACTGTGGCAGATGCACCGCTCTTTCCAAAGAACAAGCCGTGCCTGAAGGCATCAGAGACAGCTAACTGTGTGGACAAGCACAACAAGGGTATGCAGGCAAGACAGGAGGTGGACATACTTGAGGACAGCACTCCACAGCTCTGGACAACAGTACACGAGCATCATCCTCATTGGCTAACTCCACAGCACTCTTCCATAGCCTGACAGCAGTAGGGATGCGTTCCAAGGCACGTCGCAGCACTCGGGACTGAGCCGTGACATCAGCTTCCAGCCTGGACGCTTGCATCCAAAGCTTTACTGAGTTGGGGTTAGCAGCCACACCCCTTGCCAACACCGCCTTGGCATTGTCAGGCGTCTGCAGGCGAGCAGCTTCCAGCCAGATGTCTTCACTTTGAGGGCACATCTCACAGCCCTTCTGTAACAGCTGCCGCGCATCAGCCAGCTTCCCAGCAACTTCCTCCAGGCGGGCTGCGGCAACCCATGCTGGAGCATGGCGGGGGTTGGTGCCAATGACTGACTTCAGCAGCATTCGGGCCTTCTTGATGTCACCAATTTCAGCGTCTGACTTGACTTGAATGCTGCCAAGATCTGTCATGTAGCCCTTGGGATCTACAACTGTCTGTCCAGAGACTGAGTCAGCCATTTTGTCTAGGCTGAGACCAATAACTGTTCGTCTGCCCTCTCCAACAGAGGTCAGATTGGTGGTCATGCCGCTAGCTGGCGTGCTGAGTCCAGCCTGAGCATCTAAAGCTGTGACTGTCTCCTTTTCGGCCGCTGCCTTTTGAAGCAGTGTGTCAGGAACAGGAGCAAAGCTGGTTCTTGGCCGCTTCTTGATGGTATAATCACCAATATCTGGGATGCTGTTCCAGTCATCCTCTGCTATGTCTGCTAGCTTGCGCTTCAAGTCTGCAAACTGCTCTGTGATCTTTGGGTTGTCTGCTCTGTACTGTTCCAGCTGTTCTTGTAAACGCTTTTCGCGTCTGTCGCGCCGCCGATCATCCATGAACTCATCAACTTTCTCCCAAATCTCATCTGCTTCTTTGTCGTCCTGCAAACCCATATGATCAATCAGAGCTTTGTTCATTGCGATGTGGCTGGTGGCAGAATATGCATTTGGCATTAAAAGTGCTACATTCTTAAAATGATCTGGTAACTTTGTACTATACGCAATCACAGAGCTTGCTAAGTGCCGTGTGTCCAACAACCAAAGCAAGCAGGTACCTGATCATATTCCCCAAAAGTTGCAAAGGCACCAGCATCACTTCCCATGAACTCGTCAAACTTGCTATCATCCAAGGCATCATCCTCAGTTGGGGGCTTGGGAACTGGAGCAGGAGCTGGAGCTGGGGCTGGAGTTGGAGCTGAGCCAGGCTCCTGCAAGATACAACGATGTTGTTGTATAGGGCGCTACTTGTCACACAAAAACTTTTGTGGTATATATGCAGCACAGCATAACGTGTTGTTATAAAAGTCAAGAGCACAATCCTCAGGTCGTACCTGTCCAACTACTCCTGGACGTGCAGGACCAATATCAGACCTGGTGGTGAAGCCGGTGGCACCACGACCAAGACCTGGCACGTAGTTGCTCGGTGCATGGACAGTATTGAAATCTATCTTAGACCCGGGAGCCCTCGCAGGTGGTCGAGGTATGTTTGCCATCTTAGCTGAGCTGTGTCACGAGCGAGCAACGTGACCGCTGTACAACTTGCGCTGCAGATCAAGCCTCAAGTCAAAAATCGCCGCTGCAATGTCGTGGCGTAAAATGACGCTAACTTCAGGGGCCTGCGCCACTCAGTGGTACACCGAACGCTCACTGACGCCGCGCAAGCGCCGGGCGATCGAGGGCAGATGCAGAGGTGCATGACAGCACGGATTGCGTGAACGCGACAATATAAATACGGCCCCCTTGACTACTGCTTTGCTCTCTCTGTGCGTTGCTGTAGAATAGCATGTATAGGCAAGGAGAATGGCGGACGTCAGTGCCGACATGGTGGAGACGAATCAGTTGTCCGTCAAAGAGCTGATAGATACTTGCCAGGAGTGCTGCACTTCGTTCAACCCTGCGCAGCTGAGTCTTGACGCTCACGCTGATGCGTTTTTAAGCGCTCGCGGCGTCACCGCAGAAGCCGATTGCGCGTTTATTCGACAAGTTTTGTATGGAACTGCCAGATTTCAGGCTTTGCTCAAATCTTTTGTGGACTCCTTTTACCGAAAGCACAGGTCCGGTACAGCAAGGGTGTGCAATCAGCACACGTCTTGGCAGCTTTCCAGTTTGCTGATGCAAGGTGCATGTGCAACTGCAGTGGCAGTGTTCTGAGGGGAGATGCGCAGCTGTACAAAATATATGCATACCTCGCAATTATGAGGCTGACAGAGCTTGGAACTGAACAGTACCGGTATGCAAGCATGCAAACTGGTGTCGGATGCATACCTGCTGTGAAGATTCACGCTACTGAGATTTTGCAAGCGCTGCAGACGGATTGTGAGTGTAGCTGACCCTCAGAAGATGATGGTGTTACTTGAGTTCATCATTGACACAGACAGTCTGGTCGAGTGCTGTCGTGACGAGTGGTTGAAGATTTATGATAAAGAGGTTGGCTGCCTGTTCCAGCATGGTGATTGCTGACATGGCCAGAGCTCATATCTCTCCCCTTTCGGCCTTGACCTGTGTCACAGCAGGGCTGCTCATGCATTGGACTCTCTGATGTATACAATGCCAACTGAGTTGATTTGCATGCACAGCCGTCATAGCAACTAAAACTGTTGAACATGCACCTGTACTTGCAGTATGTAGATGAGTTGTTGGCCACCTTGGTCAGCTTCCGGCCAGAGCTGGAAGACATGCTGCAACAGCTTCAAGACCAGGTGCATCTGACAACGCAAGCATCTGAGGCAGAAGCTGCAAAGTTTACTGGCACATCAAAAGCTGCCTCAGCAGCACGCAAGAAGACTGTACCAGAGCCATTCAATCTGACACAGCCAAAGCCCAAGCTGCAACCCATAGAAGAGCCTTTGCCACCTCCAGTCAAGTGAGGCCTACAGCGTGATCCATCTGCAAACAGTCCATTAGCCATGGTGCACAGTTCACTTGGTATCAGCTGCAACGGGCTGCCAGAGACAATGTATGACCTTTCCAATCGAGGGCTTACACATGATCACATACCTGGCACAGCCGTTCAACAAGCTCAACATCAGCAAACATAATGCTCCTACTGGCATATGCATGGCAATCCCATCAACTGCCTGCAAGCAGATCACACTGCATGAAAGTCTCTCCACAATGGCGTAGGAAGCTATTGCTCAACAGGCCAAAGACTGAGCATAGCATGCAGGTGCCACCCAGCACCTACCCCCCATCAGGGACCCACCAAGGAGGAGAGGGCTATAGAGGCAGCTAAGCAACGCAACAGACAGCAGCAGCTGCAGCGCTTCAGTGACCCTGCTCATGGCCCATTCCACCTGCTCACTGCTGAGCGACCCACCAATACTCAGCAGCTCAAGCAGCAGGTGAGATACATACTGGTGCAAGTGCTTCCAACATAGCCTAGCAGACATCGAGCACGTATGACCGCATGACGGCAAAAGCTCAAGCACAAGCACCAAGTTTTGTGAAAAGGACAAGTTAATGTTGCTGGAGGCTGAGGCAACAGACCAGCTCCTTGAAAATTCCCTTAGGCATAATCTATGCAGCTGTGAGTGATCATGCAGACTCAGCAGGTATAAGTCAGCCAGCTGCTGCCATCCACAGATAATTTGATACTTTGCCTATGCATATGTTTCATTATTCCTGCAGTCTTGTGCTCATGTTGAGTGCAAATGTAGCAAGAGGAGGAGCTGGCGAAGCAGCTGACGCTGTATCCAGGCAAGCCCCGGCCTGCTCCTGGGCCCCCTGCTGCCCAAGTGCGCCTCAATGCTGCCGCCATCCTCAGAGAAGACACCGTCTACAAGAAGAAGCAGCTGCAGGAGGCACAGATGATCAAGCGGTGAGCACCAGCACAGGCATCTTTCCAATCCGTACGCCCTAGATCATGAAACTTGTGTGTAGGTTTTGTGCATTGTCTGCGTGAGAGGCTCAAACTTTTGCATTGAACGTTTGATGCAGCAACCAAGGCGTGTTGTACATGCAGGTTTGAGGCCGAGCTGAGGGATAGCTCTAAGCATGACAGCTGGCAGCGGGAAGCTGTGGCGGCTGACCTTGCAGCACGTGCAGCAGCTGTGCGGCAGCGCAGGGATGACATGGCAGCTACTCAGGAAGCTGCCATCCATGCTCGCCAGCAGCTGGTGCAGCAGAATCTGCAGGCAGGCCAGCAGCTCAAGGTGACCCATCCATCATGGCTTCAAGTTCAAGCCACATGACACTGAGCAGCATGTCTTACAACACATAGGACATTCCTGAGGCTTGGGCAAGGAATGTGTATGCATGCTGGACCACGTTGCAGGTTAAGCCTACAGGCATGAAGCCAATGATGGCTGGTTGCAAATGCTCTGACTGCTGCTGGATCTGGATGCTGCTGTGCAAACATGAGTGAAGGCAGATGTATGCTCCAGCACTGGTGATAGCTGTATGCATGGCATGACTGAGGTGCTGGCCACCTATGCAGAGAATCTTGCCTTGCCAGACTGTGCAGCACTGTAGCAATGGTTGCACTGCTGGTCTCCAGTCCACCACCCAGAAGGGCAATGGCAACAGGTGCAGCAGCAGCAGCAGCAGCAGCAGCAGGTGCTTGCTGAGCAGGGGGCTGTAACTCATGCCAATGTGCACAGAGTGTGTCTCACATGCAGATGTGGTCAGCTGCACAAGGCACAGTAGACAGCTATGCATGACGCCCTGAGCTTGACCACAGCAAGCCAGAGGGCTAGTACATATGCAGACATGCAGTCACAAGTGCCACAACAATACGTTGATTACAAGCATGTGACAGCTTGGTGGCCAGGCAACAGCCCTGCAAGCCTTGTAACTAGGACAAAGGCCTACAGCACTGCAGCAAAAAGCAGACAAATCTGGGTTCTGGCAAAGCGTGCATGCACTTATCAACTCCTCCTGAGGCATGCAGCTGCTAGGGGAGGCAGACAACGCTTTTCTGACTCAGCAGCCACAAGCAGCACTTGGAAATCAATCAGCAGCAGTCTGGCACTGAATTGCCTCGTACAAGCAGCTGGATACATGTATGAGGCATGCATGACGAAAGCAAGGATGACACGGCCCATCAGAAGCAACAGCCATGAGGGAAGCTACACACCAGTGAGAAGCATAAGTGCAAGAAGCCTTGCAGTGCAACACACTGGTACCAGGCGTGCAGGCTGTACATTGAGGCAGACACATACTGCCCAGACAGCAGCAGCCTGTAGCAGCCAATAGCACACACCCACAATTGCCAGGCAATGCCATCTCCATTGGGATAGTCTGTGCAATGCATGTAGGGCAAACGGGAGGTAGACAGGGTCCATAGCATCTGCCAAGAATACGACCTACAAGGCAACAGAAGCAGCTTGTCACAACAGTCTTTGCTGACTTCTTTGAAAAAGAAAAGAGTACGCGTTTCGCCGTTGATTTGGTGAGAAGCCAAGAATTATACCGGGCTGCCCAGGGCTGACTTCTGTACAATGAGGCATGCAGGAGCAAGGGGAGGCAGATAAGGCCCGCCTGAAGCAGCAGTTGGAGGCAGACCTTGAAGCCAACAGGCGGCAGCGCGACAAGGTCCAGGCAGAGAAGGCCAAGGTGGAGGCAGCACTGGAGAAGCTGGAGCTGGACAACAGGCAGAGGGCTGAGGGCATTCGCCAGGCTGAGGCTGCTGCTGCCAGAGCCCGAGCTGCTGAGGTTGCTGCTGATGAAGCCAAGAAGAGAGACATCATCTTGCAGCTCAGGTAATCAAGCACCGTATGCTGGTTGCAGCCCTGTTGCACCTGTGTGTACTGTGCAGTTCTAGCTGTGGTTGAATAGTCACAGGTGCTAGAGCATGTCATTGAAGGTGGTGACAAACAAGCATCACCATGCAGCCATGTTTGCCTACTTGTGCTTTCCTCTATGGGTGGAGACACACTTTGGCCCCTGCTGTTTACAAACAGGCTTCCTTCCATGTCTATCAGCAAATTTGTTGACTGTGAGCGCAGGGCGTTTGAGAAGATTCCTAGGAAGGGCAAAGAGTTTGACCCTGCTGAGAGTGGTGGGCACAACTTGTTGGAGGAGATGTCCCTGCTGGAGCTGCGACAGCGCCTTGCTTACACTAAGCAGCGCCATCAGGTATATCTCACCGGCTGAGCACCCTCATTCCCATGCTGGCTCTAGAACATATTGTGCATGTCATGATTGCCACTGCGCTCCAATGAGTGTCAGCACGTCAAAAGTGTATAGCTTTTGGGTTGAGGGGGG
>JAABUK010010215.1_pt1 | contig 12582 bp, 14 predicted proteins | sample 5559141 | NCBI WGS metagenome assembly JAABUK01 (sample SAMN10711869, study PRJNA513367) | rock metagenome | isolation source: Antarctica rocks | place: Antarctica: Victoria Land, Pudding Butte nord | collected 2016-01-03
GCTCGCCCAACCTGCGACAACGCCCATGATCTCGTCATTCACACCCGCAACGACGCTGCCGCGCCGAGCAAAACCCCTGCGCTACAAAGGAAGCTGCTTCGACTTTTTCAGGTCGAAGTAGCTAAGCACGACAGCGTGCCCGAGCTTCGCCAGGTGCAGGGCAGTGACCGCTCCGATACCGCGGCCGCCGCCGGTGATCACGGTGACCGGGCCGGACGAGGACGACATGCACGGATCTTCTACCAGATGACCGGGAGCCGGGCCTCTCCGCGACGGTGTCCCGCTGCGCCGTCGGCTTGTGGCGACGCCATTGAGGCACTCCGTTTTCCCTGATTGATCACAGCCTTCGTGGGAACCTGGACGCAACAAGTACAGCGTGGCGGCCAGTATCGCCATACCCGCATATTCGCGGAAATTGCGCCGAACCCGGACCGCGTGGCAGAGCCGAGGCCCCACCTCGGGTAGCCAGCGGTACGGGTCGCGTCAACCGGTGGGTAGCCCGGGCGCGTCGTTGGGGACCACCCCGGAGCGGGCGGCGCCGAGTAGGTCCATCCGGGCCACGATCCGCCGCCAGGAGGCGGCCAGCTCATCGCGCGTCGGCGACCCCCGGCCGCCTCGAGCGCCGCTGCCACCGGAACGACGACCGGCGCAGGGAACGCCGGCTGCGGCCCAGCTTCGTGATCGACCTGCTCCGGCGGGCCCAGCAAGCCGGCCCGCGGTTCAGGTCCGAGACCTACCTGGCCAGTCTCCTGCGGGCGTACGACCTCGTCGTCGCGCAGCAGGGCAAGCGCCCGGGGTCGGTGGTGCGACTCGTCGAGGTCTACGACGTGCTGACGCTTCTGCCCGGCCAGTCGCGCGACTACAGCAGGCAGGAGTTCACCCGCGACCTGTACCTGCTGGACCAGAGCGGGGCCGCCACGGTCGGCTCGACCGGCCGGCGCCTTCGCTGGGCGGCGAGCACGGGCACCAAACAGGCCGGTGTCCTGACCACCGTTGCCCGCAGTGGCCAGCAGCAGAAGTACTGGGGGGTCGCGTTCGAGGGTGCCGCCGGTGGCTGACCCGTCGGGTGCCGGGAGCGGGCTTCCCCTCGGGGGCACCGGCCTGAGCAGCTCGGCCTACGCCGACTTTCTCGCCACGGAATACCTTGCCGGCTATGTCCGGGCCGGCGGGGCGGCGGTCCGCTTCGTCGTCGCCGGCGACGACGAGGTGGCGGCTCGTTGGCACCACGACCTCGAGCGGGTCGCTGCCGACGCCGGCTACCTCCACGTCAGCATCGATGCGGCGGAGACGCGGGTGCAGGGGATCGACCACATCTATGCCGCGGTGGCGCGCGAGGTGGACTGGACGTTCTTCGTCCGTCGCACCGTCCAGCAGGCCTGGACCGACGTCGACCGTCCGCCGTCCTCGCTCGACGAGCTGACCGTCGCGGCCGTCGCCGAGCACAACGACGACGACGCGCGGGAGGCTGCCCGCAGCATCCGTCGCCAGCTCGAGGCGGTCCTGCTGCGGGACAGCTCCCTGGCGCGCGACTTCCGGCTGGCCGTGCTGCGCCTGTGTCAGGCCGAGCTGGGCAGCGGAGAGGTCACCGGGGGCGAGCACGACGCCGTCCTGGCGTGGCTCCGGCGCGAGCCGGTGGCGATGCGGGCGCTCCGGTCCGCTTCCCTGTATGGCCGGGTCGGTCGGCACAACGCGCGGGCGCTGCTGGTCTCCCTGGCGGCCTGGATGCTCGGCACGGCCGGGTCCGGGTTGCTCATCGACCTGGACCTGGCCCGGCTCGGGGTCGCCCGCCGTCCACCCGTGGAGGCCCGCAGCGGCGTCTACTACAGCAAGGCGGCGGTGCTCGACGCCTACGAGGTGCTTCGGCAGCTGGTCGACGCGACGGACCAGTTGCGGGGCGTGCTCGTCGCGGTGACCCTCCCACCGGAGCTGGTAAGTGACGAGGCGCGCGGCCTCCCGGCGTACTCAGCCCTGCAGCTGCGCGTCGTCGACGAGGTGAGGGACCGGCGGCGGGCCAACCCCTTCGCATCGCTGGTCCGTCTGGAGACCCGGTTGGAGGCCGTGCGGTGAGGATCCCCACCACGATCGCGGCCTCCGATCCCCGGCTCCCGGCCCGCCGAGCCATCGAGGCGCTGCGCTGCGGGGTCCCCAGCCGGGACGCCGTGGCTGCGCTGGGCAGCGGGCAGAACGACGTCGAGGACCGCCTGCTCGCCCTCCTGGACCGCTGCGGTACGACGAGGGCCGGCGCTAACCGTGGTTTGCTCCTGGGCGGCGGCTTCGGCTCGGGCAAGAGCCATCTCCTGGGCCATCTCGGCCATCTCGCCCTCGGCCGGCGATTCGCGGTCAGCCGGGTCGTGGTGAGCAAGGAGACGCCCCTGCACGACCCGGGCAAGGTGTTGCGCGCCGCCGTGGAGTCCGCCACCCTGCCCGACGGCGCCCTCGACGCGGTCGCCGACGCGGCGGCAGGTCTCGACCCCGAGAGCCCCGCGTACGCCGAGCTGTTGCGGTGGGCCAGTGGCCCGGCGGTCGACGAGAGGTTCGCCTTGACGCTCAGTCTGTTGCCGCGCGTCCAGGTGAGTGACGGCGACTTCGCCGAATCCATTGTCCGGTTCTGGTCCGGTGACCCGATCGGCGTCGCGGAGCTGCGCCGGCATGCGCGCGCGGCCGGCGAGGGGCGTCCCTCGTTGGCCGCCGTGCCGGCCCGCGAGCTGGCGATCCAGCGCTTCCGTTTCCTCGCGCGGCTTTTCGTCGCGGCGGGCTGGGACGGGTGGGTGGTGATGCTCGACGAGGTGGAGCTGATCGGTCGCTACACCTTGTTGCAGCGCGGGCGGGCGTACGCGGAGCTGGCCGGCTGGCTACGACCCGATGCCCAGGACCGCAGCTCGCCTCTGATCCCGGTGCTGGCGATGACCGACGACTTCGATGCGGCCGTTCTCACCGCCCGGAACGACCGGGAGCAGGTGCCGTCCCGGCTGCGCGCCAAGCAGACGCCGGAGTGGGCCGAGATCGCTTCCCGGGCCGAGGTAGGAATGCGGTTCATCGAGCGGGACACAGTGCTGCTCGCGCCTCCCGACGAGCCGGAGCTCAACCGCGCCTACCGCCGGATCCGGGCGCTGCACGGGGAGGCGTTCGGCTGGGAACCGCCGGACGTCGCTGGGCTCGAACGGCTGGGCACCACCCGGATGCGGCAGTACGTCCGGGCCTGGATCAACGAGTGGGACCTCATCCGGCTCGACCCTGAATTTCGGCCGCAGACAGAGGTGGTCGACATCGTCCTCGACTATCCGGAGGAGGCGGAGCTGGAAGGCAGCTGAGCCGGTGGCCATCGGGCTCCGGCAGCCGTAGAAGCCGGTGGGGCCCTGCGGCTCCTCGCCAACGACGTCGGCGCCGTCCGACTCACCGAACTACACCGCTTCACCGACCCCGCCGAAGCAGAAGCCACCCTGCGACTGCGCGACGGCAACCCGGCGGGACTGGACTTCTACCAAACGCACGACCGGATCCACGAAGGCACCGCACCGGGCATGCTCCACGCCGCCTACGAAGCGTGGGCCGCCGACATGCGCGCCGAACAGACCAGCGTGGTCATCGCCGCCACCAACGAAGAGGTCACCGGCATGAACCTGCGGGCGCGACGCGACCGGATCGAAGCCGGGCAAGTAGCCGAGACAGGCGTTGCCCTGCGCGACGGAACCAGAGCCGGCGTCGGTGACTGGGTCGTTACCCGCACCAACGACCGACGACTGCCTGTCGGCGGCTGCGGGGACTTCGTCAAGAACGGCGACACCTGGCAGGTCGTCGGCCACGTTCGGCTCGGCTACGCCACCACGGTGCACCGCTTTCAAGGCACCACCGTCGACACTGCCACGCCGTCATCACCCCGCAGCCGACGCGTGAATCTCTATACGTTGCCGCGAGCCGGGCCCGGGAGCGGACCGACCTCTACGTCGCCACCGAAGACGTCGACGTCACCGCCGGCGAGCATCCCCCGACCGCAGCTCTTGGCGCACGGGACCTGCTCAGCCGGACGCTTACCATCGCGTCAGCCAACAGCTCCGCCACCGAACTGATCAGAGACACGCTCAACAACTCGCCGCCCAGTAGCGGCTCGGACGAATCAGCAACGCAGCGATCTCCCATACCACTGGAGTTGCCTGCGTTGGCTGCACGCCTCGGCCAGCATCTGGCGCCTTCTGCGCAGTCGCCCACGACCGCGATGCAAGGCCACTTCGAGGACGCCGCGTACTGCCCGTAAACGGACTCGGACCATACCCATGGAAGCAAGGAGCACGCCATCGTCACTGCTGCGCGCGACATCCGCTTCTACCTGATTAGCGGGATCAGAACTGGCTACCGATCGGTTCCGGCAGCTCTCGACGCAACTGATCCAGCTCGGCACAGCCATCCGCACCACCCCCCCGACCGCGAGCGGTCGCCCGACCAGTCGTAGTCGTTCAGGTCGAGAGTGTTCGCTAGGGCCAGCCCTTCGTCGGCCAGCATGTCGGCGGGATAGGCCGCCGCCTGGTGCGGGCGGGCTCTCTGGGCCTGTCCTGCGTGGGCGACATCGAGTGATGTGCCTTGAACCGCGTTTCGGCGACGCACCTGTTCATCGTGAGCACGTTGGCCTGTTGCCACCGGCGGTCGGGGTCGTAAGGCCGGAGCCCATCAGGTTCAGCCCCGAGCGGGCCGCCAAAGCGCACATGTTCGCGTCCCTGTGCCCGACGATTCGCAACGCGGGTCCCGACAGGGGTCTGCACCGGTAGAAAGCAAGCGTCGGTGCGCATACCATGCGGCATATGCCGGTTCGCGCCGTCCTGCAACGCGGGCCTAAGGGAAAGAAAGCGGTGGCGTTCGCGGTCGACTGGCCGGGCTGGAGCCGCGGGGCGAAAACCCCCGAGGCGGCCCTCGAACTGCTTGAGTCGTACCGGGAGCGGTACCGCCCGGTCGCAGTCCTGGCCCGGACGGCCCACGAGTTCGACGCCGCCGGACCCCTCGACGTCGTCGAGGACCGGGTCGGCACGGGTTCGACCGACTTCTGGGGCATCTCCTTCGCTCCCTCTGATGTCGAGCACGAACCGATGGATGACACCGAACTGGTCCGCAAAATTGCGCTGCTGCGGGCTTGCTGGGGATTCTTCGACGCGGTGGCATCGCGGGTGTCCGCTGAAATGCGCAAAGGCCCACGTGGCGGGGGGCGCGACCGCGACGAGATCGTCCGTCACACCATCCGCACCGAAAGCGAAGACTTCGCGAAGCGAGTGGGATTGCGAGTGCCCGAGAACGGTGCGCTCACGCCGAAGGGCCTGCGTGACTATCGATTGGCGTATGTCGCCACCATGCGGGCATACAACGCTGGCGAGGGCAAGCGGATGCGATCGTGGAACCTGCCGTTTCTCATCCGCCACAGTGCGTTCCATGCGATGGACCACACCTGGGAGATGGCGGACAAAGACCTCACCGCGCCCGCCGAGTGACTCGCACGGACCTCACAGACGCCGAGCGGTGGTGCTTGGCCCGGCGAGGAACTGCGCGACAACGGGGGCGTCAAAGCGCTCAGTGGTGCGCGTTTCAGTCAAGGCGCGGTCCCCCGACGAGCGCAATCGTGGAAATTGGCACTACCGGTCCGGTTGCGCGGTCTGCAACCAGCTGGCCAGCCTCGCTGGGTCGCGACGCTGGACCACATCCCCGCGAGTCAGGTCGACGAGATCATAGGTCCTGCCCCTGTGACAATCGTGCTCAACCGACCAGCGGCCGAGGTAGCTGGCTTCAAACGCAAGCGCTAATCGTCCCGGAGCGGTACTTCTTCGCTGGTGGCTACCTCGCGGGAGCGGCGCCCAGTTGCCGCGGTAGGCACCGGGCGGCGAAGCGCCGAAGAAGCCGCCCGGGCCACTTGCGGCAGGCAAGATGAAGGCCATGACCCCCCCCGTTCGTCGCCCCACGGGCCCGCGCGCTCACCGGGCTCTGGCTGGTGACAGCGGTCTTAACCGGCCTACCGGCACTCTTTCTCCGGTCGTTCGCCGAGGATGCGACTGCCCGACTCGCCGCTCTCCTGCTGCTCCTGTCCGCGGGCGTGGCGCTCGCCACCGGATTTTTCGTCGGGAGGGGCACGCGCAGGACTCTGCAGGTCTCCCTCGCCGCCAGTGCCCTGGTTATGGTCGCCGCAGGCTCGGCGTTAGCAGCTCTCGCCTCCAAGCTCAACCTCGGCCCCAGAGAGACTCTGATGTTCGGAGGGGTCGCGATCGTCGGCGCCGCCGTGACTGCGATTGTTGCCGGATCGCGGTTGCACCGCGGTGCTCGATCGACGCCTGAATGACCCCCGACAGGAACCGTCTTGGGCGCTCGTCATTGGCGGACGGCGGCGGCGCGGGCGTGCAGTCACGCCCGGCTCCTTGTTCCAGAGAACACCGCTCGCAGTCGGGCAGGTTACGTCCGTCCCGTGAACAAGTTGCTTCCGCGGAAGCGTTGAGAACGCCGCGTCTTCACGCTCGGGAGCGGCACCTACAGTCACCAAGTGCCGCGGACGACCAGGAGCAAATCACTGCCGCACAGCGGAATTGGTCGCCGTCGCGACCGACCTGTCCACCCTTCGCCTGTCGGTACGAGGGGCGGTCAGGTGAGGCCGTCCCACAGGCCATGATCTGAGTAGAAGCGGCGGACCTCCTCGAGCTCGACGTCGGCGTCGCCGGCAGAAACGGCCGCAGCGCCGGCTACCCACCAGTCCGCGCCGGCAAGACCAGCCGAGAGGTAGGCGCGGCTCCCCGGCTGGTGTGGCACCGACGAGCGGCGACGCTGCGCGAGCACTTCGCCGTGCGTTGGCTCCCACAGGCGGACCTGCCCGGCCGACTCCTCGAGCACGACAGCGTCGAACCACCTCCAGACGATCACTTCGGATCCGTCTCCTATGGAGGCAATTGCTACAAGGGACCGGGCGTGACTCCGTCTGCTCGGGGCTTGAAGGGCACGGAGAACCGCACCAGGTCCAGCTGGTCGTGCCCGAAGATCTGGCATGCGTCCTCCGCAGGCCTCACCACGACGGCGGTTCGCAGTTGCGCACGAGAGCGGTCGTGGTCCGAGGAAGCAGTCATCATTTCATCCTCGGCCGTCAGGGACCCGCCTCGACGCACTGTGGTGCTCGTACTTCCCGGGACCAGCGGCGGCCCGCTGATCCTGCTGGGGGGATCGCTGGCCACCCAATGATGGCGGGACGGTGCAAAGCCCGCCTGGTGAAGGTCACCTTGGCGATCCCAGGGACGTCCATGCCTTGCGCGGACAGCAGAACCTTCTGGGACGCCGCCAGGTCACGACCCGACCCGCTGCTTCGACGCACGATGCGCAGCAGCTTGTTGCCCTCGTCGTTGGTGATGGTCCGGACCTGCACGCGAGCCACCATCTCGCTTCTCCTGGGGGAAGACGGGATCAGACGATCAAGCCGCCCAGCGGCGGATCTCGCCCGGCGTGTCGCCCACGAGGCGAAGGTTGGCAGTAGCGGCACTAGCCCGTCGCCGGGAACACTCGCAGCTGCAGCATCGCAGCGAATCGGGCCTCGGGATCCGACAGGTCTATGCCGCCCACCTGCGCTACCCGACGCAGCCGATAGCGAAAGGTGTTCGCGTGCACATACACCGACGCCGAAGCCAGCGCGACGTCGCCGAAGGCGTCGAGCCATGCCCGCAGGGTGCCGACCAGGTCGGTGTGATGGGCTCGGTCGTACGCGAACAACCGCTCGATCGGACCGGTCGGCTGGTCGCACCGGGACTGGGCCAAGTCTCGCAGCTCAAGCATGAGTGACTGGACGTGCACGTCGGCAAGTCGCGCGATGGGGGCCGCCCGCGGTTCCGTACGTAGCACGCGCAAGACTCGGTCGGCGCTAGCCCGGGCGGGCGCCAGCCCGGTGGCGTCCTCGACAATCGGGCCGACCGCGACCACGGCGCTGAGCCGTTCGCCAGTCCGGTCGAGGAACTCGCGGGCGATCCGGACCGCGCGCTCATCCGCGTCCGGCTCGTCACGCTGCACGGGCACCAGCGCGTAGACGCCGTCGCCGACCAGGGCGACGGCACTGCGTGGGTGAAAGGCCATGAGATGCATCGCGAGGGCGTCGGCGAGCCGCCCTCGCTCGGCTACCACCGCAGTGGCGCTGGCGATTGACGGCGGCCCGGGCGCCTTGTCGAGGATGGCCAGGGCCAGCACGACGACCGGTTGGCCGGCCAGACCGAGCTGGACCAACGCACCCTGCGCCCCCGCCTCCCCTTCGAACGCGGTTCTCATCAGATCGGCTCGTATCCTGCGCTCTACGTCGGCGCCGGCCGCCACCCGCAGCATGTGCAGGGCGACGAGCTTCGCCGCGTCCCGCAGGGCTTGTGTCCGTGCCTCACCGAGTGGCTCGCGCACGACCACCCAGATCGAGCCCAGCACCTCGTCGCCGGCCCGTACGGCGATAGCGACGCGCGGCAGGGTGGACTCCTCCGAGGTAACCCGGAACGGCGGGATGTGCACCGGCTCGTCGTAGCGGTACAGGTCCCGGAACGCCCCGCGCTCGGTCAGAGCCCGCGAAATGCGCTCGGGCACCTGTCGTCCGAGGATCGTCTCTATCCGCGGGGCGTCGGCCTCGTCCTGCCGCCCGGAGAAGGCCAACACCCGCGAGCTGCGGTCCTCGATCGTCACCGGCGCGTTCAGGAGGGCGGCGACCGCGTTCGCGACGGCGAACAGATCCCCAGACGGGATACCGCCGATTGTCTCGAACCTGTCCATGCCGACGTCACCCTCGGCCAGCAGCGAGCGGAGCATCGTCGCGAGTTGAGCCCACGACGCGCCCCGCGCTAGGCCGAGGACCGTGACGCCCGACGCGCTCACTGCCGACTTCATTTCCGCGTTGGTGGCGACAGGTGACTTCAGGATCAGCGCCTCGGCCTGCTGCCGGCCGAGTTCTGCCAGCATGGGGACGATGTCAGCAGGATCGTGCAGGCCGACTCCCAGCACCAGCGCGTGCGGGGGTAGCACGGGGGGGTCCATGGGGTCGGAAATGACGATGCCGGTGATGTCGTCGCCGCGATCCGCTCCGCTGAGTACGACCTCGAGCAGTGTGGCGCCCAGATCCTCGACGATCCGGCCCAGGCTCTTGCGCGGAAGTCCATTCACCGGGTGACCACCTCCAAGCCCTGGGAACTCGGCTACCCAGCCTAGTTCCGGGCCTGGCACGGGGGCGCGCCTGACAGCAGTCACGCGACGTCCCTCATCCAGCAGCGATCCACTCGGTGCCCGTGGTCACCGCTCCGAGTTCCGCCGACAGGGGGTCCACACCGATGCCAGGCGCCGTCGGCACCTTCAGGTGGCCGTCGTGCAGGACGAACGGCTCGGTGATGTCACGTCGGTAGTAGCGGCCGGAGCCGGACGTGTCGCCGGGCAGAGTGAAGCCAGGCAGAGCTGCCAAGGCAAGGTTGGCCGCCCGGCCGAGGCCGGTCTCGAGCATCCCCCCGCACCACACCGGCACGCCGTGAGCCACGCAGACGTCGTGAATTCGCCGCGCTTCGAGGTAGCCGCCGACCCGCCCCGGCTTGATGTTGACGATCGAGCAGGCGCCCAGCCTGATGGCATCGGCCGCCGCACGGGCGGAGGTGATCGACTCATCCAGGCACACTGGGGTGCGGATCTGCCTGGCCAGGTCGGCGTGGCCCAGCACGTCCTCCTCGTCCAATGGCTGCTCGATGAGGAGAAGGTCGAACTCGTCGAGCTGAGCGAGCAGCCGAGCATCGGCGAGGACGTAGGCGGCGTTGGCATCCACCTGGAGGAGTAGCTCAGCTCCGAAACGCTCTCGTACCGCGGCGACCGGCTCGACGTCCCAGCCGGGCTGGATCTTCAGCTTCACCCGTACGTAGCCCTCGTCCACGTAGCCCTCGACCGCGTCCAGGAGCTCGGGGACCGAGTCCATGATGCCGACGGAGACACCGCACGGGACCCGCTCGCGCACAGCGCCCAGCTCCCGAGACAGCGGCCGTCCCTCGGCGCGCAGCTCGGCGTCGAGCACGGCCATCTCCAGTGCGGCCTTGGCCATCCGGTGACCGCGGAACCGGGAGAGCGTCGGAGCGACGAGGGTGGCGGCGAGCCCTGCCACGGAAGCGAGCGCAGGAACAAAGAACCTGCGGATGACGTCGGCGGCCGCGTCGACATACTCGGAGGAGTAGAGCGGGTCGGCCATGGCCACGCACTCTCCCCACCCTTCGGCGTCGGCGGTCACGACGCGGAGCAGCAGGGCGTCACGGTGCGTCTGCGCCCCGAACGACGTACGGAACGTCGACACGAGCGGCATGCCGATCCGTCGCAGCTCGACACCGGTCAGCTTCATCTGCGGGCCTCGTTCCCGGGGTGGTCAGGGTGGTGCAGGACGTAGCAGCCCGTCCGGTCGAAGCCGGTGATCCGACGGCCGTCGTCGAGCAGGGAGCCGAGCACGTCACGCACCGCGAGCCGCCAGTCCCGGCTCAGCGGGGGGTCCCGCCGGCGCAAAGCCTCGATGTCCAGCGGGACCGCGACCAGGACCGACGGTGCAGTGCGTGGGCCGAGGCAAGGGGCGCCCGACTGCGAGCGGCCCAGGGCGATGTCGGCCCCGGCTGCTTCCTCGGCCCGGGCGTCCGCGTCCACGCCGGCGCCACCGCACGCCGCCGCCACGTCTGGGGCGCCCAGCGCCCAGCGCACCAGGAGCCGGTCGCTGTCGTCGTCGCCGTTGATCGCGTCGTGCATCCCGCCGTAGAAGTTGACGAGATACTCCGTGGGCCGGGCCGCCAGCTTGCCGATGTTGAAGTAGGCGTTGCGGCGCACGAGCGGGTCGAAGGTCCACTCAACGACCGAGACGCCGCGCAGCGTCGCCCACGCGCGTTGGTGCACCTTGAGGGCGAAGCCGACGCTGCGTCCCCGAGTGGCGTCGGAGACCCCGGCGATATGGCTGTGCAGCCGGCCCTCCGCAGGAGCGCCGAAGAAGCCGACGCACGCGCCCACCAGCGCACCGGCATCGAAGGCGCCGGCGACGTAGCTGCCTGCTTTGCTCAGCGCCCGCAGCAGCTCCCTGGTAACCGGCGGGTTCGCTACATCAGGTCGCCAGATCTCGTCGTACAGGCGGTAGACAGCATCGAGCTCGACGAGGGAGCCGATTTCACGGACCTGCACGCCGGCCTTTCGGGCGGCGGCCTCGGCGGCCATAACGGCCGCGGCCACGTCCTCGGCGGCTCCGACGGCGCGGTTGCCCCGCGCCGCGCGGGCGGGGGCTCGGCTCACGTCGGTCACCGGCTCAAGGTCGGTCACCGGCTCAAAATCGGTCATTGTGGCCGTCCGGTCGCGGCCGGACCGGACGAGTAGTGGGTCGGTCCCGTCGTCGGTAGCACGGCCAGCAGGTCGCCGATCAGGGCGGCCAGCAGGGCGGCCCGCGGCGCAAGCTCGGCTACCAGGACATGCTCGTCTGGCGCGTGTGCTCCACCGCCGACCGCGCCGAGACCGTCGAGGGTGGGTGTCCCCACGCCGGCGGTGAAGTTGCCGTCCGATGCTCCTCCGACGGCGGCGCTTGTGGGGGGAGCGAGCCCGAGCTCACGGGCGACCCTGGTGACCCGTTCGAAGAGGTCGGCCGAGCTGCTGCCGGAAAGCGGCGGACGGTTGGCGCCGCCGCGAACGTCCAGGCGGCTGCCCTCCAGGACGGGTCGAAGCCCGCACATCGCCGCGTGCACCCGCTCCTGCTCGGCCGCGTGGCGCACCCGCACGTCGACACTGAGCACGCCGACGGCCGGCACCGTGTTGGTCGTCGTACCAGCCGACATCGTTGTCGGAGTCACGCTGGTGCCCTGCCGCTTGTCGGCCAGCGCCGCCACGGCCAGCACCTGATGGGCCAGCTCGATCGTCGCGTTGATGCCTCGTTCAGGCTCGAGCCCGGCGTGCGCCGCCCGGCCGTGGACCGCCACCTCGTAGAGCGAGACGCCTTTGCGCTCGGTCTTGAGCGCGCCGCCGTCGGCCGACGCCTCGAGCACGAGAGCCGCGGCACAACCGGACGCCTCGGCCTCGATCAGCGCACGTGACGTAGGTGAGCCGACCTCTTCGTCACCGGTGACCAGGACGGTCACCCCGGACGGGTCGCCCAGGGCGGCGACGGCGTGGAAGGCCAGCGCCAACCCGGCCTTCATGTCGAAGCAGCCCGGTCCGCGCAGCACACCGTCGGTGACGGTGAACGGGTGGTCGGAGAGCGAACCCAGCGGCCACACCGTGTCGTGGTGCCCCAGCAGAAGCACCCGCGGGTCGCCCCGCCCCAGCCGCCAGCGCAGGTGGGTCCGTCCCGCCACGACGATGCGTTCGGGCTCCGACCCCAGCCGGGCGGTGCCCACCGTGGCCACGACGCCGGCGCTGGCAGCCACCGCCTCGAGGTCTGCGGACGGGGACTCGCAGGTGACCATCGACTCGATGTCGGAGACAATCGACGGCAGGACCGGCGCCATCCGGTCAAGCAGGGTGGGTCCGACCATCTCAGTCGACCTTGGGCGTCGCGCGGGCTCCGTAGTGGAGGTACTGCTCGCCGCCCGCCAAGGCGTAGAACGTCACCGGCGCCCAGGTCTGGGC
>JAABUK010010217.1_pt1 | contig 12581 bp, 14 predicted proteins | sample 5559141 | NCBI WGS metagenome assembly JAABUK01 (sample SAMN10711869, study PRJNA513367) | rock metagenome | isolation source: Antarctica rocks | place: Antarctica: Victoria Land, Pudding Butte nord | collected 2016-01-03
CGGGAACGTGTACAAATTGTCCAGGTGCGTCTACTTCTCGGAGCCCATGAACTTCATGCTGATCATCGTCAGCGGCTTGGTCAATCTTGACATGCTCAACTTCGGCTCCGGTAACGGTGGGGATGGCGGAAGCGCGAGCAGCGGGAGTGCGCTGGGAGGAGCTGGAGGCTGTCACTCGGGCTCAGGATCGGGCGGTCCAGTCCTACCCAGTCTAGTGATGTGCGTCGTGCTGATCATTTTCCCCAGGGACCGGGGGTTGGGCCAACGGCGGTAACGTCTACTCGACTGAGAACGGCGGCTTTTGTGAATCTCGACATGCTTAACGTCGATTCGGGCAATGCTGGCAATGGGGCTCAGCCGAACTCTGGTTCGGCCATCGGTGGGAGCGGCGGGCGGGTGCTGGGCGTAATTCATTCGTCCCACGATCTCGGTCCCTCTCGGTTTCGTCAGTACGACGATCAGCGATGAGATCGTGCCTCCCTGTGGGTCAGCAGCGTGGGAAGTGGGTCACAATGACAGCTCTGCACTGCATTTCAAGATACCAACCTTTCTGACTCTTTCAAATGTCCGACATTTGTGCGATGCCTAATGACGATGACGATGACGGATGGTGATGATGAAGACGAATGACGATGACGAGGTCGAATGATGATCTGATGCAGGAAACGCATTGAACGATGTAGCCCTTTCAGATATGCGGTAGGAGTAGATTAAGTCGATGCTCGATTCGAGGTAGAGCAGCATTATTTGTTGGGAGTCCCGGGGTCGTTGAGGAGATCAGAAAGGGGAATCTTCGGCGCGGCTTGCACGTGTGCCGACGCTTTCGGCGAGCTCGATCGGCCAGCGTCCCTGGCCTGAGCGGGGGATTGGGCGCGAGTGTGGCGGGATGGGAAGCATCCCCCTTCGGACGAAAAGGTGATGGCGTAGGAGGTGGCTGGCGAGTCGGCGACTTGACTGACGGCGGTGGCACCGACGTTACGTTGGCTAATACGTGTGGCACGAGGAATGGGAGCCTTCTTGGCGGGACGCTGCGGGCGAGTCGACGAGGATGTCGTCGACGAGGTGAGCAACAAGGAGCCCGAAGATTCGGACGTGCGGCGCCTCTTGGGGGAAGTAGAACCCTTCTTCGACTCCGGGGCGGTTGCTTCACCTCGGTACCAGTGGTCGAGGCGGGGATGGAGTTTAGCGTGAGCCACGTCCGTTCCCCCCGGAAGGTCCATTATGGCGAGGAGGTCGGGGTGGAAGACGAAGTCCTCGATGAGGCTGGCTCGCGAAGCTCCGCCAGAACTCCTGCTGTCCTCGGTGGTGAATAGCGATCGAACTGCAGAATAAGTTGTCAGCTATGATCACCAATCGGTTAAACCATGATCGGTACTGGAACCATCAGAGAAGGGATGGAGTTGGAGTGGGATGCATTGGGGATGAGGGATGGGTAATAATCGAGCTGAGGATGGATAGTAAACGGTCGGAGGCGGAAGAGGCTGGATGCCGGATGGACGGAATGAGGATGATGAGTCGGCATGGGATGTCAAGGTGAGCAGGACTTACGGTCCGCCGGGATATGCTGCTTCGACTTCAACTGCTGATGATGCGAAGACACCTGTTTCCTGTCCCATGGCCTGTTCGTGCAGATCGTGAGGATGGCGGCGATGACTTCGTTACGGGCGAGGGGGTGCCCGAAGAACCGAATCCTCTTCCTGTCCATGGGGACGACGTGCACTACCACTGACGAATGTAAGCCTTACTGACAGTAAGCTTATGGGACTTACCAGCAAGGTAGACCGCTTCTGCTCGCTCACACCAGGTCGCTTGCTCCTTGCAAGAGGTCGTTGGCGAAGCAGGTGACGATTGACGAGTTTGGTCGACGAGTAGCTCCGATTCCTCTTTCCAACGAGCGCCAGTCGGGGCGGTGGCGAAATCCATGAGGAGCAAGGCGTCTCCGAGTTCCGCGTTGTAGACTACCGGTCGCCAGGATTTCGGGTTGGGGCTGTAACCCTTGACGAGCTGAAATGCTTGAGAGGGAGTGTATCTCATCGTGATTGAGTGATTGGATGGCTAAGATGTTGGAAGCTGGTTCGAAGAAGGCATGAGCTGATCCTTCTGATTCCTCGGTTTAAGGGTCTCTCACATTCCCATTCCAATCCGCCTGACCTTACCCTATCCGCTGTACAGGAAAGGCCGAAGAAGAGGCGAGCGAGTGCTGACACTAATGAATAACAAAGGAAAAATCACCCGGCCAGGCTCGCCTCGCTTCTCGAGGTCAACTGAATAGAAGTTCAGGGTCGAGCGCTTGTCTATAAGCGGGTTATTGACGAAATTTCGTGGCCCGAATCGCAATGTCTGTCGATCACAGGAGACAGATCCCGAAAGATTTCGAAAGGGGCCGATTGGGTCAGTTGTGATATACAGTACAAATTCGATTTTACAACAAGCACAATCCCATGCAAGAGAATGAGGAGAACAGACGAGAAGACAAGAGGGAATGGAAAGACGAGGAAAGATTGATAACATGAGAGGAACGGATTGGGTGAGTGATCCAGGACGAGAAATGTCTCAGAATTCATCCTTGTGTGCGAAGACCATTCCTCGGGTCGGCGGGAAAGGCAAATTAGGAGGTACGAAGCGTTGATGCCACGCGAGATTTCTGTCGGAATATGGTTTATCGCGTAACATCTTGGCTGTGAGGTCGAAGGCCAAGACTTTAGATCGATCAAACGGGAGATCCCCCAAGAGTAAGGAAGAAAGGATTGTGATGGATCCCGCTGCCTTTTGGTCCAAAGAAAGTCCTGAAAGCCCTTGATTCCATTCACGTGCTGCCGGGAGAAATCCGAAAATTGTTGGAAGGGTTATTGCTCGTGTCGTCGGTCATATTGAGGCAGCCGAGACAAGCAACCGTTGAAGTGTGTCACTTATGAACTCCGGGCCTGGGCGCAGCCATGGGGGACTCCGACAAAGCGCACGACATCGCCCAAATGGATAGCAGCGAGCCCCCTCCCACCAGCGAGCAGCCAGCCGCAACCATCGACGGCCTCTTTGGGACAGCTGAGGCCGAAGGAGATGATGTTTTCGCTCAGCTGGTTGAAGTGGAAGGAGATGGTCACGAGCAGGAGCAGACTCAGCCAGACTTGGTTCAAGAGCCGTACTCTGAGACCCACCCTCCGGATGTACCGAAGGAAGCGATGCTCGACACTTTCCAGCCTCAGAAAGGCGTGAAGGATTACAGCGACCTGCTCGCCGACTTTGAAGCCGAGAGCGACCCTCCAGGCCAGATTCAAGACCAGTCCGTTGATCAGTCCGACGCTTACAATCACTCGGCAATTCTTCCATCCGAGGCGGAAACAGATAATGCAGCGGATCTGCTTGGTCTCGGACAGCAGGATGAAGGGGATCTGGTCGGGGATCAGCCAAAAGAGACTGGACATCAGGTTACAGCTGCCCATCAACCATCTCCCCTTCCCGCTCCAGCCCTTCTGCTACAAGAGCAGTCTGACGAGCCCTCCCCAATAGACGATCTGATTGCTCAACACGACACTATCCCTCAGGAACCGACAGCCGAGTCGATGCCGGCTGAATCGCCTGTTCCCAACCTATCAATCGAGCATTCCCAGCATGATCCCGGCCTGGCCGGAGTAACGGACAAGGCGGCCAGTGACATCTCGATGCAGAGCCTCTTCTCGAACGCGAGCGATTGGTTGGCAGATACCACCATGGACGACTCGTTCCAGGTCAACGGGGAGCATGAAAGACATACAGTCTTCGCCGAGGACAAACTGGATCGAGCAGAGGATCCGCAGGAGGTGGCGCCTTTCGAGGTTCCGCAAGGGTGGTATGACGAGCAGGGAAACTGGCAGTGGTACACCGACGAGGAGAAAGAGCAGGTCAGGTTGACAATGCTCGGTGCAGGAGGCTCGATGGGCGAGGAAGCGAAGATAGGGCGGCCAGATGAGCATCAACATGGTGAGCTAGTCGTTTCACTGCTTTCGAGCTCGTCTACCACAGGTTCTCCACTAGGGACCGGAAACTGATGCTGTTCTATAGATTATCAGGCAGAGGTTCCGTACAGCCCGGCAGTGTATACTGGCATCTCGGAGAACTTAGCACGACGAACCCCGCAGCCGGAGCAACTCGCAGTCATCCCCGAACCACTTCCTTTCGACCCCTATGGCCTGCAATCAATTCAGTCGCCGGTCAGCTCCAGCTCTGCGTCCTACGGCGGATTCAGCGGACCGAGCTCCGCATACATTGATCGTCCATCTTCTTATGCTGCGCCGGTACCAATACAGCCTTCACCTCAACCCACCCAGCCGTACGACCCATACGCACCCGCCCCTCAGCCATACGCCTCGCAGCACGCCACACAACAATCTGTCCCTGGCTTCGTTCCAGCTCGAGCCGGTCCATCCGACCCTCCGCCGGCCGCCGCGGCCAAGCCTGCTCCTCCGAAACGAATGGTCTCAAACGCGTATGACCCGCCTTTCCTCAAACCGCAAAAAAGCTTTGCGCGGTCAGCATCCGCTATTTCTATGGTCGCTCCTGCCTTTGCTGCGCCTTCGAATTCCATTTCATCAGCTCAGATTGCACAACCTGCGGCCCCTCCTGTCGGACCACCTCGGCGGCCCACAACGGGACAGAGACCGCCCAGCCCTGGTCCTTCATACACTGCGAACCCACAAACCGGACAAGCGAGACGCGGATCGTCGGCTTCCATCGCTGGTTCCAGTACTGGACCAAACAACAGCTACGGTCCATCCCTGTCTCCAACGCAAGATAAATACGAGAGATCGGCAGAAACGAATCGGTACAGCTCTGCATCAGATCTACCACAAGCTTCACACAGACCGTCATTCTCTGGCTCTACCCGGGGTGGGCCCCAACGGACGGCATCGTATGCTGCCTTCGATCCCCCATTCCGTCCCGCAAGCACATCCGGTCGACCGCCCCACATGACTCCTGCTGCGCGGACCCACACGCCTCCGATACTCGCTTTCTCGCCCCCATTGGATGACCATGGTTATGCACGGCCTCAGTCTCCCGTGAGGGCCCCTCCCCGAAACGCGTCACCGATGTTCGAGGCTCGGCCGCCTTTAAGGGCTTTGAATCAGCCTGACCTCAGTTCGCGTCCTGTTGATCGTCGTGGCTTCGGGCCGCCTTCGTCGAGAGACGAAGGAATGGGTTATGACCAACCACAAGATGCATTTCGGCCTGAACATCAGAGTCAAACGTCACGAGTACCCCGCGAAGAGCCCGAGGCGGACAGCTCTGCTTATGGCCGATCAGCGAATCACGAGCTGCAGCCAAGAGACAGAGGCTACGAGGACTTTCGCCCTCCACCGACCGATGAGTATCAACGCTCGCCGCATCGAATGCCCTACGAACACCCAGCTACAGATCTCCTTCCCGATCAATCATCGACAATGTCCGGCCTGGGCCTGGATCAGATCGTTTCCCCACCGCAATCCCTTCCGCTCCGACCACCCTACGATCAGTATGCCTCCAACAATAATGGTTACGATGCCTCCGCGAGCTATCCGCCTTATGAGAACCTGCCTCCGACGTCTCAGGTCATCCCTCTATCGGATCACGGGCAATCTTATGTACCAGAGTCATCCTACGCAGCAAACCCCTACGTCCCTACGTCTTCGTACGAGCCGACTTCATACCCCCTCCCGTCATCCTATGAGCCGGCAACATACGCCCCGTCTACGCAACCCAACGGCGAGCCATACGGTCAAATAACATTCCCAAGCTACATCAATGAGTGCGGCGCCTCCCCACCAGAACCAGGATACTCCCAATCCACTTCCGTGCAAGACGATACCTATATCCCTCAGCTAGTCTTGGAGCAGCGACCGGTGAGCGAGGATCCTCTTGGCCGAAGCACTACGGCTGCGCGGAACATACCTCTGGCTGTCTTCGGCTTCGGCGGGATTCTTGTCACCGCATTTCCGGCTACTGCGGAGGACAGCGCATTAGGTCACTCTCGGAGCCCGTCGTACGGTTATGCGTCCGGCAGGGGTCAGCTCTGGTTGCGTAAAGTTCCAGACATCGTCGAGGACGGAGCCCTCAACGCAGACAGCGCAAAGTTTCCCGGCCCGCTAGTGCTGGATCCTTCGTTGCCTAAAGGTGCAGCCGGAGACAAGAAAAAACGCGAGGAGATCATGGCGTATCTCATCTTGCGGGCGGAAGAGATCGAGAAAGGTTTGCCGTATCTCAAGTCCTCGGCTAGTCGAGCAAGAAGGGAGGAGGAAGGGAAACTTGTCCTGTTCAGACTTTTAGCGGCGATGATCATCGGCGATGGCAAGCTATCGGGGAGGCGAGTGATCTCTGGCTGTCGATAGGGACTATTGACGTTCTCTCAGCCCCAGAGTCGATGATGCCGTCCGATCTGCCCTCCAGAACCCATCACTCGGACCTGACCCCTCGTCACTTTCAGCCCGGAAGCCAAACTCGCCAACCAACACATATGGTTCCCTCTATCCGCCTGCACCATCTCGGACCGCTGCACCGGCTACTGCATCTCCTGGTCAGCTAGCGCAACTGTCCGCTATGCTGCTGAACGGCGATAAGCGTGAGGCTACGCAATATGCGGCTAGTGCAGGCCTTTGGTCGCACGCCTTGGTCATCTCAAGCTGCGTCGACCAGGAGCTCTGGAAGGAAATCGTCTCTCGTTTCGCTTCGGCCGAATTGGAAGGTGGTGTACCTGGAACTTCGGCGATGAAGGCTTCGTATGCGCTCTTCTCCGGCCTGACATTGACCTCTGGTGAGCTAGTCCAGACTATGAAATGGTAGTCGAGACTGACTCAAAATAGTGGATGATCTCTTGGCTGCCGCAAGTATCACTGATGACCCCTCATCTGATCATTGGCGCGAGGTCATCAGCGCGGTGGTGTTCAATGGAAAGCCCGCTGAGCTGAGTTGCCTGGACGAGCTGAGCGACCGTCTGATGGAAGCTGGTTTGGTCAACGCGGCGTATGCCTGGTGCGTAAAGAAATCTGTGCGTGTGGCTTCAGCTGATAAATTGGAAGCTCTCTTCTCTCCCCGTCATCCCCGTTCGCCGACCACACGCCCGCTGCTTTCGACCGGACAATTTCTTTCACCCGCAATCCGCGAGATGAAGACGCCGCGATCTTTGCAGAAATTGCCGAATATGCTCGCAGCCTGGTTCTTCTGCCAAAAGGTCAAGAAGCGGTATTTCCCGGTCTGCCACAGCTCTTACCGTATAAGTTGCATCGTGCCTGGCGAGCAGCAGAGCTCGGCGATACTGATCAGGCGCAACGGTAAGTGACTGAGTACTGGCGAGATTCAGTCCTGACGCCTCACAGATACTGTTCCGCCATTGAAGCCGCGTCGAAGCCTATCAAGAATGGGCCGCCACTTATGCCTCGCGCTTTCCTGGCGAGCCTGGAAGACTTGCTCGAACGGCTTACTGGCACCCCGTCAGCCAACCCGGCCAATATCTTCGGAGGTCGAAAACCCGCGAAGCCCGGCTTCGACAAACTCGGCTCATGGATCGAGGGACGACTGACGAAATTTATCGCTGGAGAGGAAGACGCGAATTCGGCACCCGCCAAGCCAGCAGCTGCTCCTCCTGCGAAAGGCTCTTCTCAAGCACCGGTCGGACCCTTCTCGCACTTCAGCACCATCTCTCCTGGAGCGTCTGGACAGGTCTCGCGTGCAACATCGATCGCAGACTTCCACAACCAAAACGGTCACCTGGATGTTCAGCCAGACTCGAGACGCACTTCGCCTAGAGTACTCTCCCAGGCACAATTTGGGGCCGAGCATACTCGCGAGCCGTCTTCATCGTCTTCCTCATACGGGGAACAGTGCGCGTCGCAAGATGGAGCGCCTTCGGGCTTCGCACCATGGGGACTGAGTCGAAACCCATCGCAAATTTATGCCGACCGGCTCGACGATGATACGCCACAGGGCGAACCTAGCGAGGATCACGGGTTGCTCAACCCGATGGCCCATCTCAGCCTAGCTAGTGGAAGGGATGGCCCGTCACCCAGCTCGTATGAGCCAAAGCGGCCATCTGGAGGAGATGACGACGAGGACCTCGGATTCGGTAATACCTCGTTGTCCCGGAGCCGGACGCCGAGACCATCCGGAGAGGCTGGAGCGGAAGATAGGCCCGGTACTGCTGAAACGAAGACTGGTGACGGTCAAAAGTCCAAAGCAGGTGCCGCTATAGATGCTTCCCCGAGCAAGGGTAATTCCCCGCTCTCATGCGCGATTGATGCCGGGCTGACTGATTGCAGCTGAAGGGAAAGGTTCTTGGCTCGGACGGTGGTGGGGTAAGAAAGAAGGCGAACCTTCCGGACCCATCAGAGCCAAGCTCGGGGAGGAGAGCTCGATGGTATTCGACAAAGACCTGAAGCGATGGGTCGTCAAGGGAGTAAGCCCGACTGGCTGACAATGGAAATATCTCGCTGATCTTACCAGGCCAAGGGCGATGCAGCTATTCCTGCGCCTCCTCCAGCTCCGCCTCGATTCAGTACCGCCTCGCCATCCCAGCTGATGCGCCCCGAGTCAAATCCCTCACGCGCGATGTCATCTACTCCTCCGCCAAGTCAGCTCGCTCGGAATAGCGTGCCGCCGTCAGGGCCGCCTGGAGGTGTGCTCCGAACTTCAAATGTGACAGCGAGCTTCGCAGAGACTGCAGACGGCGGTATCAAGCGGATGAAATCGAGCCTTGCAGACTCGCTCACTCCGGATTCCTCCAGCTCCGGCGCAGCACCAGCCCCTCCTCCGCTTGGCAGTCAGACATCAACGGCAGCCTCCCTAGACGACCTACTCTCGCGACCGCCTTCGAAACGGCCGTCTTCGGCGGCTGCGAAGAAGGGTGCCAAGAACCGATATGTCGATATCTTGAAACTTGGGACGGAAGGATCATAATGATGAGATGCACGATGACAATGCATTAATGCTAGCATGCTACGTGAAATATTGAATCATGATATTGCGACGACTACTTCCTCGATCGCTTTCTGGCCCTATGCTGATTCTGATCCATTTTCCGCTTCAAGCTCTGGACCAGTGAATCCAAATTCCTCTCACCTCCAGTCGCGTGAGCTGTGGGTACAGGCCTCATGCTCTCTGCCGGCCGCTTTCTCCCCTCAGCTTCTCGTAATCTCGCACGTTCGGATAGCATTGCTTTCATCGCCTTGGTCTTTGTGAAGCTATCATCATCCTCAACGTCAGTCTCGCTTCATCGCAGGCGGGAAGAACAATGCACTGAGGATTTGACGGATCAATGGCGAACTCCGGCTCCTCATGCAGAGCTTTGAACCGCGAATCCTTGACATCAATCCTCCAATCCGTCGGACCAAGCTCGACCTCTCGCTCAAACTCCGGCCCCTTTGGCCCTTTGCCCGGACGTTTCCGCTTCCGTTTCTTCCCCTCTGCCTGTTCGGCTTTGATGATATCCTTGATCGAGAAGTGCTCTATCCCATTGTCATCCCCCGAATCATCAAGCACAATCTTTCTGGCGGGCGCGGCGGCAGGCTTCGGACGCTCCTCATCCGATTCTGACTCCTCGCCAAAGAAGTCGTCCCCGTTGACTTTGGTCGATGATGGTGCCGGCTCATCCTCTTTGGTCGCGCGCTTCAATTCCATCTTCTCCTTCTTCCGCGCCTTCCGCTCCTTCATTCGCATCTGGTACTCCTCAAGGGTCGTGAGATTTCCGTCGTCTTCTCCTTCGCCCGCTTTGGAAACGCTCAGTCCAGGTCGGAAGGTGATCTCCATATCCCCATTGTTAAATTTACCTCCCGTCTTCGTGGCAAGCTCGTCCTGTCGGGATGATCCAGCTTTGCCCCAGACGTCGTCGTCCTCTTCTCCCCCAGCGAAGAGCAGATCGCGCAGTTTTTGGGTGCGTTCTTTGGCAGCCCGCTTATCGCTCTTCCCCCTGAGCTTGCCGTTGGTCGGTGCAGCTGCCGTATCGAGCTGCGGCACCAAATCGTCCTCATCCTCTTCCTCGCTGCCTGATGAAGCGACAAATGCCTTGAAGTCCTGCTCTTCGATCTCCTCCCGAGTCAAATTCCGACGAGTGACCTTGATCCGATTCGGATCATCTTGATCCCAGGTCAACTTGACCTTCGAATGTCGCAGCGCATCCGTTACGAAGTCGTTGCCTTTATATCCAGTGAGCTCTGTCGTCGCCTCATCCTTGACTTCATCGTCCGCGAAATCCATGTTATCCGGCACGTAGCTCAGGTCCATCATGTTCGCCGTCCGCTCAAATTCTGTGCCATTGCACTCTTCCATGACGTGCCGGGCAGCGGAGATGGTCGAGAATGTCGCGATCGCATAGTAGTACCGAAGACGCTCGAGCTGGTATTGCCTTAGTTGGTCCATGTCGATATCCCCCTCCCCGGCTTGAGAGGAGATGTCAGAGACGATCTCAAGGCCATCGATCTCCTTCGCTGTATGGACTGTTCTGTTGGCTCTGCGATCTCCGTCACCATCATCCTGGAGGTCGTCATCGCCTTCCTCCTCGGAACGTCCGCTGTCATCCTCGTCCTCCGCTCTCGATTCATCCTCATCATTTTCGTCGAGACTCTCATCCTCCGTACCATCTTCCAGATCAGAAGCCTCGTCTTCCGCGTCCTCCTCGCCCTCTAGATACTGCTGCTTCACCAATCCTTCTTTCCGCCTATCCTTCTTCCCCCGTCCCATCTTCCCAGCAAAGATCCCCCCCGCAGGCCCCTCCGCTTCCTCCTTCTCCATCCTCGCCTTCCCAAACTCGCTCGGAAATATCCGAACATTCAGCAGCCTCCTGTCGAGAGCTCCAGCGGTCTTGAGAAACGAGTTGAATGCCGCGAAGAGATCGCCGGCGCGAAGGTTGTCCCAATCAAGATTGACTGCTGCTATCCGCTCCGTCGGCTTAGCTGCCTCCGCTTCCTCCTCGGACTCGTCTATTTCGGGGGGAAGTGCAGGAGCCTCGTCTTCTGACAAGTCGATCTCGAGGTGACTGTCGTTGCTTTCGCTCTCGCTCTCTTCATCTGAGCCGAATTTCGGGAGCCGCTTCTTAGTCACGCCCAGCTCAAGCTCGTCCTGCTCGATATCAGACTCTTCATCTTCTCCTCCATCTTCGGAGCCCGACGACGAGAGCGCCCCTTCGCCTCGAGCATAGTCTACGAATCCCACGTCTTTCGAGGACGAAGCGGTAGGCGAAGGTGACCGCATTCGGTAGAACCGCTTCAGCTGATCAGCGTGATGACTCGCCTTGACCGGTCGTCCGCGCTTATCCACTGGAGTCGCATCAGGATTTCCATCAGCTCCCTCAGTTGTATAGGGATCGATACTAACCCTGTTTAGCCGTGCCCTTCCCCCCAAACTCCTCGCCTTCAAGGACGTCCCGGAACCGCTCATCGATTTCTACCCTCAGATTCTTCTGCTTCGACCGGCGGAAGCGTGGGTCTGTCTGTAGCCGGGCGAAGCGGGCATCCGGGGCAGGTGACATGGTGCGAGATGGATATCCTGACAACAACGGTGGTCGAAAAAAGTCTGGAGGAACATTGTGATAAGTCCCTTGTCACGTGTTTACCAGTCTCCGTATCGGTAGCGTTGGCACTTTCGGTTGCGTACATGATACAACCTTTACCAATCCTTTACTATGCATCCCATATCTACCTTCTGCCTCAAGATTCAACCATCCTGCCCGAGCGTTGGACGAAAAGGACGGTTCTTGCTGGCGTTCCGGTCTTGACGATCTAATCACCTACCCCTTCCCGCCCCATGATGAGAATTGCCAACACATAGAGTCAAGCTCGGAGACCCTAGTCGCCGTTCGCGGTGCCGGTCAATGCCGAGGACTGGCCTGTTTGACAGTTGCTGAGGGATCTTCTTCCGGTTTTGTAGCTCTTTCATCCACCCGTTCACTTTTTGGTTCTCGTCACCTTTAGCAATCTGTGTCACCTACCAACGAATCCTTCATTCAGCTTTTGCCCTTCTTCGTATTCCTTAGTATCGTTGTCTCCTCATTCTCAGCACATGGCGTCATTTCAAATGTGATCTACATGCTTGCTGCCTACTACCCAAATTGTCCATAAAGGTCCGATGCCCTGCTCCAAACTACGGCGAAATCGTAAACGGCGCCGAAACCCAAGCCTCGTAATCCGACTCTTGCATCCGATCACCAGTGATGCCAAGCGCGCGAAGGAGGACTGCAGAAAGGCGGTCGTCAGCTGGAAACAGGAGAGGTGTACGGGAGAGGCACATTTGTAAGTCCCGTTGGGGATGGTCGTGCCGTTTGAAAAGGTCGGCGAGGTCAGCGCGTATGTCCCGTAATCATTCCCTTGACCGTCGGCATCGTCGGTGCTACCCAAACGATTCAGCGTTTCCCTACTACAGGGATGACGGACACTCACTTGCGGGGGATGTAGTCCGCCTCGTAGAGATTACCGATGATGGGTACCTTGTTGAAGGTGTTGCTGCCCCTCGAAGTGCACCCGGGTCCGGTATAATGCGTGAGCTGGCAGAAGAGGTTGAGGAGACTAGGGAGCCCGCTCGAGGGGTTCTGACCGGTAGACTGTGTGCGTCGTGTCTCCAGGACCGCACGCTTCATTCTCGCTAGCTCC
>JAABUK010010218.1_pt1 | contig 12581 bp, 17 predicted proteins | sample 5559141 | NCBI WGS metagenome assembly JAABUK01 (sample SAMN10711869, study PRJNA513367) | rock metagenome | isolation source: Antarctica rocks | place: Antarctica: Victoria Land, Pudding Butte nord | collected 2016-01-03
AGATGGGCAACAAAGCCGGAGGTACACTTCAGATGGCACTGCAGTTCCAGCATTGCACTGCCTGAGTATGGTATGTGTACCTTGACAAAGTCTCCATTTTGCGCCAGGCCATCAGCCAGCACGTTCCACTGCAAAACCTTCAAATTTGCATTCTCCTTCTTTGGGTCAATTGGCAGCGTCCAAAGACGTTTCAAACCTTGACCTGGCATGCAATCCGATCGACTACATCGAACAAACGGAGACTTTGCAAGCTGGCAAGAAACGGCCCTCATGCAACAAACGACATATTTTATGCTTGTGTCGGCCAACAAGATGGAGAGGTGGTTCGCAAGTGCTGCTTAGGATCATTGTTTGCGCATCGCAATTTTGTACGTTGCTCCGTGACGGTGCATACTAGCGGATAGTATGCACCGTCAGGATCCGTGACGGTGCATATTAGCGTTTAGTATGCAGCGTCAGGATCCGTGACGGTGCATATTAGCTTCTAGTATGCACCGTCAGGCGCTCACAAGCAGACAATCGCGACTCGCATCTTTGAGAATCAGTCCCAGGCATTCCTGGCTTTGACCTGGATCAGGCGCACAAGCTGGCACTGGAGATTGCAATCGGTGCAGGACTTGCAGGAGCAAACATGACCACCTGATCAGTGCGAACACCGCTCTGTCCACAGCCTGCACTGCACTTTAAGATGTCTTATAATGCGAATAACCCGCCATACCAACAGCAGCAGCAGCAGCATGGGTTCCCAGCGCAGCAAAACTCGTTTCAACAATCAGGATTCCCATTCCAGCCAGCACAACTGGACCCCAGAACGGTATTCACTCCGCAGCAGCCAGCGGTTTCGAGCAGCGGTCAGCCTATTGGGAACGACCCATTTAATAGTCTTGCAGCTTCCATGATTCAACAGCAAGGCTCAAACTATCTAGAGAGAGGTCAAGAGTTTGTGAAGTCACGCATGGGCTTCATTAACAGCAGCAGCTTACACTATCATTTCAATGTAGATGCTGAGTATGGTGAGGATGGCATTTCTTAGCACTTGAAGTCTCTGTTTTGTTGCTGCGTTGTCAAGAGCTTCGCCGCTTTGTTGTGTCATAAGGTCACCAGCTCCTTGTGTGTCGCGCTGCAGTGCGAAATAAGCTTCTTATGCTGCTTGTACCTTTTCTAAAGCGCTGGACGTATACACGTACAAGGGAGCAGGTAAACATGGCGCAGAGTGAATGTTGTGCACATCCAGTGCCCCACAAGCAAACTACCTTGTGTGTTCAGATAGCAGGGGGACACCCATTCAAGCCTCCTAGGCAGGATGTCAATGCCCCAGATTTGTATATACCTTTGATGGCATTGTGCACATACTGTATCTTAGGCAGCATGGCGATGATATCAAAAGCCCGGTGGACGACGGACTCAATGTATGCCTTGGTGAGCCATTCATCAGGGCTGCATGTCTGCACCGCTTTGCCGTGCATACTGTGCTGAAACCAACAATCGAGTACAAAAAATCACTGTTCGGACTGACTGCGCAACATACAACTGCTTTGCGCTATGTCTCTCACCCACTGCATGCATCAATCACTCAGGACTTTCTTGAGTGACAGGTGCCACCAACATGCGGCTTTGTGCCATGCATGTGTCTCTGCACATTGCTGATGGCAATCTTGGATGACGCGAGCTCTAGTAAGTCTGCAGCGCAGTTGATGTGTGCTCCACAGACGTGACACCTGATGTCCCTTATTTTCCAACATCAAAGGGATACCAAGAAGGGGTACTGTGTAGTGACAATATACTACAAGGGCCTGTGTCAATGGTGCACAGGTGTCAAGTGGGCTGTCAGCTTGGACAGCGCATCTACTTGTGCTCAAACTGGTGCTATGGCTGCTTGGTGTGCCATCAGCAGTGCCCTTCCTAGAGGCACTCTGTTACACAGGCTACCCTCTGGTATCTGTGTGCATCAACACAGTAGTTGTCACCCTTTTAGGTGAGCCCAGCCCTTGCCCCCCCTGCATGTCCCATACAGTTATTGTGTCAGCAGGCATCATAGGTGATCAAGCTGTCATGCTGGCTGCATCTTGAAGAGCTGTTTGACGCAAACACACGCTGTATAATACAGCATGGCTCATGCTTAGCTGTAGCCATCTTCCTTCTTTGTTCCAACACAACAAATACTTCCATGGTGAAGAAGACTCCTGGGCGGCAGCCCAGAGTCTTTGTGTTAGTCTTTGTCAATTCACTTATGCTATGTCTGTCATAGGTGGCTGGTCCTATTATGCTGCCTGGATTTACGGCTCCCTCTGTATGGCAACATTCATTGTGAGGACAATGAAGCGAGTCCTCTTCAGAGAAGCACGGCAATACAGTAAGCGTTTGCCTTTGTGTTTTGCACACCGTGTCCAGTAGCACGGCCTGAGACACACGTGAAGCACTTCGGATGCTGTTCTGTTGAGTTGTGCCATTCTGTACTATTGTGTCCTTTCTGTGCCATGTGCTTGCAGCATGCTCGCATCTTATTGCAAAGCCAGTACATGAACGACAAAAGACGTCAGACAACTTGAGACACCGTTGCTGTTGCAGGTGTTGATTCCTCTAAGCACAATTATATGCTTCTGGGATTAGCGGTCTTTCAATTTCCATATATAGCTTGGCTGACTGTGCGGCCATAGACAGCCATCTGAATGCCTACTAATCACAACCATGATGTCCTACAAAATCTGCAGTTACAGCATGCCTTAAATTTGCTTTGTGCAAGAATGCAAGCATGGCTGCTGTCAGTTCATTAACAGTCCACTGTATGCTGTGTGCTTAATTGACAAGCATGTGAGTGTGGTTAACATTATGCATCTGAGCATCATGTGCAATGAGCTGTTTCTGCCAGCCCTGTCACTTTGATAATGTGGAAAGTCTGACAGGTGAATGTGGCTGGACAGTACAGAATCAGTGAAATTGACAACATGAAGAAGGCAAAACTCCACTGCAACACATCTGAATTGCAACATATCGAAACTTATTTTGCTCTCTTATCTTCCCGGCTGTTGGACACAAACTTTTAGCGTTGCAACTGTTTGGCGTTGAATTCAACACTGCTGTTGCTCTCTACTATCCTTGCCAAACACACACTTCAACCGCAGCAATCAGCCTAAACATAGTACAAGTCCCTGCACGTTGTCAAGGGAGGTTCTCAAACACAACTCGCTACCTACTAATGAAATATGAGTTTAACACATGCAAAACTGTCTAGATGCGTGCCATCCTGCAGAGCTGAACTCATCTTATGCATGATGCAAAGATGCCCTCTGACCATTGATGTACAGCATGAGCATAATAACAATGGACAATGCTGCATACAGCTGTCGCATTGACATGCCCATAATCTTGCCGCCCTCACTCAAAGAAACCTGCTGCAGAGCATCAATGTTGTCTGAGCATGCTTCCTTGACCCCGTGGTACCCAGTCTGTATGCCTTCAGCAATGGCAATGGCTGACAAGGATAGCAGCATCATCCTGCCTTCAGGTATCCTGAGCACCTGCACCCATCAAGCATTTGCATTTGATACAGAAGACTGGCCAAACTGGCACAAGCTAGTATCACAGATACTGCAGCAGTCAACAAATAGCATGCATGCATGGCAAGCTCATGGAGCAGACCATGTATAGTTAGTGTGCGAGACATTTGTGGGTCAGTGTCTTGATAGATGCATATGTTGTAGCATCTCACTTGCACTAAGGAATAGGAGCCGTTATCACATCTTTGACTATGAGATGCATTTGTGACACTTCATACTCTCACATAGACCTGGCAAGCCTACCTTGATTGCTTCTCTGACCACCGCACTGCCAGTTGTGCTATACCAAGACTGCGGCCCACTTAAGCACTGTCCAGAAGGCATGTCAGCTTGAGTATGGCTGCCTGTGTAGGGTAAAACACCAGTGCGCGCTTGCAGGCTCAAGGAAGGCTTCTGCTTGACATCTGCCCTGGCCACGCTTTGGCTGGATGCCTTGGTGGCTGCATGCCTGGACCGTGTCGCTGTCTGCTTGGCCTCTGGTACCTGCTGTTGCCTGTCTGATTCTGCACCCTTGCCAACACCTGGGCTCTGTGCCCGCTCATCACTGCAGCAAGCAGAAGAAGCATACACATCTAGAAATTGGAGACATCACACTCCGGTTTGGGAAGGCAACATTAGGTCAATATTTCAGTCGTCCAGTCAGACATGTGCTTACATCGCCAAGCATTGCATCAGTGTACTTATTGAGCAGCAGATCAGATCTATTGCAATCTGCAGCGTGATGCAAGGAACTTGGCATGTACAGGCTATTACTGACCTGATTGGGGGTGCTGGCCTGCGCACAGTGTTTGCCAGCTCATTGACAAAGCATCTGGTCATGTGCCCAGCAACTTGTTTGTGCTCTGGCTTGACCATGGCCGCAAACAGGTCGGACCAGAAGTTGGTTCCTTCCAGATTCTGACAGTAGACCGAGGTAGCATTGGTCACAAAATTTGTGACCCCCATCATGCACAGCCTTTCTCCCTCAGGCGTGCAGGCAAAGCGCAGGACTTGCTGAACAAGTGTGTCTGCTAGGACACCAGTGGCCTCTTCTGATGCCTTTGCTGCTGCTGCGGAATGCTCAACACACTCGCAGTATGTGCGAGTCGAGGTCCGGGCAGCTACGCTCACTGCAAGGGACACTAAGCTGTGCCCTTTTTCGCTTGTGAGGGCGCTTAGTACAGTGTCAAGGCCGCCAGAGGGAGAGGCTCCAGTGTGCTGGGTGGCAGACATTATGCCTCGAATCGTTGCTGCTGCTATGCTGCTAGTTGCTGCCTGTGTCTCCTCAGCTTGGAACAACTGAGCCAGCTGACGTAGGCTTTGCGGAAGCTCCTGGCTGTCCGATTGCAGGAATGACTTCAGGTCATTGCTGATGGCAGCAGAGATCTCAGCACCCGCCAAAAATGTCTGGTTGTAGTTGGAGAAGGCGAGGACAAGTCTCTGGTATTGACGCCAAGCTCGGGCTACGCGCTCTGAGTGATACAGCTTGTAGAGCAAAACAGCACCAGCCACAGAAGCTGTGCCAGCCACCACCCAGGTTCGCCTGCGGCTTCGCTGCATCGTGGCCAGGTATAGTAAGATCTACCCCTATCAGTGACAAACTATCTTTGGAGCCGTACAAACATTTCTCTCATCTCGTGACGCGCATCGTAGCAGACAAAGGGGTGCCAGGTGAGGTCAGAGCACTTTGAGCTGCACTGTCTTCAGCGCTTTGAATGCCAGCTGCAGGTCACAGAAGCCACATCAGCCTGTTTGGGCACGATTAGTAGCAGCTCTATCATTAGTAACCGGTTCTGAGAAAGAGCCATGCTCGGACTATTGTAACCCTTTTAGAGGACTCAAAGATGGCGTCCGCCACAGACGACCGACACCAGCATCTCGAAGAGTTGGTATGTTGCAACATGCACGATCAAGCCCCAGTGGTTGTGGTTACAGTTGCTTGATTTTTTGTGAATTTGCAGCAAAAAGAAGTGGAGTTTCTGCACAACGAGAATCAGTTGCTAGAAGGACACCTGCAGCGAGTGAGCCTCTCGTGAGGATTCGCTCGTTTATTTTGAGTAAAATGGTCGAGACCTGGTGTTGTCCAGGTTGCAGCGTCTCTACTGGTGTCAGTTGCAGAGGAGGAGCGACAGGTATTGTTAAGGAGCTGCAAGTGACACTTACTGCTTACCAGGTACAACACAGCTTGGTGATTGAGCATGACAACATTACGCAGAAAGGCACTGCTAAAAAGAAAAGCACTGGTAGAAAGAAGGAAGACTGGCATGGTCTCTCACTGGAGGAGAAGAATGAAATTGTGTCCACAGAAATTGAGATCTACCAAACGGCCATTGAAAGGGTGAACAACTTTATGTTGAGCACTGATGCTAGAGAGCTGCTGTATGTTGTGCTAAAGTGGTGTTCACAGAGCCTTTGGAATCTTGTAGGCACAGGAAGCTGGTGAGAGGGAGTGTATGGAGGTTGCAACCATGCTGAGTGAGGTAGACAGGCGTATTGCAGAGACCAAGAAGGATATGTATGAGTTCAAGCGTGATGTCATTGGTGAGCTGCACAGTCATATAGCACATGAAACCAAGATAGACTGCTTTGGAGTGCTGTCACAGATTGCTCAGGCTCGTCTGTGTGTCTGTCAAAAGCATTGGATCACATCCCTAAGCTTAGCTGCGACCACTCATTGACAAATCAAGACAGCCACTCACACAGGACTGGTATGTAGTGGGAGCTGAGAATGCCAGGACTGGCAAGACAATGGCAGAGAAGATGATCAAGATCATGGAGGAACGCCTCAAAGAAAAGGCTGCTGTCACAGACAAGCTGCACTGCAAGAACCATGCCTTGAAGGTGTTGCGATGCATCTTGCTTGTGGCTTGCTGCATGTGTCTGCTGTACTTGTTTCACCATTACCAACACAAAGTAACTTTTTACCATTCCCCACATGCAATGATTGACTACCTAGCGTCAGCTCTTGCTACCATTGTGTGGGTTAGTGTGTGCGGCTTAGTTCAAGATCAGCATCTGTGTCCTGATGCATAACAAGCCCAATAAGAATGAAAACATTGATCTCAACGACATGATGACTTGGCTCCTGATTTGCAACAATGGGAACATCGATGTCAATGACACAATGACCTGTCTCCTGATTTGCAGTCGTTTCCTGCGCAGGTGCAAGTCAGGAAGGTGGAGCAGCAGTTACATCAGAAGGAGGACATGGGCGAGGTGCTGCATGTTGTTGACTTTGATCAGCTGAAAATTGAGAACCAGCAGTATTTGGACCGCATTGAGGAGCGCAACACAGAGCTGCTGCGTCTTAAAGCTACTACTGGCAAGGCAGTACAGGTGTGCACAGCCTTTATGACAAATAGCACCATGCCCATCATCATCAAACATGCTCAGTGTTTTGCAATGCCTGCAGATGTATTGCTCCACTTGAAAGACACGCTTGCTTAAAAATTTGCATGCTTGCACCTGTCAGCAGACATGCGTGAGTACCAGCAAGCATGCGTGAGGTCAAAAGATCATGACATCTGGTGCGGATCACCATTCAGAAGGCTCATGGAGCAAGCCACCTCAAAATGAGACGGCTGCATTTGTACTTACAGGTGCTTGCTGATCACAAAGCATCCTTGGCCACACTGCAAGCTCAAAAGAAGGTGCTTGACAAGGAGACTGCAGAGCGGAAGGAGCAGCTTGCCCGCTTTGAGAATGATTGGACAAAAGCCAACACGGACAAAACAGCTGCCAAGAAAACACTGCAGCGACTTCAAGCTGAGCAGCAAGACACGTGAGGTTTCATTTTCATGACTCAGCACCCGCAGCTGACCTGCTCCATTCCTAACCATGTCCATGAGCTTACTGGCATTTGCAAGCTATGATGATTCAAGCTTGAGCAGCTGTTGTTGCCTTTCGTGAGCAGTCAGTCTCATTGATATGTCTGCAATCTCAGCATTGCTGTCTGCAGTGATCTTCCCCAGATCATAGACTACATCAAGGTCAAAGCGGAGATTGGAGATTTGGAAAAGAAGCTGACTGACTGGGGCCGCAAGATTGAGATTGCAGAGATGGATCAAGCTCGGACCAAAAAGATTCACCTAGCCATGAGTGCACTGCCGAATGCAGCAACTCAACTTTTGTAGCAGGGTGTACAGGCTTATACAACCTTGATCTTCAGTTCTCAGATGTCTACAAGACTCTGAGCCTATGTGCAGCTTTAGACTCGTTCACAATGCTTTCATCTAATAGACAAGTGCATTTGTGTGAAACATCGTCAGTTGGACTCTGGATGCAGCAGAACTCTATCATGATGCGAGAAAAGTGTTTGCATGAACAGATAATCCATGATGTCCTTACAGCTGCTTACTGTAGTGACCAGCTGCATGTGTGTGGCAGAAAAGCCAGAGATGACATGGCATGAGCCTGCATGGGTACAGGCAATGCTGCCTGCTGTTTTCAGGACCCCTCTTCATCTATTTACCTAAAGATAGGCTCAAGGATCTTGTAGTCACTGCTGACCTCCTGTGCCTGCTTGTCATCTGTGGACATGAACCAGCACTTTCGCAAGGGCTTCAGTGACTCCAGCTGTACAAAGATGCCATCATTTATCTGGTGTGGCCACCCCTTCATCTTCCAAACCTGTATCCAATCCCAATAGCAAGGTCCATACCAAGGGCATATCAGCAAGAGGCTCTGGTGTTGCTGTGGATCAGACAATTGGATAGCATTTCCAATGCACAAGCAGGTCTAAGCATGATGATAGCAGTAGCTTTTGCTAGTCTGGTTGCCCAGGGGGCTGTACATGATGCGGTCAGTCAATCAGCTTTTTTCAAGCAAGCGCACACTCAGAATCCTCAGCACCTGAGGGTACGCTATTGACTGCTTCGGAACCACTGCACAGGCTGCATGTGATCCCGTGTCTGTAGCATACTGACGCAGGAAGGCCAAGCAGCTTTGCAGCAGGTCCGGGGATTGGAAGGCTGTGCTTATCTGCACTTGACCCATTTGCTCCTGACCGCTAGCAGCCTTCTTGCCTGCACAGACAGTTGTGATGCTACATTTGAAGCCAGCCCTGAGTCGGGCAACAGGATGCTCTACATAATGAACATTGATGCCCTGTTTGTTCGAGACATGTTGATTTACAGATGTGCTGGTTGCTATCATATGCAGCACAAAGCTCAGCAGGCATTTTGGTGAGGGTAGCTGTCTGCCTTCTGTGCATCAGCAGGTTTGCAACTGAGGAGGGTACGTGCAAGGTCATCTTTGAGAATTTGCAGCGCATTGCAATGATCACAGATGTCAAGTTCGCTGTCGGAAAACTACTGTGCTGTGGGTGGGTCACCAGGAAGAAAGTACACAGAAGGCTGTATGGTCTTCCCTTCCGACATCTGTTGCTGGACGGCGACAATGATGTCTTGCCCAAACTGCTGTATCCTTTCATTTGTGAGGGGTATTGGTTCACCGTTTGCCTGCATGTACAGCTTGGATCACGTGGAGTCTCATCAAGCAAGCAAGCAAGCAGCATACTTAATGGGACTCAGTGACATACCATGCCTTTCTTGGCAGCAGCATAGTCATCATCGTTTCTGATCTCCCCGACATTTGGTGCTGCAAGGACCTTGCTTTCTTGCTTGTCAGCAGTTGGAGTTGATAAGCCTGTGCTGCGGCCATTGGTAAAAGCAAAAGAGCTGGCAGGCTTCCCGCTGTCGCTCTCTGCAGGCGGTGCTTTGACAACGGGTGCACTGCCCCTTTGAATTTGTTTCTTTATGGTAGCTATCTTGTGCCTGAACTCAGAGGTGTTTTGCAGCTTTGCTGCTTGTTCGTAACTTGTCAAGGCCTGCATAAAAGCAAGCTGTTCAGTGATGCACAGTGCTCAAGAGTTGATCACTGGCCAGCTGTGCATGCTAGAATCAACCTGGTTGAGCTCGCCCATGGCTTCCAATACCATAGCCTTGCGGTAGTGCCCCTTCTCCCATTCTGGCTTGAGTCGTATACAGGTGTCTGCATCTGCCAAAGCTTTGCCAGCTTTTTGAAGCTTCAAAAGAGCCGCACAGCGATTGCTGCAGGATCAACGTTCTTCTTCAATTGAGGTACTGTGACTTACTGGAAGTGGTTGACAAAACAGGTTATACCTGTATAGTACTGTGTTCCCAGGTTCCTCTTTTATGCCTTTTGTATAGCAAGCAGCTGCTTTCAGCCACTGCTCTGCTTTGTAATACTCGTTCCCTTGATCCTTGTGACTTTTGGGGGGTTTTGCTTCTACCATCTAGCGCATCAGCAACTGTGATCACAGAACTCAAAACCAGAATTTTAGAGCTGAAATTCCTGAACGTCGACGTCAAATCAGCAGCGACGTGATGAGAAGCACTTGCAGGTGTCCACAACAGATTTCTGGCCCTGCCAAACGCAGAACGAGACTGTCGAGCAAGAGAGAAATGCAGCTTGGAGAGATGTCAGAGACGAACAAACAATGCATGCAGTCAGTGTCACTACGCTTCTCTCTCTCTCTCTCTCTCTCTATGCCTGGGCCACAATTGCGCCACTGACCACCCATGTCGAGCAAAAGAAGCGTGTACGATGAAGATGACTATGACGATTGTGGAGACGAGGATTATTACGGAGACTATGGCGACTTTGATCCTGGAGAAAGCCAAGTAGCAGGCAAGCAATCTGCGAAGGTACTTGATAGGCCGTGGCAATGCACAATACTGAATGCACAGGTGATGCTGACATTTATCTGATGGTGTTGTAGACGGCAACAAAGGTCACAGATAAAAATAAACCAAAGAGTGGGAAGAAAGCTGGAAAAACCCAGGCTCAGGGCCACACAGCAGCTCCTGCAGGTGCTTCTGCTCTGGCTCAATCGTTGTTCAGTTCCAAGCCACTTTGCAAGGGCGGTGAGACAACCTTAAAGTCATAACATCTACATGTGCATGTATGCACTTACAGTTCTATTGTGACTATCAGCTTCAATGTGTTCAGGCAGCCTTTGTACTTGCATGAATCATGAGGCACCCTTTCTGCAGCTGCAAAGCAGAAGACGTCTCAAGCCAAATTGGCAGTGCCGTCTGCTAACAACGCAAGTGAGATCCAACGCTTCAACTTTGACACACCTTCACCTGATGACAGCGTGCTTGAAGCTCAGAAGCGAGCTACAGGCTCTGCGGAAAGCAGCAGTAGTCAACATGCTCACTCAGTTCCATCCAGTGCAAGAAGCGCCAGCTCTCAGCCACAAAGCCTGGCAGATTCACATGCCATCACTGAAGGCAAGTCTGCAATGGCTATACTTCCAGCACACGCTTCATCAAGCTGTCGGCAATATTTCACGCTACACACTGCAGTGGCAGCTGATCAATTTGTCCTTCATGATTAGTCAGTAAGAGGGCTAGATTACACATGTGCCATAGCCAATCCTGTCCCTGATGTCCAAGGGATGCATCCATGCACACAAAGCGCAAGAGTCTCAAGGCAGTGTATGCTGCCTGCAGCCCTGACATGCCTCTTGCTGCAGATGTAGCAAAGCTGCACCTGCATAATCACGCCTTGACAAATGAGGCAGCTGAGCCCAGCTCCAAGGGCACTTCCAGGCCTGCTTCAGCCGGCAATCAGCCCCAGCGGCCCATTCAGGAGTACCAGCTGGAGCGAGATCTTCAAGCAGCCTGTGATGCTTTAGCAAGTGCAGAACAGGTGCAGCCCAAGCTGCATCTGGTGGTATTGGGACATGTCGATGCTGGCAAGTCCACCTTGATGGGACGCTTGCTGCATGATCTTGGGTGAGCCTGAGCTGCTGGCAATAAAATGTCAACTGCCAGTGGTCAAGTTCACTCGTTGCAAAGTGCTGCTTTGCAAGCTGCAGGTATCTGCCCACTGTTGCGTGAGGCCTGTGGCTTGCTTTGTCCTAACGCTGGTAGAGGTGCTCTGGATCATGCCTGAGTCCAGCCGGCATTGTGCAAAAGAGCTTGCACAAACGCTCAGCACCATGTCGACAATTCAGTGCGTAATTGGCTTGCAGGTACGTGTCACAGAAGGCAGTGCACAAGCATGAGAAGGAAGCAGCCCAAGCTGGCAAGGCATCCTTCTCGTGGGCCTGGCTGTTGGATGAGAGGCCTGAGGAGCGTGCCAGAGGGGTGACAGTGGATGTGGCCACCACTCGCTTCCAGACCAGCCAACGCAATGTGACGCTGCTGGATGCCCCTGGCCACCGGGACTTTGTGCCCAACATGATCGCTGGGGCTGCTCAGGCAGACGCTGCCTTGCTGCTGGTGGATGGCTCCCCAGGTGGCGTCACAACCTTTGCTGCCTGTGCTGCTGCCTTCATAATAATAATAATAATAATAATAATAATTTACAGGCGTTCCAGCTAATCGTTTTTGCCAGGTACCTACTAGGTGTGCCTAAACCCTAGTCCTGTGAGCCAACATGCACTAACATGAGACACTGATTGCACCCATGGGGTGTGCGCTGACAGGGCGAGTGCCATAGACGCATTTGCGAGGCAGAAAACCTCTGCCCACTACCCGACACGGAAGCCTGAAAAAATCAGCATGTTACCACTGAGGCTTGAACTCGTGACCTGCTGTGTCACATCCTGACACATAGCAGCTTATACCAAAGGCTGGGTGGACCTCTGGGGGGCTGCCTTCATATTGCATGCTAACCCCCGGAAAGTGGCATGTTGCTGAATCGCACTGTGTATTTCCAGTCTTGTTATACTTTGCTGGCAAGATCTGTGAAAAGCAGGCGGTCAGAGCAGCTTTTGCGCTTGCTGGAGTCCTGTTGCCACATGTCAGGCTGTCCACATATGTAGATATGCTTCAAGAGGAGGTTTCAAATACAGTACATTCTGCACCAAATCTGCCTTGCACAAAACACAGCTGTGGAAGAAGACTGTGTCGTTTCTATCAGGTGGTTTTGAGTCTGGCTTTGAAGGGTCAGCAGGGGGCGGGGGTCAGACCAGAGAGCACGCCCAGCTGGCACGCAGCCTAGGCGTCGAACAGCTGGCAGTTGTCATCTCCAAGCTGGACACTTGTGACTTCTCCCAGCAGCGCTTTCAGG
>JAABUK010010220.1_pt1 | contig 12580 bp, 18 predicted proteins | sample 5559141 | NCBI WGS metagenome assembly JAABUK01 (sample SAMN10711869, study PRJNA513367) | rock metagenome | isolation source: Antarctica rocks | place: Antarctica: Victoria Land, Pudding Butte nord | collected 2016-01-03
CTGACCTGGTTACACACATATTGTGCTCACAAGATCTGTGCTCTGCTGGGTGTGACAATGCACATTGTGCTATACGTGGAGCGATATGCACAATTTTGTTGCAGATGGGTACTTCACATGACAGGTTGTCCAAGATCAACATCACTGACAGATTGTCAGCAAACACTCCCACATGTCAGACAATCATAGTACAGGTGACAGTGTTTGCTGACAATCTGTCAGTGATGTTGATGTTGGGTGACCTGCAAGACAGCACCTTGGTAAAAGTCTGCACACCAGCAATGCTTTGTAAGTAGATATACGCAAGACAGGCTGCTCTAAAGAGGCCAGACTTGTCCTGCATGTACCTAGCTCATCATGAGCTGGAAAGCGCCAAATTATTGTCATCATTACCATTATTACTGACATTACTATTACTCTTGTTATATACTAATCAATCAACCAATTACATTTCTTGTCTTTAGGACTCATCAGGGGAGTCAATAGACAAGAACTGGGAAAATGATATACACTATGCACTAATATATTGCAACTTGGATAGCATCATGCGCATTGACAACTTGGTGAGTGGTGAGTGCAGAGTGAGGTGGAGGAGGCTCGTGCAATGGCTCAGCAGGTGAGCACTGCTCAGGAGGAATCCGCCACTGTGAAGGAGACCCTCAAGACTGCCAAGGCCACCTTGGAGAACAAGTCCAAGGCTCTGGAGGACTCTGAGCAGGCTGTCAAGGATCTCGTGGTGGGCCAGCTGGTGCTTCATTGTTTTGATTGTTGACTCAAGATACCACAGCGCATGCACAAGAAGTGACTGCAGACTTTACGTTCCTCAGGACACTGGGTGCTGCTGTTTGGAACGTTGCTATCAAATTGCGAAAGGTCTAGTGTAGTCTTCCCTTCCCTTCCCTTCCCTTCCCTTCCCTTCCCTTCCCTTCCCTTCCCTTCCCTTCCCTTCCCTTCCCTTCCCTGACAGTGTGCAATGTAAGCCGCACTGAGGGAGCAGTGTCCTTGCCTAAAGCAGTTAGGGGTTGGGGCAGTTGGGGTACTGTCACCAGCATCGTCATCATTGCATGTAGAACCTGACTAGTCCCATTTGGATCATATGTCCCTCCGACCCCGAGCATGCTGGGTCTCACGGCTGCTGGACCAGGATTTGCATGTTTCTGGGCAGATGTGTACTATTGCAGATTGCAAGCAATAGTCAATAGCAAGTCCGTATATGTATGTTGCGGATGTGTTTATTGTGGGTCCAAGGTTTGATCGCTACATCATGCTGAAAGGAGTGAGTCTATCTCACAGGAGCAAGTGCAGCAATCCAACAAGCGGGCTGATGAGAAGAAGAAGGAGGTTGATCTGGCTCAGTCAGGAGCCTCAGACCTCAAGATCACCATCGACTCCCTGCGGGAGCAGCTGACAGAGCAGAAGAAGAAGATGGATGCACACCAGGCTGAGGGCGAGAAGATCTCATCGCTCAAGGCTCAGCTGGCAGAGACTCAGGAGCAGGTGAGAGCCCAGACCCAGAAGGCTGAGACACAGCAGGCGGAGGCTGAGGGCAACTCTTCGTTGAAGAGTCAGTTGGCTGACATCAAGCAGCAGCTGAGCGCTGAGAAGGAGAAGAGTGCGGCACAGGAGGCTCAGCTCATGGAGAGCTCCTCGCTCAAGACTGAGCTTGCTGAGGTGAAGAAGCAACTGAGTACAGAAAGGCAGAGTCAGCACCAGCAGCTGTCGTGCATTTGGAGTGAGGCATATACACTACCTCAGCCAAGCTTGACTTCAGCTCATCAACCTCCGACAGATGAGCTGAAGTCAAGCTTGGCTGAGGTAGTGTATATGCCTCACTCCAAATCCTCAACATGGCTTGCTCTTATGTATGCCTTGTTGGCCATTCCCATTTGACTTTTTCCATTTTCAGAGATGTGCAATGGCTGGATGTAAGATGACACAACCACATGTAACTTGCAGTATATCAGTTGTTACGATTGTGATGATTGTGGTGTCTTTCCGCTGCCAGGCTGCAGGCAGATGTGTCTATGCCAAAAGCAACACATTGCTTGTGCTGATGTAGTGAGTCTTTAACTGATAAATGCTACTGCTGCTGCCCTGGGGATTCTTGGAGATCCACAGACCCAGACCTGCTATTCGTTTAATGCATACAATTCATGAATGCATACACTTTGGATGATCTGTGGCAGGACTCGCAATGTCAAGCTTGACTGGCGTGCAGGTCCAGCAGCAGCTGGAGGAAGAGAAGAAGAAGGTGGCTGCAGCACAGCAGAGCCAAGCAGACTCTGAGCAGGTGTCCCAGCTGAGGCGTGATGTAGAGGTACAACTGTCACCACTAGACAAGAGACATGCAATAGCACTTGAATGCAACGCTTACACTGTTTTTTAAGTCCACTTGCACCTGCTGCATCTCTTGCTGACACCAACCAGGGAAACTTCACCTGCTGACTGGTGCAAGTCTTTCAGCACTTGGTGTGTTCTACAGCAATGCAAGCTTGATTGCAACGCAAGTCTTGCAGCACTTGGTGTGCCCTATAGCAATGCAAGCTTGATTGCAACGTTGTACAGCATAGTGCTTTGTTGTGAAATGAGTGTGAGGCCTAGCGGTTGGGTGCAGGAGCAGAAGGCAGCTGTGGGCAAGAGCAGCAAGGCTCTGCAGGACAAGGAGAAGGAGCTGCAGAAGGCCCTCAAGGACGCCAAGGTGAACATCCTGTTTGAGCTGTCCTTCTGCAGAGTTGTACCTACAGAACATGCCCTGGCAAAAGGTCCATCTGCTCTGAGATTGCATCAGGCTTGAGCGTGCTGTGTGCCTCATGCTCGAGCAAGCCGAATGCACTGAGTTTTCTCATGAAGAAAGGAGAGAGACGTCCATTTGTTGCCGACTCGTGTTGGACATCGTACGCATACAGATGCCATTCAATGATACAGTCCACATGCCTGTGTTGCACCCAATGTAGTGATGCAAGCTTGCACTCATAGACAACACTAGCTGCAGTCACTTTTGAGCTTCCTTGCCCTCAATGCTATCCCCCAAGCCCGAGACTGTTCAGAGTGGTGATTAGCTCTTGCAGCCTAAGCTTCGATTGCATGTATAAGAGGGTGTGTGGGTGTGATGTGTGCTGCTATGTGCGTGCAGGCTCACAACCAGGCCAAGTCTTCTGCCACGAGTGCTCTGGTGAAGGCCCAGGCAGGCAAGGAGCAGGAGGTGGCAGAGCTGCACCACGCCCTGGAAGAGTCCAACCGCAAGCTCCAGGTCACTGCTTCCCTTGCACGCCAGGCCACTGTCAAGTCACCATTGACATGTCCTTGCTGTGTTGTTGAGAAGAAGTGTTGCCTGAAGGGCAGATGTCCTTGATTAGCATGTGCTGTCAAACGCACCACACTCACCTCAACAAACACAACTTGCATGCCGTATTCACCTGTGACACCACATGTGTTGTGTCTGCTTGTGGCATCAGTTCACTTCACAATACACTCAAAGCTTGCCTTCATCCATTTTCTCTGGCTTGGCAGCAGGATGCGTGCCTTTGGGCCTGCTACCACACCACCACACCACTCTCAATTCCATGTCACCCAGCAGCTGTACAAGCCAGCCTTGAGGCTGCCAGGATGTATGCTAACTGTAAAGCTTGTCATCATTGGTGTTGGACATCATTGGTATGGGCATGAAATCAAACAAGTGTACCGTCGCTTTTCTGCTTTTCTGCATGACTTGAGCAATTTGGCCTGCAGGAAAGTACAGTGTCAATACTTTGCATGACCTTAGCAACTTGGCCTGCAGGATTTGAAGGTGCAGAAGACATCCTCGTTGGATGCTGCAAAGAAAGAGAGCAGCGGTCTGCAGAAGCAGGTGACTGACCTGCAGGAGCAGCTGACAAAAGCTGAGTCAGCAGCTCAGGTGAACCCTGATGTCCTTCTCTCCCGCCTCAACATTGAAGTGATGCAATACATGCATGAGCAGAATGTCTTGCATGTACAAGAATGCAGTGTACAAACCGCACTAAGCAACAAGTCTACCTGAGCAGCAGGTGTCTCAAATAGGCAACACTAGCCACAAGTATGTAGTACGTAAGCCTTGTTACAAAGGTGACCTGACTAAAACCTCTTCTGCTCAGCTCAGGCAGTTTGGCATGCTTGTTGCGCTCTGTTCATGTGTGACTGTAAGTGTGTATCACCTAGACATTGTTCAAAGGCCTGGAATGCTTCTGTGTCCACATGTGGTATCATGCCAAGGCCACAGAAGCGTATCACCTTAGTGCACGGTCTGCTTCGCCTCGGTGTTCCTAGCTTTGTAAATTGGACGGTCATCGCTTTGTAAATTGGACAGTCAACAACATAGTGTTTTTGGGCCGTCATCAAAGATCACTGTATGCTGAAACACCCTGAAGGTTAGATGAAGCTATAACAAATACTGTTACAGGAGTAAAGCTGATGCACCTGCACGCTAGGCACCACAGCATATCTTACACAGAGTATCAAGCGTGGTTTTGTGCTGCAGGAGGCCAAGGCTGGCAAGGATGCAGAGGCAGACGAGGCTGTCAAGACAGCAGCCACAGAGCGTGACAACCTGAAGGCCCAGGTTGCTAGCCTGACCAAGAAGGTGAGTGAGGTGGAAACGCAGCTGCAGCAAGCCCTGTTTCTCTGCTATGCCTCTGTGCATGCATGCAATAACCTGTGCATCAGCAGCACTATATTGCTGTGAGCATCTGATTGGCACATGGGTAATTAGCGGGGTTGACTGCAGCTGCAGTACAGGCTCCTCTTGTGCAGCTCCTTATATTCAGGCAACCTTGCAAGTGTGACTGTTTAGTAGCATGCTGGTCAATAGACTTGCTGACATTGTCACAACCATGCCCACTCTGCGTCGCATCCATGAGTATTCTTTACTCCGTCGCGGATTTAAAATGGGGCCATTTTAAATCCGCGGCGGAGTAAAGTTACTGTACATGGGTTGATGCAATGCCAGTCATTGTCTTGCAGGGTTCCAAGCAAGCTGTGCCAGATGCCCAGACCAATGGCTGGAAAAAGCCCCCCTCAGACCCCCAGCCTCAGAGCCCCTCCTCCCCCTCCAAGCCTGCCCGCCCCACCACCACCCCTGAGCAGACACCTTCCCCCAAGGCCACGGCTTCTGCTTCAACTGCTCAGCCTCAGCAGCAAATGGCCTCTTCACCACTCAAGCCTTCCACCAGTCCTGCTTCTGCGCAGAAGCGGCTGCCTTACTCCCCTAAGAAGGTGTCTTCCTCTCTAGAGCGTGCAGAGCAGAAGAGCGTAGCTGATGCAGCGCATGCTGGGCCTGTGGTCTACAGCCCTGCCCCTGCAGAGGACAAGAGCCCTTTGCCTTCCAAGCCAGCCACTGCTGATCAGGGTCAGTTACTTGTATGCCTAAATTGTCTTGCTGGATCATCACTTTGCAATATATGCTTCAGAAATGTCCTGCATCTGGCTGCAAATCGCTCTTGAATGCTCTCAAATGCTTGCACTGGTATCTTTTGCTGCCATGATTCTTAACCATCAGCAACATGTTAGCACTCTTGCATGCAAGCCACTGAAAGCAGCCACTTCCATGCATCACCTACGTCTGCACCATTGCACGTGCACATGCGGCCCCTTGTTCTGCAAGGCGTGTCTGTTGCCACAGGCACACCCAAGAGTGCTTCCCGGCCTTCTCCAGCTGCCAGCACACCAGGTGCACCCTCTAGCACGGGCACCTCTTCAGCAGGCTCTCCAAGCCCGGGGCAGGCCAAGAATGTGGACGAGGATGGCTGGGAGACAGTGACTGGCAAGAAGCCTGCCAAGCTGAACAAGAGGCAGCAGCCTCGCGGCTACCAGGGCCGCTAGGCAGCAGCCTAGCCAGACATCACCAGCCAGAAGTCTAAATGTGAACATGCTACAGCAGCGTCATTGGTAGTAAACCTGGCCTGTAGTCCAGAGCCTCACATGTGGTAGCAGTCACATCAGGGGGTTTGGCAGCCGCATGGCTGTAGGAGATGTCATTAGGACACTTAGTCAATTTGTCGATAGCGCTGTGTGGAGGGCACTGTATTGCGGTTCCAGCAGTCAGCACTGTGAAGATGTGTGTATACTTGGTGGGCTGTGAAGGTTGCTGGTCGTTATTCCACACAGAGCAGGCAATACTTGAGACCTGATCATTTCAGACCTGAAAATTGGTCGCAGTGTGTATGCATGAACGCACGCTAGCTCAGTGCAGTCTTACTTTAGCTGTTTGAGAAGAATCAAGTAGTTCAGCAGCAGCAACTGAGCAAATCTATATTTGCATTGCCTACAGTGCAAACAGTACTGCCATGTTTGCCTGATCATATCGGATATCTCAGTATTTACCAGGACTGCTAGGACTTCAGTAGAAGGCCTCTCTGAACGTGTACCCACACTTTGCGCGACATGACTTGCGTTTAGCTCATGCTGTCCCAGCACAGATGTGTCATGTGCACATGCTGGTTAAACAACAAATATCAGAGCAGTCACAGTGCCTCATCATTTGAGCGACTTCTGTCAGCTTCTGGCTGTGACTCTAGATGATCCAAAACATTTTCCCCAGGTTCTGCAGATCACTGCATTTGGGGACGCCTGTGAAATGCATGGGAACCCTTGACTACTGCTCGGTTACCCTCTCGCCGACGGGCAGATCGCGCAGTTGACCAAATTCACCTATGTTGTGTCGCTGGACGAAGCTGGAAGGTCTGAAAAAGCCAAGGTGTTGAAGTACACACAGCAGAGCCGGCTTGCCCTCGAGACGCGCAGCTTTAGATCGTTAGCATAGCATGTCCGACGATGATGCCATACCTCAAGGTTCCTATACCGTGCGAGGCAAGCAGCGCATCAAGCTGTGGACAGAGGACTTAACCGACCTCGCAAAGGACGCTGGTATCTCAACTTTCTTATGGGTCACACTGTAGCACAGGCTCACATGTCACATGTCGTGAACTTTGCATGCCAGGCCTGGTCCAGGCAGCTTGTAGTTTCATCGACGATAGGTGTTCTGAGTGTGTCACATGTGTTGTGCAGACTTTCTGGAAGTTCATGCTGTATCGCTGGTTCAGCTGATGCTGCATACCCTGCCTATTTACCAGGACAGTGCCTCACAACGGGCAGTGCTAGCAACGGTCAAGCAGGCTGTCACTAACGGCACCTTCCTCAAGACTCTGGCAGGAGCAATTGTCAAGCTTGATGCAGATTCAGTGTCTAGACAGGTCAACAAGATTCTACGCTGGCCAAAGTCATCTGCAGGTGCACTTTGTCAATCTTTGTTGTTCCCAGCACCTGACATTGTATGCATGCAGGAGTGCTTTGTGCTTTTGTGCTGGACCGCAGTGGTTCTGCGTCAACTGCAAGTCTCTTGTGCAAAGAAGGCTGTGATCAAACTAGTAGAATGCCAGGTACAGTTTTGTCTAGTTTGAGCACAACATTTCCCGCTTACAGGCGATCTTCCAGACAAACAGTCAATACGCATGTGGGTTTGCTGTACTGATGCAGGCGGCATACTTGAGCAGGTTGCAGCCCATGCCTGCTACTGCTGAAAATATGCTCAAGGTCACTGATCGCCTGCTTTCAGCTAAGCCAGACCTGCTACCTGAGTATGTCGCCGTAGCCAAGAGCAAAGGTACAGATGCAATCATATCCATCTGACTGAGGGCCTCTCTGGATGCAAGAGCTGCAAAGCCCAGTGAAATTCACACTCATAAACCAACTGATTGCATGTCGCATGGTTGCAGATTCCCCAGGTCTGATGTACGCTCTGCTGCATTTCGGCAGCCAACATCCCAAACAGCTGGCTCCTTTTAGGCAGGAGCTGCTGGCATTCTTCTGCGAGTCAGCTCTGGGTGCCAAGCTTCCTGTATCAGCAGAGAAGCTGGATGCATACTCTCCTCTGGCTGGTCAGCTCAGCCAGGTGGAGTTCGGCAGCACTGTCTTGCCAGCAATCCTGAAATATGTCAGGAGGACACCAGACGCTGCACTTGTCAGCATCAAGGCTCTTCTGAGTGCAACTCAGCTAGATTTGAGCAGCAGTGCACATGATCTAATGGATCAGCTGCTCAAGCTAGTGAGAGGCTCTAAAGAGTCGGTCAGGTGTGTTCTGTTTTGGCTGCAACACAGCAAACCCCGTCATAGTCTGGGATTGACATGTCTTGTTGTGAACAATGGTTTCTGGTTGCAGCTGAATTTGTGTCCAACACGCTTTGTAATGCTCTACAACATTCAGATGTTGCAAAGCTGCATAAACGCGTGTACCCTTTGTGACCAAGCATGTAAATTGACCAGAAGGCAAAGCTCATGCAGTGGCAGTGACTCATATTTTGGGTACATGAGTTCAGGCAGGCAGCCCTAGACGTTGTCAAGGCAGCTGCTGGCCGCATCCACTCCACAGACGCACTGACAGCTGAAGTCCACAAAGTGCAGCACATCCTTGATGGTACAAGTGAAGGCCGTGTCAAGAATGGAACAGAGAGAGCTGCTCTTATGGGTGTTCTCACTGCACTTTGTGCAGCACCAGCTGTGGATGCTGCTATGCAACAGCTTGCTGAGGCAGTCACCGATTTCCTTGCAACTTTCTACAAGTAAGTCTCCACACACATGTTGCTTATAGTGGATTGCCCATTCTTCAGCCACAGAGTTGCTGTGGGACTGCTTGTAGTGACATGCTGGTGGACTCATGGTCCCCTTCAGCATGAGAAAAAGAAAAGAAAAGAAAAGACTACGCTTTTTAGCGTCAATTTACTGAAAAGCCAAGTATTATCGCATGCTGCCCAGGTCCCTTCAGCGTGATGTATTCATCAGCTTCACAGGGCACCTGCTTGCAGACTGATCGCCATCTATGCCAACACGTTGTTGACGTGTCATCACTCCAGGAAGCCATGCACTCTGAGATGCTGTGTTTTCACCGTGAGTATGCTGTGAATGTGACAGGGATGAGGGCGATGTGTTATATTTCCACTCTGAGTGTGCTGTGAATGTCACAGGGATTGAAATGTTATGTTTCCACTGTGGGTGTGCTGTGAATGTGACAGGGATGAGGCCAATGATGATGTCAAGAGCAGCATCCTTGTGGCAATTGGCAGCTGGCTCAAGCTCACCAACACTCTGCCTCCATCTGTCAGCACTAGATTAGCAGATTGCCTGAAAGAGAAAGATGCGCTGAAGTCAGCTGCTCTGAAGGCCACGCTGCAGGTCAGCTTTCCTGACTCTGCCCGATGTGCCGCAATGCAAGGCAAAATGCTTTGCCACATAGTCAAAATCTGCTAGACACTTATGAGTACTGCTGTTTGCGACAACAGGCTTCTGCTGGCTTTCTGGCTGAGCAGCTGTTCAATGCTCACAGCATCCAAATGACTCACTGATCCCAGCAACTCCTTCATGCTTTCACAGCTGCAAAAGCATGAAAGGAAGATGAAAGTCTATCAAAAGTGGGTGTAATGCAGGCATTACAAGCCAACTCTAGCATAAGATCACAGGCCATCTCTTTAGCAGCACCTCTGGCAAGGCTGGTGGAAGATGGTGCCAGCAAGCTTGCACAGCGTGCCACTGGAGTCTCAGCACTGCTGGCTTGCTGTTACCTTGCAGCCGCAAGCCATGAGGCTGATGAAGTCTTCAAGCAGCACAAGGTGACTTTTGCATGCACTCTTCTGTCAGCTGCAGACAATTTTGCACTAATCAGGACTGATAGGCGGGTGGAATGTCAAGCTGCTGTGCTGATATACAAACCCATGTGTCTTGCATCTACCCAAAGTGGATTTGCATTCATGTGCACGTCTTGCAACAAGCTTCTATAAGCTACCAAGCAGCCGCATGTTGCGCAGCATCTGGATGATTGGAACGTCAGACACCAACCACACTGTCATTGCCTTTCCAAGCACAGAGCTGTGTGCTTCCAGCCATGGCATTGCAAAGAGTTCAATTCACACTGAGTGAGCAAGGGCTCAACTTGCTCAAACGGGTTTGTCAGAACCTGAAGCGCCTCCTGTTGGCTGCAGGTGTGGTCTATTGCCTTGAAGGAAGACTCCAGCCTGTTGACACCTGCAACACTGGCAAAGCTGCCACTGGAGGATGCTGCCTGTGTGGCTCAGCTGTGTTCTTCTTTGCTGCTCCAGCATGGTCACTATCTAGACCAGGCAGCTTCTAGGGCTGTGTCACGCCTTCTGCTGGCTGTGCTGCTGCATTATGCAGCTCCAGTGAGGAGAGCAGGCATCAAAGCTGTCACTCAGTGCCTGGCTGAAAAGCCCAATCTGGCAGGTTGGTCATCTGTATACCATACTGTCTATCTACTGTCTATCTAGTGCGTATGAACATGGTTCATGCACTGTCATGACTGTTGCTCCTAGACCACGTTGTTTGCAATGTATCTTGGCTCTGCAGTATGCATGCGTAGGCTCTGCTTTTGTGTGAGCTGCTTGCTTTCTGCTGTTCCTCGGTCTCAAATGAAATGCAAAATCAACAGGAAGCTCTGCCTGCCAGGTCCTAGTCGTGTAGTAGGCTGGATGTTTAGTCTATCAGTGTTCATGGTGTGGCTTTTGCAGATGGCTTCGTGGCAGCACTACAACACTGGCAGAAGAACTCGTCACGTCTTCCAGTAGCAGCAGACCCGGCCTCAGCTGCAGATGATCAAGCAGGTCCTACACCAGCCACTCTCTCCCTGCGCTATGCTGCTGCTGCCATGGCCGTCATACCTACCAGTCCAGGCGCCATCTCACCCCCTCTGTTGGCTCGCATTATGCTGGCTGCTCACCACCCTGTCATCTGCAATGCCAGGAGGCACCCGCAAGCTGCCTGGAACTCTGCCAAACGCAGGATACACAAGCTTGGGGAAGTGTTTGATGGTGAGCCTGGTCTTCACACTCTTTGCAAGCACCGTGTGAATGGCTCATGCGTCTCACACTCTCTGGGCTGGAAATTGGCGTTTTGACCTGTGCCTGCCTCAGCGGTCTGTCTGCACTTCAGTGTGGTCTCATTACCTCCCATTGTACGTCAGCCCTTGAGATTGCTTCACACTTTCCAAGCTGATCATGATTGACTCTCTTCCATTGCATTGTGAATATGTGGCCCATGGCTGTACTATCATTATTCTGTCTCTGTCATCCAATTGTATACGCACGCTAGTTTTCTTATTTGAAAACAATTGCCTTTTGCAAGATACTCCCTCAGAGCTGCGTGACTTTTTTTCAAGTACATGGCCTTTGACTACATGGTGGCAAGCCTGGATTGTACTGTCTGTGTTATCACTGCCTGCTTTCAATGCACCTGGTCTATGGCACAGCACATCACTTGCATCAAGCGCATCACCGCTGTACTGATGCTGCAGAGAAGCCCCAGGCTGTTGTGGACATCTTCTTCAGCTCTGACGGCATCAACAGCGCCAACCCGGCAGAGCAAAGAGCAGCTAACCTGGCTCTCAGCAGTGCCATGGCTGATGCTCCCAACACCATTTACCCAGCCTTACACTCTGCTCTTACCAAAGCCATAGACCACAGGGAACACGATGCCATTTCTCCAACTGAGGTCAAGATCTTCTTCACACCAGCAGGTACTAAAGCGTCAACACTGCAAGATGCCACTGCACTTTCATTTGCTGACTAGCATGTCATGATGGTCAAGTGTTAGACACTTTGCCGCTTGTGAAGCTGCAACACAATCCTTCTGCTCTTATGTCCTGTGAAAGCAGGCTCCAAAGTACACTGCATCAACAGCAAGGACTTGAGAGGGTTTTGATGAGTGATGCTGGCCGCACATGCAGGGATCATTGCGATTGAGCCAGATGTGCATGCTGTGGCACTTCCTGGAACAGCATCTGGTCAGGTGCTGTCATCACGCCCAGCAGTTGCAAATGGACATGCTCCCCCAGCTAAGAAGGCTGCCCCATCCCGGACTGTAAGCTCCTCATCCCAGACCACAACACCTGATTGCCATGGGCATGTCATTGCTGTACAATTATTATTTAATCATAGGCGTATTATACAAGGCATAACCTGATGGTCGCCAGCAACTCCTGTTGAGACTAAGGCCCTATCCCATGAGGGGGCATCAGCTCTTGAGTCATTGCTGTACAACTGCCAGCTTACACCCAGTTGTCTGTGCATGTGTGGGCTGCAAAGGTGTGGAAGTATCTGTGGTCATGGGTCTACAGTGTTATGTCTGCTTTACGCATACTTTGCACTGTTTTGGATTTAACAGCTGAGTCTGCTGTGAAACTGCAGGTCAGCAGCTCATCTGGAAAAGGTGTAGCTTCAAGCAAAGGTGGCAAAGCGCCAGGCAGTAAGGCTAAGGACCCCATCCAAGAGAGGAAGGAGGCCCAGCTTGCAGATGAAGCACAGGTGCACAAGCTGCTGCTTTACTTATTACACTCCATGCTGGTCTGCGTGCTGATCAGCTGACTGGACCAGCAAACATCATTGGCACAAATGTCATGAAGCCCCCAAAGCATCATTGTCATAATGCTGCTGCCGTCTCCGTCAGTAAAGTAGACAAGTATAAGCAGCACCAATGCCTACAGTGGGGTAATTCCTGGGGCTTTATTCAGTGCCGCTGTCTGTCTCACTGAGCCTATTGCAAGCAAGCCAAGTGTGCATGCCCTCAA
>JAABUK010010222.1_pt1 | contig 12579 bp, 14 predicted proteins | sample 5559141 | NCBI WGS metagenome assembly JAABUK01 (sample SAMN10711869, study PRJNA513367) | rock metagenome | isolation source: Antarctica rocks | place: Antarctica: Victoria Land, Pudding Butte nord | collected 2016-01-03
ACGGCTCCCCTCTCCGCAGCCAAGACCCCCTCACCCCGGCCCTCTCCCGGAGGGAGAGGGGGCAGGCAGAGCTTATTGTCGGCTTCCATCCCTACCCTGGCACCGGCCGCGGCGTGTTGGCACTCGGCCTGCCGCTGGGTCAAATGGATGCCGGCATCCTGCGCGCCCTAGCCGACCTTGCCGACCGCTTCAGCGGTGGCGCCATCCGCACCAGCCCGTTCCGCGCCCTCCTGCTCGGCAGCGTGCCCGCCGCCGACCTTCCCGCCGCCCAGCAAGCCGCAGAGGCCGCTGGCCTGGCGTCCGACCCGCACGACCCCCGCCTGCTCGTCACCTCCTGCATCGGCGCCCCCGGCTGCGCCAGCGCCACCGTGCCCGCCCGCCAAGACGCCGCGCGCCTGGCGCGTGAGGGCCGTGGGCCGCTGCACGTCTCCGGCTGCGCCAAGGGCTGCGCCTATCCCGGCACTGGCCCCGCCCTGGTCGGCGCAGCCGGCCAGTACACCCTGATGACGGACACCCTGATGCCGGACTGGCGCCCCGGCCTGGCGGCGAACAGCCCGGACCCTATCCCATGATCCGCGACTACATCCGCGACGGCGCCGCCATCTACGAGCGCTCGTTTGCCACCATACGCGCCGAAGCCGACCTGGCCCGCTTCACGCCAGAGGAGGCGCGTGTCGCCGTCCGCGTCATCCACGCCTGCGGCATCGTCGCCATCACCGCGGATTTGCAGTTCAGCCCGGGCTTCACCGCCGCCGCCCGGGCGGCGCTGCTGGCCGGCAAGCCGATCCTGTGCGACGCCAAGATGGTCGCCCACGGCATCACCCGCGCCCGCCTGCCCGCCGGCAACGAGGTGCTCTGCACCCTGGACGCGCCCGAGACCCCGGCGCTCGCGGCCCGCATCGGCAACACCCGCTCCGCCGCCGCGCTGGATTTGTGGGGAGAGCGGATGGGCGGCGCGCTGGTCGCCATCGGCAACGCGCCGACTGCGTTGTTCCACCTGCTGGAGCTGCTGGACGCCGGGGCGCCACCGCCCGCTGCGGTGATCGGGATGCCGGTCGGCTTCGTCGGCGCCATCGAGAGCAAGCAGGCGCTGGCCGCGGACGGCCGGGTGCCGTTCGCCACTGTGCATGGCCGGCGTGGCGGCAGCGCCATGGCCGTTGCGGCGGTCAACGCGCTGGCAAGCGAGCGCGAGTGAGCGGAACGCTGCACGTCGTCGGCATGGGTCCGGGCGACCCGGAGCTGCTGACCCTGAAGGCCGCCCGGGTGCTGGCAGCGTCCCCGGTGGCGGCGTTCTTTGCCAAGCGCGGGCGGCCAGGTCATGCGCGCAGCATCGCCGCCCCGCATTTGCGCCCCGGCGTGGAGCTGCTGCGGTTCGAATACCCCTATACCACCGAGATCGGCGTGGACGATCCGCGCTACGAACCCGGCATACGCGCCTTCTACGAGGATTGCGCCGCCAGCCTCGCCGTGCGCCTGCGCGCGGGCCAGGATGTGGCGCTACTGTGCGAGGGAGACCCATTCTTCTACGGCTCCGCGATGCATCTGTTCGACCGCCTGGCGCCCGTGCATTCCACGGTGGTCGTGCCGGGCGTCACGGCCATGAGCGGCTGCTGGGCGCAGGCGCACCTGCCGATGACGCACGGCGACGACGTGCTGACGGTGCTGCCCGGCACGATGGAGGCCGGCGCCCTGGCCGCGCGCCTGGCCGGCACCGACGCCGCCGTCATCATGAAGGTCGGCCGCAACATGCCGAAGATACGCGGCGCGCTGGACCGGGCCGGGCTGATGGGCCGCGCCATGTATGTCGAGCGCGGCACGATGGCCGGCACCCGCACCGTGCCGCTGGCGACGCTGCCGGACGGCCCGGCGCCATACTTCTCGCTGGTGCTGGTGCCCGGCCGGCAACGGCCCCGGTGACGGACGCTGCGATGGGCGCTGCGATGGACCCTGCGATGGACGGGGGATGGCTGGCAGTGGTGGGCCTGGGACCCGGGGACGCCGCGATGCAGACCCCGCAGGCAACCACCGCGCTGGCGGCGGCGACGGACCTGGTGGGCTACATGACCTACCTGGACCGCGTGCCGCACCGGCCGGGCCAGACGCGCCATGCCTCCGACAACCGGGTGGAGCTGGACCGCGCCCGCCATGCGCTGGACCTGGCCGCCGCTGGCGCGCGGGTGGCCGTGGTGTCGTCCGGCGACCCCGGGGTGTTCGCGATGGCGAGCGCCGTGTTCGAGGCCATCGAGCATGGCCCGGCGGGATGGCGTGCCCTGGACGTGCAGGTGGTGCCCGGCCTCAGCGCCATGTTCGCTGCCGCGGCGCGGCTGGGGGCGCCGCTGGGGGCCGACTTCTGCGCCATCTCGCTGTCGGACAACCTGAAGCCCTGGCCGCTGGTGCTGCACCGGCTGACGGCGGCGGCCGGAGCCGGGTTCGTGGTGGCGTTGTATAACGCGGCGTCCCGGGCGCGGCCGTGGCAGCTTGGCGCGGCGCTGGATGCGCTGCGGCCCGTGCTGCCGCCGGGCACGCCGGTCGTGTTCGCCACCGCCGTCAGCCGGGCAGAGGAGGCGCTGCTGGTGACGACCCTGGCCGACGCCGACCCGGCGCGGGCGGACATGCGTACGCTGGTGCTGGTCGGCACCGCCGCGACACGGCGGATCGAGCGGCCGGACGGGCGCCCCTGGCTCTATGCGCCGCGCTCCCATCCGGCGGCGAGCTGATGCAGCCAGGCCAGCGCGGCGGCGGCGTCCGGCACCGTGCCGGATGGGGCAGGGGGGCGGGCGACCATGACGACCTCCACGCCCAGCGCGCGGGCGGCGGCCAGCTTGGCGGCGGTGGCGCTGCCGCCGGAGTTCTTGGTTGCCAGAACGTCGATGCGCTCAGCGGCCAGCAACCGCCGCTCGTCGTCCTCCGCGAACGGGCCGCGGGCGGTCAGGATGCGTGCGCCGGGCGGCAGCAGTTCGGGCGGCGGCGGGTCCACGCTGCGGATCAGGTAGCTGTGCCAGGGCGCGGCGGCAAAGGGCGCCAGTTCCTGCTGCCCGACGGTCAGCAGCACGCGCCGGGGCTGCGACCCCAGGGCACCTGCCGCGGCGGCCATGTCGGGCACAGGGGTCCATCGGTCTCCGGGCACAGCGGTCCAGGCCGGGCGCAGGACGGCCAGGTGCGGCACGCATGCTTGTTCTGCTGCGGCAAGGGCATTGCGGCTGATGCGCGCGGCGAAGGGGTGGGTGGCGTCAACCAGGGCTTGGACGCCCTCGGCGCGCAGGTGCGCGGCCAGGCCCTCCGCGCCGCCGAAGCCGCCGCTGCGCCAGGGGACCGGCGGCGCCACCGGCGCGCGGGTGCGCCCGGCCAGGGACAGCACCGGCCGGAACCGGGCATCCCCGGCCAGGGCGCGGGCGATGGCCGACGCCTCCATGGTGCCGCCAAGGATCAGGACGTTCATGAAGCGGACTGTATGCTGCTCTCTCTCCCTCCGGGAGAGGGCCGGGGTGAGGGAAGCGGCAAGCGCAGTTCTCGCCCAGATGAGCGCCCTTGCGGCAAGGGCTGCCCTTGCGGCCTCCCTCACCCCGACCCTCTCCCGGAGGGAGAGGGAGCAGGCAGCCGTAACGCATGACCGCCCGGTGGCTGGCCATCCTGGGCATCGGCGAGGACGGCGCGCTGTCGCCCGCAGCGCAAACCCTGCTGGCCGGCGCCGCGCTCGTCGTCGGCGGGGCACGGCACCTGGCGCTCGCCGCCCGGCATATCCGGGGAGAGCGCCTGGCCTGGTCCAGCCCGATGGACGCCTCCCTTGCCGCCATCCTGGCCCGCCGTCCGGCCCCGGTCGCGGTGCTGGCGTCCGGCGACCCTTACTGGTTCGGCGCCGGCACCACCCTGGCCCGGCATGTGCCGCCCGTCGAAACCCGCTGCGTCCCCGCGCCCGCCGCCTTCACCCTGGCCTGCGCCGCGCTGGGCTGGGCGCTGCAGGACTGCGAGACGCTGTCGTTCTGCGGCCGTCCCCTGGCGGCGCTGCTGCCGGTGTTGCAGCCCGGCGCCCGCATCCTGGCGCTGTCCAGCGACTCCGGTACTCCTGCCACCGTCGCGGCGCTTATGGACGCCCGCGGCTTCGGCCTGTCCCGGCTGCATGTGCTGGAGGCGCTGGGCGGCCCGCACCACAGGGTTCGCACGGCGACCGCCGCCGGGTTCGCGCTGGAGGAGGTGCATCCACTGAACATGCTCGGCATCGAGGCCATCGCGGCGCCGGGCGCCCGGATCATCCCGCTGGCCCCGGGCCTGCCGGAAGCCATGTTCGAGCATGACGGGCAGATCACCAAGAGGGAAATCCGCGCCGTCACCCTGTCCGCACTGGCGCCGCGCCGGGGAGAGCGGCTGTGGGACATCGGCTGCGGCTCCGGCTCGGTCGGGATCGAGTGGTGCCTGCGCCACCCAGCCAACCGCGCGGTGGGCGTGGACGGCGACACGGAGCGCGCTGAGCGGGCCGGGCGCAACGCGGCGTCGCTCGGCGTGGCGCTGGAGGTCGTCGCCGGCCCGGCACCCGCTGCGCTGGCCGGCCTGCCGCAGCCGGACGCCGTGTTCATTGGCGGCGGCGCGGCCGACCCCGGCGTGATCGCCGCCGCCTGGGACGCCTTGCCGCCCAATGGCCGCCTGGTCGCCAACGCCGTCACCATCGAGACTGAGGCCGCGCTGCTCGAAGCCCGGCTCCGCTGGGGCGGCACCCTGACGCGGCTGTCCGTCGAGCGGCTGGACCGCATCGGCACCATGCACGGCTACCGCCCCGCCATGACCGTCACGCAATGGCTGGCGGTGAAGGGATGATCGTCGCGGGCCTGGGCTGCCGGCGCGGCTGCGCGGCGTCGGACCTTGTGGCGGCGGTGCGCCTGGCAGCGGACCGCGCCGGGCTGCTGGCCGGGGCGCTTGCGGCGCCGTGGTTCAAGGCGCACGAGGCCGGGCTGCACGCCGCCGCGGCGCTTTTGGGCCTGCCGTTGCTATGGGTGGACGATGCGGCGATGCAGACCGTCCAGCCCTGCTGCCCCACCCGCTCCGCCGCGGCCCTTGGCGCGACCGGCCTGGCGTCGGTGGCGGAGGCGGCGGCGCTGGCAGCGTCCGGCGGGCGCCTGCTGCTGCCGCGCGTGGCGCTGGGCGGCGCGACCTGCGCGCTGGCGGGGCCATGACCGTTCACTTCATCGGTGCCGGGCCGGGTGCCGCGGACCTGTTGACGCTGCGGGGGCGGGACCTGCTCGCGGCCTGCCCGGTGTGCCTGTATGCCGGCAGCATCGTGCCCGCCGCGATGCTGGCGCACTGCCCGGCCGGGGCGCGGCTGGTGGACACCGCGCCAATGGACCTGGACGGGATCGAGCGGGAGTATGTCGCCGCGCACCGGGCCGGGCAGGACGTGGCCCGGCTGCACTCCGGCGACCTGTCCTTCTACAGCGCGGTGGCCGAGCAGCTTCGCCGGCTGGACCGGCACGGCATCCCCTACACGCTGACGCCGGGCGTACCGGCCTTCGCCGCCGCCGCCGCCGCGCTGGGGTGCGAGCTGACGGTGCCGGGGGTGGCGCAGAGCGTGGTGCTGACGCGCCTGCCGGGGCGGGCCAGCGCCATGCCGGCCGGGGAGACCTTGGCCGCGTTCGCGGCGACGGGCGCGACGCTGGCGATCCACCTGGCGGTCAACCGCCTGCCGGAGATTGTCGCGGCGCTGCTGCCGTCCTACGGCCCGGACTGCCCGGCCGCCGTCGCCGTCCGTGTGGCCTGGCCCGGGGAGGTCCTGTTGCGTGGCACGCTGTCCACCATCGAGGCGCTGCTGCTGGCCAGCCCGGCGGAACGCACGGGCCTGGTGCTGGTCGGCCCGGCCCTGGCCGGCGCCGGCGGGGACAGCGCGCTATATAGCCCGGACTACGTCCGCCGCTTCCGAAGTGACTCTGCTCCCTCTCCCTCCGGGAGAGGGCGCAGAAAGCGCGGCATTGGCAGCATGTTCCGAGGAGCCTGCGCCCGACGCCGGGCACTGCCAGGCAAGTCAGACTTCATGGTCATCCGAGGCGTGCCACCCCGACCGGCCCACCAGCACGCCCCCGCGGTCGAACAGCACGACCTCCAGCAGCGTGTCCCCACGGTCCAGCGCCCCGGCGGCGGTCCGCCACGCCGCCGCTGCAACGGTGTCCCCCAACGCCATGCCCGCCGCACCGGCCAGCGCAAAAGCCTCCGCCACGGTGTTCGCCCCCTCGATCCCCCGCGCCAACGCAGCATCCCCCGCCAGCGCGCCCAGCGCCGCCATGTCGGCCGCCCCGCGCTTGCTGTGCAAATCCAGCCGGCCTTGCGCCAGCTTGGTCATCTTGCCGACGCCGCCGGCCAGGGTCACGCGCGGCACGGGATGGCGGCGCAGGTACTTCAGGGTCGCCCCGGCGAAGTCCCCCATTTCCAGCAGCGCCATGTCAGGCAGGCCGTGCAGCGCCTGCACCGCCGCCTCCGACGTGCTGCCGGTGCTGGCGGCGACGTGCTGCAAGCCGACCGCGCGGGCCACGTCCACCCCGCGGTGGATCGTGTCTATCCAGGCCGCGCAGGAATACGGGACCACCACCCCCGTCGTGCCCAACACGGACAGGCCGCCGACGATGCCCAGCCGGCCATTCAGGGTGCGGGCTGCCAGGGCCTCGCCGCCGGGGATGCTGATCTCCACGAGGGCGTCCGGCGCCGGGCGCACCTCGGCCAGCGCGGCCAGGATCATGGCGCGCGGGGTCGGGTTGATGGCCGGCTCTCCCGGCGGGATCGGCAGGCCGGGACGGGTCACGGTGCCGACGCCGGGGCCGGCGCGGAACAGCAGGCCGGCGCCGGACGGGGCAGGGGCGACGCGCACCAGGATAAGGGCGCCGTGCGTCACGTCCGGGTCGTCGCCGGCGTCCTTCACGATGCCTGCCGTCGCGTCGCCGTCGCCGAACGACGCCTGCGCCAGGGTGAACGCGACGCGCCCGCCGCGAGGCAGCGGGATGTCCACCGGGTCGGGGAAAGCGCCGGTATGAAGCGCGGTGAAGGCAGCCTTGGCCGCCGCCGTGGCGCAGGCCCCGGTCGTCCAGCCGCGGCGCAATGCAGGAGGACTGTCCACATGGCGGCATATAGGCGCGTTGGGCGCGGCGCGCGATGACGGCGCGCGGGATCGTCGTCGGGGCGCCGCGCTCCGGCTCCGGCAAGACCACGCTGACGATGGCGCTGATCGCCGCGCTGCGCCGCCGCGGGATGGCGGTGCGGGCGGCCAAGAGCGGGCCGGACTACATAGACCCGGCGTTCCATGCCGCCGCCAGCGGTGCGCCGGTGCTGAACCTGGATAGTTGGGCGATGCCGCCGCCGCTGTTGGCACGCTTGGCAGCCGCCGCCGCCGGGGATGCGTCGCTGCTGGTGATCGAGTCCGCGATGGGCCTGTTCGACGGCGTGGCGGCACCGCCGGGCCGGTCGGGCGCAGCGGCAGACCTGGCGGCCGGGCTGCGCCTGCCGGTGCTGCTGCTGCTGGACGTGTCGGGCCAGTCGCAGACCGCCGCCGCCGTGGCGCGCGGCTTTGCGGCGCATGATCCGGCCGTCCGCATCGCGGGCGTGGTGCTGAACCGCGTCGGCAGCGAGCGTCACCGCCTGGGCGCCACGGCCGCCATCGAGGCCGTGGGCCTGCCGGTGCTGGGCGCTCTGCCGCGCGACCCGTTGCTGGCGCTGCCGGAGCGGCATTTGGGCCTGGTGCAGGCCGCGGAGCAGGCGGACCTGCCGGCGCTGCTGTCGCGGCTGGCCGACGTGGCGGAACGCTGCCTGGACCTCGACGGCATCCTAGCTGCGGCAGCGCCCGTCGTCCTGCCGCCGCCGGGGCCGGCTGGGGGTCTGGCGCCGCCGGGCCAGCGGATCGCGCTGGCGTCGGATGCGGCGTTCAGCTTCGTCTATGCCCACCTGTTGCAGGGCTGGCGGGCGGCAGGGGCGGAGGTGGTGCCGTTCTCGCCCCTGGCGGACCAGCCGCCGCCCGCGGACTGCGACGCCTGCTGGCTGCCCGGCGGCTACCCGGAGCTGCACGCCGGGGCGCTGGCCGCCGCGGGGCGGTTCCGGGCGGGCCTGGCCGCCTTTGCCATGACGCGGCCCGTGCACGGGGAGTGCGGCGGCTACATGGCGCTGGGAGCGGGGCTGGTGGATGCTGCCGGACTGCGGCACGAAATGGCGGGGCTGCTGGGGCACTCGACCAGCTTCGCCAAGCGGCGGATGAACCTTGGCTACCGGGAGGCGACCCTGCTTGCAGATGGCCCAATCGGGGCGGCGGGGGCCGTGGTGCGCGGGCATGAGTTCCACTATGCCAGCGTCGTTGACCCTGGCGCGGACGAGGCGTTGGCCGACCTCCGGGACGCCTCGGGCCGCTCACTCGGCCCATCCGGCGGGCGGCGCGGCCGGGTCAGCGGGGGGTTCTTCCACGCGATTGCCAGCGTGGAATAGCTGCTGCTCCCTCTCCCTTCGGGAGAGGGCCGGGGTGAGGGAAGCGGCAAGCGCGGTCCCGGCCGACGCAAAACCAGGTCCCAACGGTGCTGACCGTGCCCCGCTCCGCAGCCAAGACCCCCACACCCCGGCCCTCTCCCGGAGGGAGAGGGAGCAGAGGCACCCATGCCTACGCCTTGGCGAGCCGGGTGCGCGCCGCCTCGATCAGCAACTCCATCTCCACCAACGCCCCCGCTTCCAGGTCGGCAAGCGCCTTGGCCACGCCGTCCCGAACGGCGGCGATGTCGGCGTCCGCCTCCTCGCCCAGCCCAGCCCGCGAAGCATCGTGCAGCAGGGTTTCCGCTGTGGCCAGGCCGCGGCGCAGGCCGCCGGCGTCGGCGGCCAGGGCAGCGCGGTGCGCCCCGTCCAGGGCGGACCTGGCGTCCTCGATCAGGGCACGGCCGTGATGAGCCTCTATGGACATGACTGCTCCCTCCGGGCGCCCGGGTTCAACGCTTCTTGGACCCGATGGGGTAGAAGAAGTCAGCCAGGAAGCCGCCGACCGAGGTTGGCACCTCCCGCGCGGGCTGCGGCGCCGGGGTGGCGGCCTCCGGCTGCGGTGCTGGCGGGGGGGCTGTTGCTTCGGCCTGGCGCGCTTCGTGCATCTCGTCGGCGTGGTCCGCCGCACGCTCATGCGCCTCGACAGGCTGATGTTCCGGTGCCGCATGGACCTGGGATTGAGGGTCCGGCGAGGGCTGCGGCGCGTCCAGCAGGGCCGGGGCCGGGACGGGCCGCGCCGGCTCGGCCGGACCCAGCAGGGCGACGGCGCGCAGGCCGGGGTCATCGGACTGGGCCAGCTCCACCACCCGCTTCATCGCGTCCGCGCGGCCCAGGGCATAGGCACGCCGGACGGCATCCTCCATTGACGCGACGATGTCGTCCACGCTGGCTGGCGCCTTGCCTGGCACGTTGGCTGGGGTCATCCGGTTATCCTCCGCTGCAGGTTCCCATACCGGGCAGAGGCTATGCCCCGGCACCGGCCCTGGCAACGCGGAACGCCGGGGCTTCGTTGCCGGGGCTTCGTTGCCTGGGCGCCCGGTCAGGTGCGCCGGGCTGGCAGACCGTCTATGTAAGGCGGGCCGTGACCACACCGCTCCCTCCGCCCATCATCGCGCCCATGCGCCACCTTGCCCTGGTGCAGCCGCGCGTGGGGATCGGCGACATGATCTGGCACCTGCCGCACTTGCGCGCCCTGTCGGGCCTGGCGGACGAGGTCACGCTCGTCACGCGCCGCCGGTCGCACGCGGCGGAGTTCGTGGGACCAGGTGACGGCATGAACCGCATCCTATTCGTCGAGCGCGGCCAGTGGGACGCCGGCGGCCGGCATGAGGGCGCTGCCGGGCTGCTGCGCCTGGTTGCGGACCTGCGCCGCCTGCGCTGCGACGGGGCGATCCTGATGACGCGCAGCCGGGTGCTGACGCTGGCGGTCCGGGCGGCGGGCATCCCGCGCTGCCACGGCTACGGCATCGGTTGGCAGCGGCGGCTGCTGCGCGGCCCGTTCCTGCCGCAGGCGGCTTGGCGGGCGCATCCCTACGCGCAGGCTACGGCCTGGCTCGGCCTGGCCGGCATCTCACTGGACCAGCCGGAGCCGCGGCTGCAGGTGGGCGAGGCAGACCGCGCCGCCGCCGCCGCGCAGGTCGGGGTGCAGGGTGCCCCCGTGCTGGGCATCGCCGCCTCCGACGATTGGAAGAACTGGGGGGCGGCCAACTTCGCCGCCCTCGCCGCGGCGCTGCTGCACGCGGGCTGGCCCTTGGTGCTGCTGGCCGGCGGCCCGGCGGAAGCGGGGCTGGCGGACGGCATCATGGAACGTCTTGGACCCCTTGCGCCGCGGGTTCGCCTGGTGCTGGGGCTGAACCTGCGGACGCTGGCTGCGCTGCTGGAGAGCCAGGCGTTCTACGCCGGCAACGACACCGCCGCGCTGAACGTCGCCGCCGCGGTGGGGCTGCGCGCCTATGGCCTGTTCGGCGCCACCCCCGTCCTGCACCACAGCGCCTGCATCCTGCCGCTGGTGCCGCCGGGCGGTCCCAGCCCGGTGGACGGCATGGCGCGCTTGCCGGTCGGCCTGGTGCTGGACGCGATTGCCGGCGACCGCGGCGGCCTGGCGCCGCCAGGGTAGATAGGGCGTCAGGGTAGGCTGGGCGGCTCAGCGCCGGCCCGGCCGGTAGGGCAGGAACAGCGCGGCGGCGGAGCGCAGCACGCGCGCCTGGTAGCGCCGGTTCAGCAGCCGCGTGTGGGAATGGTAGTTGCCGATGGCGCGCAGCAGGTTGCCCCGGGTCTCGCCCAGGCAGGTCCGCAAGATCAGCCCGGCGGCGGCGATGTTGTAGCAGGGCCGCGTCAGCAGGCGCTCCCGCACCTCGGCCGGCGGCAGCTCCGTCGTGCGCGCCAGCGCCGGCAGCCATAGCGTGTTGACCTGCATGATGCCCAAATCCTGGGTGCCGTCGGTGTTGGGACGGACGATGCCGGGCCGTCCGCCCTCGACCGCCTGTATGGACGGCAGCACGCGCGGCGGTAGGGCGTAAGCCTGTGCCACGAAGCCATGCAGGCGAGATAGGGCGCTGTCATCCAGGCGGGCCTGTCACGTCTGCGCTCGTGCCGGAACCGGGGCGGGACAGCGGGGGTGGGGTAGCGGGGTGGGATGCGGGCGTGGCAGCGCCCGCAGGCACCCGGCCACTGCGGGCATGTTGGCACGGGCCGGGCAGGCCGCCAACCGGCGCGCGTCCTGTTTCCCTGTGGCTGATGCCCTGGAGAGCAGGTGATGCAGCAGCAGGCGTGGCAATGCCCCGTCATGGGAGAGGGCCGGGCCAAGGCTGGCAAGCAGTTGATGCCGCGGCGGGCGCGGCAATGTGCTACGCGGGAAGTGCAACCGCCAGCGAGGACGGACCGATGTCGGCAACAATGCGTGCTCAATCCATCTCTGGTGCCCAAGACGAGCGCTACACCCGTGTCGCGCAGGCGTTCCACTGGCTGATCGTCGCCATGCTGGTCGTGCAGTACTCTGTGGCGCTGTGGCTGGTCTATGTGCTGCCGAAGTCGGCCGAGGGCGCCCTGGCGGAGTGGCACTTTTCCCTTGGCTCGTCGGTGCTGGTCGTCATGCTGCTGCGGCTGGGCTGGCGGCTGACGCACGCGCCGCCGCCGCCGCCGTCCGACCTGTCGCGGGGCGTCCAACTGCTGTCGCGGGTCACGCACTGGACGTTCTATGCCGTGCTGATCGTGCTGCCGGTGATGGGGTGGTTCGCTGCGTCGGCGCATGGGTCGCAGGTGCGGCTGGCCGGCTTGATCCCGCTGCCGATGCCGGTTCCCAAGGACGATCCGTTCGGCAAGCTGATGCAGACGGTGCATCCGGCGGTGGCCATCACGCTGACGGCGGTGATCGCGCTGCACATCGCGGGCGCGCTGTATCATGTGCTGGTGAAGCGCGACGGGGTGCTGGGGCGGATGCTGCCGGGGCGGGATTAGGCGGCCATCGTTGCGCCGGGGCGCTGCAACTGGGGGCGAACCAAACCGTCCGTTGCTCGTTGAAAGCGCAACAAGCAACGGAGGAGGCTTCATGCGTATCGTGACCCAGGCTGCGGTACTGACGGCGTTGTGCGCGTCCGCGGCCCAGGCCCAGGCCCCTGCGCCCGGCAGTGCCGGTGGCGGCGGGGTCGGTCCCAGCGTGTCCACGCCGGCAGCGCCGCAAGGCACGGCGCCGCCGGGCACGCCGAGCGGGGAGACGACCGGGGATCGCGCCCTGCGCGACGCCGCGGGCCAGAGCGTGATCGGCAAGACCGAGACGCCCGCCTCCCCGGTGCCAGGCAGCACCACGGCCCCGGACGCCGGCGTGCGGAAGTAGGCTTCCTGCCCCCTCTCCCTCCGGGAGAGGGTTGGGGTGAGGGGGGTCTTGAGGCGCGGTCCTAGCCGATGCAAGGCTGCGTGCCGCTGGAACCGGCAGCGCCCCGCTCCGCAGCCAAGACCCCCTCACCCCAACCCTATCCCGGAGGGAGCTACGGCGGTCACACATGTCTGGAACGACCTGAGTGTTTGCGCGTGGGGTGGGTTTGGTGGGTGAGGGTGATCTTGGCGGGTTTGGCGACCTGCGTTTGCGGCACGTTGGGTCTT
>JAABUK010010223.1_pt1 | contig 12579 bp, 13 predicted proteins | sample 5559141 | NCBI WGS metagenome assembly JAABUK01 (sample SAMN10711869, study PRJNA513367) | rock metagenome | isolation source: Antarctica rocks | place: Antarctica: Victoria Land, Pudding Butte nord | collected 2016-01-03
CGAAGTGCCTCTCCTCGTCGAGATACTTGTCCCTCAGCAAGACAAGAATCCCAGCAAAGACAGGCACTTTCGCGCTGTCACGGCCCGTGTCGCAGCCCAAGATCAGACCGCTACTGCAACAGCGGGGTTAACCTCGCTGTCGTAGAAACCCTTGTCGAGCTAGGTGGGAGCGGTATGAGCAGCCCATTGGGCGTACGGCCGGACGGACTCGTCATCGCCCTCTCGGCGACGATCGGCCTGATCGCGGCGATGGCCTTCGTCGCGACGAGCGACTGGCCGTGGGTTGCGGTCGCCCTCTTGGCTTTCACCGTTGAGCTTGCTCAGTTCGCGAGGCACGACCGGCGGCATCGAGCACGAGCGGAGCCTCCGCATGTCATGTGGGGTCTGGACGACAAGAACAGGCTGAAATGGCTGCGCAGTTAGCCGGCATTACTGGTATCTCCCGTTGATCAGTGGTGGCCAGGGCTGTCATCCGACATCCGTCGGCTGCGCCAGCGGGCCCTTCAAGGCGTCCCCTTCGCCTTGCCGCTGGTTTTTACGACTTGCGGTGCTGGTCCGCCGTCCAGGTAGTCCTTCACGACCCCGGCTGACGGCCCACACCGTTTCTCAAGTTCGGCGTCGTGATACATGAGCAGCGTGCGATCGAGGCCCTTGCCTACGAGCGTGACGATGTTCTGGTAATAGTCAAAACACGAGATGCGCGGGGGTGCGGCTGGGGTGTCGTCCTTGAGGTACCGGTCCGAGGCAGCGGTAGCCGGCGCAGCCAGCAGTCCAAGCAGAAGGAGCGTTGTAGCCCCTCTTATCGTGGCCGGTGACCACCGCCCTTCGGGAGGCGTGACGCTAGGCCCGTTGACGCTCGTTTCAACTGGCACCTCGCGTACTCCGTGCTTACGTCTCATCCCCTATGCCCCGGGAGGCGGACTGTCGGGTTCATCGGTTGCCGGCCGTGGGGTCGCGGGCTTCGCCGCAGAGGCCACTTGGACGTCGAGAGCCACCCTCAGGTCGACCAGCCCCAGACGGAACCTTCGGATTGCGTCCGCTGGGCCCTCTCTCGTCAGAAAGTTGGGAGGCAACTCGTCAATTGCATCCAAGGCACCCTCGGCTCGGTCCAGCGCCTGGTTCAACCGGCTCGCGATCAGCGGCGAGTCGCGCACCTGGCCGTTCTGGAGTGCGCCGAGGTACAGCTCCGCCGATCGCAATGCCTCCTCCGCGTTCTGTATGCTCCTTCGGAGGAGAGCTTGCACAGCATCGGTGCGGCGAGCCGCCTGCCTATCCCGCAAGAAGAACGCGGCAAGGACTGCGCCTCCTGCGTACAGGGCCGCAGCGGCGAACGTGAGCCCGGATGGCTGGAGGCCTCCGCCCCTCGAGATCGTGTAGAGCACCAACATGAAGGCGCCAGCGAGGCAGCTCAGGCTCAGGGCGAACTGCCACTGGTACCGCGACGTCATAGATGGACGCTATCGCTGCGATGCGGATGGCTGTCGTTCCTACGTGATTCGGTGAGGGCAGGTGCCGCGCTAGTCGCGAGCTCGGCTAGGATGAGTTCTGTGCATAGGAGCGGTGTTCGGCCTGAATAGGGCGTTCGTGGATGCCACTTGTGACGACCTGTGATGGAGGCGTTCATCCCTTCCGGCCAGTCAAGGTTGACTCGTATGTGGCGGAGTGAACCTTCGGCACCGCCAACGGGGCAAGCCAGCACCTGCCGCCCGCCTGGTTGATCGCGCAGCCCGACTTTCACCTCGAGGCCTTGTACAACCACACTGGTGTCCTGCCGCCCGATGATGACGAGCTCGAACTCGGTGCGGTTCGCGTCCGCGGCTCCAAGATCGCGGCCCCATCGCCACCAGTTTCGACACGGCCGCTCGGGAGGCGCGCCAATGTCTGCGGGGGTCTCAGAGACAACGAAGCCGAAGTACGTCCAGTCCGGGTCTCCAATGAGGTAGTCGAGCGGATCGGGTACAACCACCACGTCAATCGCCGCTGGCGGCGTCAGGCGGTTGAAGAGCCTCGGCAGGTAGTAGTGACCAGTTTCAACGGCGACACCACCGGCAACGAAGCCGGCCACTCCTTCAACCCAAGCTGACACAGAACGAGTCTTGCAGACAGCGTGCCCGCCGGAGCCGCTTCAACAACAGCGGCGCGTTCCAGGGTCACCGGCGCCACGCGTCGCTGGCTGCGTCATGCTCCAGCTACCCCCAGGCGAGGACGCTCGAGCACCTGCTTCCCGTGTCGGTGCCGATGAAGGCGGCTGATCCCGCGCGCGTGCCGAGCGCGTACGGCCGCTTCTCGGCAGACGCGGTCAGGTGCCGGACGCCATGCAGGCAGCGAGGATGTAGTACGGGTGCCGGTCGAGGTTTTGCGGGCTCGGTCGTAGCGCATGGTGGTGCGGGGGTCGGCGTGCCGAGCTGCGATCTGGACGTCGCGTAGGTCGACGCCGGCGTCGAGCATCGTGGTGACGAAGGTGTGCCGCAGCGTGTGCGGGTGCATCCGCGGTAGCCGCACGCCGGCGTCGACCGCGAGGTGACGCAGCCTTCGGGTCGCAGCGTGCCGGTCCATGCGCACACCGCGCCTGTTGAGCAGCAGCGGGCCGCCAAGCCGTTCGCCGGCAGCGCGGTCTACCGCCCTACTCACCGCGGGCGGAAGCGGGACGAGGACGACACTGCCGCCCTTACCCCGCACTCGCAGTACCTGGTGACCGTGCTCTTCCCCGAGGTCTTCGATGTCAGCGCCGACGGTCTCGAAAATGCGTAGGCCGAGTAGCCCGAGCAGGCACACCAGCGCGAAGTCGAACGGGTTGTCCGACTGCCTTGAGGCGGTCAGCAGCGCCTCGAATCTGCAGGTGGGTGAGTCCCAGGGTCGGCGACTCCGGCGGCACGGTCGGCCGCCGGACGTAGTCCGCCGGCGAGTGTTCAAGGACAGCGTCGATGACGCAGGTGCGGTAGAAGCCAGCGACGACGGACAGCCGTCGGGAGACGGTGGAGGGCTTGAACCGTCGGACGTCTTGCATCCACCGCAGATACAGCTCGAGGTCGTCGCGCTGCGCGTCCAGCGGCGCGAGCTGTCGGTCCTGACACCAGGTGAAGAAGACCCGGAGGTCTGACTCGGTGTGCTCGCGCGACGTGCCGCGGTAACGCGACAAGTGAGGGACAGCCGCCAGTCCAAGCACGGGCGAGCCCAACAGCGAGGCGTCAAGATCCGCCATCCCGATACGGTGCACCCGTTCGACGCCGCCCGCCATCGGCCATCGGAGTGACAACACGCGGAATGAGAGGACGTGGCCAGGCTGTCCCCGCCCGGCCCGTGCGATCCCGGCCGGGCTTGGACGAGCTAGGTCGGGAGCCGGCCCGACCACGGACAGCAGCGTGCCGGCGTCTTCGATGACCTCTGAGCCTTCCTGCGCCGAGTACCTCGCGCACGCGACGCTACAGCCGCCGATCACGACCATCGTCGCACTTCGTGAGCTACGCGTGGCCGTGCTGAGCGAGCACTTGCTAGGCGGGCGGTTGCCGAGCGAGGGCTTCGTCGCGGACCTGTTCGCGCTGACCGCGCCCGAAGCCCGGAGTCTGCTCCGGCGCAGCGTCGTCCGGCAGCCCGAGCGACGCCAGGTCGCGATTCGCGCTGCCGCTCTCCGCAGCGTCGACAACGCGGCCACTGTCGGCAAGCGCCCGACGTCCTACGTGATGACGGCGGAGCCGGCCGTCGTAACGATGCTGCTGACGCTGCTGGAGCGCAGCGGGAAGAACCCTCCGCCGTTCACCGTGCGCGAGGACGCCATTCGGCAAGTACGACCTGCCGAAGGCGACCCGCGATGTGCTGCTCGCCAAGCTGCACCACGGGGACCCATCGCATACTGCCGGTGATATGGCTCAACTGCGGACGCCGCAAGAGCCGCCGCGGCCGTCCTGGCGGTGCGGGCCAGTGCACGAGTGATCGCGCTTGGGGTCTCGGACGGGCAGGTGCTTGCCTGTCGCGGCACTGAGCGCCGTGGCGTCGGGCGCGGTCCTGGCGGTGTCGCGGGAGCGGCTCAAGGACGTGGAAGGGACGTCCTTCAGCCGACTTGAGGAGTCGTCGCAAGAGCGCCGACTGCGGTCGGCGCTGTGGCGCGGCTGGCTCGGTGCGGCGGTCTCGCTCGGCCAGTGCGCTGTGCTGCTGCCGCTGGCCGTGTGGGTCACGCATGCGCGGCCGAGCCGCCCCGCACCCTCAGCCTGCCGAAGGCCGGCCTGCTGTTCTTCTTCGCCGCTGCGCTTGTCGCCGCCGGTCGCTTTGGCGGACTTGCGGCGCGCCTACGCAGCGCGTAAAGCCTGGCGCGACGAGCGTGACGCCGTCGGTCCAGTCTGAGCCCCCTGTAGCTCGGCAGCGTTTCGCGCTGCTGACGACCGCCGAGATGCGCAGCGGCCAGATTCATCCAGTCAGAACGCTCGAGCGAGCTGGGCCCGTCGCCCGTAGCGGCGTATGCACGAGGCGACGACGGACGATCCTTCCGGCCGAGCGGAGGCGGCCTGGCCAAGTGCCAGGAGCGCCCATTCTCGCAGGACGACTGCCCTCTCGCGCAGGCCGAGCACGGACAGCCCGATCCGTTGCCTCGGTCCCTCCCTTGCACAGCGACTGCGCGACCGGTACGCCGTCAGGCCGTGGGCCTTTTGCCACTGTCGGCGTCGGCTTCAGCGAAGGGATCCGGCCGGGCGTCTAGCTGAAGCAGACGGTCAGCGCCCAGGTCGATCACGTGGGCTTGCGCGGGGCCGAGCAGTCTGGCGAGCTCGGCTTCGGCGGCCGCGCTGGAGACGATGACCTGCCCGCCTGCGGCCGAAGCGGACAGCCGAACCAGCGCTGCTCTGAAGTGTTCCTCGTCCAGCTCATGCTGCCGAGGCTCGTCCAGCATCAGCAGACCGGGATGCGGTCCGCCGACGCTACGGGATAGCTCCTTGATGCTGTTGAGGTAGGCGATCTTCACCCGGACGACATCGCTGGCGCTCACGTCGGCGTCCAGGTCAAACCCAGAGCGCTGCGGCCGGAGCGTCTCCGGGTCGAGCCCTATGCGGTCGGCCGAGTAGCTGTCGAAGCCGAAGTCCCGAAGCTGCGTTTGCATTGTCTCTGTAAGGCCGTCCAGCCGCTGCTGGTCCTCCGGCGTGAGCCCGGCTGGCAGACCGTTGAGTTCGGTCCGCAGCATCGCGGTCCGGTCGGCGAACTCCTGCAGGCGGATCAACGCGACCGCTGCGGTGTCCGCGGCGCGACCGAGCTCCGCCAGCCGCGTCTCCGCAACAATCCGGTGCGTGATGGTGCTCTCGCTGGGGGCGTTGTCGGGTGCGACCAGGTCGTTCTCGATCCCTCGTATCCGCGCGCGCAGTCCGTCGGCCTGGGTCTGAAGAGCATGGAAGGCGTCGCGTGCATGGTGGACGGCGGCTTGTGCCTGCTCCCGCATCCCTCTGGCGGTCGCGAGCTGCGCGTTGACGAGCCGGAGCGTGCCGTCCACATCGAGGCTCGGCACGACGGCGTCGCCCTCCACGCCGGCCAGTGCCTGGTTGCAGGTAGGGCAGTTGGTGTCGGCTAGGTGGCTAGCCGCGTGCTCGCTGCCGAGCCGTAAGAGCGTTTTCACGTCCTGGTTGCGTCGCTGCTCCTCGACGAGCGCGTCCACCCGCCGGTCGAGCGCGACGAGCTGCGACTCGTTCAGGAGAAGGTTCTGCTCGATCACGGACGATGCGGCCAAGGCGTCGCCCAGTTCGGAGTGCAGCGAGGCGAGCTCGTCGCTTAGCTCGGAGGACCCGGCTGCTGCCACGGTTCGTGGCCGGGCCGGGCGTTGGAGTGACGCGACCGTCTCGGCTAGCGCTGCCCGCACCTCCTCCAACGGGCGCCACTCGTTTTGCTGCAGCACTTCGACGGCTGCCTCGCTCACGTCGGTGGGCTGCACAGGCTTGCCATTCCCTCTACGTGCGCCGGCAGGAGCGTCGGGCAGACCGGCCAGCCGGGCGCCGGCGGCTCCGACCGCGCTTCGCGCGCCGTCAGCCGCTGACGTCCAGGCGGACCGGAGCGACAGCAGCTCGTTGTCGATCTCGGCGCGCCGCGCCTCGGCCGCTGGTCCCTCGAGTCCGAGGAGGAACTCGACGGCCTTCCGCGTTGGTTCGCGGATCTGGAACTGAACGACGGATCTCGGGGCCGCAGAGCCCCAAGCGCGCTGATCCGCGTAGAAGAAGGGCGCAAGGATCTCCGGGTACAGCAGCGTCGTGCCGCCGGTGTAGCGGGGCACAACGGGCAGGTGCCAGCCGACGAACTCCGCAAGAAGGTGATGGAACCCCCTCGTACGCGCGACCGCGCCGGACTCTCTGACGAAATAGTCGCCGTCCAGAACTCCGGTCCCGGCCGTTAGCTGCGGACCGCGCCACACGCGGACGAGATTCTGCCCGTACTTTTCGTTCACGATCGGACGCCACAACGCCAGTACGTCGTCGCCGTTGTACAGCTCAAGCGCCACCCAGCTCTCCAGGACATCCGCTTCCTGCTCGACCTGCCCCGTGCCTAGCCGGAGCCGCACCTGGTGCGTCAAGGCGCTGCCCAGCCGCGGGCTCGTGCTGGGGCCGAAGAGCGCTTCCAGGCCGAGGCCATACATAATCGCCTGCATAATCTGTGTCTTGCCGCGGCTGTTATCGCCGCGGATGACGTTGAGACCGGGCATGAAGTCGACGTGGGCGCCTGCGTTGCCCGCGGCCGTGGTGACTCGCAGGCGCATAGCTCGCACCTCCAGGGTCACAGACCCTCCCAGTCTGTCGAAGTGCGAGCCCTCTGGAGGAGCTTCACGGGCCCTGCCAGGCGGATAGTCGCGCGACGCGTGCGTCGTTCAGGGGCATGAGCTCCTCGAGAAATGCCTTCTCGGTCACGAGCAGCGCTTCGCTGCCGTCGACTGTCCGCGCGAGCTCTGCGCCCGCCTCCGTGAGCTGTAGGCGCTGGCCCGCCGGCAGCAACCGGACCAAGCCGTGCGAGATGGCGAGGTTGAGTGTCACTGACAACGCCGGGTCGAGCCTCTCTGTCACCGTATCCGCGAACCTGCGCCCGCCCCACCAAGCCAGGAGCATGCTCCGGCTCCGGCGGGTCCGGATCGCCCAGCTGATCAGGTGGAGACTCCGCAGGCTGGCAGTGGCCGACCGGAAGCGGCTGAGCACGAGGACGATCGTAGCGAGGCGGTACGACACCCGGTGCTCCGCGAGCAGTGGACGGGGCCGCTGCGTGAAGACGACCGGGGCGTCGACGCTGTCGTCTTCCGTTGCGCGCCGTCCCCTCATAAGGGCGCCGGCGCCGGGTGCGGTCGACGTCGCAGGGCCAGGCACGGTTTGCGTCGTCATGCATCTCCGGCCGCTGCAGGTTCCGGGAAGTCAAGCTGGCAGCGCATGAGCCAGTCGGCGATCTGCCCCTCAGCAATTTTCCTGGCATCGCCCGGGCGGACGTGGCTCAGCGCGCGCCGGACACGCTCCTCGGCGTCCGCTTTCACACGCAGGAGCCGGCGTTCCGGTGCTTCGGGTTCGAGGACGTACTCGCTCTCGAGGCGCTGTTCGAGGTCCTCAAGCTCGTGTTCGAGCGCGTCGTCCAGGTCTGGGTAGTAGTCACGGATGTAATCGCGGTGCTCCCGAGCGCCCAGATAGGACGTCAACAAGAGCTGGACGTAGCTCGTTGTCTTGTCGGCGTCGGAGAGCGCCTGCACCCTCGAAAGCTTTGCGCGCATCGTGTCGGCGAGGTCGCCGGTCACGGCCGCGTAGTCCGGCTCTGCCAGCGGCGGCAGGTAAAGCTTCTGCAACTGTCGGTTGACAATCGCGTGCAGGCTTCCCTGATAGTGCTCGATGTCACGGGCCACAACGTGGATCTCGTCGTCGGCGTAGTCCAGCCGGGCTTCGCGCATTCGCGCAGTCTGCGCCGTCGCGTGCTTCAACAGGTCCCGGCTGTCGATGACCGGCACGAGGAGCACCCACTGCCTGATCTTCACGGTCCCGAGCATGGGCCGGAGCTTGGACCCGTTGCCGATGAATTTCCCGACGTCGACAGTCATCTTGTCGCGCTGCTTCGCGTAGCGTTGGCCCGTCGAGAGCGGTTCCTGCGGGCTGTAGCACTGGAAAGCGAACCCCGACAGCGTGTAAGCCTCAAGCCCCGCGTCGCCGCGGTCGTGGTCCGGGACCGGGATCAGGTCGTCTCTATGTTCCTCTCGTAGCACGCTTAGGCACAGGCGTTGCCAGTCGTCGCCGTCCATGCCTGCATAGCCCGCGAGAGACACAATGCCGGATGTTAGGGCACGGCAGGCACGCGAACACACCCCCGCCACGCAATACGGCTCAGCGCTTGCCAATGCCCGGGCTACTCCGGTCAAGACTTCTCGCGGCCGAGTCCATGGCGGCGGCTCGGCTGACGCCTGGGCTCCTTCGGCCTGATCACGGCCCCTCTGCCTTCGCCGACGCGGCCGGCTGCTCCACGCAACGGCGCTTGCGCCGCCGCCTCAAACCCGAGGGCTGTCAGTCATCCGCTCAAGCATGAGCGGGCGCTCCCAACCGCTCTCGAAGACGTCCCGCAATCCCTCGTTTGTGCGCCGGTCCAACAGCAACTCCGATCGCCGGCGTGATCGGCGCGTTCCTGAGCGTGCCGCGGTGACTGCTCGTGTAGCGCAACTGGTGTCCGGTACCTATGTCTCCTGTCCGGGTGAGGTCGGACGTTTGCGGTGCGGTGCGGGTCATGGCGCATCTGCTGGGCTACGCAAGGGTGTCGACGACCGAGCAGAATCCGGACCTGCAGGTCGACGAGCTGACCGGGGCGGGGTGCTGGAAGGTGTGGATCGATCATGCGCCGGTGGTGTTGGACCGGCGGCCGCAGCTGGAGGCGGTGCTGGAGCAGTTGCGGCCGGGGGACACGCTGGTGGTGTGGCGGCTGGACCGGCTGGGCCGGTCGTTGCGGCACCTGATCGAGGTGGTGACGGGGCTGGACGAGCGGGGGGTGGGGTTCCGGTCGCTGCGGGAGAGCATCGACACGACCACGGCCGGCGGCAGGTTGGTGTTTCACTTGTTCGGGGCGCTGGCGCAGTTCGAGCGGGAGATCATCCGGGACCGTACGGTCGCCGGGCTGACCGCGGCGCGGGCCCGAGGCCGGGTCGGCGGACGGCCGTACAAGCTATCGGTGGAGCAGCGCCGGCAGGCCCGCAAGATGTACGACGGCCGGGAGCTGACCGTTGAGCAGATCGGCGCCGTGCTGGGGGTGAGCCGCACCTCGATCTACCGGGCGCTGGGTAAGGGCACGCGGCCGGCGCCCTCAGCCGCAGCTACGCGCCCGCGCGGCCTCGCCAGCCCGGGGCGCTGTGGTGCAGCCAACCTTGTCCGCTGCCCCCTGCTGGCATCCGCATGTCGTGGTCGGGCGGCGCTGACGGGAGTGTGGTCCTGGGCTTGCTGTCAGGCTGGTCGGGGTTGCAGCTGGGCGAGCAGTTCGGCGCCGCTCCAGGTCGAGTTGACCAGCAGCCGGCGAAGGGTGCTGAGCGGAGCGTGCGGATCCATCGCTAAGTCGGAGAGCTGGAACGCGGTCCGGTAGCCGGCAGCCCGCAGTGGTTCGAAGTCTGACCGGGCCCAGGCGCCGTAGGGATAAGCGAAGTGGTGGACTGGCTTGCGTAGGACGGCCTCGAGCAGCTCCCGCGGCTGGTCGAACTGCACCCGGTAGTCACCCGGCCCGTACTGGTCGGCGCGGTGGTGGTCCCAGGTGTGTGCGGCGACAGTCATCCCGGCATGGTCTAAGCGGCGCAGATCATCGCGGCTCATCCACCCAGGTTTGTCCAGCACCACGGTCATGGCGAAGAACGTGGCGGTCATCGACCGTCGGCGCAGCTGGGGCAGCCCTTCGGTGATCTGGCTGCCCTGACTGTCATCGAAGCTCAGCAGCACCGGCCGGGCCGGCAACTCCCGGCCGGTCAGCAGATGCTCGCGGTACTGGTCGGGGGTGATGGTGGTGTAGCCGGCGCTGGCCAGAGCATCGAGCTGGTCGCGGAACTGGTGCGGAGGGCAGATCAGGAGCCGGCGAGCGTAGCCGGCGTCACCGGGCTGCCAGTCCCGCAACTGATGCCAGCACAGCACCGGCACTGTGGCCAGGGCCGCGATCACCGCCGGCTCCGGGGCCGGTGGGTGCGCCGACCCCTGGCCGGCAGAGCGGGCCCGTGGTGAGGCCAGCGTCGGTACCGGTGGCCGCGCCGGCGCAGCCTCCGGCCGGGGGAGCGCTGCACCGGCGCACCCGGCGACCAGCGCCCCCAGCCCTGCCCCGGCTACAGCAAGGAACCGGCGACGGTCCACTTCACGCGCCGAAGCCATTCAGACTTCTCCTTCGCGATCGCCCCCACGCCGCGCGGTCGGGCCCCTGTGTGCTCCTTGCTGGCGCTGCTCTGCTTCAGCGCACAACGATCGCCGGGCCGGGCTACCTGGCGGAGTACACGTCGCGGCCGAACCGGGGCAGCCCGGTCTGCGCGGCGAAGCCGAGGTGGGGCAGCCTGAAGGCGTCCTCGATGCTGGCGAGCAGCGAGTAGTGGTTGTAGCCGACCGTGGACGTCGTGCCGGGCGTGGTGTGCCGGGACAGCACGACGGCCCCGACCCGGCCACCGCCGGGCCCGGTGATGCCGGGCAGCGGGGAGTTCGGGCCGGCCATCTCCCCGCCGGAGGCGCTGGCATCGGACTGCGGGCTGTCGGATTCGTCGAAGGTGACGACGAGCAGTCCGTCCTGGCGGTAGGCCGGGGACGCCAGGATCCGGGGCACCCAGGCGCGCAGGAACGCGTCGGCGCTGGTCAGGCCGCCCGGTTCGCCGTCGACGCAGGGGGTGTCGTGTCCGTCGTGGCACAGGTTCGGGGTGATGTAGGCCAGGTTCGGGGTGGTGGCCACCGTCTGCAGGTCACTGGTGAGTTTGCTGAGGTTGACGTCCCGCTTCGCGCAGGCCGTCGACCCGGTGATGGAGCTGAAGTAGACGAACGGGTTGTGCCGGGCGGCGTATTGGTCCTTGACGGTCGCCTGCTGGGTGTTGTCCCGGCTGTTGATCCCCGGGTGCCCGCAGGTGGCCGACTCGCGGGTGGGGTCCGCGCCCATGTCCTCCATGTATCCCTTCCAGCTCAGCCCCTTGGCGGTGAGCTGGCCCGGCAGGGTCGGTACCGACGCCGGGTAGACGCAGCCGCGCCCGACGGCTTGCTGGTGCGCAGCCGTGCCCACCTGCAGGAACGAGGAGTAGATCTGGCAGTCGGCCTGCTGCTCCGGGTCGGGGCCCTGACCGGAGATCTGGGCCAGGTAGTTCGGCAGGCTGTTGTGGGCGGTGCCGTGGTACTGCTCGAGCAGCACCCCCTGCGCGCGCAGGGTGCGGGACAGGTACGGCGCCTTGGAGCCAGGCCCGAACGTCGCCGCGTACCCCTTGTTCTCCAAGTTGATGACGAACACGTGCCGAGGGGCCGGGGGTGTGGTCGCCGGCGGGCAGGCGTACGCGGGTACGGCGACCGCCAGGGCACCGACCGCGGCAGCGGCGGACAGCAAACGCGGGCGACGGATCATCGAAGGTCCTCCTGGTCGGTGTAGGGAACGGGTCGAGCGGTATGTCGGCTCACCCGTCGGCGTCGGCGGAGCCATGTGCCGCGGTCAGTCCGGGTTGCAGGGGCGCGCACCCGCAGCTGCGACCGGCCGCCCAGGCCTGCGCGGCCCGGTCGTTGATGCCGCCGCGGGACTGGACCTCACGGACCAGCGCCGCCGGCATCGGCGCGCCGGGGTGGGTGGACTGCCACAGCTGCGCCTCCAGCACCGGACCGGCCACATCCACCGAGGACGTGTTGACCGGGACCGCAGCCGCCGAGCCCGCCGGCGCCGGCGGGTTCTTGGCGTCCTGGGGGTAGGTGGGCTTCTCCGCCGTGTAGGGGCGGGTGTCCGGGTGGGAGGTGAACATGTCGTAGGGCACCGGCGCGTACTGCGTGTAGGTCGACAGCGGCCGCAGGCCCAGGATCAGCTCGATGGTGTGCAGCACCCCCGCCTGGGAGATGTGCACGCCCGACAGCTTGGCCTTGGCGGCGTAGGGGGAGGCGAGCAGGAAGATGTTGCGGTGCCCGTCGCGGTGGTCCAGGCCGTCCTGGCTGTCGTCCTCCATCACGAACACCGCGGTGGAGGACCACTGCGGGGTGTGGCTGAGGTAGTCGATGACCCCGCCGACCGCCTCGTCGTTGGTGGCGACCAGGCCCTGCGGGGTCGTCTTGCCCGGGGTCGCGCCGTCGGTGTGGTCGTTGCCCATCAGCAGGTAGCTCAGCTGCGGGACGGTGTTGGCGGCGACCAGCGGGGCGTACTCGGTCTTGAACTCCTTCAGGCGGTCGGTGTCCTTGACCGAGGTCAGCAGCAAGTTGTTCGGGTAGGCGGGCGCGGTGTTCGCCGCGACCTTCGGGTCGTTCGTCCCGCCCGGTACGGCGCAGGCCGCGCCCGGGGACGGCGTCGACGGAGCCTGGCTGGTGGCCTGGCCGACGAGCTCACCGAAGTCCCGGAACGTCTTGTGCTGCGCGGCGAGTTGCTGGAAGATCGCGCCGCAGCGGGGGTAGACGATCGGCGCCGTCGGGTCGTACGGGT
>JAABUK010010225.1_pt1 | contig 12576 bp, 11 predicted proteins | sample 5559141 | NCBI WGS metagenome assembly JAABUK01 (sample SAMN10711869, study PRJNA513367) | rock metagenome | isolation source: Antarctica rocks | place: Antarctica: Victoria Land, Pudding Butte nord | collected 2016-01-03
AACAGGGGCTTCGGACCCAGACAGGAGCCCAAAGCCCAGACTGTCACCCCATAGAGCCGCCTGATCGACACGAAAACGCTACGCCGGTCAAAGATTTCGCTGCCAAAGACCCTTTTTCAGCGACCTGTTAGAAGCCGAATTCCGCCCCGACGCCCACTCGTCTTGTGACGGGCACGGCCGAACGGACGCAGTCTCGTCTGACGGTTCAGGCGCATCGTAGTCGAGCATCGGGGTTGCGACCTCGACACCGATGGAGCCAGCGGTCGCGAGCCGCCGGTGCGCCTAACGGCTCACGACCGCGCGTGCGGGTCACCGGCATCGACCAGCCATCACCAGCGAACCGACTTTGAACGTCGGCCGCCACCGATGGCGTCGGGGGCCCGGATGGCCTGGCGCCGATCCTTCTCAGAGGATGGTGAGTTCCGGTATGGGAACCACGAAGCGGCCCCCCCATTCCGCGATGTCCCTCATCTGCGACGTGATCTCGTCCTTGAGGTTCCACGGCAGGATGAGCACGAAGTCCGGTCTTTCTGTGCGGATCGCGTCCGGGTGAAGCACTGGAATGCGCGTGCCTGGCAGCAGCATGCCCTGTTTGTGGGGACTGGCGTCGACCGTGAACCGGATGAGATCCGGACCGACGCCGCAGTAATTGAGGAGTGTGTTGCCTTTGGCCGGCGCGCCGTAGGCCACCACGGTCCGGCCACTCTCTCGCGCGTCGATCAAAAAACGCAGGAGCTTGCATTTGACATCCACGACGGCCGCGGCGAACCGGTCGTAGGTGGCCGGGTCCTCAAGACCTGCGGCGAACTCCTCGGCCCGGGCTTCCCGCAGTGCGTCCGTCTCGACAAGGGCAGGGTTCGAGACGTGTTTGACATAGATGCGGAGGCTGCCGCCGTGCGTCGTCAGATGCTCGACGTCGAAGATGGCGAGGGAATGATCCGCGAGAGCGCGGTCGATCGCTATGAGGGAGAAATACGAGAAGTGTTCGTGGTAGATCGTGTCGAACTGCCGCTCTGCGATGAGCCGCAGGAGGTGGGGGAACTCGAACGTCGCGACACCCTCCGGTCCCAGGAGGTGTCTGAAGCCTTCCAGGAAATCGTGGAGGTCCGGCACATGGGCCACGACATTGTTCGCCACCATGAGGTCTGGCGCGTAGCCGGCAGCAGACAGGCGGCTCCCAGTGTCCGCACCGAAGAATGCGACCTCGGTCGGGATTCCATTGGCCCTCGCCACCTCGGCGACGTTCGCGGCAGGCTCGACACCGAGCACTCGCAGGCCCGCCTTCTGGGCATACTGGAGCAAGTAGCCGTCGTTGCTGGCGACCTCGATCACCAGCGATGACGGCCCGAGCCCGAAGCGGCCGATCTGCCGTGCGACGTAGCTTTCCGCGTGCTTGAGCCAGCTGGCGGAGTAGGACGAGAAATAAAGGTAATCACCGAAGATCGCCTGCGGCGTTTCGAACTCTGCGAGTTGCACTAGGCAACACGCGTCGCAGGTATAGGCGTGGAGCGGATAGAACGGCTCCATGGCGTTCCCGTTCTGCGAGGCCACGAAGGCGTTCGCGAGGGGCGACAATCCGAGATCGGCAAAATTGCGGGTCAAGGGTGCCTGGCACAGACGACAGGGTTGAAGGCTTCCACCGCTGAGGTCGGCGAAAGTGCGGCCGGCGTTCTCTCTTGGCATCGACATCACCACTTCTTCCATGGCGGCACTCCAGAAGCCCAGAGCTTCTCAAGATGGACTTTGTCTCGGATGGTGTCCATCGAATACCAGAACCCGTCGTGAACGTAAGACGCCAGTTGTTTGTCGCGCGTCAAGCCTTCGAGCGGCTCTTTCTCGAAGACCGTTGCATCGCCGTCGATATAATCAAACACCTTGGGCGAGAGGACAAAGAAGCCGCCATTGATGTGTAGATCGTCGCCGGGCGGTTTCTCGGTGAAGGACCTGACCCGCCCGTCCGTGATGTCCAGGGAGCCGAACCGGGCCGGTGGCCGAACAGCCGTCACGGTCGCGACGCAGCCGTGTTCTCGATGAAACGAGAGGAGGCGGCCGATGTCGAGGTCTGTCACGCCGTCGCCATAGGTCAGGCAAAAGTCGCCGTCTCGGACATAGTCTCGAATTCGTCGAACCCGACCACCTGTCATCGTGTCTAGCCCGGTATCGACCAGCGTCACTCGCCACGGTTCCGCTGTGCGCTTCAGCATCGTCACCGTTCCGTAGGCCATGTCGACCATGACATCCGCAGCCTGGAGGTGGTAATCCGCGAAGAACTGCTTAATCATCGTGCCCTTGTATCCAAGCGGAATGACAAAGTCCGTGATGCCATGGGCGGCATAGATCTTCATGATGTGCCACAGGATTGGTCGACCGCCGATCTCGACCATAGGCTTCGGCCGGTTTTCGGTTTCCTCCATCAATCGTGTACCGTACCCGCCTGCCAAGATCACGGCCTTCGTGACACTCATGGTGTTCCTCCTGATGTTGCGTCAGCGTCCGGTACAGCCGTTTCAAGCTGTATCGCAGGGCGCCAGGACGCGACGCGGTAATCGTCCCAGCCCATGTCCTTGCTGGAAATGCAGGTGATCGGGGACGGCCAAGCGATGCCGAGGGCTGGGTCGTCGTAGCGAAGCCCTACGGCTGCCCCAGGTGCGAAGTCGCATGACATCGCGTAAGTCACCTCGACATCATCGACCAGGGTTTGAAAACCATGAGCGCAGCCGGATGGGATGTAGAGGACATCATCGCCGTCCTGCCGGAGCTGAAAGCTTTGGTGCTGCAAGTAGCTCGGCGAATCGATCCGCAAGTCGCAGATGACGTCGTGGATCGCGCCCCGGACACAGCGCACCAGCTTGGCTTCACCATGGGGTGGACGCTGCAGATGCATGCCGCGGAGCGTCCCGGCTCTGCGGGTCCATGAGGAGCTTGCTTGCACGAAACCAGTTGCAAGCCCGCGCTCCGCAAATTCCGCCCGTGAGAATGTGCGGCCGAATGAACCACGTTCGTCCTCAAAACGTTCGATGATGACGCGCCACAGGCCATGGATTGCGGTACCCTCGAACCTCATCTGCACTTCCTGTTGAGATGATTTGGGGGAGGTGCGATGGATGGCTACTGTTCTACGCATCTTCGAATCGAGATTTCATGACCGACATCGCGCGCAGGCTTTACTCCCATGTGGAGACCTTGTTCCCCATCTGCCGAAGCATCACCGGCCCTGGCCTTCGCCAAACCTTGGCCTACATTCAGAGATACACAGGAGCGATCATCAACGAGGTGCCAACCGGCGCCCCCGTCCTCGATTGGGAGGTTCCAAAGGAATGGACCCCGCGCAGTGCTACAATCAGTCGGATGTCGGGCGAGGTCGTCGTCGATTTCGCTGACCATAATTTGCACCTTCTTCAGTACTCGCACGCGGTCGATGCGGTCGTGTCAGCTGAGGATCTCGCCCGCCACTTGTTCAGCCTGCCGGAACAGCCGGACCTGATCCCCTACCGTACGGCGTACTACGCCGACACGTGGGGCTTCTGCGTCACCGAGCGACAACGCGCCGCGATGACCGACACCGCTTATCGCGTTCGGATCGACGCTGATCTCGCGCCTGGACACTTGAGCTACGGTGAAGTGTTCATGCCGGGCGAGAGTGGAAAAGAGGTGCTTCTGTCTGTCCATTGCTGCCATCCCTCGCTCGCGAATGACAATCTGTCCTCTATTGCGGTCGCCATCGAACTCGCTCGATACATCGACGCGAAGCCACATCGACGATACGGCTATCGGTTCCTGTTCGTGCCTGGGACGATCGGCGCCATCGCATGGCTGGAAGCCAACCGCAGCGCGCCGTCGCGCGTCGCGCACGGCCTCGTGATGAGTTGCCTCGGAGATGGCGGGGCGCCGACTTACAAGCGCTCGCGACGCGGCGATGCCGCCATCGATCGCATCGTCGCCTACGTCTTGGGAAGCCGCGGTCACGTGGACCGGTTGCGTCCGTTCGTGCCTTACGGCTACGACGAACGCCAGTATTGCTCCCCCGGCTTCGATCTGCCAGTCGGCTGCCTCATGCGATCGCCGAACGGCACCTTCCCTGAATACCACACATCGGCCGACGACCTCACGTTTGTCCGTCCTGAGGCCCTCGTCGACTCTTTGGACACGTTGAAAGCCGTCGTTGAGGTGATGGAGAGGGACTGCCTCCCGTTCAATCTGTTCCCGTTCGGCGAGCCGCAGCTCGGACGCAGAGGGCTCTATGCCGCGATCGGGGGACAGCAGGAGAGGGCCGATGCGGATCACCGCTTCGATCAGCTCACGCTTCTCTGGATTCTCAATCAGGCCGACGGAAGAAACACCCTGCTCGACATCGCGATCCGCGCCGAGAAGCCTTTCGCGCAGGTCGTGGCCGCTGCGGCGGCGTTGCGCGATGCCGGGCTGCTGCGCGACCTTGACGTGGCGGAGGCAGGGCTCACTCATGCGGCGGCCGAACGACGAGATCGGTGATCTCTAAACTCCGTGGCGTTTCCAGCGCCGTCAGGATCGTAGCCGCAAGGGCACCCGGTGGAACGAGCGGAATCTGCACGCCGGAACGCCCTTCGGCCTCCAGCACGCGAGCCTGCATGTCGGTGTCGGTCCGGCCGGGGAACACGCTGAGGACGCGCACGCCCGAACCCTTCAGCTCCTGTCGCAACGTCTCGCCCGCGAGGCGAAGCGCGTGCTTGCTGACCGCGTAGGCGCCAAGGGCCCCCGAAAGCGCTGCGGTGGAATTGATGAGCACCACTTGACCGGCAGCCTCACGCAGTTGCGGCAGGCAGGCGCTCGAAAGCAGAATGGGGGCACAGAGATTGACGGCAAGCAACTGCGTCCATGTGGCCTTCAACATGCCCACCACCGGTCCATAGTGGAACTGCCCGGCAGCGTGGACCAAAAGGTCGAGCCGCTCGGGGCAGATGCGGGACACGGTTTTGATACCAGCTTCCTCAGCAAGGTCAGCGACGACAATTTCGCTCTGGCCCCCGACCGCGGCAGCGGCCAAACGCAGAGGCCCCTCGACACGCCCGACGAGTACCACACGTAACCCCTTTGCGGCGAGCCCACGCGCGACTTCAAGTCCGATCCGGCCGGTGGCGCCGGTCACGATTGCGCAACGTTCACTCACAGGGAGCAAACGGATGGGGCTCGAAGTCCGTCGCTGACGATGCGGCGCTCGATGATCCCTGCAAGTCGCAAAACGTTCCTCCTTGCGTCGAAGTGGCTATGGCATTATCAATGCGTAATGAAAAACGCAAGCGCTATGAAATGACAGTCCTTATCAGACGTTAATGGATATTTCGGGGAACTTTGTCTCGCCTCTTGCGGTCGGTTAGAGGTGAGATCAAGCTAACTTAGGATATTTTCGTCGATATGAAATCCACTGTCGAACCATGCGCGTCTGATCAGGAGCTTTTCGATGCGAATTGTGGTTACCGGCAATATGGGATACGTCGGCCCTGTCGTGGTGCACCACTTAAGAGCAGAGTTCCCTGACGCGGAATTGGTCGGCTTTGACCTCGGCCTTTTTGCCCCTGCGCTCACCAGCGCAGGGCCTCTCCCTGAGACTGTGCTTGATGCGCAGCTTTTCGGAGATGTTCGGAACCTGCCGCCGAACCTGCTCCGCGATGTCGATGCGGTGGTTCATCTGGCCGCGATCTCTAATGATCCCATGGGGCACCGGTTCGAGGCTGTCACGAGCGCTATCAACCATCAGGCGAGCGTCGCCCTCGCCTCAGCCGCACAGAAGGCTGGCGTGCGCCATTTCGCCTTCGCTTCAAGTTGCAGTGTCTATGGCGCTTCCGATGGATTGCCCCGCCGCGAGGGGGATCCCGTCGCACCGCTGACCGCTTACGCGCAATCCAAGATCGCGACCGAGGAAGCATTGCTGGAACTCCCGCCGCGCGGGATGACAATCACGTGCCTGCGCTTCGCGACGGCCTGCGGCTTCTCTCCCCGATTGCGCCTCGATTTGGTGTTGAACGACTTCGTCGCCAGCGCCCTTGCCACGTCGGAGATCGCCGTGCTGAGCGATGGAACGCCGTGGCGCCCGTTGATCAACGTCACCGACATGGCGCGGGCGATCGAATGGGCCATCACGCGCGACGCCGGAGGCCCGATCGTCGTCAACGCAGGCAGTGATGATTGGAACTACAGCGTCCGCGATCTTGCCGAGGCGGTCGCGGCTGACATGTCGGATGTGTCGGTCAGTATCAATATGGCTGCCCCACCCGATCGACGATCTTACAAGGTGGATTTCTCGCTCTACAGCAGGCTCGCTCCCAACCACCAGCCGCGGTCCACATTGAAGGCTACGATCAGCGATTTAGCGAGGGGGCTACGTTCGCTTGGCTTCGCCGACCGCGATTTTAGACGCTCCAAGCTCGTTCGACTCCATGTCCTGACAGCGCTCATCGATGAGGGCCACCTGTCACCCGCCCTGCGCTGGTCACAGGCACGTCGTATTGAGAGCGCTGCCGCGTGATGCTTCGGTGCTCCTGCCAAGTCAGTCCTCGTACCTCGCTCGCACGCCTGCCGAATCTATCCCAATCTTAAGTGATCGGGAGGCCTGGAGAACGAGATGACACGGATCGAGGCTGGCGAAATCGCTCATTTCGAGGGCGAAATAGGTTTCTGGCAGCTTGTCAGGGAAGATCTTGGTGCTCAGCGCGGAGAGTGGTCGCGACCAGGGTTTCAAGCCATGCTCATGTACAGGATCGGTCGAGAGCGTCGACGACATGGTGTGCTTCAACGTCGCTGCATTGGTGTCATTTACCATTTGCTACATCGGATGGTGAGAAACTTATATGGTATCGAGTTGCACAGTTCTGCACGCATTGGCAGGCGTGTGAAGATCGCTCACCAGGGTGGGATCATTATACACGAGCAAGCCTCTATCGGCGATGACTGCGTGATCCGTCAATGCGTCACGATCGGAGCGGCAAGCGACGAGACATTCGATCGAGCTCCTTGTCTGGGCCGAAACGTTAGTGTCGGTGCCGGCGCCGTCATCATGGGACGTGTCGTCATCGGCGATAACTGCAGAATTGGACCTAACTGCGTGGTGATGGTCAACGTCCCCAATGGCGCCATGATGACAGCGCCCGCGTCCCGCTTGATCGCGTGACCTCCTGGCCGCTGTGCTGGCAAATCTGGACATGTGAGAAAGCGATATGGATAAAAATGGCGGGCCTGCGGTCGACGGTGACATCAGCAATCTGCTTTATATCGACAGGCCTAAGTACCAGGACCTCATGAACGCTGCGCGCTCTGCCATCAAAAGAGGCGATGGCGCGCTGGCGTTGCGACTTCTGCTGCGTGTCACGGACGTCTCCGAATCATACTCTGACTGGCAGGCTGCGGCGGTTCTGGCAGATCGTATCGCACCGAGCGTGGAGGAATTGCCGGGTCGGCGCACCCTGTCCGTCTGGATGACCAGCAGCTATACGGTCACTCAATTCACACCGCTGCTGAGACTCGCGGCTTTGCGTAACGGGATCGTACTTCAAGTGCAGCAAGGCGATTACGGTCAATTCCAACAGGAGATTCTGGCCCCGGAGTCGCCCATCTACCGCGCCAAGCCTGAATGCGTGTTGTTGGTCGTACATGCCGGCGATCTGGCGTTCCCGGAATTTTCGGATAACCCGGACCTGCAAGTTGCGCGCGAAGCTGAACGGTGGCGAAGTTTATGTTCGACGATTGTCCAGCGGTGCGGGGCTCGTGTCATCATGCATAACTTCGTGATCCCGGACGTATCCCCCTTCGGCCATCTCGCGCGACAGCTTCCGGGTTCTCGCACGTCGATGATCACGCGGCTGAACGATATTCTCGCACACGAGGCAAACGAGACTGTCTCGATGGTGGACTGTGATGATCTCTCGGCTCAAATGGGAAAGCGGCGCTGGTTCGATGAACGGTATTGGTACCTGAGCCGGCAAGCCTGTGCCTTCACCGCGCTTCCACTGCTGGCTAGGCACACCTGTGCCGTGCTGGCAGCGAGTATGGGATTGTCCAAGAAATGCATCGCGATTGACCTGGATAATACGCTGTGGGGAGGTGTGGTGGGTGAGGAGGGCGTCGACAACATCCGGATCGGTAGCGCCGATCCGGAAAGCGAGGCATACCAAGCCTTCCAAAGCTATCTTAAGTCTCTCAAGCAGCGTGGAATACTGCTCGCGGTCTGCTCAAAAAACAATCCGGAAGATGCTCGCGAACCCTTTCGCTCACGCGCTGATATGATCCTTAGGCTTGAAGACTTTGCCTCGTTTCAAGCCAGTTGGAGTATTAAGCCGAAGGCTTTGCGAGCTATATCTGAAGACCTCAGCATTGGTCTCGACAGTATTGTATTTGTTGATGATAACCCGTTCGAGCGAGAGACTGTCCGTCGTTTGTTGCCCGGCGTCGAAACAATCGTGCTTCCACCTGATCCCTCCGGCTACGTGGCGGCTCTCGCGACGTTGCCTCTCTTCGAGACTGTGAAGCTGACCCAGGAAGATGGCGACAGGACGGCGCTCTACCGAATCCGGTCGCGTGGCCTCCAAATGGCCAAACAGGCGGAGTCGATGGAAGAGTTCTTACGAGGCCTGGAAATGAAGGCCTCTATCGGAAGCATCGACTGTCGGACTTTGCCGAGGGTCGTCCAACTCATTGCGAAGACAAATCAATTCAATTTGACGACCAAACGTTACGATGCGCTCGACATCGAAAGCCTCCTGAGAGACGGGACATACGGCATCTTCACGTTATCGCTGGAAGACCGCTTCGGTCAGCACGGCCTCGTCAGTGTGCTCGGATACCATCATCGGGGCGATGTGCTAGAGATAGACCTATGGCTGATGAGCTGTCGGGTCATTGGCCGATCTGTAGAAAATGCCATGATCGACCAGCTGATCCGAGTGGCGGAGAGCCTTTCAGTCATCACGATTGAAGGTCGGTATGTCCGCACCGCCAAAAACGCCCTTGTCGAAGATCTATATGAGCGTTTAGGCTTCCAGCGGGACTCTGTATCAACAAACGAGTTGAAAGTCTATCATTTCGATAAGCCTTGCTGGTCGATGTGCAATAAATTCATCTCGACCGCACCAATGGAGCCGGTATCATGGACGTAGATGCGAAGTTGACGAATATTTTTAGAAACGTCTTTGGCGACGAGACAATCGTCCTGCATGATCAGCTTCGGTCGAGTTCACGAAACGACTGGGATTCGATCGCAAACCTGAATCTGATGTTTGCTGTCGAGGAGGAATTTGGCATAACCTTCGGGAGCTCCGAATTTTCCTCCTTGGACAATGTCGGTGAGCTGAAGGGGTCCATCAAAGAAAAAATGCGAATGTAGGGCTCAGTGATTGGTAGCGCGCTTACAGTCACGGCTCTCTTCGGGGAGGGGGGAGTTGGAATGCAGAACCGATTGTAAGCCGATCGATGACGGAGGAACGGGCCTAGTCAGGCCGGGCCATGGTGTGAGGGTCGGACGTGAGCAGTGGGTTAGGGGCAAATGACTGCGCCGCTGAGTTCGACGGAATACTGGCTTCGACGACGGGCGCCTTCGTGGCTCGCTGCCGCCTATTGACCCGTTCTCATGACGCGTCACGGGGGGCTTCAACGAGGCGGGTTAGTCAAAGGAGGATCGGTGGGAATCCTGCGTCGGACAACACAGCTTTTGGAATAGGCTGTGTTGAGGGTCTTGGACAAAGCTACTCTTATGTGTTCTGGTCGGTTGGATATTGGGACCACCTTGACTGGAATGCCAGGGTCTCGGGGTCGACCTCGTGGCTTCTTCCTGGACAGCGTCTCCCATGACTTGGCGGGCGCGGTGCCCTTGGGGTTCAACGGGCACGGTTCGTCGAAGCTATTTCGATTTCTCATGGGTTGCCGAGAAATCATCGATCGTTCCCCAATGCATATGTCCAGCCCGTCGCTTTGCCATTCGTGAGGCCTTGTCTTGAAGTCGCGCTACGTTCAGCGTTGCACTACCTGGTAACGGCTCATCACCAATTCTGGTTCTGTCAATAAGTTAGTAGAGGAGATATTCTATGAGCGAAACCCCTATCTTCGTGATGACGCCCGTCTACAACGGCGCCCGCTTCATCAGGGAGTCGGTCGAGAGCATCCTGGGTCAGACCTACGCAAACCTCAGAATTCTTCTGATGGACAACGGTTCAACGGACGGGACAGCAGATATTGTCGCTGGATTGGCGGATCAGGACGACAGGATAGTGCTCGTCACCCAGAGGCACACGAGTCTGGTGGAGACCCGCAACCGTCAACTTGAAATGGCCGCAGGCGACCTGATCAGTTTCCAAGATGCCGACGACGTCTCGGAACCCGATCGCCTGCAAAAGCAGGTCGACTATCTGCGATCGCATCCCGAATGCGTCGGTGTGTCCGGGGCGGGCCGCCACATCGACGCGCAGGGGAATCCCACAGGACACATTGTGCGGTTTCAACCGGCCGAGAACGCTGACCCGACTTGGTTCCCGGCGCGAGAACCCAGTCTCATGCCGTTCACGGTCATGCGGCGCGCGGCCGTCCAGGCCGTGGGAGGCTTCCGGCACGCGTTTCACACGGATGACACAGACCTGTACTGGCGATTGCGACGGATGGGCTCGCTCGTGAATCTGCCGGACATCGTCGGCTCGTATCGACTACACGCCAATAGTGATACGGGGCAATCCATTCAGACGACGCGCATCATGGCTCTGACCACACAACTGTCCGCCCTGTCGGCTGCCCGGGTCAGCCGTGGTCAGCCAGAGGTCGTGTTTGCTGCCGAAAAATACGATATCTATAGATCCGCTGGATCGATGTCGGGTATCTACGAGACGGGCTGTGAGGAGCTGAGTCGTGACGAGGCCGAGCATCTTCGATTGCAATATGCGTCAAGAGTGCTCCAGCTGCTGGAGCTACGACATCAGACTCCCAACCTGCAGGATTGTCAGTTCATTCGAGACGCTTACCAACGCCATCCGGTTCGGAGTCCGGCGAACCGGAAGGAGTTGCGACGTCTCGTTGCGGTGATCGGCGCAAGACTCCTCAGAAAGGGACGGTATCGGGAAGCTTGGGCATTGACGCCGATGCGCCACCAATTCGAAGCGACCGCGCGAGCAGTCCTGAAGCCCGTCTAGCCCGCTTAATTCAGCCCGGCAGCAGCCGACTTGGCGTCTTTTCCCGGAATGCTACCGACAGGCGTGGGGACAAGCGTGCTCTGCGCTGCGGCAGGCAGCGGTGGGATCGGGCTGGTTTTGGATCAGGAGGACGTTGGAGGGCGATGTCACAGGAACAGACATGCTCGGCGCTGGCCTGTTACGATAGGTCATGACCTCGATCTCGTTTGCTCGCCACCAGTTCCCACCCGACGTCATCCGGCACGCGGTCTGGCTCTACCTGCGCTTCACGCTGAGCTATCGTGACGTCGAGGACATGCTGGCCGAGCGCGGACTCGACCTGACCTACGAAACGGTCCGGCGCTGGGTGACCAAATTCGGCCCGCTGTTCGCGAAGGAGCTGCGGAAGCGACGACCCCGCCCGACCTCGCGTTGGCACCTGGATGAGATGGTGGTCAAGATCGCGGGCAAGCGCAATTGGCTTTGGCGTGCGGTGGACGAGGAAGGCGAGGTGCTCGATATCTTGGTGCAAGCGCGGCGGGACACCAAAGCGGCTGTCCGGCTCATGCGCAAGCTGATCCGCAAACAGGGCGGAGCTGGCCAGGGGCCACGACAAGCGAAGCTTGGCGGGGTGGCCAGCGTAGGGTTTGCGCCCGAGGTGCTGGTCACCGATAAGCTGGGCTCATACGGAGCCGCCAAGCGGAAGCTCGGTCTCCTAGCCCGCCACGAGCAGGGCCTGCGCAAGAACAACCGGGCCGAGAACTCGCATCAGCCGACCCGCAGGCGCGAGCGCAAGATGCAGCGCTTCAAGTCACCGGGATCGGCCCAGCGCTTTTTATCCGCCCATGCTGCCGTCCACAACACGTTCAACACCCAGCGCTACCTCGTTTCCCGCCGCACCCTCCGCCAGTTCCGGGCCGAGGCGGCCGTTGCGTGGGAGCTGGCCACGGCCTCGTGAGTTCCGGGGGCGAGTACGCTCGACTGCCGCTCACCTTCAGTTCCCGTGACAGTGCCGCCGGCGGAGCCATTCGCCGGTATGGCGGTGCCACTGGATATCGAAGGCTGTCTCGGCCGACCTAGTCGAGGCGGACAAAACGGGTGTCGAACTCCTCACCGAGGTTGTCCTGGAAGCCTTATCTGTAGCGCTCGAAGCGAAGGGCGGCCGAGCCGATTCCATCCTGCGGGTCGCTCAGCGTGTACGGCCCTGGCGAAGCGCCCGGTCGAGCGCCGTGTGTGCTGGTTCGAACAAGCCTCTGAGTCGCCGGCTAGCCTAACCCGTGTTGGCGGGTGATGCGATCGAATAGGTCGTCGGCCCCATCGGCTTCGTCCTCCCGCTTCTCGGCCATGAGTTGCCTGTGAGTGTAGGTTTGCCGGTAGAAGGTTACGGTGCGCTCGTAGAGATGAGGGACGCTTCGAACCGACGCGGCACCGTTGAAAGACCAGACCTGAAGGTAGCGCG
>JAABUK010010226.1_pt1 | contig 12575 bp, 18 predicted proteins | sample 5559141 | NCBI WGS metagenome assembly JAABUK01 (sample SAMN10711869, study PRJNA513367) | rock metagenome | isolation source: Antarctica rocks | place: Antarctica: Victoria Land, Pudding Butte nord | collected 2016-01-03
CCAGCGTGGGAGCAGCGTTAGTAGCGGAAATTGCTTGTCAGAGTTTGACATGCACTCCTGGAACATAGATGAAAAGCACATGTCCCAACAAAAAGTGTTGAAAAGCACGTTCTCTCACAAAGTAGAATACCTCAGCAAAGTGCAGATTGAAAAATGTCAGTGCTGCCAATGACATGGTGAATACGCCCCTATCCAGCAATATCTGCATGCCCCATTAAATGAATGTCAGACATCTAGCTATCTGACTAATGTACAACAGCTCTGTAACACCTCCATCACATCTCAAACAGGGTGTCAGGTAGCAGATGTACTGGTCTGTATCCTGACCTCAATTCAACAAACACTTGACACAGCCTTGAATTGCTGAGCCAGGGTTTCTGCCACTTAAGGCACTGCATAGCCATGCCTCTCTCACTGCAAAATGTGCAGACATCACTGCCAATCCATTGCCAAAATGCGTTTGGCAGCAAACGCAATAGAAGAACACATTGTCTCAAAAATTTTGAGATGTTCAGAAAGCCTGCAGTTGTGCTTTGCTGCTGCACACACAGCAAGACTGTCAGGTTGAGAACTTGGTTCTCAGGTCTTGCTGTCACTCTGCATTTGCATCAGCTGCTGGAATAATGGTCATGGATATATTTGACCATCCACAGCTGGGGTGTGAAAAAAGCATAAATGGCAGCCCAGCTGGGCCCAACCAGTATCACAGAGCCACAGCTGCGGTCACAGGTAAAGCTGACTGTCCACAGCTGTGGTGACAGAAGGCTTTGGCCAAGCACAGCCAGTGGCCCAACTGGTCACAAAGGGCATTTGCCCTATATTATGACACATGGGCCCCAGCTTGCTCTGAGAGCCCTTAAGCTCATAGTTCATCAGGAAGCGGCCTGATGACTCATCCAGAGCACCAGAATAGGCCTGCAGCAGCAAGACAATGCATTAGCACATGCACTGCAATATTGTAGGAAATAGTAAAGTAGTTGATTACAGATGCATGACTTGAGGTATGCTGCACTCAGTGCCCACTTGTATACAGGATTTGCAGACACAACACTAGAGCACATCAACACACGTTACTGTTGGTACGCTGACTGCCAAAAAGGACCTCACACAGGAAGCTACTCAGGACTCAAGTACACGATCCCAAGAGAAGACACATGCTGAATGAAACACATAGGTGAATTGCTGACACAAGAAAGCAATGCAGTAATAGCATGCATCAGAAGGTAGTGAGTGGCAGATTGGCCACATGATTGACGGCGCACTGGCAGTGAGTGAGCCGCATGCTGAGTCAGCAACGGCAGTCAAGCAAGCCCACCAAGGCAAATGTGCTTCCTATATTGTCTAGTGGGCCAAAGTACCAAAGGAACAACAGGACAACATCCAAGCAAAAAAGATGCATTGAGACAAATCAAATATCTACACACCCAAAGAGCACAACTCAATGTGTGTCAACAAAACAAGACTCACTATGATGTTTTGCTCATGCTGAGCAATAGCACGAGCAATTTCAGCTAGACTGCCAGGCTTATCCACGCACTGTACAGTCAGCCAATGGGACTTGCTCTTGACAGCCAAGGGCTCCGCCCTAACAACCCTGCCCTGATCCGTCGGCTGGCGTAGGCTGTTATCCAGGATCTCCATGGTTTCAAGATGGGGTGCAGGGGGGGTCTGCAGGGTGGGTGTGGGGTTGTGCAGCGCTGAGTGGTCTCGCAGGAACTTGAGCAGCTTGTGGCGAGCGCTGCGAGTGCGAGCCAGGTTCTCATCACTCCAGGACTGCATGGAAAGAAACACTGGTCTGCAAACACTCATACAAACAGCATAGACAAAACAGCACCAACACAACCCAAGGAGAGCAATGACAATCAAGATCAGACGTAGACAGACAGCAAGACCCAGCTTTGCTGGTTGATGGCTGCCAGAGAACCTGGTGCTCATCTGGCACTAGGTGACTGAACACAACACCTCTAACTGATCTGATGGTGTGTCTGTGTCACGTTTGCCACATTGAGGCAAGAAAGGGTCTGCTGGGCTGATGCCCTGCAGAACTTCCTCAAAATATACCTTGCAGCAGATGTACTTGCGGTGCTGATGCAGTATATGCTGATTGAGGAAGGGATTCCAGAGGAGACATCAGCAACGCGCATATTGAGATTGTGTGCCACAAAGCTCCTGCAAATGCTATAGGGCCATACATGAAGGGACCATCAGAAGGAGGGGGGAGGAGGAGGGAATGGGGGAGGGTTTGGGGAAGGGGAAGGGCAAAGGGGAAAGCAAACTGTAGCAAAGGGCACAGGGGAGGAGGGAAAGCAAAGGAGAGGGAAGGGCACAGGGGAGGAGGAAAGGCAAGGGGAAGGGGAAGAGGGAAAGGTAAGGGAAAAGGGAGGGGAAGGGCAACCGTAATCTGCACACTGGACCACAATATTTTGTAATATACCTGATGGCGTGCCACTAGATTCCTGGTCAGAGGCCCATCATACGTCAGGATGTCCACAATCTCAGCATTGGCCAGCTGATGACTTGCCATGACATACTTGCCATTCACCTTTGCACCAATCATGTGGTTGCCAATGTCTGTGTGCACATGGTAGGCGAAGTCCAAGACCGTGGCACCCTGCACAGTACAAGGCACTCTGAGGGCTCAGTCACACCGTCTTGTGGACAGACATGCATCGTTGAGATGACTGCACAGAATGAGTCACTCAGAGGGCTCAGTCACACTGTCTCGTGGACAGACATGCATCCTTGAGGTGACTGCACAGAATGAGTCACTCAAAGGCCTGAGTCACACTGACTCATGGACAGACATATATCTTTCAGATGACCGCTAGTACGTCACGTGCTGTTGCTGGGGTAGACCTGGGGGGCAGCTTGGGCATATTTCACAAAGTGTGAGCGTGTGCACACAACACGGTCGCGATTGTGCAGCTTCACCACACTTGAGTACGATTGTTTGCACTATACCGGGCCAGTCGTTTCCCACCACAGTGCTAATAACTTGAAGCTATGAAGGAGGGTGTGCACGCTATCAAGCATAAATGCTATCATCTACAAAAGCAGCTATCAGCAAGCGTGGAAACAGCTGGTGACAGATTTGGCAGTTCAAACAAACAATGCAGCGATGGTAACACCACCAATATGTGCACATGCATGCGTGCCTGACAGCAATACAAGACACAAAAGAAGTAAAGCTACCTTCGGCACTCTCATGACTTCCCCAAAGGGTGTGAACAGCAGTAAAAGACACAAAAGAAGTAAAGCTACCTTGGGCAATCTCATGACTTCCCCAAAAGGTGTGAACAGTAGTAAAAGACACAGAAGGAGTAAAGCTACCTTTGGCAATCTCATGACTTCCCCAAAGGGTGTGAACACAAACACGCCCTTGCCAAACAGCTCGTCTGTGACGCAGTCAACAAACTCTCGTGCATCCAAGCTGCCCAGGAAGTCCTGCTGCCACTCACGAATTGAGTTGAGCCAGTTGACTCGGCGAGTCATGACCTGTGAGTCCAACTTCCTGCCTCCAAATCGGGTGTTCTGCACAGCAGACACAGAAGGCATGCTTAGAAACCAAGGCAGTGTTGTTTGGTGCTGTGTCACCCCAACTGTTACTGTGAACAGGTCTACTGCTGCTTTTGATTTCCTGACTTGTGCTTTGATCAGTTTTGCTTGCAGTGATAAAGGCAATTTCCTTGACACCTTGCATGTTACCTGTCTGGCTTGATTGACATACACATGTCTGGGTTGATTAAATCAGCTGCATGCTGTTGCGATCAAAGTTAGGGCATGCATGCTTGTGCATCAAGATTGGATATATGGAACAAACTTGGCAATAGCCCAAAATCACAAAAGGAAGCGACTAGCACATGCTGACTCATCCTTGCTATTTGCCAGTGTGTCACTTTCGGCTAAGATTTTGCCGCTGGTGGCCAGTTCAAGATGCTGCTCATGTATCGAGTCTGGACTTTGGCTCTTCAAGAGCACAACAAACGTAACCATGTGTTACTGTTACTACTATGCTTACGATTACTACTGTGGTGATCATGATTGATATGACTAATAATGCTGACCTGCTGCAGCGGCAGAGGAGTATCAACAGGGGGGACAGATTTGCCGTTGGCTTTGCCCTGCCACCGGATGGGGCCCAGCTGCAGGCCCCCAATCCCACTCATCCTCAGCATCTGCTCAGACAGACCCATCAAACCCCTGCAATCAAGCTCCACGAATGAACAATGGAGAATGATGAACATTGAGTGAAACTTGCATGCAGAAACACTGAGGTTCTGTGGCTGGTTCACTCTAGAGATTCTGCTGTTCAAACGATTGATGCTCTGGCCCATCAAACCCCTGCAGCCAAGCTCCATGAGTGAACATTTTTGATGGACATCGAGTACAGGAAACACTGAGGTTCTGTGGCAGGTTTACACTGAAGGCTTTGTAGGCTGTACAGTTGTTGGAGGCTGCACAGGCCCATCGAACCTCTGCAGTCAAGCTGTATGAGTGAATGATCTGAATGGACATCGAGTATAGCTTGCATGCAGAAACACTGAAGTTTTGTGGCTGGTTCACACTAAGGGCTTTGCTTTTCTAAGCATTGATGCTCTGACCCATCAAAGCCCCATGACTGAGCCCCTTGGCTGGACAACCGAACAGTGATTGACATGTGGATGCAGAGCCAGCGATCCTGGACATGCGGCCCTACAGTTTTGTTGCTGATTCACTGTGCAGGTCCTGCTGGGACAGATCTAGGACAGAGACCTTGCACATGCATGATGATTGACGCTATCAACTTCATTGTCACATGTGATGCTGCATTGCCAGTATGGCATGGTGCATGACAAATTCATAGTGCGCTTCTGCTGAATTCTTACACAACATGAATGACCCTTGAGTGCTGCAGCTGCTACTGCTGCTATCAACAGTTGGAACCCTAAAATATCATGATTGTGCTGTGAGGGCCGGAAGCTGCTATTGCATTGAATGTGTCAATGCCACAGCTGTTGCAGTACCAGTCAGAAGATAGCACCTGGCATATCTAGCCTATACCAGCACTGCTTGTAATGAACAACTTGCTTCAAGAGAGAGACAAACAGACTCCTAGGGTATCACCTGTTGCTGTCTGACGGCCTACGGGTTTGTCTGGTGCCGTTGGCCGGATTCCCGTTGCCAAGGCTGCTTGCGCCAGTGCCCTGCATGGCTGCCCCAAGCTCACTGAACTGCCCTGCGCCATCCCCAGTAAAAGAGGGGGCCTGCATCATGGGGGACCCCAGGCGGGGGTCCACATTGGCATCACAGCCCACCTTGTTTGCTGCCACCCAATTCTCCCCTGCAGGGCAGCCACTACATTTAGGGTTCACGTTTAGGGTTTAGGGTTGACTTAGGGTTTGTACTGTCGCATGGTCCAATGACTTACACAACTGTAGTGCATATGAGACCAACAGGAAGGGAGAGTAGGTGTACATGCATATGGGCAGAACCCATGTGAATGCTGCCATAAAACAAGTCAGCAGCGACAAAATTTGCATCTGTGCACTCTCTGCAGTCCAGCAAGGTCAAGAGCCCGTGTGGCTGCACAAAGAGTTGCAAACGACCACAGCAAGTACGCTCGCTTGAGATCATATGCGCTGCTACGCTGCTCTTGGGGATACAGAAACGTGTTTTGTTGTTTTGTTGTCTGTTGCACAACCAAAACCTGAACTCAAAGTTGAGGAGGGCCTACAGCCTGACTCCTCCTACAGCCGAGATCTGAACCCAGAATGGACGAAAAGAAAACAAGAGAAAATTAGAGTTTAAGCTTTTTAGCGATCATAACGGGAGCCTCCTAAGGAGGCAGCCCAGAGCTTCAGAATTGATAACATACAGTCTTGAAGTGAGGAGATGGTAGAGCTGTATCTGCAATGCCGTGCTCGTCTTACAACCATGCTCTGAACCCAGAATTGATTACATACAGTCCTGAGAAGAATCCACGGAGATGGTATCCTACAACCATGATCTGAGCCCAGAAGTGATCACATACAACTCTGAAAAGAGTCTGAGGAGGTGGTAGAGGTGTACCTGCAATGCCATACTCTGCCAGGCGGTGCATTTCCCCTGTGCGGATGTGCAGCTCCAGAGGGAAGAGAGGATTCCGCTTGGAGGTGGTCCCAAGAGGCAGCACAGTGGTGTGCAAGCTCTGCAGAAAACAAAGAGAATCATGCAAAAAGTGAAGAAAATGCTGCAAGACATGAAGAAAATTGTGAAGAAAGTGAAAGAAATGCTGCAGGAAGTAAGCATGACGCTGCATCTGTCTTTACTGATAAAAAGGGACCCATATTGGGACCTGCTATCAGGGATTGGCTATACAGATGCCAGCTCCAGCGACATGCTCAATGAATCGACCAACATTTCTGTCTTTGACGATTATCAGTGCCACCTAGTAAGCTATCGCATATGTGTGTTCTGCAGAATGTGTGCTGTCTACTGCATGCATGCTGTCTACCAAACAGTCTGGTCTAATGTACGTATGCTGTCTACTGTATGCACGCTGAGTACCATATGTACATGTCTGGTCAACATGGATGCTGAATGGTTCTCACGCGCTGTGTACTACATGCATGCTGTTTATCACACCTGCTGTGTACTGCATGCATGATGCCTACTATGCGTACTGTCAAACATATGCATGCTGTCTACCAAGCATACATGCTGTCTACCATACGGGTAATGTCTACCATGCATGTTGACTTGATGCCTGATGCCAACAGTGTGTATGCAGGTTTTCCAAACTTTCAGCACAGCAAAATTTTCCAAACTTTCAGCACAGCCAGCAGGAAGACCCACCTGATAGCCATTTGTCTTGGGGGTGGCTATATAGTCCTTGATGGACCCGGGTATGGGTGCCCACTTGGTATGTACCAAGCCCATGATATGGTAGCACAGCTGTGAGCCTGTCCCATACAGTGTGGTGTCCTGGTCCTTGTGCAGATGAATGATGACTTGCAGCTGAGCCACATCGTGCACCTCTTCAATGTCCTTCTTGTTCACGGTCCCAATCTTGTCCACCAGTTTCCTGCAGCATAGCGCGTCTCTTGAGTAATGCTGGCAAGGGGTGCAGCAGAAGACAGCAATGGAAGTATATGGGCCATGGTCCAAATGTAGACGTGCATGATGATACATCACAAACAGAAAGGGGGTGGGGGGTAGGGGAGGGGGAAGAAGCAGATGTACCCAGACACATCTGCATCACCAAACAAGCATCACCACACAAGCAAAATATTCACCATGCTACATGCATATGAGCTCTGACTTGGTTTCTGCAGCCAAGACAGATTGTCAAATGGCTCTTTGCTCAACTTATGTCACATTGCTTCTGCACAGCTTCCGTCACAGCTGCTGTCACAGCTCACACACTGGTTTGAATTGTCGTTGCCGCCGCCATGTGCACATGGTATGAATGGTAGCGGCGATATGCAGCTGACTTGACAAATAGGTGCTTATCATCGCTACCATTCATACCATGTGCACATGGCGGCAGCATCAACATTTCAATCCAGTGTGCTGTGACAGCAGCTGTGACAACAGCTGTGCAAAAGCAATGTGGTACAAGTTGAGCAAACAGCCATTTGCCAATCTGTCTTGGCTGCAGAAACCAACACAATGCACACAGGATGCTGGTGCCACAGCCATGTCCACATTCTGTGAGTGGTGGCATCAGTATGCAGCTGACTTCACCAAAACAATGCACACAGGATGCTGATGCCGCAGCCATGTCCACATTCTGTGAATGGGGGCATCAGTATGCAGCTGACTTCACCAACACAATGCACACAGGAACCAGGAACCCAAGCAGCACTCTCAGCTATGGACCAAGTAAGCATCACTCTCAGCTATAGGCCGAGTAAGTAACATTCACAGCTATAGACCAAATCAGCAACAATCTCACCTACACACTGAGTAAGCATCACTCTCACCTGTACACCGAGTCAGCAACACTCTGATTCAAACACCGAGTGAGCAACAGTCTCACCTGTACACCGAGTAAGCAGCCTTTTGGTGACTGTCAATGCTGATGCGCTGCACTCTGGTGGCAAGATACTGGTCCTCCTTCAGCACCTGCTCCAGGCTTTGACACGCCTGCAAGCCAGCACAAGCTCAGAACCACAGGCAATTTCAAGAGGTGAAACAATTTGAGGACAATCAGTATAGAGGCTTGGGTACGCTTTGCATGCTGGGAGAAACTGCCTGTTGTTGAACAAGAACAGTGACTGTCCATATTCTGGACGAACCTGACGAAGTACAGCATTCCGTCCAGTACAGCAATGCAGGACAACAAAGCTCAGAAAGCACAATACAACGAGTGAGTGAGCAAGTGAGCCCAAAAAAAGGTGTTCATTGACAGCACAACTCTGGTGAGAGCGACTCACAGCTTGCACAACATCATGCTGAGTCTCTGAGAGCACACGGATCCTCTTGACCATCTGGCCATGAGCCTCAGGGTTGCTGAACTTGAAGGACAGCTCCTCCAGCTCTTCCTTGATTGAGTACAGCCCAAGAAGGCGAGCCAGAGGTGCAAAGATCTGCACAAGCAACGTCTGTCTGATGAGCAATGCTGTGTTTGTTACACACAGACAAACACAAGTATATTTGTGCTTCAAATCACTGCTGACACACATATGCACAGGAAGAAGTGTATGCACCAAATGACTGCTGACAGAGCTGCTGTAGATGGAAAGCAACTTCTGCAGCTTGACAATGCTTGATTGCAGCTGAGAAGTGCTGTGTCAAAGGAGCAGGTGTCAGTGAAGTTACTGTCAACATCTGCACCAGCATCGTCACAGCTGATGTTGACAGTAACTTCACAGACATCTGCTCCTTTGGTCACTGCGGCCTGCACAACTGCTGACATGTGCTCTGAAATCACATTTGCAGCTTCACACTTCACTTCTTGCTGAGTGGAGAATAGCTTGAGCAGCTCCATTTGGAGCAAAAGTTGAGAAAACTTGGGATCAAATCATATGCTCAACTTTGCAGCGGTCAGGACAGCCAAGCTGAAACAATGCTATGTTGCTTTCACACTCCCTGACCACATTACACTACACGAGCCAAAGTTTGCAGATGAGCGACAGCATGTTACGCTACATGCAGCCCATTGCAACATTCATGTCTGCACAAGCAGAGGCTGTACGCAGCACTTGCTGCATGCCGTCTGCCTGTGCATCTGAAAGTCTGATGCAAGGAACCTGCAAAGCCCACCTGCAATGTCTCAGCAGCAATCTTCTTTTGCTTCTCAGGCTTCATGCTGCCCAGCGTGCGCATATTATGCAGCCGGTCTGCCAGCTTCACCACAATGATCCGTACTTCTTCAGTCATGGCCAGAAACAGCTGCCTGAGGTCTTCTGCCTTCACATCTGCCCCCGGAGTCATGCCTGAGATCTTGCCAATCTTGCTGAAGCGAGTTTCGCCCTCCACAATCCGCCGCACGGCTGAGCCAAACCAGTTGCCGATCTCCTCGAAAGAGACATCATTGGTGTCTTCTACTGTGTCATGCAACAGACCTGCAGAGTGTGTGTGTGGTCACTTTCAGAGGCTGTATGCAAATTTGTCTTGTCTTGTCTTGCCATTCTATGAGTGATGGGGGAGATGAAACTTCTGATCCTCATAGGCAATGACAGCAGTGCATGATGTGTTATCAGGCGCAACATAGCGGAGCCTATGAGGCAACGTGGTGCAGTATCTTAGAAGGTGTTTCCAAGCAAAATCAGAGGCAGCAACTCAGCAGCCAAAGGCATGCCTGCAGGCAGTAAAAGTGCCTTAAGGAGTTCAGGCCTTCAGGTGGCTACAATAGACCATAGGGTATCACGCACATGCTTGGCATTATCTGTACAAGTGTGCATGTCATTGTTTGCTGTACAATGACAGGTTTGCTTTGACGCCTCTTGCACTCAAACCCTCAGCATTACACTACTGTCAGAACGCCTTCTGCATTAGCCGCATTATATGCTTGCTCACTGTGTGCTTGTGTGTGCAGGCACTGGTAGGGGCTGAGTCCCTGCTAGTGCCTGCACAATGTGGCGCTCGATTGCATGATGCTGAGTATGACTGGCATGCATGCGTGAAACAGATACAAGTGATAAGTCATGCACAAACGTAGCCAACAGGCTGACCTGCTGTGTCAGAACGGCCTTGAGTGCATATGCATGATGAATGCTCCTGGACTGTTGGCAGGCAGAGATGATTGCATACACACCAGCAATGAGGGACTCATGGTCCATCTGAAGCTCTGCCAGAATCCTGGTCACCTCCACAGGGTGTGTGATGAAGGGCTCCCCACTCTTCCTCTTCTGCTGGATGTGGGCGTCATAGCCGAGGGACAAGGCTTCTCTCACTTTGGTGCGATGAGGTTCTGACAGGTATGTCAGCAGAGGCTCCAGGCGCTGCTCCCACAGGTACTCCTCGTTGATTTCCTGGTAAGGAATCTCCTGATAGAACTGCAGCAATGCAAAGACACATTTGTTTGCAACCAAAAAGAGCACATGTGAAGGCTGAAGTGTGTTCTGACGAACATGCAGCAGTCTTGACAGCGCCGGCAAAAGCATGTATTGTATGCGCGTCCTTGTGACAAGGCAAGTGCTCAAGCTGAGGATAATACATGCATCCATGCATGCATGCTTGACGCACTGCTGCTGCTAGCACAGATGATGCAGGACGTGCTTTTTTGTGCCAGGTGCAAGCACTGTACTGCTACTGTTTGCGAAGCCTGGAAATGTAGGGATGAACAGCTGCTTGACAATGACAAGGCTATCACAAGTTACATGCGCATCATTCTGTGTTTGTAGAACAGGCAGCATGTCAAAACGCACATTCCAGGTTGCGCAGCACAAAATTCAGGCAAGATTGCCTGTGCACACCAAAACTTGAGAAGATCAGTGTCAAACTCACTGTGTAGTCAATTGCTTCGAGAGAACTGGCATTGACAACGCAGCTGTTCCTCTTGCGCTTGCCCTGCACAACATGAGAAGATGTGGTTGAGAAACTGCCAACAACTGAAGCCAAATTACCGATGCAAGATGTCCAGCTCGTCACCTGTTTTGCGCGCCGTCCCGAAACTACAGGCAGCAGGTGGCTGTACGACCCGTCTTCAAGAGACAGAAAGGCTGCTTCGAAGACTGCCTGCTGACGCTGTGCGGCAAGAGTTCTTCTCGACCTGTGACCTTTGCAGGCTGTAGCCGCTGTCCACGGCTGTCGTGATGCTGAGAACCGGGCATTTGAGCTTTCTGCAGAACAAAATTGGCTCAACCTAGAACATGATGATGCTGAAGACAGTCCAACACCCAAAGGTGAGAAATACAATCGCATACGTAGGCACACCTGTGAACCCACCCTGAAGGGTGCCTGCGCTGGAGTGACTTGAGATACGGTCTGCCAAATAATGTGAGAGCCCGCCAGCCATGATTCTCAACCCTACGGAAGGTACATACCGAGATAGCAAGCTGTTCTAAGAAAAGCAGTAACTGAGTGTTCTTGCGACGATCCTCGGACACTCTGGTTAGGCACGAAACGTGCAGAACTGGGACAAAAGTAGCTGTATGTTGCAAGCCAGCGATGGAGATCAATGGCGGTAGCGGTCACTGCGCAACAAAGCCGACCACGAGATGCACATCAATTCTGCTTCTATTCGTCATTTCTTCACCTCATCAACGATAATATAATTTCCTTGATTGAGACCAAAAAACAGTAATTTGCTTTCCACATGTAGCTACAAGAATGCATTTATTGAGACGCCGCAATGGCACACATCGCGTCCGTACGTTCAACCCCGTACTCAGTGACACAGCAATGAAGGGTTCCGTTCCAGGTTGAGAGGCCAGCCACATATAGAGCTTTTTGCAGTGGCGACTTGTGCAGTGCCACAACATCACAGGTGTAATGTTGCAAACCCTCAGCAGTCTTGATCACTACCATTGCTGCAGGGCACGTTGCAATCATGAGAACAGCTCATGATGGCACAGCTGGTCATGCCAGATTGGTGCAGGCCAATTCATGAGCATAGCCATTGTGAGCAATCCAAGAGATTGATGTCAAAGCAAACACAAGACTAATAAGCAGTTGCAGTTGCGGATGCAGTTTGGACTCGCATCTCAATCAGCTGTGCCATGAGAGGATCCAGCCCTATGGGCTCTGCCACAATGCAGTTCACTCCAGGATGCTGCTCCTGTGCAGCTGCAACTAGCGCAGGTATGTCTTCCTGAATATGTCTGCCCCGTGAAAGAAAATAGGGAGCAACTACAATGGTGGTAGCGCCTGCTGATGCACATTTGCGCACAGCATCAGCTATTGTAGGTTCTGCAATCTCCATATGTGCACCTTCCACTATTTGCCTTCCTGAGGTTTCCCTGATAGCAATCACAGTCAGGTTCAACATCAACAGTGCTTTCCACATCTTCATTTGCTGATGTCCAGGACATGCAGCAGCATACAAAAAGCTGACCTGTACAAGTTGACAAACTCCTCCAACATACGGTTTGATGCCTCCCTTCTAGAGCCATGATCCACCACAACTACGGCCGTTGATTCTGCTGAGCTTACCATTGATTCTGCCTGCT
>JAABUK010010227.1_pt1 | contig 12573 bp, 11 predicted proteins | sample 5559141 | NCBI WGS metagenome assembly JAABUK01 (sample SAMN10711869, study PRJNA513367) | rock metagenome | isolation source: Antarctica rocks | place: Antarctica: Victoria Land, Pudding Butte nord | collected 2016-01-03
AGGAGGAGAATGATCAGCTCAAGCGTGAGCTCAACACCTTGCAGGTGAGCACTGCTTTTAAGTGCCCATGTGTTTGAGTGCAAGCCTGTTGGTATTGGCTGCATAGCAGCGCTAGGTGACGATGATCAAAATACTTCCAGGCACTGATTGCCTCTGTGATTTCCAGTATGGGCATGGGCGTGCACAGACAGGCAGATTCACCGTGTGCATTACAGGCAGAGTACACACTCATATTAAAGGATGATCGGTGCTCTCAGACCTTGCAACTGGGGTCTCATAATGTCAAGGCTGCGACAGAGTGCTCAGTCCGCGTTTTGATTATGACTATCAAGACTAATGTTGTTGTGTGAGTGCTGAGCTAGGTAACCTAAAAATGCAAGTAGGTATTTCTGGTGCCTTTAGGGTGGAGAGGCAAACCCAGAGGATCTGCCAGTGGCGATGAGTACTCCTGCCTGGGCCCAGCAAGCCTCATCAGCTCTCGCAGCAGCCACTCGCGAGCGAGTTGAGTTGCAGAGGGCCATTGTGGAGGCTGAGGATAGCATTGTCAGGTGTGTGTTTGCGTCTGAACAGCTGATGCCATGATTGCATGAGCTGCCAGTATGTTCTTCCAGCAGCCACTGCCCCTGTTCAATACAGCTTTTTGTGTCTGTGTTGTCACGGTGCTCATCTGCTGTTGCAATGGATACATCTCTCAGCACAGATTGCACGAGCAATGTTCAGAGTACTCAAATGAATCGAAGCATGCAAAGTGAGTGTGATCAAGTGACATCTGTCTAAGCTACAAGGAATACCAGCCTGCAACTCTCCTTGACCTGCAGGATATGCAGATGGGACTCTCTACAATGCAAGGTGCATACTTTACATGGCACATTTCATGTGCATCTGTACTCAAGAAATATCTTTTTGGTTGCAGAGCACAGGCAGAGCTCGATGGCCTACAAGAAGAGCAAGCACGCATGGGTGAATTGGGAGTAGGCATCACTCCTCTGCAGGCAGCTGACCTGGACCGCCGCAAGGAGAAGGTGGCCAAACTCGTCAAGGTCAGCTTCCCCGTTACTCCTGTGAGCATATGCTGCTGGGCATATGTGTTAAGGGATGTGTGCTCTACAGGAAGGCGAGATGGAGAAGCACCGAATACATGGTCTCATTCTACAAGCGGATGCCAAGCAGCAGCAGGTGCAAGAGAGCATTGCCACCCGGCCACGCGGCGGTGCTCGCGACGAGCTCATCTCGGAGCTAATACAAAGCAGGCTTGCCGTCTCTCGAGCCCAGATGAATGCCGAGGCTAGCGTTTCTGAGCAAATGATTGAGGAGCAGCAGGAGGTCATTGCTTGGCTGTGGCGCATTTTGGAACACGCAGGAATGACTCAGGCTCAGGTGACGATTTCTTCTGTGTCTGGGATCGGTGAAACGTGAAGGATCAAAGACCCTGTCATTGCGGATGTCTGCTGTGATGTGCTCTCGAACAGTTGGCAGAAGCCGTACCATGTTTATGCGGTTTGGCAGAGGAATGTAAGAAACAAATGGCAAGGTCGAAAGCATTGCTTCATAATCATTGGAAATAAGCGAAATCGCATGAAGTCACCTGAACCCAGATTATCCTGGGACACCCAAGGCTTGAAACCCTCAAGCACGGGCCGGAGTAGCTCAGTTGGTAGAGCGCAAGGCTCTTAACCTTGTGGTCAAGGGTTCGAGCCCCTTCTTCGGTGACCCATGTTTTTTGCTTCTTGCCGGTCTATTTCAACCTGCTGTGAGCTGAAGCCCCATGTACATTTCCTGCTTGTTCTCGTTTCCTAATTGTCCAAACAAGGTGTCGCAGCTGTCTAGTCATATGCATCAGGCTGTCGTACAACGTTCAGCTTGCAGCCTAGAGCGGCACACAGGACAGTTTGCCAACCAAGATGCTTTATTGCAGAGCCTGCCTGCCCTGACTGCTTTCAGACCACCTGCCATACCTCAGGACCGCGTACCGCACAACAATGCAAGCATCAAGCTGTCACAGGGCAGCACACGAAGCATTTTGAACCACCAGCAACTGCTGAAAAAGCTTGGCAGTATGCAATGACTACAGACGCTGTTTGACCTGTCAGTGATGCTTATGCCAGGGGTCAAGTTGTACACCTGACACAGTACTGGATTATTTCACGCAGGCAGTCGAGCTGGCGCGCAGGGTAGGGCAAGGGCAGGGGTCTAGGCGGGTGTCAATGGCGGGGGGTGATGGCAGGCTCCCTCGAAGGCAGGGCTCCTGGGTGGAAGGGCCCCGCCGGCAGAGCAGTGGGTCAGGCTCCAGGCTGGGCTTGAGGCGGCAAGGGTCCAGTGGGGTCATCTCTACCAGAATGGCTCCCATGCAACTTGAACAGCTGCTCACTGGTAAGCAGCTGCCCCTTGTATTATACAGGATCCTCTTAGGTGTCACTGTTAGTTTATCTGTGTGATGCCCTTGCAAGCGTGTGTGCAGCTGCATGCCAGTGTAGTACAGCATTGCAGTGTGCTGCCTGCCTGCCTGCCTGCCTGCCTACCTGTCTGCTTGCCTTTCATGTCTGTCTACCTGCCTGTCTGTCCACCTGCTTGTCTGCCTCTCTGTCTCTCTGTCCATCTGTCTGTCTGCCTGCCAGCCTGTCTGCCTGTCTCTCTGCTTGTCTGTCCATCTGTCTGTCTATCTGTCATGTCCAAAATTTCCAAAGCACAAGGCAAGACCTTTCCAAGCAAGTCATATGTGTGGTGTATGCAGGTGCCTACACAGCCAAACGGTATTCGCTATGGCAGAGCAGGCAGGCCGTCTTGAATGCCCAGCTGACAGGCCCAACCGGAGGCTCCAGCAATCAGCTGGACACTGAGACTGCAGCAGCTGATGCCATTGCAGCACTAGGTAAACACATTGTTTTCAAAGAAACACGTAGTTCTCAAAAAAACGAAAAGACAAAAGAAGACTTCGCCTTTTGGCGTCAAACATAAGAAGCCAAATATTTAATTGGGCTGCCCAGTCATTGTTCACAAACGTCTCGTTAGCTTCTGCACCCGCTGTCTCAGCTTCCCAGCCGTCCCCATTCTGTTTTGTGTGAAGCTTGCCATGCTTGTTGCTGAGTCATCGCGAGTGCTGTTGTTGCTGTACTGTGCTCTGTCCCATGAGGCCCTCTGTTGTCAGCTCAGCTGCCCGTTCCCCTTTGCCCTTTCAGTCTGACTGAAAGTTTCTCCACCTCCTGCCACTCTGCTGTCCCACAAACAATCAGCGTATCTTGCTGTCCTCTGAAGCGCACAGAAGCCACCTTCTTGGCTGCTGTTATTGACGATCAATGCGCAAATCAGGTTGCATACAAGCTCATCATGTCCAGTACCTTCACTGGACTACCATGTCAGTGTGTCTTGTGTGTTGGCAAGAGATACTTCCGCATCATTGCCTGGATTGCTTCTGTTGATATCCCTGCCAGATGTGCATCAAAGATGGCAGACGCACCAAGCGTTCAGTAATCTTGATCTACCATTGACCACTCACAGACTTGTCCTGCACGTACCTAGCTCACCATGAGCTGGAAAGCGTTGTTATCATTATTGTTATGATGATGATGATTATTATTATTGTTATTATTATTGTTATCATTATTATTATTGTTGTTGTTACTATTACTACTGTTATTATTAGTATTAGTATTACAGGGCCAGTTCTGGAGAGCTTGATGGGCATGAAGGGGCTGCCCTCAAGCTCTGGCTTGCCTTTGGAAGACAGCAGCAGGGGTGCCCACCAAGGACCCAGGGGGTCAGGCAGGGAGGAGCGCACAGCCAAGGAAGATGAAGTAGGGGAGGGCTCAGACAAGCTCAGTGCATCGCCAAGCTATAGTGCCTCCCACAAGGGATCTGGATTGGTATGATATGTCTTTCAATCTGGTCGTGAGTCTGCTGAAAATTTGCTATTGTGATGCATCTTCCACTCCGTTAGCGAGTCTGTTGCTCTGATGAGCTGTCCTGCTGGCTGTCTGTCTGTTGCTCTGTCGCTCTATCGCTTCTCCGTTGATTTTGTAAACAACCTAACATGCTCTGTTGATACACAAGAGGGCCTGCTGAGCTGGCAGAATATAGCTTGCTGATTGAGATGAACCCACCTTATGGGCTGTATACATATGGTCCCACCTTCCCATGAAACATGAGAACTGCAATGTACCCTGCCAATTTGCACATCAGGGCGGCTTGTACTCAAGACCATCAATGCAAGCTGTGTCTGACCAGATTCAAGGGTATGGCAGGAAACACTGCAAGGGTCTGGCAGGACACACTGCAAGGGTTTAACCCAAATGCAGTGTGTCTGCTTTGAGTGCCTCAAGCATGACGTTACGCCTGGTCGACCATCGTGCAATTCCACTTTTGGCTTTGCCAGAGGGTGTCTGTCTTGTTTTTCTCAGCAAGATGTTGCATTGACAAGGTTAATCCAACTTGCTGCAGAATCAGACAGACAAGGCAAGCCCAGCCAACCCTTATTTAGCCAGGCAGACCACCAATAGGCCGGCCCCCAACCCCCAACCATTCTCCAGCAGGACCCCCACCATCGGGACGTCTGAAGGTACAGACATATGCCCATCCCTCCTCCCACCCACAATCTGCCCTCCCACTGGGCCCTGCCAAAGCCGCTTCTGGCTTTGGTGTTACAGCAGCTTCAGCAACGCTGCACAGGAAAAGCGCAAGTTGCATGAAATTCCTGAAGGGTGCATGACATCATGATACGTTCTGAACAGGGGCAACAGTCAGAGACTGCCTGGCCCCCCTGCAGTACACCTGAACAGTAATAGTTTGCATCAAGCTCAAGCATTAGCCCTAAGGAACAAGGCATGCATAAGTGGCGTCCAAAGGGCAAGCGTAGCAGCAATTGAGTATTCTTTGGTACTGACTGGCACTGCAGTGAATGCATTGTTTCTGGCTGTTACCAAGGCAGGCACGTCCAGTCGTGACCACTCAGAAGCATGTTGCAGCTGGCATCATTGTGAGCATAAGCAGCTCTGTCTGGCACCCAATGAGCAACAGAGCCAATATTTCTGTGTCAGGGAACAGCAGCAGCAGCAGTCAAGCGCCAGCACGCACCTTCTTGAGAAGCAACAGGACGCTGCAGCACCGGCAGGCTCTTCTTCCTTCTGGCAGCAGCGCCTCGTCAGATTCCTCCCTGCTGTCTCAGCAATCTGGAGTGAAGTTTGGCAGGGCAGCCAGGGTTGGGGCTTTGGGGGTTGCTGCTGGGGGCCCCCCAGCACCACAGAGAGGTACAGTTATGAAGGGTCTGCACAAACACATCAGCACCTTTGCACCCTTTGGCAATGGCAAGATCAGGTTTCTAAACTGCTGTCCTGTGCCATGCTGTGCTGTGCCATGCTATGCTGTGCCATGCTATGCTATGTCCATGTCCTCATTGAGCTCTGCAGCAAAGACAAACCAGTGCACACCAACTGCCTCTCCATCTGGTTGCCAGGAAAGGCCAGCTCCTTGCTTTATGCCACAGGGCCCGTTGAGATGTTTAGGTGACTATGTCTGATGTTATGCTATTCCCATGCTCACACTCACTCAGGTTCAGTCATAACAACTGAGAAAGCATGACTCAGGGTGCGGGCTCTTAGCAGCTAGCTCAATGTAGTGCTAGACTTTCTTTGGCAGTGCGCCAGGTGCAGAGCTCATCTTGGCATGTTGTGGGTGCAGGCCTTCAGGCAAGGCCACCTCGACCACCTTCAGGCCGAGTCCAGAAACGCACTGCTGCTGGGGGCAGGCCCTCCTCAAGACCCAGCTCTAGAGGGCAGACGAAGCAGAGCACAAAGGAGGGGACAGGCAACACCAAGCTGAGACAGCTGGCAAGAAACCGGGCAGCTCAGGAATCAAGGCGGCGCGGGGAATGAGCTGAAGGCTGATGCATTCATCAGCTTCTGCATCTGACTCCTTGGACCATGCTGAGTACTCACAATTGTTCATGAGACAAGCAGCAGGTCAAGGTACACAAAAATGTTGGAGGGTTCAGGTTGAACTATCAAATTTTGGGAGACTCATCCCTGTACAGCACACGTGTGAGCAAGGGAAGACCTGTAGCCTGAGGCTATATAGAGTCTGGCAGTGTCGCAATTAACTACTTAGATCATAAGACGCCCAACAATTGACTTTGTCCTCTTCGTTTGCATGCATGCGTTGCTTTGTCAGTCAGTGAACACAAAACAATGATTACATGTACTATTCAGGTCTCAACATTTTGGCTAAACTGCACAAAGTTCAAAGACTGAGGCTTGTCTTGCATGCACCATCCATCTGATCTGGTCAATGAGACCACTAGTAAAAGCTGTCAATCTTGACATTAGCAGCAATTTGTGCTTGCACAAGCATAGCACGGAAGCTACACTTGGCATCACACTTCACAGGGGGGACAAGGATAGTCAGCTGTGCACACAATATATCTGGTTGATCAAAACAAACTGAACCAAGCAGCTGTTCCAAAAAGCGTGTCACACCTGGTCATCAAGCGTTTATAATCAACGAGCATGGGCTAATTCTCACCTCACCCAACTTAAGTGTGAAGCTTCACACTCCTGTCAAAATGCAGCAACTTCGCACAAAGTAAATAGGTTCTTATTTCTGCACACAGCACCTTCGCCAGACAGGTAGCAGATTTGAAAGCAATGCTTTCAAAGCAACGAGAGAGCTTAATGACTGGGGAGAGCAATTTTCAGCAGCTGTAGCACTCAGGTGTATACATGACTTGTCATGCACACCCGTAAAACCAGCGCGTCACAGTGATGAGGCTTTTGCGTAAAGTGCTTGGCTGCATCCTGAGCCCCTCATTGATAGGTTGCAAGCTGGCCCCATGGGCATAAGTTGACCCACATCCTGTTTGTAGCTGTCATGCCAGCGCATGTAGCAGCCGTAGCATATTGCAGCTTGGATTTTTACTTGCACAGAAAGCTGCCATCTGCCGCCAAAGTCTGGCCAGACAGCCCTTGGCGACAATACTGCGCTTTGCTGCAGAACTCCCCTTTGCCTGGACGCGGCAGATAGCTGCATTCATTGAGTTGCAACTGCAGCTGTCAAAAGTATAGTTCTGATTGTCATATGGCCTGTGCATGTCTTTCCATCGGCCAAGGCTGCAAGAAAGCTGAGTCTATCCTTTGTAGGCTGTCTTCGTGATGCAGCATTCGGGCAGCATACTCAGTAGTCCTGCAGTGAGTGCCACTTTTAGACCAACACATATGCAAGATAAATACAACTGCAGCTGGAAGTTGTGTCTGCACATGACACCATCTGCAGTGCCTGTCTGTTGTGGGATTAGTCAGATCTTCTGGGTCAACTGATAGCAAGTGCTAATACTAAACCGAAAGCCAGACAGGGGCTTTACCCGTCCGGGTTGGTTATAGATACTGCTTCGTGTATTCTGACTTGTCGATGTGTGAAGGGTTTCAATGGTAAAGAAAGCGCGTACTCCACATTCTGCGCTGATCTGGTGGTCGCTTCAGGACGCAACTGCAGTGCAGCTGACAAGTATGGCAGCTGCTCCATGGCAGTACACATTTGCTACATGATCGCAAGCAGCCTTTGGAACAAGAGGATCAGGATGCAAACCTGGGACGCGCCTTGTAGGCGACTTTTCCGACGGGTTTCGCAGATCCGCGCCACAGCTAGGTTGAGAAATAGCAACGCAAAGATAGCAACAAGGCCAGCGTACATGTACGTAAAACCGCTCGCCATCTTTGAACTGCCAGACTGCGATCTGTCGCGTCAGTAGCGTTCAGGCTGACGACGGAATCATTTGCCGACAGGTCAACGGAATCTTTTGCTGCACAACATGAAAGCTAAATGTAGCGGTAAAATCTACAAAAATTCTGCTGCTACTGGTACTCCCATGCTCTTGGCCACTGACCAATGAATCAAGTTGGTGCCACCCAGACATGACTGAGCTGCATGCAGGTGCTTCGTGTACAACATGTTTAATAGCTCTGAATGTATATACACGTAGCAGCACAATATATGATGCGCACACATGTGAAGGTTCACGTCCACTTATGAGTTAATTAAGTGACGATTTCAGCTACATGCTTCAGCTTTGTCACATGCTTGCTTTATTGTTGACCACATAAATCTGCGATCAGCTGCCTTAACTGAGTTACAAGCGTTGTAGACGTATCAGCTTGATTCCAGTATACGGTACGGCAGCGTTTGCTTTAAACTTTACAGCAGATTCATTGCTGTTTAGAAGATGTGTGATCATCAGTTTCAGCAAAAGTCTTGTCAAAGTGTTTTCGTTGGCTTTGCATTGCTGCAGCTAGGACAGGACCAATGCAATGCATTGAATGTGTCTGGTTTCATACCCAAGTGATTTGACAGTGAGAACATCACACGCCAAATGCATGTTTTGACTGTCTCAATGATGAAGTGACCTTGTGAACAAGCCGCTTGTTGCAGTCTGTTGGCCACTCTGTAGTTGGTGGGTGCCATTCTCATGTACCAGGCTCAGCGTATACTGGCAAGTATGGCCTTGACAGTCATTGGCTTTACCGACTCCCCATGAAACAGAGCCTGCCTTGTGCTATGCCAATCACCTGCGGCACAGGAGCATTTATCAACATTTGTCAATTGCAAGACTCTGTGGAATACTGCACTCCATGCAGACCAGGAAGCATCATTTGTCTTGGAGCAGCTCTCCAGGCTGTTTAAACCAGGGCAGGAAAGCAGGCTCACAGCCCGCGCAGCAATAACACAATCAACATGGTTCTGCGCGATAGCTTGCGTGCTATTGTCAGCCAACCAGTCAGCCATTATGGGTTCAGCAGATCTGCTTGCAATGCTTTGCAACAATCAGCGCTGTTGTTTATGTCACGTTCACCTTGTAGCCACCTTGCAACTATTCAGCTTTGCAAGTACCAAATTGTGATGCGGCTGCTGCTGCAAGAGACGATGCCCCCTTTTGGGGTAGGACCTTGGCCTTGGCAGGAATGTAAGTTTAGGCCAACAAACATTTGGGTATGCCATATACACTAGGCCAAAAGGTCACAATTAAATCAAGATGCTGCTGCAATGCTGCTGCTGTCAGTACAGGGGATGGTGGCATGCGTGTGTGGAGGTTGAGCAGCACGCCAACACTGATGTGTACCATCCGGGCAGCAGTGAACCGGCTGGACTGCGTCAACAGCATGTGCTGTGATGCCCAGCATGAGCATGTGGTGGTGGGGGACACAGGGGGGCATGTCAGGGTGTGGAAGCTTGACCCCAAGCTGTGCTCCTCTACAGGCGCTGCTGCTGAGGCCTGCTTCACACAGGTTGCTGTGCTTAGCTACTCCCTCTCCAGCATTGTGTTGCAGAGGCTTTGTGCATGAGACACAATGCAGAGTATGGGAACTGGTGACAAAAAAGAGTCAGGAAAATGGCTGGGATCGCCAGGCTAGCTGAGCTTTGGGCTTGCCTTGGAGCAGCACTGGCAGTGCTTGTGCAGCATCTGTTGAGCCATGCTCAGCAATTCTCTGTACACATGCAGACACTAAAAGCTGTATGGTTGACTCACTTGTGGCTCTTGTCGTGTTGAGTAGGTTTGGAGCAGCACCTGCATTGATCATGGCACCTGTTGAGCCAGTCTCTGTGATGCTGTACACATGCAGACCCTGAATCCTTTGTCATTGATGTGCTTCTAGTCAGGCCGTGTTGAGTACAAAGTAATTAGCGGCACTGTACAGTGCACTGGCATGATTGATGCACTAGCACAATTCCATGCTGTCCCTGCCTCAAGCTGCTTAACTCAGCACAAAGGACAGCGCTCGTTGCGTTTGTTGTCTGCTGCCTAGTTTGTCTGCTGCCCAGTTTGTTGTCTGCTACCTAGGCAGCCCAATAGGCTTCTCTTTAACTTGACGCCAAATGGTGTAGTCTTTCCTTTTGTTCTTTTCTTGGTGACACAGCGCCTTGAACTGACTGTACGTGTGTGCGCAGCTGGCTTGTTGGCGTGCGCATCCAGTAGGCATCAGCAGCGTGCAGTGTGCGGGGGTGCACAGGGTAGAAGGGGGGGACCTGCTGCTGGTGGCCTCCCAAGACTGTACAGTCAGCCTGTGGAACCTGCAGGGGGGTCTGGTGGGGGTGTTGGGCAAGCACACCTGGACCCTCCCAGACACTGCCACCTGGCAGGATGCCAAGGTCTTGCCGAATCTGACCTCGTACATCATATGGAGATGAATGTCTAGCTGTTTTAGGTTATTGCATCTGCCTGAAAGCTGGGCCTCTTGTGCTTGAACTTGTCCACTGCTTTCATGCAGCTTGCTTTGTAATGCATGTATATATGTGCCTTGCTTTAGTTCATGTGCTCCTCCTTGCAGTCACTCATGTCATCATCCTTGCATCAAATCGTGTGCTCCTCCTTGCGCTTGTGAATTCACTGGTCCTGGTATTCTTTGAACAACTACTTCAATATCAAAGTTTCCCGCCAAAAGCAGAGAAAACACCCCAACACTGACCCCTAATCTGACCCCTAATCTGACCCCTAGCCTGTCTTGTGTGTAGGGTTTGCGCACACCAGCTGCCATCAGGGAGACTGGCGAGGCAGCTGGCTGGCAAGCTACAGACGCAGACACTCTGGACGAGTCCTCTACTTCAGATGATGGCAACGACTTTCAGGTCTACTGCTGCACAGATGCATCACACACATGTCTGCACTCATGGACTGTCTGCTCTGCGCCTTAGTAACATATTGACTGACAACAACAGCAGTGACCACCACCAGCAAATATAACAGCATGGGTGACAACAATGGCAATAGTGGTGAATAATAATAATAATAATAATAACAACGCTTTCCAGCTCATGATGAGCTAGGTACGTGCGGGACAAGTCTTGTCTTTCCAAAGCAGTCGGTCTTGCGCATCTCTGTACGGTCTATTAATCCCACGGGTTTGGCAATCTTGCAAAGCAACATCATTGGCAATAGTGGTGAATGCACATTGCAAAGTGCTGGTAGATTGTTACGGCTGACAAGCCTTCCAGCTCATAGCAGCCTTTTTGATCCACACTCATCAGCTTTTTCTGCAGCAATGCCAACCGTCCTATGCACGGGAAACAACTAGACTGAGCCGCAGCTGTATGCTTTGCTTTGTGACAGTGCGGATTTGTAAGCTGCTGCTGCCATTGCTGGTATGTTTTCAGACTCAACTTTTGGGAAAACAAGATCTTTGAAGGAGTGTGGTAAGCAGGCCTTCAGGGCTTCAGGGGCTGGACAACAAACACTAGACAACACACACCAATAACTGTGGTGATGTTACAGGAATGGGCAAGTCCAGCAGACCAGGTGTTGGCCATGAGACGCATCAGGGGAGACAAGCATGCCACCATTGCAGCCATGCACAGGGCCGTTGATGCGGTGAGTCCAGTTGCATCACCTAGCCATGTTCTGCTTTGCCAGTCGTGGTCGACACCCCTCAGATGTAGTGGGATTTTGCCCTTCAAGAAGGAGAAAGCATTGCCCTGACTGTTATGATACAGAGCTTGCATTGTAGTGAACATCCTGGTTGTCGGCTATGTGTCTTTGAAATGTTGACTGCAAGAACAAACCTGGAGATGCACTGATCTGATTTTTGGTCAGCAATATGAATGTGACATACCGGCAGTCTGCAATGACGGTCATTAAATCATCATTGACTGCAGACTTCGCAAAAAAGATAGTTTGTCACTTGGTGTCAATTTCTGCAGGGTTACTCAGCACTTACGCTCCATGATGCCTCTGCATTGCCTGACAATCCAGTTGACAGGAAGATTGCTGTACATTCTTCCCCAACAATAGGTAGCAAAGTTGCACAGATGCCACCAATATGACACAGGCGAAGAGAAGCATCAGTAAATCACACAGATCTGCATTGGTATTCAGGAAGCTTGAAATCCGTCTGTCGTGTTGTCATGAATTACATCTCGCCAGCGCAATATGTGCAAACCCTGGTCAAGTGCTACAGGATTGTTAGCATCTTCGGTGTAAGATAGGCATCTGAAGTCTTCGTACATGCACAGCAAAGGTCTGCCAGTTTGTTCACCGGAGTGCTTGAAGCTTTCTAGCATGCCCTGTTGGTTTGCCTGGTCACGCACTCTCAAGTATGTGTTGCCAAATCGAAAGGGTGCTGGCACAAGTCGAATGTGGAGTGTGGATGACAAATGGCTGAGGAACGAAGAGCCGTGTACTTTACAGCTTGCTAATGTCTAATAGATGCTATTTATTGCTGTCACAGCTGTTGCTATCGTTAGTTGCAGTGTGACAATTTTATACTGCACAAGAGCACTGTGTGTCTTGGTGCATGCACGAGTTAAGCTGATCAACTTGAACTGGGCTGAATGCAGTAAAAGTTGCCCTGCAGGTAAGTTCAGTAGTCTTCTCAGTACTCTTCAATTTCTCATACGTCAGAAACCAGAAAGCAGTGTGCACAAGGTGGTCTGCAAGGCTAGCATGCCTTGACATAATTTCAAAACTCCACCTGCCATGTAATGTGTTATTGAGAGAATCATTTGTGCTCTTTGATCAGTGCCTTGAGTTCATCAATCTTGGCTCCTGTCATCTCAGCCACCTGCACATGACCAGTCATGTGGACGCCCAAAACTTCCAATTCG
>JAABUK010010228.1_pt1 | contig 12573 bp, 17 predicted proteins | sample 5559141 | NCBI WGS metagenome assembly JAABUK01 (sample SAMN10711869, study PRJNA513367) | rock metagenome | isolation source: Antarctica rocks | place: Antarctica: Victoria Land, Pudding Butte nord | collected 2016-01-03
CATGCTCTGCAGAACAAAGCAATTGTTTGCACACCTGCAAGTGTTATCTCATCTTCAACAGGCTCATACTGCATACGCAGAGCCATCGTCACAACCTCTGCCAATGCCTCTGCCCCAGACAAAGATGCAGGCTCAATTTGCGCCATGAGCGCCTCATTAGCAGCAACTAAGCTGTAATACTTGGCATCCAATACAGGCAACTTGACGCCACCATGCTGAAAGAGGAATGCTTCCAAATCCTCAAAGCTAGGAGGTGGGCTTCCAACAAGCTGTGCAAGCTGTGCAATCTTCCTCGATGTCTTGTCTACTGCTCTTTGAAGATTGCCTATTGTCAAGGCATACATATGATTAAAGATGCACATGTACCTACCATATGTCTTATGTCATTGTTGATGTCACTGAGCTTACCAACAATTTCAACCCAAATGCTGTATATGCGCGCAAACCATACATGCTAGTGAAGCTGTGTGTACCTGCTGCTTGCTGTTTTGCAGTTACCTTCAGTGCACTCTCTTTGACATATATGCATGCTGTAGAAGCTGTACAAGGCAGCCAACACAGATTGGTTTCTTATCATGCTTGAGCAGCTGGTCCAGGTTAAGCGGCTCTGAATGCACGCAACCGTGCTGATATAAACGTTATAAGCGGTCACACTTGCAAGGCATGCAAGGCGTGCACACTATGCAACAGGGCATAATATTGCATGCTGCGCTCACACACCTTGCAGTACATGGCTTTACCTGTACCCTCTCCTCTGAAGAACTCTTCAACCAGTGCTTTGAGTGCAGGATCATCCTCATTCAGCTGAATCAGATCCCGTAGGCTATTTCCCAATGTACTATCCGCAGCAACCAAGACAACAGCTCTTGCTCTCAAATCCGCTTGCAGGCCTAAGCTCTTGACTACTTTAGTGGCAGCCCTCTTGTGTTCCAACGTGCCGCTCATGCCTGGATTTGTTGCAGCTAGGTCCTGTACAAAGCATTAAAAGGCTTAGGTGTCATGACTATGCCGCATAGCAGCTGGAACTTCAACAGAACAGAATAGCTGACAATGCTTCAAGTAACATTTATCAAGTCACAGTTAGTACGGCACACATGTCTTGACTGGCGGGACGGCTGTGCATGAGTGGCCGTTTTGGTTTTGTATGTCCTCATGAGGTGCCCTGCTGCGGTTCTTTGTCCGGTTCTGCTGTACGCGATGACAATGCCACCTCAGTTGCCTGGCCAGGCTGGCAGCAGTACTTTGATGGCAGACGCTTGTCTGCAATCCCAAAACTGCAGATGTCTGTGTTCCTATTTACAAAATGTTGATGGCGATGATTGACATTTTGGGCAAACCATATGCAGCGCGTCTTGACTTCCCAAATGTGTAAGATACCAGATATGACAGAACACTGAGTAATATAGACAGAGCAACAGGTGCAATTGTTGCTGCAGAGCAGAGTAACTACAGTAACACTTGCTCTAGGCACTGCGCGCACGTGGCGTCTGTCCCAGATGCCAACGTGTCTGGTTTCGGAGTGGAAAGTGCGTTTACCAAGAACACTTAATGTTTCTTTTAAACAAAGAAACATATTCCAGATGTGTTCACGGGTAGCACAATACCTCGGAACATCCAGCAATCAACTACCTGGCAACGTCAGGATCACTCCGGATGGCACAATGGTGTCTGTTATCGATGTCATCATGGTCATCTCCTTCACAGACGACGATGGGCGACTGAAGAAGAGTGCACAAAAAAATGCCAGTGACTACAACAAAATACTTCTGAGAGATCACCCCGAAGTATCTTTGTTACAAAGAAACTTCCGTTTCACTGGACAGGGGCAGCGAGACACCCCCGTGGCTGGACGAAGGGGTATGCTCCAAATCATTCAGCTGCTAAGGGGCAAAAAGGCATCAAAATTTCGGGAAGGTGTTGCGGGCTTGGTGGAACAATACCTGGATGCAGACATGGGGCTAGCTGACGATATCACAGACAGGGCACTGCAAGCTCACATGGCTGACTTGAAAGCTGCGAAAGGGTCCAGCGCAGAAGACGCTGGTGAAATCCCCAGGCTGAAGTCAAGAGACAGCACAAAGGAGCTAGGGCAGGCCATCAGACAGATAGGCGCCGCGCCCAAGTACTATGGCCTGTTCAATGGTGGTGTCAACACGGCTGTCACAGGGATGCCGACCAGGCAATACAGGGAGGTGCAGGTCAATCTGAGGCCGAAGGAGGCAGCAAGAGAGGCCTTCACAGACAGCATGCTGGGGATGACCGGCACCATCAATGCTTTGGTGCGTGACAATCTCACGGATGGCAGCAGTGCAGACGAGCAGCTGGAGTTCATGCAAGACAAGTGTGCTCAAGCAGCAGAACTGCTGGGCTTACACAAGAAGGCCAGGCAGGTGCAGCCCAGAGAGTACATCGCTGGCAACAAGAGGGTCATGTGTGCAGACCTGGCAGCCAGGAAACAACAGAAGCTGCTGCAGGCAGAACAGCCTAGGGCAATAGAGTGTGCTGTCTAAATCCATGCTTCAATGACAATCAAGGAGGGCTTTGACCAGTCTAGCACAGACTGCTCTGTATGGTGGTTGCTGAGCGCTGAAGAGATACACCAACATGCCGGAAAACTTCTTTGACTACCGGCTGTAATAGCACCATGTAAATGTGCTGCTGCATGACAACCTTTGTGCTTGCTACTCAACATACAAAAGGGACTACTTCCCAGGATACATCAGGTGACAAGAAATCTGCGTGAACAATGCAATGACAAGTGACAAGCGACATATATTGTGCATATGTCTCTGTATGCGGATACTTTTCTCTGTAATAGACAGCATAATCAAGAATAGATCGCTTGTTCTTCCTCCAGATCCGGTCCACATGGCCAATCATCTCACAGACAGCCTGTAAGCAGCAGGACTATTTGCATGCTGTTTGAAGTAACCATCAAAAATAACATCAGCACACACACACTACCTGAACAACAGTGTTATATTTTTGAGAGGCATCCATCTGAACTGTTGGGGTACCCTCTGAGTTTTGCAACACTGCTCCAAACTGACTTATGTCCCGTGTATTGCCTTCATGAAAGCGGCACAAGAATGGAGTAAAGCCTTTGCCGCTCCATTTGCTGGGCGAAAAAGTGTAAGCTGTGCCAAAGAGGCTAAAATCAGCAGTTGTGAGGTAAGTTGTTGCTGCTATGGTGACGGTCACAGGCAAAACTCCCCCAAATGCCATACAATTTACGGTCTGTCTATGGGCCACGGTCCCTATCATGTCAATGGCCTGCATTGCAACCCAGGGTTCAGCTTGAGTTCAGATCTTAAGGCATCAGCGACTGCACACCGGGTGCACACAAAAAGGAAGAGATATTATATTGCACTGACAGCCAAGAGTGTATCGAAAATTGACAAGCAACGATGATACATCACAGTGTAATCACACAAGCTGAAAGAAAAACTCTAGCTTCTCGCGAGTGAGCTGCTTTGCCACTGTACCATCTGCTTTCATCTTCTGCCCCCCAGACGCTCCTGATATCATAGTCTTCTTGACATCTGCATACTGCTTCAAGGCCATAGCCAGGCCTGCTACAGTGTTGATGGGACAGGCAGGCGTGGAGAATATGGACATGCACCAGTTGTTCATGATGCTTTTGGCATCCCTTGCCTGAGCCGAGCTGTCCCCTGCATGTACGATTCTGCTGTACACCTCATGCAGCATGCTCAGCTGCTCAGCAACACTGACGGGCTGGCCCCTCTCACTGAACACCACATCCAGCAGGGTTGTCTCCTTGCGCTTGTCTCTGATGTGCTTGTAGCAGATGTCTGCCTCTAGCAAACTCAATTAGCTTCAAACACAAAACCCATACACTGCTGTCGAACTAGGTCTGTTTGATAACATTAGTTTGGTTTTCGATGCTGTTATACCTGAGGAAAAGAATGATTTGGAAGACGGGCATTGCGTGCCAGTTTTGTGAGCATGCTACATGTATACTTGTAAGCTGGCACCATAAACTCATGAACAAAACCTGTTTTGTTGTAAATATCTAGACGTCCTTTGTTTCCCATCGTTTCTCTGTTTGGGAAGCTGACATTGCCAACCCAAGGACCATTATGCTTGAGCTCATTGCATGCAGCATGGAACGCCTTCTCTCCAAAGGTCAACGCTTCTAAGCGAGCTTTATCTGCTTGCAGATCTGCAAACTCAGAAACCTGGAATCTGTAAGGTGCGAAGTGGACCTCGACTCCTTCAAACTCTTCCAAAGCAGCCTGTTGCTGACAATAATTAGCTAGCCCATCCAAAATGCCCTTTAGGCAACTTGCTGCTGAATACAGGTTGCCATTGATCAGCCATAAAGAGGGTTGTGCACTGCATAATGCATGCTCTGCATTCTGAATGCAGCGGCCAACAGCCTCCATGGAGTTAATCAGAACAGCTATACCCCCCTGTGGCGTGAAGCCTGTCAAGACAGGCGCACTTGGTTCCTTGTAGCCCTGAAAGCAGTATGGGGTGTAGTTGTTCAAACAGTCGGGCTCCACAACGCAAGCATAAACCATGATGTTCTAAAACAAACTATAAATGCTCCCACCTTGACGCGCCTTTCTTTGTCCAGGACATCTACTTTGGCCCGCAACCTATCGATCTGCTTCTGTAGACTACAGTACACACAGCACGGTGATTTGATATGTACGTACTCAGCGGAAATACGCAAACAAAGCACCTTTCATTTGAAGCAATCTTTCTTTCTGCAGCGTTCACCCTCCGAACAAGCTCGTCGATTGCGTCACCTCGCTGACTTGCGACGCCATCTTCTGCCTCTGCAAGTCGCTGCAGCTCGTCCACTGGCAAGCTTTCCAGGGACATCTTCTCCTTCAGCTAATAGAGCTACGTGTGTCGGCGCTTCCCTTTGCTGCAGCAGCGAAGCAGGTCTGCACGACTAAGGACATCGTTTCAGAATCCCATGCAAGACCTTGGTTTCGCGTATTCTCGCAGCTGATCATCGCTCAAAGGCATCTTGGGCTGCCAGTACATCAGAAACAACACAAGACTTGGACGCAGTGCTTCATGGAATAAAAGACCTTTAGCATTAAGAAGCTGCTACAAGCAGAGCAGCCCAAGACGCTGTTCTGTCCTGCTTAGACTCATTTGGTATTACTTTGGACATACCATCAGGCACATGTCGGATGATAGCAAGGTTGAAGGTGCAAGCAACAAAGCTGAATCGTACACATCAAATTTGTCTTGGGCTAGCTTACCCACTGCTTCAGAGATCAAATCTGCAGCTGTTGGTTGCACCTCAAATTCATACCATTGCCCTACAACCTTGCCAAAAGGCTTAATTCTAACGGAAGCTTGAAGTTGCCAAGCCATGCTGATGTAACTATGCAGATCTTTTGTAAGCAATGACAATTGCAATCACAGCAACAACAACAAGGGATGCAGCTATCGCCTTGTCTGTGTCCTCTTGTAAAACTCTCTCACCCAAGCCTAGCTCCTTGAGGTACAGTGTGCAGAATAGCTGACAATTCTTTTTGATAACAAAGTAGCCCCCAAATTCTATCAGCACCTGCAAATCATTTGTGTATAAATATCCAGTCGTCACTTTTGTAGGTCTAGTGTAGGTAAACACATACCTTGAGATGCAGGCAGAACAGAAGGCGAAGTGTGCTACGGACTGTGCCTTGCTCGACCAGACTGTCGCGGCTCCTTGTATATGGAAGTACTTTGGGGGTAATGTATTTGTCGTGCGGCACTGCAGGATCAGGGTCCACTCCAAGCTCGACAGTGGTAAAGTGAGAACCGTCTTGTGATATCACAACAGACTCGTGACTACCAAAATCAGTTCCGCGAACAGTAAACACTCTCCAGTCACACTGTGCATCAAAGTCAGGCAGATGACCTTGCTGGATCAGTCCTTCCACTGTACGCAGGTGTTGGTGTAAACTAGTTTCGTCTCGACGCAAAGGTTTGGCTCGATAGGCCTCGCTAGACGACATTTAAGACGACTTGGTTGCGCTGAGCAGGCAGGAAATGGTATGTGGACTTGCCTAGAGCAGGCGATTGAAGAAGAACGGAAGGTACGACCCCAGTGAGAAGCAGCAAGGTGGATCGACAAGAAGAAGAACGGCGGAATACAGAACGGCGCACACGTGGTCGTGCAGCTAGAGTCGACGTGGCACTCAGCGCTCAGCACTCAGCTCCTGACGTAAGACTGCACTCGGCTGACGTAAGCCTGCGGACTAGCGACCGCCGGCTGACGTCACACCAAATGCGAAAAGGGGTCCAGATTTGGAATCTGAATGTCTGCTCCGCAGTGCTCCGCAGCCTCTCCGTACCAGGCGTTACGCCATACGCAAAAAATTGATCATATGAGCCGCCCACGTGCACGCTCCTGGCACGCTGGCATCTGAAACCATGACGTAGTGGTCCGAGATCGCAGAAAACTTGCCGTGAAACATAGCAACGTACCTTGTGCTGATCGAAATATCTTGACCAGTCGAGACACGCTCAACAGCTTTCACCAACGCAGCAGCGCCGTCGTCGGTGCATTCTCTCCGATCATGCAAGCTTCTCACCCTTATCAGACCAGGAGCAGAGGTCCGGGCCCTTCCGGATCAGCAGGTCAATGCGTAGCACCACCGTGTCTTCAGAAGTTCTCTGTACACGCTTCACGTATAGCAAGCCGGTGTATATATTGCAGACTGGGCCAACTTGCCTTTTGACGTCTGCAAGAGAATTCTGTGCACTGACATGGAAACCTACTTCGTGGGAGCCAGAGTGTGTCGTGGATGGAAAAATGTCCGAGAGACAGACGATTGCAAGTTGAGGCGACTCGAGCTTCACAACGGTGCATATCAGCAGATACCAAATGTGTTTTGCGAAGTGAAGTCAGCATATAAAAATGGCTATGAGGCACCTGCGGAAAGCGTGCTTGGTCATCATGGCTCATGGTCTGAACTTCAAGAGCTCATGATTGCTGCTACATACGATACGGTTCCTGCTGGCATCATGGTGTTCATACACCGTCTTGGTAATTTGCGCAAGCTGGAACTGTTTTCAGAGGAAGGTTATGGGTTAGTGGATTGGGAACAATTATGCAGAAGCATGCCCCTGACCTTGACAAGTTTGCGCATTGACGTGTCTGTAGATCAGCCTCAGTCTGATATTGTTCTTGACCCCAATGGGTATGATTCTTTGATTGGATTCAACAGGCTGCATCGTCTCGAGTCGTTGTGTGTGGGTTGTGATTGGTTGAATGATGAGGAGAGTGATGCTTGCCAGTTGCATGGGGATCTATGGTTACCTTGCTTAAAGAAGCTGGAGCTGACACTCAAAGCAGACAGAATTATAGCATGTGACTTATCCTTTACAGGAATTCCAGACTCATGTTCTGTAGTGTGTGAATTAGAGGTAGAGACAGAAAGTGCCAAGCACAGATTGCAAGGCTAAAAGGCAAACTTTTGGCTGTAAGACCGTAAGAACATATCGTTCTGAATATAGCCATAAATAGAGATATACATGTAAATTAAACAAGCTGAAAGAAAAACTCAAGCCTCTCGCGAGTGATCTGCTTTGCCATTGTGCCGTCTGCTTTCATCTTCTGGCCCCCAGACGCGCCTGAAATCAGATCCTTTCCTTCTGCATACTGCTTCAAGGCCGCAGCCAAGCCTGCCACAGTGTTGATTGGGCAAGCAGGCGTGGAGACTAATGATCTGCGCCAGTTGTTCATGATGCTATTAGCATCCCGTGTTCTGTTTCCACTGTTCTTCTTGCGCACCAGCCTGTCCAGGGTGTGAAACAGCTGCTTGTACTGATCAAAGCGGTTCAGGTCGTCTTGCCCCCGCAGCCAGCGCATCTGGTAACGCCTGGGCTGATCACTGGGGTAAAGATCAAGGCTCTCTGCCTTGTAGATACGGATGCGTTGCTGACCAGGTTTCTGAGGCTCCCATGCCGACCACAACTGTTCCAACGTCAGCTTGCCTCCCACTGGCATGGTGATGACGCCTGGATCCCCAGCGTGAGGGACAGCAGAAGCTGCTAGTTCCTGTGCAGCTGCCAATGCAGCAGCCTCCAGAATCTGCTGCCTGCTTGCCTGAGCCGAGCTGTCTCCGGCATGTATGATCCTGTTGTACACCTCATGCAGCATGCTCAGCTGCTCAGCGACACTGACAGGCTGGCCCCTCTCACTGAAAACCACGTCCAGCAGGGTGGTCTCCTTGCGCTTGTCTCTGATGTGCTTGTAGCAGATGTCTGCCTCTAGCTGCAGCTGCAGGATGCGCTGCCTGAAATCGCCCAGTAGCCAGTCCGTGAAGATGGGGTTGTGAAAGATGGGCAGCTGCAGGAACACTGGACTGTTCCTGTGATGGAAGAAGTGGTAGGCGCTGTCCTGGAGGAACGTAGCTAGAAGCTCCCATTGCAGCAAAGCCTGGTAGCCGTTGACACGCTCAAAGGCATCAAGGCCATGGCTGTCCCTGGATTTGACTTCTGTGACCCAGTCCTCCAATCCTGGGACCAGCTCTTTGGAGATGAGCTGCCACACATCTGGCCGTTCCTGCTGTATGCGCTCCAGTGTGTACAGCCCCCTGCCCGGAACAAAGACATCCTTCCAGCTGTCGCTGTCTTGCATCTGAAACCCAGCCGCAATCAGGACAGTCTTCAGGCTGTTGCCTGGGCACTTCAGGTTGTAGAAGGTGTCCACAGCATCTTGGTTGTCATGCTTGCTGGCCTCCTTTGTGTTGCTCTTGGCCACTGCATGCACAAACACGGGTTGAGTTGCGAACGGAAGATACAATGCACATGCAGCATGAGCCCTACTCACCTTCCATATGCCACAGGCGGCACATAGCGGAGGCACGCAGCACCCGGGTTGCGCACCCCTTCGTCCTTTGGATGATGTCAAGCTTGCCAAACGCGGGGTGGAGGATCTGGTTGTTGAACTCCAGATGGTTGCTGTAATGGAAAGCATTCTTCATCGGCCCGTTCCCAACCCGAGCAACAAGTCTCCTGCCTGACATCAAGGGCAGCATGCAGCATACGCTCTCCTTGGTCTTGATCGTCTCTGTCAAGGGGTTTGTGGGAGCTCTTCTGTGCATCACAACTGCAACACACCACAACGGTAAGTGTGCAATTTACGCCACAATACAGGACAGCCGAAACTGGAACACACTTGCCTTTGGGCCTGTCCTTGAAGACCTCTGCCATAGTCCCATAGCATCCATCTTCCTTCCCAGGCAGCATGCGCTGATAATGATGCATCAGCTGTGCTGCTGACCAGAACCAAGGGCACATGTGATCCAGCTCCCTGTTCCGCACCGCCCAAGACAACAGTCGGCTGGTCTTGCTCTTCTTGTTTTCACCCTTGCTGAGAGCCTCCATCAGCTTGATGGGCCCAAATTTGGCATTGTAATCGCTGGACTCTGACAGCCAGGTGTTCCTGCGCCTAAGCTTTAAAAGCTCTTCTGGTCTGATCAAGGTCTGAGTGGCCAAACTAGAAAACTGATGAAACAGGATAGCATCATCTGCTCTTTTGTCCCAGAGCAGATCAGAGATCTCCTTGATCTCTTCCTGTGACAGCCACCCTCTGTCCCCGCAGTCATAGCCCTCCTCGCTTGTCTCTGCTAGGCGTTTGCCTGCAAGCCAACAGGAAACATGGTCTTACGCACAGCAGGAACACCCCATAGGCAACGCTTGTCACAGACACATGCTTACCATGTGCCTTGGCTACACGCATAGTGTCCTGTCTGAATGTGAAGTGGCTGTTTGGATCAGGGAACCCTCCTTCGCGCCACTCCTCTGGTGTGATGTACCCGTGGAAGTAGACCATGCTAGCTATGTGCTTCCAGCTTCTGCCAATGACTACTGTTCCAGAGTCGTTCTCTTGTATGCGCCTCACAAACCACTCGTAAAATGCCTTCAGCTCTTCAATGCTTGTCACCGGTACAGCTTCCCTGTGGTGCACAAGTCTACAGTACTCCTGCAGGGGATCAACACAAGCCTTCAGGTCTCGGCTCAACACAAAGAGCGTCAGCAGATGCAAAAAGGACACACGTATTGTACCTGATACTTGTTCAGGGTGTCTTCCACAGCTTTGGCAGATGGCACCATTCGTTTGTACCAAGGCTCAAAGTAAGCTGCATTCTTGCTGTGATCATCTGCGTCATAGTCTTTCCACATGCTGATGTCCATGCATGGCTTCAGAAGCAGCGTGAAGTGAAGCTTGTCTTCAACACTGCAAAGAGATAGCAGACATTGTGAGCATAGTCACGATGAACAGAGGAGAGTAATCCTGCAAGTGGTACCCACCTCAGGCTACGTTGCTTATGTAGTCGCTTTATTTCCATCATGTTGGTCAAAGCATCTGTACCAGTACAGAACCGCTCTCCCTGTATATCGCTGTCTAGCAGCACCTGCTTGTGCTTCTCGTACACCCCTGGTTCTCTCATGTCTCTGTATGACAGAGGCTTCTGGAAGAAGCTCTGTGCTGCCTGCACATCGTCTGCGTCCCTGTGACACGCCCAACAGTCAGCCCCGGCAACAGGCAGCCAAGTCGAAGCGATATAAAAGCCTGGAGAACCTACACTGGTGGCACCGAGGGCATATCATAGACCACTGGCTGAGGTGCTGCTGCTTGGACAGGCATGGCTGCAGAGATCTCTAGGTAGCTGTCGCCTATGGGAGCGGTTCGAAGCCACCCCGTCGGGATAGCGGATGCACGCCCTTCTGACAGCAGGCATTGCGCAACCAAAAACTCGCTGTTCTTGAGGATCTGGCACTTGTCGCCCTTTGCATCCTTGGTGTAATACATCCCTCTCACATTGGCTAGGCGAGCACGCGCCTGTAGACTATCCTTGTCTTTCTGGACCCTCCTAATCAAGCCGCACAGCTCAAACAGCCTGCTCTTGTCAGACTCGCTGGCGCCTTCGGGAGGTACGGGGTTTTTTGCGTTGCATGTCGCAGTGGCCTCTTGATAGGCGACAGAAGCCATGGCGACGGACCTCGCTGTACAACGGCAGCTCACAAGACGCGGTGTGGCTGTACCGGCTACGAGAAGAGAGAAGAAAGAAGAGAAGAGAGCAGCGCGCAGTGGGCGTGAAGCCGGCGAGTGATCTTTGTTCAACGGCCGCGGTTTTCTGGGTATTCTAAAAATCGTATTTGTTGAGCGTCAGATGTGGCGTAATCCAGAGATGGGATATACAGCGTGTAAAATACTTCTTCTTCTTCTTCTTAGGCGGGCTGAACAGGCGACAACTCCGTCAGATAGCTGCCAGCGGACCTGTACGAGTACATCGTCTGATGCTGCTGGTGTCGAACAAGACGTTGTTGAACAGGCGCTGGCGTGCAGCTCATGCCACGAGCTAAAAGGCACAGCACAGAAACGTTGAAGATCGCAAGTGTCTAGTCGAATTACAGCTTCGGTGCTCCTGTGACCGCGCATAGCACCCAACATCAACGTTGCAGCGAGTTCGAGCTGTCCGGCAAGACTGTCCGGGTTGTACATATCAGGCTAAGCCTGCGCAGGCGCGACCAACAGTGCCCCATGATAAGAAAGCTGTTGCACGCTGCTGATAATTATAATGGTAGCGAGGATCCACCCCGGCTTGTTTGGGACCCTACACCGAGCGCACCTGACCACATTAGGAACAGGCTGTTCTTGTCCCTAGCTAATGAACCTGAGGAAGCTTCACTGGGCACTACTGCTGTGTCCAACCTGCTGCGACTGACAGATGTTGACTTGGCTTGCTCTCAAGCTCCGGCAAACGCAGACGCGGTCAGCGCAGCTAAAACTTGTATATACGAACGAAAGCAGGAGCAAAATCGCCAGGCTCAGAAGCGGTTCAGATCACGCAAGAAGGTACAAATGTTGTCTCAAATATCGTCTCGCTTCGTTAGCTTCCCAGCAAGCGCTGCATCTACAGCTTGACTTGTTACAGGAACGTGAGCAACCTCTTGAAAATCAGCTTGCTAATACGAGACAAGAACTGCAACAGCTGAAGGTGCAGCAACAGCAGAGGCAAAATGCAGCTTGCTGGAGACAGTGAATGCAAGTGAGCAGCAGAGCAGCAACTCAGCTACAACTCTGGCAAGTCAAGTCTTGCATAGCAGAAGAGCGCCTGCATTGCTGGCCACTGTGCAGCCTGACTGCCCTTCTTTGTGAAGATTTGCCGACAATCTGTGCCTGGACTTGATGGCTTGTGATGTACACAGGATGGTCTTCTGCACTCGACCTTCTGCTATGAGATTGACAGCACAGATCATGGCCCTGGAATTGAGCTGACACTTCACGGCAAGCAGCGCATCATGACAGTCACAGAGATCAGTCAGCTGTCCAGAAATGAGTTCAACGACATATGGTCGGTATGCCACTCCTACACCTTTGTCACTCATCTGGCGCATCTCATCTGAGTCGAAGGTGTTGCATGCGCAAAGTTACAGTGGCCAACAGTGCATCCACGCTTATATACTGCTTCATAGCTCATTGCACAGACGTACACACCGGTTCAACTTGTCTTGCATCAAGCTGCAGGATTTGCCTCTGCTGAGCCATGCATCTCGTGGTTTACGCATCTGTTGACTTGTGCATCTGTT
>JAABUK010010229.1_pt1 | contig 12573 bp, 14 predicted proteins | sample 5559141 | NCBI WGS metagenome assembly JAABUK01 (sample SAMN10711869, study PRJNA513367) | rock metagenome | isolation source: Antarctica rocks | place: Antarctica: Victoria Land, Pudding Butte nord | collected 2016-01-03
CGACGACGAGTCGCTCGATCCCGCCGAGTTCCTGCCGATGGCCTACCGCGACATCGCGGAGCTCGACGGCTTCCTCGAGCACCTGGCTGGGGAGGTGTATGACCCGGACTTCAAACGGCTGCTCGCCGACTTTCTCGATGACGCCACCTTCCTTGGGTCGCTGCGCCGCGCGCCGTGCACTCGGGGCGGCCACCACGCCTACCTCGGTGGGTTGATCGAGCACACGGTCGCCGTTGCCACCCTGGCCCAGGAGACCTGCATCCTGCATCCCCGCCTGGACTCCGATCTGCTGATCGCCGCCGCCATCCTGCACGATGTCGGCAAGACCCGGGAGTTCACCTACGGCGCCGAGATCGCGCTGAGCGAGGAGGGCGCCCTGCTCGGTCACCTGGCGCTCGGCCAGCAGATGGTGATCGCCCGCGCGGGCCGCCTCGACGGCTTCCCTCAACCCCGGCTGCTCGCGCTCGTGCACTGCATCCTCGGCCACCATGGGCCCGACACGCTGCCGGGGCGGCAGTTCGGGTCGCCCGAGGCGCTCGCGCTTGCGCGGCTGAACGCGCTCGACGCCCAGGTCAAGGGCGCGCTCGAGCAAGGCCGTCGTTGAGCGTGACGGTACGGGCCGCGCGCGCCGAGGACTTCGACGCCGTGACTCGGCTGCTCGAGGAGCTCGGTCGCGACGTGGTGACGCCCGAGACCGAAACGGAGTGCCGCCGGGTGTTCGAGGCCCAAGTGGCCGCGTCCGGGTCAGGCCCGCTCGTGGTCGAAGGCGATGACGGCCGCGTGGTCGCGTGCTGCTCGCTGCACTTCAGGGCGCGACTGAACCGCCCGCGCCCTGACGCGTGGATCCCGGACCTGATCGTGGCGGCCGACGCGCGCCGGCAGGGAGCCGCCCGGCTCATGCTCGAGGAGGCCGAGCGCCTGGCGCGTGAGCGCGGCTGCTGGCAGCTCACACTCGAGTCGGGCTACCCGCGCACCGAGGCCCACCTGCTGTACGAAGCGTTCGGCATGCAGAACGAGGGCTACTACTTCGGCAAGCCGCTGACCTAGGCGCATACGAGCGCCGTCCGCTTGACACGCTTCACCGCAACTGGTCCAATCAGTTTACCAGTGCCGCCGCTCGCCCGTACCCAGCCGCTCCCCGACGCCGTATACGCGTCGATCAGCGAGCAGATCCTCGGTGGCTCGCTTGCCCCGGAGGACGGCCTGCCGTCCGAGCGGCTGCTCGCCGAGGAGTACGGGGTCAACCGTCATGCGATCCGCGAGGCGATCAAGCGCCTGCAACAGGCGGGCCTCGTCCGGGTATCCCACGGGGGCGCCACGCGGGTGCTGGACTGGCAGGCCTCGGGAGGGCTCGACCTGCTGAGCCGGATCGGCACGACCGGGCGGCTGGCACCAGACCTCGTTCGCGCCGGACTGGAGATGCGCCTGTGCATCGGCGCCGATGCCGCCCGCCGCTGCGCCGAGCGCGCCCCTTCCGCGCTGATCGACGAGCTGCGCGCCCTGACCGAGCTTCCCGCACCCAACGACGGCGAGGCAGCCGATGCCTACGAGCGCGTGTGGGGCCTCGTGGTGATCGGCGCCGACAACCTGGCCTACCGGCTCGCGCTGAACGGCCTGATCGCCGAGGGCGGCGCGCTCGACCTGCGCACCCGCTCGCTGCCCGAAGCGCGCGACCACGAGGCGATCGCCGCCCTCGTGGACGCCATCGACGCGGGCGACGCCGATGCCGCCGAATCCACCGCACGCGACCTCCTGGAGCGCACGCCATGGTCGACCTGATCCTCTACGCCGTCCCGGCCTTCGTGCTGCTGCTGGCCGTCGAGGCCGTCTCGTTCAAGATCGCCGCCCGCGAGGACCTCAAGGGGTACGAGCTCAAGGACACCCGCACCAGCCTGAGCATGGGCATGGGCAACGTGGTGGTCAACGCGGGCTGGAAGCTGGTGGTGCTGGTGATCTACGCCGCGCTGTACGAGCTCACGCCGCTGCGCGTTCCAAGCGACGCTTGGTGGGCGTGGGTGGCGCTGTTCTTCCTCGACGACTTCGCCTACTACTGTTTTCACCGGATCAGCCACGAGGTGCGCGTGTTCTGGGCCAGCCACGTGGTGCACCACTCCTCGCAGTACTTCAACCTGTCCACCGCGCTGCGCCAGACATGGGTGCCCATGACCTACTTCCCGTTCTGGATGCCGCTCGCGCTGCTCGGCTTCAAGCCGTGGATGATCTTCGCCCAACAGGCCGTGAGCCTCGCCTACCAGTTCTGGATCCACACCGAGCGCATCGACCGGCTGCCACGACCGTTCGAGCTCGTCTTCAACACGCCGTCGCACCACCGGGTGCATCACGGCGCCAACGAACTTTATCTCGACCGCAACTACGCCGGCATCCTGATCATCTGGGATCGCATTCTCGGCACCTTCCAGGGCGAGGAGGAGCGGGTGCGATACGGGCTGACGAAGAACATTCGCTGGTTCTCCCCGCCGAAGGTCGCCTTCCACGAGTACGTCGCCGTGTGGCGCGACGTCCGGGCGGCCGGCTCGTGGCGCGACCGGTTGGGCTACGTGTTCCGTGGTCCCGGCTGGGCTCCGGCCCAGAGGTAGTCTCCGCAGGGTGTTCCTCGACGAGGTGACCGCGCGCTGGGTCGACGCCCTTCGCGACCAGGTGCCCGACCTCGCCATCGTCGACGCCCACACCCACATCGGCGAGAACGATCCCGACGGCTTCACCTGCACGCCCGAGCAGCTGACCCACGGACTGGCATCGATCGGCGCCCGCGGGGTGGTCTTCCCGATGCAGGAGCCCGACGGCTATCCGCCGGCGAACGACATGGTGATCGCGGAGGCCGAGCGGTCCGGCGGCAGGCTCACGCCGTATGCGCGGCTCGATCCCGAGGACCAGCCGCTGGCCGAGGCCGAGCGCGCTCTCGCCGCCGGCGCGGCGGGCATCAAGCTGCACCCCCGCGGCGAGGCGTTCGACCTCGACCATCCTGCGCTGCAGCCCGTGTTCGCGCTGGCCAGTGAGCGCACCCTCCCGGTTCTGGTGCACGCCGGCCGCGGAATCCCCGCGCTTGGCGAAGTAGCCGTGGGCCTGTGTGAGCGCCATCCTGGCCTGCGCCTGATCCTGGCGCACGCAGCCATCACCGACCTGGCCTGGATCTGGAAGTCCGCGGCCGACCTGCCGAACCTCTTCTTCGACACCTCGTGGTGGTCGGCGAGCGACCTCTACGCGCTGTGGTCGCTGGTGCCACCCGGACAGGTGCTGTTCGCAAGCGACGCGCCCTACGGCACACCGGGCTTCGCCGCCGCGCTGAACCTGCGGCTGGCCCTCGAGGCCGGCCTCGACGCCGACCAGATCCGGCTCTCCTTCGGCGCACAGATGGACCGGATCCTCGCTGGTGAGGATCCGATCGACTCGGGGCCGGCGCTCGTGACCCCCCTCCAGGTCGACCCGCTGCTCGACCGCGTGCACACCTTCCTCGTGTCGGCGATCGGCCAGCTGCTCGCGCGTCAGGAACCCGCCGAGGCACTCAGCCTCATCGGGCTGGCGTGCAACGTCGGCGCCGACTCACCCCACGCCGAGGTGTGCGCCTCGGTGATGGAGCTGCTCGCGCTGCGCGAGTGGTTCGTCGAGTCCGGCGGCGAGGACGGCCGCCCCGACGACTTCCCGATCGGCTTGCAGCTGCTGGTGGCCGCGGCAGGAGTGGTGCGCACGCCCGGCGTGACCGTGCCGCCTGCCTAGTCGGTGTCGAGCTCGATGTGGGTGACCTCGACGTCGCCGCCGAAGCGCTCGCGGACGTCATCCACCACGCCGTCCTCGAGCCAGTTGCGCTCGCCACCCGGGTGGGTGCACAGCACGATCGACTCGGCCGGGAAGGTGGCCAGGGCGTCCTGGAGCGCCTGGAGCGGATCGGAGTCGCCGGTCTCGCCGACCGCATCGATGTCCTCGTCGTCGAGTCGCTCGGCGCTCTCGTCGGCCACGCCCTGTGCCCTGTTGATCGCGGGGTCGGGATCCGACACCCAGAAGCGCAGCTTGCTGTTGAGTGCGGGGGCGATGACGAGCACCTCGGCATCGTCTGCCACCTGCTTGCCGACCGCGCTGCGCAGGATGTCGGCGGAGATGGGCTCGGACGCGAGGGCGATGATCTTCTTGGCCATGCGGAGCTGCCTACCCGGTGTCCGGCCTGGCTACGCCGCGTCGCGCAGCGCGTCGATCTCGCGGTGTGAGGAGAGGCGCTCGAGCGCTCGCGACTCGAGCTGGCGAACCCGCTCGGCGGAGAGGTCGAGCCGGCGGCCGGTCTCGCGCAGCGCCTTGGGCTCCTCGCCGTCGATCCCGTAGCGCATGCGGATGACGCTGCGCTCGGGCTCGGGCAGGTCGTCGACGGTCCGGTGCAGCGTCTCCTGCGCGAGGCTGACCTGGATCTCCTCCTCCACGGCCGGGCCGTCGCTTGGCAGGAGGTCGCCGAAGGCAGTGTCGCCATCCTCGCCGACGGGACGATCGAGGCTGGTGACCGTGCGCGCGGCGGCGCGGACCTCGTCGACCTGCTCAACGGGGATCTCGGCCTCCTTGGCGATCTCCTCGTCGGTTGGCTCACGCCCCAGCCGGGCACCCAGGTCGCGCTCGGCGCGGACGATCTTTCGCTCGCGCTGGCCGATGTGCACCGGGATCCGGATGGTGCGGGCCTTGTTGGCCAGCCCGCGTTGGATCGCCTGGCGAATCCAGAAGGTCGCGTAGGTCGAGAACTTGAAGCCCTTGCGGTAGTCGAACTTCTCGGCGGCGCGGATCAGGCCGAAGATCCCCTCTTGGATCAGGTCGAGCAGTGAGAGCTCCTGGCCCTGATACTTCTTGGCGATCGACACCACCAGCCGCAGATTCGAGTTGATCATGCGCTCCTTGGCCTCGAGATCGCCGGACTCGATCCGCTTGGCCAGCTCGATCTCCTCGGCCTTGTTCAGCAGCGGATAGCGGCGGATCTCGTTGAGGAACAGCTGGAGGGCGTCGGTGGTCACCCCATTGAGATCCTCGATCTTGAAGTGGGTGTCGACCACGCCCACGCGCCCGCAGTCGTCGGACAGGGTGATGCCCTTTGCGTCGATCCGCTCGTGCAGCGCCTCGAGCTCGTCGTCGGTCAGCTCGAGCGCAGCGGCCTGCTCGTCGAGCTCGGAGAGGTTGATGCATCCGACTTCCTCACCGCGCGCGAGCAGCAGGGCGATCTCGGGGCGGGTGGCGGGTTCGCCGGCCATCCTCGGAGCCTACGCCTATTTCCGGATCCGGCACGGAAGCCGGATCCGGCTTGGGCGTCCCGGTCAGGCGGGCGAGATCTCTTCGCCGTCGTCCACCATCTCGAGCCGCTCGTCCAGGCGGGTGATGGTGAATACGCGATGCACGGTCTCCGGGCCCTTGCGGACAACGAGTCGCCGGCCGGCTCGCCGCGCCCGCTGGTCGGCCGTCACGATCGTGCGCAGGCCGGTCGAGTCGAGGAACGTGAGCGCCCTCAGGTCGATCACGACGAGCGGTGCCCCGGTGAGCTCGGCACGCTCGATCGCCTCCTCGACCCGTTCGATCGTGGACAGGTCGAGCTCGCCCCGAAGCACGACCTCGTAGGCCCCCTCCCGCTCCCGCGCTTCTACCTCGAGAATCGTCAGGCCAGCGAGGCTACCCGTTCGGGTTCTCCCCCGGCTGCTCCGCGCCGATGCGCCGAATCAGCTGAAACGCCATGAACAGCTGCACGGCGGCGAAGGAGAGCTCCAGCGGCCGCTCGCCGACCGCGTTGGCAAGCCAGACCCCTCCGAGCACGCCGAGCGGCGACAGCACTCCGAGCAGCACCCCGTCGCCCAGCCGCAGGTTGCCGTACTGGCGCTGGCGGTAGGCGCCGACCAGACCGACGAGCGCGACCGCCACTAGCGACGTGGCTTCGGCATCGAGCTGCCCGAGCCCGAGGAAGATCGCCAGGCCCGGCACGAACAGCACGCCGCCGCCGACGCCCACCAGGCCGCCGAGCACGCCTCCGGCGATTCCGATGGCCACGGCGCCGATCACGTCGGAGGCCTCCATCAGAAGATCAGCGCCCCGGCCGACACCACGAGGAGCAACGCGAACCCGATCGACACGGCGCGCTCGGAGATACGCTGCTGTAGCGCGGTGCCGGCCATGACCCCGACCACGGCCGGCGCGCCGATGAGCAGCCCCTTGGCCCAGTGCACGTTCCCGTAGGCCCCGTGGGCGAGCGCGCCGAAGACGCCGATCAGCACGATCGCGGCGAGCGACGTGCCGGTGGCCTCACGCCCCTCGTAGCCCATCCAGACGACGAGCAGCGGCACGATGATCGTGCCACCCCCGACCCCGAAGAGCGCGCTGAACGCGCCGGCAGCCGTGGCGATCGCGGCGAGGCGCAGGAGCCTCGAAGACATCGCGGGCATACTACGGGCGGTGTCCGAATCCGCTGCCATCGAGCTCACAGAGACGCTCCGTCCGCTGACGTCTGATCCTGCCGCCGCAGCCGTGCTGTGTGACATCGACGGGACGCTCGCGCCGATCGTCGACCGGCCCGATGACTCCCACGTCGCCGAGGAGGTTTCGCTGCTGCTCGGACGCCTCGCACGTCGTTACGGGGTCGTGGCGTGTGTCTCGGGGCGGTCCGTGGCGGAGGCCCGCCGGCTGGTCGGAGTCGGCGCGATCGCCTACGTCGGCTCTCATGGCGCCGAGATCGCTGCTCCCGGCCAGGCCCGACCCCGCCTGGTTGACGCGTTCGCCAGCTGGGAGGGCAAGGTCGGCGGCTTCGTGGCCGAGCGCGAGCACGATCACGACCTGAAGCTGCTGCGGATCCGGCTGGAGAACAAGGGCGCGATCCGAGCGTTTCACTGGCGCGGCGCGCCGGACGAGCAGGCGGCCGAGACCTGGCTGTCAGGAGTCGCCCAGGAGGCACAGGACGAAGGCCTTGCCATCCACTGGGGACGCAAGGTGCTCGAGATCCGCCCACCCGTACACGTCGACAAAGGAGAGGGCCTCAAGACGCTGCTAGAGGGACGCGGCCTGCGCAGCGCGCTGTACGGCGGCGACGACGCCACCGACCTCGACGCCTTCGACGCCCTCGATTCGCTCGTGTCGGCGGGCCAACTGGTCTCCGCGGTGCGCGTAGGGGTGCGCTCGGCGGAGGGGCCGGCGGGGATCGTCGAGCGGGGCGACGTCGTAGTCGACGGCGTGAAGGGGTTCACCGACGTCCTGGTGGCTCTGGACGAGTGAGGTTCGTCGACTTCCTCCGCAGCTCGGTCCTGCTGTTCGCCGCCGCGGCGAGCGCGCTGGGCATCGTGGCCGTCTACGGCGCCCGTGCCCAGGACAACACCGTGGCGCTCACATTCGCCGTCTCCTGGTGGGCGGTCGCGGGCATCGCCGGCATGTGGCTGGGCCGGCGCATGGCGCCAACGGCCGGGATCGCGCGGCTGCTGGCTGCCGCGCGCGCGACCAACATGCTGCCCGAGGTCGAGCCCGGCGCGGTGCTGTTCACGCGACTGTGGCCGCTTGGCATCGGCACCGTGATCGCCGGGGGCATCGCCTTCCTCGTTCCCCAGCCCGCCGCCATCGCGGCCGGCTACGCGCTCGGGGTGGCGCTGACCTGGCGGCGGCAGGCCTCGGCCGTGCAGGCTATCGAGGACCGCGACGGCGTGCGCTTCCACGTCGACAAGAGCTCGCCCTTCGGCGCACCCAAGCTGGTGCGCACGCCGTGGGCCCGCAAGATCGAGCCGGTGGGCCCCCAGGAGCCCGCCGGAGCCTCGAGCCGCTAGCGGGAGGAGCGCAGCCGGATCGTCGATCCGGCGAGCACCGCACCGACCCCCTCAGCGCTGCTTTCGCAGCTTCTGCAGCTCGGGCCAGCTGCGCGTGTTTGCCACGTCGTCTTTGGTCAGCCACGCGCGCCGCGCGGTCGCTACCCCGAAGCGCATGTTGTCCAGCGTCTCGGGCCGGTGCGCGTCGGAGTCGATCACGATCGTGACGCCCGCCTTCACCGCTTGTCGGGCGTAGACGTCTGAGATGTCGCGCCGCTTGGGATTGGCGTTGATCTCCAGGAACGTGCCGGTGCGCGCCGCCGCCTCGATCACGGCATCCATGTCCACCGCGTAGGGCTCGCGCTGTTCGATCAGGCGCCCCGTCGGGTGGCCGAGAGCGTCCACGTACGGGCTCTCAAGCACGGTGACGATCCGCTCGGTCATCTCGGCCTCGGCCATCTGGAACGAGGTGTGCACGCTGGCCACCACCCAGTCGAGCTCCGCCAGCAGCTCGTCCTCGTAGTCCACGCTGCCGTCGGGCAGGATGTTGGTCTCGGTCCCCGCCAGCACCGTGAAGCCCTCGAGCTTGGCATTGGCCTTTGCCACCCGCTCGATCTGCTTGCGCAGCTCGTCGGGTGTCACGTGGTTGCCGAAGCCGTGGGTGGCGGAGTGGTCGGTCACGGCGAGGTACTCGTAGCCGCGCTCCTGAGCGGCGCGGGCCATCTCGAGGATGGTCGCGTGGCCGTCCGAGGCGATCGAGTGTGAGTGCAGATCTCCCTTGATGTCATCCACCTCGAGCAGCGCAGGCAGCGCCTTCTTGCGCGCGGCCTCCAGCTCGCCGCGATCCTCACGCAGCTCGGGCGGGATGTAGGCCATGCCGAGCAGCTCGTAGACCTCCTCCTCGGTGGCGCACGCGTGGGTGGTCTCTGACTCGTCGATTGCCACGCCGTATTCGCTCACGTGGATGCCCTGCTTGACCGCTGCGGTTCGCAGCGCCTCGTTGTGACGGCCCGAGCCGGTGAAGTGCTGGAGCAGGTTGCCGAAGCTTGCCTCGGGCACGATCCGCAGGTCCACGCCGATGCCCTGGTGCGTAGTGCCCTTGGCGCCTGACGTGCCGGGACCTGTGATCTCGTCGATCGCCGGGAGGGCAGCAAACGCCTCCACCAGCGCGGCAGGGTCCTTGGCGCTCGCGACGATGTCGAGGTCCTTGCAGCTGTCCGTGAAGCGACGGGCGCTGCCGGCGAGCTCCACGCGGATCGACGCGGGATGCTGGCGCAGCGAAGCCACCAGCTCCTCACCGATCGCGCGCGCGGCCGAGAGCACTGTGCGCCTGGCCACCGAGCCATCGGCCCCCGCGGCCAGCGCGGCGAGCAAGTTCTCCTCGGCCTTGGGCCCGAACCCCGCCACCGTGCGCAGCTGCTGGGCGTCGGCGGCCGTCTTGAGCGCCTCGAGCGAGTCGATGCCCAGCTCCTTGTGCAACAGCCGCGCCCGCTTGGGGCCGAGACCGGGGATGCGCGTGACCTGCACGAGCCCCGCGGGAATTCGCGCGCGCAGCTTGACCGCTGATGGGATGTCGCCATCGGCCATCAGCGCGTCGATCTTCTCCGCGATTGTCTTCCCAACGCCGGGAAGCTCGGTCACGGTGCCCTTGGAGGCCATCTCGGCCACCGAACCGGGCGCCTCGCGGATCGCCTTGGCGGCGTTGCGGTAGGCCAGCACGCGGTGCACGATCGCCCCGTCGAGCTCGTACAGGGTGCCCAGCTCGTCGAAGGCGTCTGCGATCTCTGCATTCTTCATGGCCACGCGGCAAATAGGGTACGCGCGATGCCCGGCGCCTGGCTGATCCTGCCCACCTACAACGAAGCCGAGAACGTCGAATCGATCGTCAGAGCCGCGCTGCCGCACCTGGAGTCGACGGGGCTCGAACACCACATCTTGGTGGTCGACGACGGGTCTCCCGACGGCACGGGCCAAATCGCCGACCGGCTGGCCGGCGAGCTCGAGACCGTCGAGGTCCTTCACCGCCACCATAAGCAGGGGATCGGTCCCGCCTACATCGCAGGTTTCCGTCACGCGCTCGCCGCGGGGGCCGACCTGCTCATGGAGATGGACGCTGACTTCTCCCACGATCCCGCGGACCTGCCGCGGCTGATCACGGCGGCGGCTGAGGCCGACCTGGTGCTCGGCTCGCGCTATGTGCGCGGCGGCGGTGTGACCGACTGGGGCCTCGGCCGAAGGATCGTCAGCCGAGGCGGCTCACTGTATGCGCGGACCGTGCTCGGCATCCCGATCGACGACCTGACCGGGGGCTTCAAGTGCTTTCGCCGGGCCACCCTCGAAGGGCTCGACCTGACGGCCGTCGGCACCGATGGGTACGGCTTCCAGATCGAGGTGACCTACCGAGCCGTGCAGGCCGGATACCGTGTGCTCGAGGTACCGATCGTGTTCCGCGACCGGCGCGTGGGGTCATCGAAGATGTCGGCCCGGATCGCCGTCGAGGCCTTCTGGAAGGTGCCGGCGCTGCGTCTGCACAAGCCCTAGCACGACGCTATACTTTATGAAGCATCAGGCGGCACACACCACGACGAAGGAGCCCAAGGTGGCAGGTCAGATCAGCGAAGTCTCGGACAACAACTTCCAGGCCGAGGTCATCGAGAACGATCAGCCGGTTCTCGTCGACTTCTGGGCTCCGTGGTGTGGTCCGTGCCGTGTGGTGGCTCCTCACCTCGAGGAGCTCGCCGGCGAGCGCGACGACGTCCGGATCGTGAAGCTCAACGTGGACGACAACCCGCAGACCGCGGCCAGCTACAACGTCATGTCGATTCCCACCCTGCTGCTCTTCAAGAACGGCGAGGTGGCACACCAGATCGTGGGCGCGCTGCCCAAGAACCGTCTGGTGCAGGAGATCGAGCCGACGCTCACGGCCTAGCGGGAGGAGCGGAGCCGGACGCTGTCCGGTGAGCACCGCACCGACGTTCTCACGCTCGAACGACACCGATTCGCAGTTCGCGACCGTCCACCGTGGCGGTCGCCCTGCTTTCGGGGTCTGTTTCGTGGGAGGGCATCTTCAGGTCGAGTGATGTCGCGAGCGTCTCGCCGGTCAGGTACTCCTCGTGTGCGCGCACCGCCTCGATCAGCTCAGCGTCCCCGCCCAGGCGGAGCGAGATCCGGTCGGCCACGTCGAAGCCGGCCTCCTTGCGCGCGTTCTGCACGGCGTGCACCACCTCGCGGGCGTAGCCCTCGTGGCGCAGATCGTCGTCGAGAACGGTGTCGAGCGCCACCGCATGCGATCCCGATCGCTCGACCTGGTAGCCGTCGAGCGGCTGGAGTGCCATCTGCACGTCGTCGGAGGTCAGCGGGTGATCGCGGCCGTCCACCGCCACGTGGACCTCGCCGCCGTCGCGCAGGGTGGCCGCGGCACGGACGGCATCGAGTCCGGCAACCGCCTCGGCAACTTGGGGCATGTGCTTGCCAAAGCGGGGGCCCAGCGTGCGGTAGTTGGGCTTGAGCTCGAAGCGGCCGAGCTCGTCGGCGTCGTCGGCGTAACGCACCGCGCGCACGTTCAGCTCTTCACGAACCATTCCGTCGAAGCGGCCGATGGCCTCGCGCTCGTCGCCCGCGGCCACCACCACTGCCTCGCGTAGCGGCTGGCGCACCTTCAGCCGTCCGTGGGCGCGCGCCTCCCGGCCGAGCCCGACGGTCTCGCGCGCGACCTGCATGTCCGCCTCCAGCCGCTCGTCGCGCAGCGCGGCGTCTGGCTCGGGATAGTCACACAGGTGCACGGAGGGCTCGCTGCCGTCCAGGCCTTCGTAGACGGCGTCGGCGACGAACGGCGTGAGCGGGGCCAGCAGCTTGGCCACCTCGGTCAGGCAGTGGCGCAGCGTTGCGGAGGCGGCGGGGTCGCCATCCCAGAAGCGCCGGCGCGAGCGACGCACGTACCAGTTGGACAGCTCGTCGACGTAGGCGGCGAGCGCGCGACCAGCGGTGGTGGTGTCGTAGTCGTCCAGGCGGTCGATGCAGGTCTCAGCGACGGCCTGCAGGCGCGACAGCGCCCACCGGTCGAGATCGGTGAGATCGACGTCCGCCAGCTCCGCGGGCTCGACGTCGTTGACGTTGGCGTACAGCGTGAAGAAGCCGTAGGTGTTCCACAGCGTCTTCAAGAACTGGCGCACCGACTCGCCGATGGTCTCGACCGAGAAGCGGTAGCCATCCCACGGCTGCTTCGAGGTGAAGTAGTACCAGCGAAAGGCGTCCGCGCCGTGGGTGTCGAGCACTTCCCACGGCGCCACGGTGTTGCCCTTGGACTTGGACATCTTCTGGCCCTCGGGATCGAGGATCAGGCCGAGGCAGAGCACGGTCTCGTAAGAGGAGCGGCCGTAGAGAAGGGTGGACACCGCCAGCAGGGAGTAGAACCAGCCGCGGGTCTGGTCCAGGGCTTCGCAGATGTAGTCGGCCGGGAAGCGCTCCTCGAACCGCTCCTGATTCTGAAACGGCGCGTGCCACTGCGCGAACGGCATCGAGCCGGAGTCCCACCACACGTCGATCAGGTCGGGCACCCGTGTGAACGTCTTGCCGTCCTTGACGAAGGTGGCCTCGTCCACGTAGGGGCGGTGCAGGTCGTCGGGCACGGTGGCGCCCAGCTCGGCCAGCTCGGCGCGCGACCCCACGCAGATGGTCTCGCCATCCTCGGCGCGCCAGATGGGCAGCGGGGTGCCCCAGTAGCGCTCGCGCGACAGCGCCCAGTCCACGTTGTTCTCCAGCCAGTTGCCGAAGCGACCGTGCTTGATGTGCTCCGGGTACCACGTGACGTCCTCGTTGG
>JAABUK010010232.1_pt1 | contig 12572 bp, 12 predicted proteins | sample 5559141 | NCBI WGS metagenome assembly JAABUK01 (sample SAMN10711869, study PRJNA513367) | rock metagenome | isolation source: Antarctica rocks | place: Antarctica: Victoria Land, Pudding Butte nord | collected 2016-01-03
CGGCGTGGGAGACGATGTAGACGAGGTCGCCTGCGCCCTCCTCGGGCGACAGCTGCACCCAGTAGCCGACCGACTCGATGCCGTTCCGTGCGAAGATGCGGCGTGTGTGATCGCGGAAGCGCGCCTGGAGTGCGTCCAGCTTGCCCGGCTGCGGCGTATAGACCCGTAATTCGTAGATCATCCCGGTCCCCCTTCCTGTCCCACGATCCGGCGCGGGCGAGCAGCGCCCCCGCCAGCCTACAGCGTAGCAGAGCGCGGGGCCGCCCGCGTGCAGGCCACGCTAGAAGGGTACGTCGTCATCGTCGTCCTCGAACGGCACATCGTCGAGCGCATCGGTCCCGCGAAAGCCGTTGCCGGGCCGGATCGGCTGGATCTGCGGGACACTCGCCCGATACGTGCCGTTGCTCGCGCCTGCCCCGTTCGCGCCATTCGCGCCGTTGCTGCCAGCGCTGCCGTTCGTGTGGCCCGCCGCACCGGCGCGCGCCAGTGGCTTCGTCGGCGGCAGATCGTGGCCGGGATCGATCGCCTCCAGCACGGTCAGCAGGCGGTCGTAATCGCGCTTCAGCAGCCGGGCGATCTGGCGCCCGGCCCCCGCGCGCCAGCCCTCGTCGCCCCCACGGTCGGCGGTGACGGTGCGGATGTGTGCCGCCAGCAGTTGTTCCGGCGCGACCTCCCCCTCGCCCGCCAGGAGGAGCGGGAAATAACGGGGGTCGGTAGTGAACGCGCGCGTCAGCGCCTCGTCGCAGCGCGAGACGGAGTAGTGCAGAGGGGGCGGCAGGGGCGGCAGATGGTGGCGGATCGTGCCGCTCGTGTCGCGGTAGCCGATCGTCACCACCCGAAAGGTCGTCCGCAAGATCCGCAGCAGTTCGGGGTGCCGATCGTAGATCGCGCCATCGAAGGTGTCGGCGTCGCCACGCCGCACCGCGCGTCGCCCCTCGTCGATGCCGGTCGTCTGCCCGAACGCGACCACGCCGACCAGTGTGCCCCCTTCCGGCGTGCTGACCTCCACCAGCGAGCCGAGCGGCGGCAGCGCGTGCAGCGCCTCGCTCTCTGCCCAGAAGCCGATCGTGCTCGTTTCGATGATCTCGCCGATTCGCATAGCGCCTCCGAGTGGGCGTAGTGGTCGAGTGGCCCAGTGGTCGAGTGGGTTACGGCTCGATCGAGGCCCGGAGTCTTCGTACAAGACCTTGCTGTACGCGACCGATCGCGGCGGTCTGATCGAGGAGTTGATCCCGCACGTCTTGCGCGATGTAGCCGAGTCGGTGGGCGATGAAGAGATGCGTTTCGCGTTCGAGGAGCGAGCCGTTGGCGATCGCCAGGAAGCGTAGGAACGCTCGCTTCCTGTTGCGCCCTTGGCCCTCGGCGACATTGGCTGGGATCGAGACGGCCGCCCTTCGTACCTGACTCGTCAAGCCGTATGCCTCATCCTTCGGCCAACCGCGGGTGCTGGCATACACCGCTTCGACCAAGTCTGGCGCCTTCCGCCACAAGATGAGATCGCGATAACGTTGCACGATCTATCCCCACTGGTTATTCACGAGGCAGACACGCCGTATTTCTCCGTCGGTCCTTCTTCTCGCCCACTCGCCCACTGCGCCCACTCCCTAAACAAACCTCCCGCGCTTACTCGCATCCTTCGCGCTGCGGAGCATGACGATCCCGAGGCGGGCGAGGGCTTCTTCGACGAGTTGCTCCACGACGCGGCGCTCGTCCGCGCCGATCACGGCCTGTTCGTGGGCTTCCTGGAGGACGGAGGGGTAGCCGCGTCCGCGCTGGCACTGGTCGTAGATGATGGCGTGGACGAGATCGAGCTGCGCCGGATTGTCCGCGACCCAGGCCGGGATCTCGACGCGCGCGATCTCCGTACCGGCGTTGAGGTAGAAGAAGGCGATCGTGTGCTCGCGGTAGTGGGGCAGTATCTTGGATAGGCTGCGGAAGACGTCCGAGCGTTCCCCCGGTTGTAGGTCGGCGACGTGCTCGAAGAGGTGCCGGTCGGCGATCGCGGGGATGACGGCGCAGGCGGGGGTCGCGCGCTCCGCCTGGCAGGCGTCGCAGTTGATCGATAGGCCACGCGCCGGGTAGTCGCAGCAGGCGACGCGGAGCGCGTCGGCGACCTCGTCGCCCCCCGGATAGCTGATGTAGGAGGCGACCGGGATGCCGCGCTCGCGGAGATCGTCGAACGCGGCCAGATAATCGGTCAGCACCCAGTCGCGCACCGCCGCGTCCTGGCCGCTCAGGCCCCAGAGGACCAGCGTGCCATCCTGAAGGGCCACGGCGGGGCGCGCGACCTCATGTGCCAGCGCGGCGAGCGCGGCCAACTCATCCACGGCGCGGCGCATCCCCAGGATCACCGGGTTGACCGGGATGCGCTCGTTGACGCGCAACTCCTCCTCGCGGAAGCGCAACTCGGCCTTCGTGGAGAGATTGGCATCGGGGCGCGCGCCATAGTGGAGGTGGACCCGCCCGACGTTGATCAGGTAGAAGCGGGCCGGGCTGTGGCGATCCGGCAGCATGAACGAGCCATCGGTCGCGAGGACACTGAAATCGTCGGGCGGGGCGGGGGCGGGGTAGCGCCCGTTGATGCTCCAGCGCGGCAGCGCGGGGAGGAAGGAGTGGTGGGTGCTCTTATCGGTCAGGCGCGCGACGAGATCGCCGACATCGACGTTCGCGAAGGTCTCGCGGAGCGTCGTGAGTTCCGCCCCGCCGTTGCGCGGCACGTCGCGCGTCAACTCCTCGATCTGGGTGGCGATCGTCGCAAAATCGAATGGCACGCTCGTTCTCCGCTTACCGCCGACAGGCTCCGCCAGCAAGTTATACTCCGCATCGTTATTGTAATCTGTACGTACTAGACGCGCAACGATCCCGGCGGCGGGCAGAAGCGGCCCCGCGCGCTACGCCGGTGCGTTACACTGCCGCCGTGGTCGAGGAGTAGGAGGAGCGTGCGCGATGTCCGCAGAACCCGCCGAGGCGATCCTGATCCGCCGCGCGACCCGCGACGATGTCCCGGCGATCGTGCGCCTGCTGGCCGACGATGCGCTGGGCCGCGCGCGGGAGCGCCCGGAAGAGCCGCTGCTGTCGGCGTATTACGCGGCGTTCGCCGAACTCGATGCCGATCCGCGCCACGAACTGATCGTCGTCGAGCAGGGGGGCGCGGTCATCGGCACGCTGCACCTGGCCGTCCTGCCGTCCCTCTCGTTCCAGGGGCGACCGCGCGCGCAGATCGAGTCGGTGCGCGTGGCGGCGGAGCAACGGAGCCGGGGGATCGGCGGGCAACTCTTCGTGTGGGCGATCGCGTGGGCGCGGGAACGGGGCTGCCACATCGTGCAATTGACGACGAACGCCAGCCGCGCCGATGCCCAGCGCTTCTACGCGCGCCTCGGGTTCATGCCCTCGCACATCGGCATGAAGCTCGACCTGACGAAACCGCACACAGACTGACCGCCGGGCGAAACCCGGCGGTCAGTCTGTGTGCGGTTGTGGGTGGCGGCGCTAGTCGGCCTGGAGTTCTTCCGTTGCCAGCGGGTCGCCGCCCGCGAGCGCCGGATCCGGCACCATCGAGAGGACGAATTCGCCGGTGTAGCTGAGGGCGACGTGCTCCGGGCCGAGGTGCGACGGGAGCATCTTGGCCGCCTGCACCGCCCGCTCGAGGGCACGCTTGTTCTTGAGTCCCATCGAATTGAGGACCGGATTGTTGACCTGTCGGCCCTGCTTCAACGGGGTGTGAATGAGCGTACGCTCCATCGCCGCCGCCAGATCCGAGGCATTGGGGATGAGGTGCAGCGCCGGCATCGTGAAGCCATTGAAGACCGTCAGCAACGTGTCGAGCGTATCGTGCGGTAGATACTTGGTGTAGATCCGCACCATCTCTAGGAAGATCCCGTGGTGGGCGATCTCGTCGTTCGCGACCGTCTTGAACGCCCCCGCCGCGCCGATCTGCTGCCCGCGCTGGCGCTCCTCGGGGGTCGCCTTCTCGCCCAGGCCGTACTCGTCGCGGATGCGCTTCCGCATCTCGTCGTAGTTGAAGTAGGTGGCGCGCTCCTGCACCATCGCGTAGCAGGCGACGCCGAGCGGCGTGCCCAGCCCCGGGTGGTTCTCGCGCATCGTCCACTTATGGTCCGCCACGAGGTCGCGGTACTCGCGCAGTTCCTTCTCGGTGCGCCGCCCGGAGTAGAGGAGGGTGAGTTCCCAGGCTTCGGCGTGCTTCAACTCCTCCATTCCCCAGGCGATCTGGAGGTTGCGCCGCTCGCGCTTGTTGTAGACGAGGTTGAGGCCGTCTTCGACATAATCACCGACGTAGTCCTCGACGCCGAGATACGCCTGGAGGATCGTGATGGTGTCGTCGCTCAGCAGATCGCCGCGCTCGGCGATCTCCTTCAGGGGCAGATCGTCCCAGGGCGTCCAGTTGCGGATCTTCATGGCCTTGCGGAAGTAGCGGATGAAGGCGTCGTGGATCTCCGCCGATGCCTGGAGTTCGCGCGCCTCGCGCGTCCAGGGGCCGCCGATCAGCGTGGGCATTGCGACGCCGTCCGGCGTCCCGTCTGTTGCGATGGTCATGTGTGCCTTTCCTTTATCCGACGCGAGGTCCGCACCGCGAGGTTTCCCTTCTTCGCGGACCCCTGAGCGCCCGATCCTCGGGTAACGCGGTCTAGCCTGGTCACGATGCGCGCAGGACGCGGGCGATCCCGGGTGCGTTGCGAGCGGGACACGGATGCTCCCGGGCGGGTCGCGAGCGGGATCGAGAGCACGATGGGAATGTTAACCGAGTAGAGTGAATATAGCCGGATTCGCCCCTTCTGACAAGGGCGAAGTGACCCCTGTGCTGTTGTTATCGCACCTCCGATGCCACCCCGGCGATGGCGCGCGCCTCCGTCAGGCGTTCGGGCGTGTTGACGTTGAAGAACGAGCGGAGTTGCGGGTCCAGGGCGCGCACCGCCGCTTCCGCCAACGCGCACACGCGCACGTCCGGGAAGAAGCCGACGATGCGATATTGCTCTGCCGCCAGCCGCGCCCGCATCGCCGGGAGCGCCGCGCGTCCGTAGATGGCATGTAGCGTCTCGTAGACCCCTTTCGCGCCCCCCTGGCGGTTCGTGCCCACCTCCAGGTAGGGGGCCAGCACGTCGTAGTCGCGCGGGGTGTCGGCCAGGGCGCGCAGGAGTGTCGGGTCTAGGAAGGGCATGTCGCAGGCGACGACGAGGCAGTGCTCTTCCCGTGCGCCCGCCACGGCGCTGTAGATGCCGCCGAGCGACCCCGCGCCGGGGAAGGCATCGGGGACGGTGCGGAGGCCCAGCCACGCGAGGCGGTCGTCGTTGGCGACGAGGAAGACATCGTCCGCGACGGTGCGCGCGACCGCCAGCACCAGCTCGATCAGGGTTGGGCCGTCGGGTGTCAGGCGCAGCAGCGCCTTATCGGTGCCCATGCGCCGACTCTGCCCGCCCGCCAGGATCGCGGCGCTCAATGGTCGCCTCGGGCCGTTCGCGCCCATCTCCCGTCCCTCTCGTCGCTTCGGCCCCGGCGTTGCAGCCAGCGTGCGGACCCACGGCTCATCTTATAAGCTGTGCCCGCCCGATCGGTATTGTCCCAGCTTCCCGTTATGAGCACAAGCGCATAAAAGGCGTTCGTGTGGGCGAATTCTGGCGGGCGCGCGTTTGATGATGGCGCGCGGTGCTGGAAAAGCGTCCTTGCCCTATGCTAGATACGCGAACGAGCGGACGATCGTGCCAGCTTTCGGGGGAGAGTGCGGATGTCTGTGGCGCTGAGCGGGGCGATGGCGGCGGGGCGACCGCCGCGCGTCATCTATTGCGGGATGTTCGGCGCACTCTCGCGGCTCCCCTTCGCCGCGCTCGCCGCCGGGGCGGTCGATCTGCGCGCCGTGATCGTGCCGCCGCGCGCGCCACAGGGTGTGTCGCCGGAGGCCCCAGCGGTCCGCGAGTTGCGCCCGCCCGACGACTGGTCGCCGCGTCCGGCCTCGCTCGCGGCGCTGCTGGCGCGCACGATCGTCGAGTTGGCCTGGGAGCGTGGCCTCCCGGTCTATGAGGTGGCGCGCTTCGATGCGGCGGCGCTGGCGCTCATCGCCGCCCACACGCCCGATCTGCTGGCGGTCTCCTGCTTCCCGTTGCGCTTCCCACGCGCGCTGCTGGCGCTCCCCCCACTCGGCGTCCTCAACCTCCATCCGACCCTCTTGCCGCGCGGGCGGGGGCCGGACCCCCTCTTCTGGGCCTTCCGAGAACGCGACCCGGAGCGCGCCGGGGCGGGCGGGATCACCGTACACCTGATGGATGGCGGGCTCGATAGCGGGCCGATCGTCGCGCAAGCGCGGCTGCCACTGCCCGATGGGATCGGCGGCGGCGAGCGGGAGTTGCAACTGGCGGCGCGTGGCGCGGCGTTGCTGGTCGAGGCGGTCGCCGCGCTTGCGGGCGGCCAGGCCAGCCCGCGTCCGCAAGACGAGGCGTTGGCGACGGTCTTTCCCGCGCCGACCGCCATCGACTTCACCTTTGGCCCGGACGTCCCTGCCCGTTGGCTCTTCAACTTCGTGCGCGGCACGGCGGGCGCGGGTTGGCCGCACATCCTGGTCGTCGGTGCGCGGCGGTGGCAGCTCCTGGCGGCGCGGGGCTACGATCCCGACGCCACGCTGCCGACAGCGATCGAGGAAAACGAAGAACTCCTGCGCGTTCGCTGCGATCCGGGGGTATTGACTGTGCTGGCACGCACGCTCACCTGACCCGTGCGCCTGACCAGTGCGGGAATGCTGGCGCGTCCGCTCGCCTGATCGGAACGCGGCGGTTTGTTACAATCCTCACGACCGCCCGCGCGGAGCGTGGCGCTCTGCCTGCCAGAGAGAACGCGATGAGCAAGAGGAACGGGAGGGCACCAGCATCATGATCACCGACCGGAGCCGACGTCGGACCAAGATCGTTTGCACGATCGGCCCGGCGACCAGTTCACCGGAGAAGTTGGCCGCGCTGATGCGTGCCGGTATGGACGTCGCCCGCCTGAACTTCTCGCACGGCACGCGCGAGAGTCACGGCACGATGATCCGCCAGATCCGCGAGCTGAGCGCGACGCTCGAGATCCCGGTCGGTATCCTGCAAGACCTGCCCGGCCCCAAGACCCGCACGATCGGCCCGCAAGGCGGCCCGGTCGAGCTACGCGAAGGGGCAACGTTCATCCTGACCACGCGCATCGTGCCCGGCAGCGCCGAAGAGGTCAGCGTTACCCTGCTGACCTTGCCGCAGGACGTCCGCCCGGGGAATCAGATCCTCCTCGATGACGGCAAGATCGAACTGGAAGTGGTCGCCTGTCGTGAGCAGGATGTCGAGACGATCGTCGTCACCGGCGGGATGCTCAGTTCATCGAAGGGGATCAACGTCCCGAACGTCACCCTCTCGGTCTCCTCGATGACCGGGCGCGACATCGAGTTCCTGCACTTCGGGCTGGAGATGGGCGTCGATATGGTCGCCCTCTCGTTCGTCCGCTCGGTGGAGGACGTGCGTACCGCGCGCGAGATCATCGCCAAGACCGCGCGCCGCCCGCTGCTGATCGCCAAGCTGGAGAAGCACGAGGCGCTCGAAAACCTGGACGAGATCCTCGCCGCCGTCGATGGTCTGATGGTGGCGCGCGGCGATCTCGGGGTGGAGATCCCGATCGAGCAGGTGCCGATGCAGCAGAAGCGGATCATCGCGGCGGCCAATCATGTCGGCAAGCCGGTGATCACGGCCACGCAGATGCTCGAATCGATGGTCAGCAACCCGCGTCCGACCCGCGCCGAGGTGACCGATGTCGCCAACGCGATCTTCGATGGCACCGACGCGGTGATGCTCTCCGGTGAGACCGCCGCTGGCGACTATCCGATCCAGGCGGCGCGGATGATGGACCGGGTCGCGCGCGAGGTCGAGCCGCAGCTCCCCTACGCGGAGCTGCTGCAACGTAAGGAGCGCGACCTCGAATCGACGACCTTCGACGCGATCAGCTACGCCGCCGTCCACACCGCGCAGCAACTGAACGCGAAGCTGATCGTCGCCTTCACCTCGCTCGGTTCCACCGCGCGGCAGGTGGCGAAGTACCGCCCCAGTATGCCGATCCTGGCCGCCACGCCCGATCTCGATGGCTGGCACCGCCTGACCCTCACCTGGGGGATCACCCCCTTCCTCGTGCCGCAGGCGGAGTCGATCGAGGAGATGGCGACCGCCGCGAAAGAGGCGGCGTTGAGCACCGGCATGGCCGACCCGGGCGACCGGATCGTGATCGTGGCCGGGGTGCCGATCGGGCATCCGGGGCGCACCAATCTCCTGCGCGTCGAAGTCCTCTAGCGGCATGACGATGGCGGGCGCCGCGCCGACCGTGACCGACGACGGCGCGATCCTCCGTCTCGCGGTCGCGGACGGCGTCGCCACGCTGACCCTGAACCGACCCGCCGCGCTCAACGCCCTCAGTCGCGCCCTGATCGCGGCGCTGCATAAGGCGATCGGAGCCATCGCCGCGCGCGACGATGTGCGCGTGGTCGTCCTGTGCGGCGCGGGCGAGCGCGCCTTCTGCACCGGGGCCGATCTTAAAGAGCGCGCCGGGCTCGATGGGGCCGCGCGGGCGGCGCACACCGCGCAGATCGCGGCGGCGGCGGACGCGCTGGCCGCGCTGCCGGTGCCAACGATCGTCGCCCTGCACGGTTACACCCTGGCCGGTGGACTCGAACTGGCCCTCGCCTGCGACATCCGTCTCGCCGCCGCCGACGCGGTCTGTGGCCTGACGGAGGTACGGATCGGCATCTTCCCGGGCGCGGGCGCGTCTGCCCGCCTGCCCCGACTCGTCGGGCCGGGCAAGGCGCGGGAGCTGATCTTCAGCGGTCGCCACATCGGGGCCGCTGAGGCGCTGGCCTGCGGGCTGGTGGAGCGGGTCGTCCCAACCGCCGAACTCGACGGGGCCGTGGCGACGCTGGCGGGGGAGATCGCCGCCGCCGCGCCGCTCGCGGTGCGCGCCGCCAAGCGCGCGCTCGCCCTGGCGGACGATCTGCCGCTCGCCGAGGCGCTCGCCGCGATCGAGGGGCTGCGCCGCCCGCTCGATGACACCGCCGATTACAGCGAAGGGCTGGCCGCATTCGCCGAGCGCCGCCCACCACGCTTCACCGGGGCGTGAGCGTCGCACGCTGCGCGGCAAGGAATACGTCAAACTGTTCCCACCACAGTAACTCGACTGGCCCGACTACGGAATAGGGCCATGCCGAGCGCGTTATAGGGCTATCGCCAGCGTGGCTGATCGACAAGAATTTCGCGAGTAAAGGAGGATACGATGTCTGGATCGACCGATATGCGCTCGTTCAATGAGCAAATCATCGATGAATTCCGCGCCAATGGTGGGATGGTCGGTGGCCCGTTCGAGGGCGCGAAGATGGTGCTTCTCACCACGACCGGCGCGAAGAGCGGGCAGCAGCGCACGTTGCCGCTGGTCTATTTCCCCGATGGCGAGCGCGTCCTCATCGTCGCCTCGAAGGGTGGTGCGCCGACCAATCCCGACTGGTATCACAACCTCGTCGCCAACCCCGAGGTGACCGCCGAGGTCGGGACCGAGAAGTTCCAGGCGCGCGCGATCGTGGTCGCGGAGCCGGAGCGGACGCAGCTGTTCGAACGGGTCGCCACGAGCAATCCGGGCTTCGGTGAGTACCAGCAGAAGACCTCGCGCGTGATCCCGATCGTCGCCCTGGAGCGGATCGCGGGGTAGCCGCCTCACATGAAAGCCTGCGCGAACAGCAGACACAGCAAAAAAGGCTGGGCGATCGATCGACCGCCCCGCCTTCTCTTCGTTCTCTTCTCCTGCCGTCTTCTGTGCCTCTTGTTTCGTCCCTATTCTCGCTCTCCCGTTCCCTGCGTCTTTGCGTCTCTGAGGCCAACGTGCTCGGGGCGTCCCCCGTTGACCCGGCTCGCGCCGGTGCTACCAGCGGTCCGGCAGGGTCGCTGGATCGATCGGCAGCGCGACGCCCGCCTCGGCCAGCAGCGCCGCCAGCCGGTGCAGCGGCAGCCCCACCACCGTCAGCTCCGAGCCGGACACTTCGGCCACCAGCCGCCCGCCGAGCCCCTGCACCGCGTAGGCGCCCGCTTTGTCACGCGGCTCGCCGCTGGCGACGTAGGTGGCGATGTCGTCGTCGCTGTAATCGGCCATGCGGACATCCGCGCTGATCACGTCGTGCCACTCGCGATCGTCGCGGATCACCGCGATCCCGGTGGCGACGCGGTGCCACCGGCCGCGCAGGGCGCGCAGCATCCGCGCCGCGTCGGCGTCGTCGCTCGGCTTGCCGAGGATCGCCGTCTCGCCGGGCCGGGGGATGACCACCGTGTCCGCCCCAATGACGACGCGCCCCGACTGGTCGGCCGCCACCGCCGCCGCCTTCTGGCGCGCCAGGCTGCGCGCCACCTCCTCGGGGGCCATGCCCGGCGGGACCGTCTCGTCCACATCGCTCGGCAGGACGACGAACGGGAGGCCGAGCCGTCCGATCAGTTCGCGGCGGCGCGGCGACCCGGAGGCGAGGATCAGGGGCAGCGTCGTCTCCGCGCTCATCGCGCCACCTCCGCCGGGGCGGCATCGCGCGGCCCGCGCCGCAGGAAGGCCAGCGATTCGACGTGGTAGGTCTGCGGGAAGAAGTCGAACATCTCCACCGACTCGACCATGTAGCCCTCGGCGACCAGGATCGCCAGATCGCGCGCCAGGGTGGACGGCTCGCAAGAGACGTAGATGAAGCCCTCCGGGCCGCGCGCGATCAGGGAGCGGAGCAGCTTCTCTTCGAGGCCGGAACGGGGCGGGTCGACGATCACCAGATCGACTTCCGGCAACTCGTGCAGCGCCTTCTCCGCCGCTCGCGCGACGAAGCGGCAGTTCTCGATCCCCCACTGGCGTGCGGTCTCTTCCGCCGCCGCGATCGCCAACGGGTCGACCTCGATCCCGACGATCGCGGTGTCCGGGGCGTCGCGCGCGAGCCAGAGGGCGAAGAGCCCGGCCCCGCAGTAGAGATCGGCGATCGTGCCGCCCCGGAAGGGCGCGGCCAGGGCTTCCACTCGCGCCAGGAGTTGCGGCAGCAGGCGTAGGTTCGTTTGGAAGAACGAGCCCGCCGGGAGCTGGTAGGCGCGATTTCCCACCAGCACCGTCCCGTTCAGTGGCCCCTTGACCGTCTCGGTGCCGCCCTTGGCGCGGCGAAAGGCGAGGCTCCAGACATTGGGCAGCGCGGCGATCCGCGTCAGCGCCCCTTCGATGTCAGGCTTTCCTTCCGGCTCCACCCCGGAGATCCCCTTCAGCACCGCCTGGATCGCCGGGGCGTCGGTATCGCCGGTCGGGTGGATGACCTTCACCTCGACCCAGAGCTTGCCGCGAAAATTGGCGATCTCCCCGCGCGTGATCAGGCCGTTGAGGTCGTTCATCAGGGCACTGATCAGCGGGTGGCTGATCATGCAGTGGTCGATCTCGATCTCCCAGCGGGTGTAGCGCGAGCGGAAACCGGCGGCGTGGCCGAGCGCGATCGCCGCGCTGTAGCGGTAGGCCCACGGCGTATCGCTGTAGACCGCCTGCACCGCGAGGTCGAGCCCGCCGATCCGGCGCAGCTGCTCCTCGACCACGCCGCGCTTGAAGGCGAGCTGCGCCGGATAATCGATGTGTTGCCACTGGCAACCGCCGCACGGGCCGAAATAGGGGCAGGGCGGGGGGATTCGTTCTGGCGCGGCGCGCAGCACTTCCACCGCCTCGCCCGCGAAGTAGTCGCGCTTCCCCTGCCGGATCGCCACGCGCACCGCTTCGCCGGGGATGGCGTAATCGACCAGCCCCACGCGCCCATCGAGGCGACCGAGCGCCGCGCCCTTGTGGGCCATCGACTCGACGGTGAGGACCACCTCTTCAGGAGCGGCGGGCTCGTCCCCATGCTTCTTGTTGCGCCGCCCCTGCTTGCGGCGCTCCTTGCGTAGTTCGCTGACGATCCTGCTCGTTTCCTGCTCTGTCACCGTCGCTCCGTCGCCCCGGCGCGCGCGCCGCACCTATCCGTTCGCCCCCCACGAGGCCCATCCGCACAATCGCCCAATTGTACCCGAAGGGCGCGAGGCGAACGTCGCGCGCGCCACGCCCGCCAGCGCGGTGTGCGGCTCGACCGTGTCGGCGCGTTCGTTATGGCGAAAGGAGATAATTAGAGTAATGATACTACTTGATAATCATTATCGTCTGGAATATGCTTGCCTCGTCGGGGACGATGACCACATCGCGCGCCGCTCCGGGGCGGTAGCGCTGGAAAAAAGGAGTCGAGGGCATGGTAGCAGGGGCGGCGACAGAAGCCGATACCCAGGGATCGGGGCGGCAATTCAGCCAGGAAGAGAACTTCGTCCTGAAGGTGGTGCAGCCCGCGCTGGTGGGGCTGATGGATGGGTCGGTCTCGACCCTCGCGCCGATCTTCGCGGCGGCTTTCGTCACCGGCAAGCCGCACATCGCGTTCCTGATCGGCCTGTCGGCGGCGGTTGGCGCGGCGATCAGCATGGGCTTCGCCGAGGGCTTGTCGGACGATGGGGTGTTGACCGGTCGCGGCCACCCGATCGCGCGCGGCGCGATCACCGGCG
>JAABUK010010233.1_pt1 | contig 12571 bp, 11 predicted proteins | sample 5559141 | NCBI WGS metagenome assembly JAABUK01 (sample SAMN10711869, study PRJNA513367) | rock metagenome | isolation source: Antarctica rocks | place: Antarctica: Victoria Land, Pudding Butte nord | collected 2016-01-03
CGCCACGGATCGCGCCCCCAGCAATGCGGCAGCAAACGCCTCCGGAGTTGCAATATCGGGGCGGGATGCCCCCTGACGAACGGCGACGCCCACGTGCGAGCGCGCCAGGTCCATCCGGCTCGCACCGCCTAGAATGCCGCCGGCAACCAACTCATCGATCGCAACGTCGGTCAGTATCGCCACGTCGCCGCGCTCGCCGGCGGCAATGCGGCCCATCAGCGTCTGGGTTGGCGCAAGCTGCAGGTCGAGTGCCGGTAGACGGGGCGCAAGGTCATGCAAAACGCCCGCAAGGCCGAGGGTGGAGAGCACGCGCAGCTGAGGCATGGGCTCCACTCTATCCCACGAGCCACATCGCCGCCAACCTAGTGGTCCGATCCTAACGCTTGGTTCCCAAGCGTTAGGTGAGTCGGTCCACCAAACAAAGGCTAGTGGTGCAAATCAGACGGATACTTCCGTCTGATTTGCACCACTAGAGCGAACGCCGCAGCGGCAGTTGGAACCGGCACTGCCCGGGTATAACGTATCGGGCCCTGAAGGAGACGGCGATGCGCGTCAAGGATTTCGCAAGGGAGGACATGACCGAGGCGCAATGCCGCGTGGCCGACGAGGCCTCGTCCGGTAAGCGCGGCCGGATGCCGGGGCCGTTGCGGGTATGGCTGCACAGCCCGGAGTTCGGCGCCCGCGCCCAGCGCCTGGGCGAGTTCGTGCGCTACGACACGATACTCGGGGCCCAACTGTCGGAACTCGCCATCCTCGTCACCGCCCGGTTCTGGACCTCGCACTACGAATGGTTTGCCCATAAGCGGGAAGCGCTGAAAGCGGGACTGGACCCGGCCATCATCGAGGCCATCGCGATACGGCAGGCGCCGCACTTCGAGAACCCGAAGGCACGGGCGGTGTACGACTACGCGGTCGCGCTGCACGAGACCCATCGCGTCCCGGAACCAATCCATGCCGCAGCACAGCGGGAACTGGGCGACCAGGGCGTAGTCGAGCTGGTTGGCTTGCTGGGATACTACACGCTTGTCGCCATGACATTGAACGCCTTTGAGTTCGATTTGCCTGACGGCGAAGCGATCGAGCTCGAGCCCTGAAGGGAGCGGAGCATGGCGGGGCGTTTGCAGGATAAGGTCGCCATCGTCACACGCGCTGGCTGCGTCGGTCCGGGATCATGAACTCGGTGATCGCCGTCAGGAACGCTTCCGGCTGTTCCAGGTTCGGGAGGTGCCCGGCCTCGGCGACCTCGCGGAACTGCGCACCGGGGATGCGGGGCTGCATGTCGCGCATGGCAGCGGGCACCGCACCGTCATCGGCCCCAGCCAGCAACAGGACCGGAATGGCAATCCTCGGCAGCACGTCGGACAAATCATAGCACTGCAAGGCGCGGGCGCATGCGACGAAGCCGTCGGGCGGCGTCGCTGCGATCATGGACCGCACCCACGCCAGCACGGGCGGACCGGCCGCGACGAAGGTGGGGCGGAACCACCGCCGCACTGTCGCCTCGGCCAGCGCCGCCATGCCGTCGGACCGCGCCAGGGCGATCCGCTCGTCCCAGGCCGCACGGGCGGACGGCGGCGCCTTCGCCTGGCCGTCCGCCACGACCGCGCGCGCCACACGGCCATTCCGGCGGCCCGCCAGGCACAAGGTGGTCGCAGCGCCCATCGAAATGCCGACGAACGTCGCCCGTTCGACGCCGAAATGCTCGAGCAGCACCGCCGCGTCCGCCGCGAGCTGCTCGATGCTGGCGGGCGCCGGCGGTACGTCCGTGCCGCCGTGCCCGCGCTGGTCATAACGCAGAATCCGGTAGGACCCGCGCAGCGCTGCGACCTGCGCGTCCCACATCGCCAAGGAGGTCAGCAGGGAGTTGCTGAACACCAGCCAGGGCGCACCCTCCCTCCCATCCAGGCGGCATCGGAAGCCGAGGCCGTCATGTTTGACCATCACATCCGCCATCGCGGTCAGCCTCTCCAATACGGCGCGTAAAGGTTGAAGACTTCCGCCCCGGCGCCGCCCACCTCGGCCAGCGCCGCAAGTCCGACCGGCCGGTCGAATGCGGCGAGCACCCAGGCCGTGGACGGGCCAGCGGCGAACACCCGGACCTGAAGCAGGCCAGCCAGGCAGCGGAACGGCGCGGCCAGATCCTCCGACACGGCGGCCGGAAACCGGGCAATCAGCAAGCGCGACACTCCGGCCGGCCCCAGCGTCAGGTCGCCGCCGGGGATCGCCTGCTCCGCCACGACCCGCAGCCGCCCGATCGTGCGCGGCAGCACGCGCTTGCTCCACGGCGTGGAGTTGGGTCCCGAGACCGCCCGGTAGGCGTCTGTTTCCAGCGCCGCCGTTCCGGTCAGGTCGTATAACGCGACGTAGCGCGGCCAGCCGTCCAGGCACACCCAGCGCGACGCCGTCTCGAATCCCGGCAAACCAGCGCGCTGCGGGACGTGCTCTGTGTCGTACCAGTCGTTGAACTCGTCCTCGGCGCCCGCCGCCGGCTCCATCGTCACCAGCAGCAGGCCTTTGCTCCGGCTCATGGTCAGCGTCCCGGCGCCGGCAAGGGCGCGGGAACAGCCCGGGGCGTCGCCGCCTCCGGGTCTCCGCGCTCATACTGGTCGAGATAGGCGTCGAACTGGACGGGATCGAACGCGCCCTCCCATTTGGCGATCACCAGCGTGGCGACCACGTTGCCCACGACGTTGCTCATGGCGATGGCGGTCGCCAGCAGGCGGTCAACGCCGAACAGCAGCCCAAGCCCGCCCAAGGGCAGCGTCTGCACCGTCTGCATCGTCGCCGCCAGCTTGACGAAGGCGCCGCCGGCCACGGTGGTGCCGCCCTTTGACGTGAGCAGCGTGACCGCGAGCACGGCGAGTTGCTGGCCCAGGGTGAACGGCGTGTCGGTCGCCTGCGCGATGAAGCCGACCGCGATGGCCATGTAGATCGACGTGCCGTCCAGGTTGAAGCTATAGCCGGCCGGCAGCACGAAGCCGACCACCGCCTCGTCCACCCCCGCCTGCTGCAGCTTGACCAGCAGCCGCGGCAACGCGACCTCGCCGGACGCGGTGCCGAGCACCAGCAGCAGTTCTTCCTTGATCAGCCGTAAAATCCTCACCAGGGACAGGCGCATCGCCGCGCAGATTCCGCCCAGGACGACCACGACGAAGAACAGCACCGTTGCGTAATAGAGCCCGACCAGCCAGGCCAGATAGACCAACGTGCCAGCGCCATTGCTGCCGATGGCGGCAGCCAGGGCGCCGAATGCACCGATCGGAGCCAGGCGCATGACGAAGCCGAGGATGCGGAATAGCAGCGTCTGCCCCTCCTGTACGAGCGAGACGATGCCGTCCACCCGTCCGCGGCACAGGATCAGTGCCGCCCCGGTCAGGATGGAAACGAACAGCACCTGCAGGATCTCGCCGCGGGCGAAGGCGTCCACGAGCGTGGTCGGGATGATGCTGAGGAAGAAGCTCGTCGCCGTGAAGCCGTGCGCCGCGGCGGAGGCGCGGCTCACGCCCTCACTGGCCACAAGGTGCGTGGCATGGAGCCCGACGCCGGGCTGGACGATGTTGACGGCCACGAACCCCACCAGCAGCCCGACCGTGCTGACCACCTCGAAATACAGCAGCGACTTGGCACCCATGCGTCCCAGCTTGCCGACGTCGCTGACATGGGCCAGGCCGAGCACGACCGTGGTGAAGATGATCGGGGCAAGCAACATACGCAGCAGCGCAATGAACGCGTCGCCCAGCGGCTTCATGGCGGCGGCTGTTCCAGGCGAGACGAGGCCTAGCACTATGGCCAAGAAGATGGCGATCAGCACCTGCACCCAGAGCTGCCGGAAATGTCTCATGTGGGGCGCGATCCTGTGCGGGTGAGTTCGTTGAATGCCGGTTGCGTCGGCTCATTCAATCGTAGGGGCAGGCTCGTGCACCCGCAACGCACGGGCGGACGCGCATTCCGGAAAGATCGTGCCGACCGTCTGGCTCGCATGTGGCGTCGTCAACTTGGCGGCTGTAGGCTTTGATCATGATCCGGCGTTTGGGCCGGACAGGGCAGCAAAGGCAGGGTAATGCGCAACACCGAACAGATCTGGCACATCGTGGACGAGAAGCGCGAGGACTACATCGCGCTCGCCGACCGGGTTTGGGGCATGCCGGAGCTGGCCTATGGCGAGCACCGCTCCGTGGCCGAGCACCTGGCGATGCTGGAACGCGAGGGGTTCCGCATCACCCGCGACCTGGCCGGCATCCCCACCGCCGTCATGGCCGAGGCCGGCGAGGACGGCCCGGTCATCGCCATCCTCGGCGAGTACGACGCATTGCCGGGACTGAGCCAGGAGGCGGGCCTCGACGAGCCGCACCCGGTCGAGGGGCAGAACGGCGTCGGCCATGGCTGCGGCCACAACCTGCTGGGCTCCGCCGCGATGCTCGCCGCGAGCGCGGTCAAGGACTGGCTGGCGCAGTCCGGCATGCAGGGGCGCGTGCGCTACTATGGCTGCCCGGCCGAGGAGGGCGGCGCCGCCAAGGGCTTCATGGTCCGCGCCGGGGCGTTCGCGGACGTGGACATCGCGATCTCCTGGCATCCGGCCTCGTTCTCCGGCGTGAACGAGGCGGTGAGCCTCGCCAACACGCGGATCGATTTCAGCTTTGCCGGCCGCGCCAGCCACGCCGCCGCCGCGCCGGATCTGGGCCGCAGCGCGCTGGACGCGGTGGAGCTGATGAATGTCGGCGTGAACTACATGCGCGAGCACATGCCCGACGACGCGCGCGTCCATTACGCCTACCTCGACGCGGGCGGGATCGCGCCGAACGTCGTGCAGGCCCGGGCCAAGGTGCGCTATTTGATCCGTGCCGCGGACCTGGCGGGGCTGAACGGCCTGGTCGCGCGCGTGCGCAAGATCGCCGAGGGCGCGGCGCTAATGACGGAAACGACGGTCAGCACCCAGGTGGTCAGCGCCGTCAGCAACCTGATGGCCAACTCGCCGCTGGAGCAGGCGATGCACGACAACTTCCAGCGCCTGGGCCCGCCCGGGTTCGACGACGCCGACCGTGCCTACGCCGAGCGCATCCGCTCCACGATGACTGAGGCCGACATCGCCGCGGCATTCAACCGCGCCGGCGTCCCGGTGCGGCCGGACCTCGCGATGTGCGACTTCATCATTCCATTCGGCGCCCGCGGCCGGGGCGGCAACGGCAGCACGGACGTGGGCGACGTGTCGTGGGTCGTGCCCACCGTCCAGGCCCGTGGCGCGACCTGCGCCGTCGGCACGCCGTTCCACTCCTGGCAGTTGACGGCGCAGGGCAAGAGCCCGGCCGCGCATAAGGGCCTGGTGCACGTGGCCAAGGTGATGGCCGGCACCGCACTCGACGCGTTGCAGGACCCGGGGCTGATCGAGCGCGCCAAGGCCGACCTGGCCGAACGCACCCGCGCCACGCCCTACAAGTGCCCGCTTCCCGACGACGTGGAGCCGCCGATCCGGGCCATGAGCAAGGGAGTATAGCTGAGTGCGGCCATCACGTGCGGGGTCCGCCCGGCCCGGCTGTCAAGAAGGTTTGACGGCCGTCGTTTGATCGGCTTGAGAAGCAGGCCCGCAAAGGTTTGCTTTTCAGGTGGTCCTCCTGAAACATGCCATACGCTTTAGGAGGACTGCATATGCGCCGACGTCACCTGCTCGCGGGAGCAGCCGCCACCGCAGCCTTGCCATGCCTGGCGCGGCCCGCCGTCGGCCAAGGCGCGGCGCGGACCCTCAAGTTCATCCCCGAGGGCAACCTGCAAAACCCAGACCCGATCTGGTCCACCACCACGGTTGCCCGCAACTTCGGCTACATGATCTGGGACACGCTGTATGGCCTGGACGAGAAGCTCGCGCCCAAGCCGCAGATGTGCGAGGGCCATGAACTCTCCTCGGACAGCCTGACCTGGCGCTTCCGCCTGCGCGAGGGATTGCGCTTCCACGACGGCACGCCGGTGCGCGCGGCGGACTGCACCGCCTCCATCACGCGCTGGATGAAGCGCGACGGGTTCGGGCAGCGGATCGAGGCGTCGCTGAACGAGTTGCGCGCTGTCGACGACCGCAGCTTCGAGTTCCGCCTCAAGCGCCCGTTCCCGCTGCTGCTGAGCGGGCTTGCCCACCCTGTGGCGAACGTCTGCTTCATCATGCCGGAGCGGATCGCCCAATCCGATCCCTATCAGCAAATCCGCGAGTATGTCGGCTCCGGCCCCTACCGCTTCCTGCGCGACGAGTGGCAGCCCGGCGCGCTCGCGACGTTCGCGCGATTTGAGGGCTACGTGCCGCGGCAGGAGGCGCCGAGCTTCGTCGCGGGCGGCAAGCAGGCGCATTTCGACCGCATCGAGTGGATCATCATCCCGGACGCCGCGACGGCCGCGGCGGCGATCCAGGCCGGGGAGGCGGATTGGTGGCAGACTCCGACCGTGGACCTGCTGCCGCTGCTCCGCAAGGCGCGCGATGTCGTCGTCGAGCGGCTGGACGACTACGGCAACGTCGGCGTGATGCGGTTCAACATGCTGCATCCGCCGTTTGACAACGTGAAGCTACGCCGGGCTATCCTGCCGGCGATCGACCAAGCCGATTTCATGAACGCGGCGATGGGCGGGGACAAGGAGCTGTCGCGCACGGGCGTGGGCGTGTTCCCCCGCGGCTCACCCCTGGCCAACACCGCCGGGCTCGAGGCCCTGACCGGCCCGCGCGACTTCGAGCGCGCAAAGCGGCTGGTCGCCGAGAGCGGCTACAAGGGCGAGAAGGTCGTCTTCCTCGCGCCCACGGACTACCCGATCCTGAATGCGGAGTGCCTGGTCGGCAGTGACCTGCTGTCCAAGCTCGGCCTGAACGTGGACTTCCAGGGCACGGACTGGGGCACGATGATCCAGCGGCGCACCAACCGGGACACGGTCGACAAGGGTGGCTGGAGCGCCTTCTGCACCGCCTGGGAGGCGCTGAACCTTTTGGATCCCGGCTCCCACTACCCGATCTTCGGATCGGGGCTAAAAGGCTGGTTCGGCTGGTTCGAGAGCCAGCGCATGGAGGACCTGCGCACGGCCTGGTTCGAAGCGCCGGATCTCGCGGCGCAGAGACGGGTGGCCGAGCAGATCCAAATGGCCGTTTGGGACGAGGTGCCCTACTACCCGCTCGGCCAGTACTTCCAGCCCATCGCCCGGCGCAGCAATGTCACCGGCATCGTGCGCAGCCCCTTCCCGCTGTTCTGGAACGTGCACAAGACGTAGATCCTGTTTGCTAAGCCCCCGGTCAAATCCTGGGAAAGGCTGCGCAGGACCGTCCTCAATGCCTTCAAACGTCCACGACGATGTAGTCCTCCTCCACCCGCACCGGGACCGTCTCCGCCACATACGGGCCCTCCACGACGGTGGCGCCAGGCGTGCTTTCCACGGCGTAGGTCTTGGTGCGGATGCGCGAGGGGTCGCAGCAGGATTGGCCGGTGCGGATATCGAACTCCCAGCCGTGCCAGGGGCAGCGTATGATCTCACCCTTGCGGGAATATACGTATTGGCCCGGCGTCGGCGATTGCAGCAGCCCGGTGACGATCCCGTCGCACAGGCTGCCGCCCTGGTGCGGACAGCGGTTCAACAAGCCGTAGAACGAGCCTTTCAGGTTGAAGATCGCGATCGGCCGTCCCTTGATCGTGAACAGCTTGCGGCTGCCGGGCGGGATGTCCCCCGTGGCGGCGACGACGTGCCGGGTCACGCGGCCAGCCCATACACGGCGCGGGCGTTGCCGAGGAAGAAGGCGCTGCGCTGCGCCTCGGTGATGTGCAGCGGCAGGGCGTAGGCCGGGTCGTCGAAGTCCCAATGCGGGTAGTCGGTCGCGAACAGCAGCCGGTCCCAGCCCATCCAACCCATCGTGTCCAGCAGGTGCTCGCGCGGCTCCGGCTCCTCCATCGGCTGGGTGGTCCACCAGACCTGCTGGCGCAGGTACTCGCTGGGCGGCCGTTTCAAATGCGGCGTCTCGGCACGCAGCGTCTGCCATACCTTGTCCAGTCGCCAGGCCAATGACGGCGCCCAGGCAAAGCCGGCCTCGACCATCAGGACGCGCAGGGTGGGGAAGCGCTCGAAGATGCCCTCCAGCACCATGCTGCTCAGCCCGGCCTGGCTGCTCTGCGCGTGGCCGGTCATCTCCTCGATGTAGTGGCTGGGCCAGCCGGTGCTGGTGATGGGGGCGCCGCCGTAGCCGAAGGCGTGGACCGCGACCGGCAGCCCGGCCTCCGCCGCCGCCTGGTAGATCGGCCAGTAGCGCCGGTTGCCCAGCGGCTCCGCCGTGCGCGACAGCAGGAGCACCTGGACGAAGTCCTTATGCCCAGCCCAGTGCTTTATTTCCACTACGGCAGCGTCGGCATATTCATAGGGGACGACCACGGACGCCTTCAGCCGGGCGTCCTTGCCCGTCCACTCCGCCACTTGCCACTGGTTGATCGCGTGACACAGCGCGGCGCTAAGGTCCGGGTTGGACACGCCCTGGCCGCTGTTCAGCGGATTGAGGACGCCCAGCACGACGTTGTTGGCGTCCAGATGCTGCGCCTGCATGAACTGCAGGCTGCTGCCTTGCCGTCCGCCCTCCGGCGGCAAGGCGTCGCGGCGCGAGGCATTGGGCTGGCTTTTGGGATAGGCCGGACCGGCCTGCATGCCCACGCGCCGCATCGCCCCGAAGGTCGCCGCGTACTCCTGCCAGCGCCGCGGCAGGAAGGGGTCGAGGTCGCGGGGAGTGCGCTGCGCCGGGTGGATGTCGCAATCGGCGATGGCAATGCGGCTGGCGGCGGCCTTGGCGGGAGTCCCAAGGGTCTGGACGTTCATCGTACGGTTTCCATCAAACGGGGGTAGGTGGCCCGCGGATTGTCGATCGCGATCTTGCGCACGAGCTCCGGCGAGAGGCCGGCGGGAACGGCGTCGGTGCCGTCGAACTGCCAATGCGGGTAGTCGGTCGAGAACATCAGCAGCTCGTCCGACTGCAGGTGGTCGATGATGCGCGCGAGCCCGGCGGCGGTGGGCGGCGCGTCCGTGGGCTGCAATGAAAGCCGCACGTTGCTGCGCACGATCTCGGTGGGCGAGCGGTCCACCCACGGAATCTCGGTACGCAGCCCGCGCCAGTATTTCGTCAGCCGCCAGAGATGCGCGGGCAGCCAGGTCCAGCCGGACTCCAGCAGCACGACTTTCAGGTTGGGATGCCGGGTGAACACGCCCTCGCAGATCAGGCTGGTGAGCTGCGACTGGAAGGCCTGCGCCTGGGCGACGTAGTCCTCGGTGTAGTAGCTCGGCCAGCCGACCGCGGTGGGCGGGTTGTGGTAGCTGCTGCCGGCGTGGATGCCGACCGGCAGGCCGAGCCGCTCGGCGGCGGCGTAGATCGGCCAATAGTGCCGCTTGCCCAACGGCGCGTCGCCGCTGGCGAGCAGCAGCACTTGGACGAAGCGCGGGTCCCGGCCGCAGCGCTCGATCTCGTCGACCGCCATCTCGATGTTCTGCACCGGCACGACGATGCTGGCGCGCAGCCTGGGCTCGTGGTCCAGCCACTCGGCCGCGATCCAGTTGTTCACGGCGCGGGCGAAGGCGGCGGCCATGTCCTCGCTGAACAGGAGCTGCACCCCATAGAGCGGATTGCAGATGGCGACGGACACGTCGAACACGTCGAGGTAGTCGGTCCGCATTTGCTGCAGCGTCGCGGCCGGCTTGCCGGCGCCGGTCCGCCAGTCGGCGCGAGCGGTCAGGGGAGAATTGGCCGGGTAGCTGATGGAGTTCAGCTCATCCATGCCGCGGGCCTGGACCACCTCCTGCCAGTGCTCCTCAAGGTAGGGCAGCAGCGCCTTGAGCGACGGCACGTTCGGGTGGATGTCGCAGTCGATCGCGCCTGCGGGGATCATGCGCGACGCTCCTGTGCAGTTTGGCTGGCCTGCATCGACTGGGTCTCCCACGCTGCCGGCCTGCTGCCGGGCAGGGCCATAGTATGCACCCTTCCGGCAGGTAGCCACAGGTTCTCCGTTGGGACAATCCGACGGCACTTGCATGGCGGCCCTGGAACGTGCGGACATGGACGCGGCCGGGCGTGCATAAGAACAGCGCTTCGCGGGGAGAGGAACTCGATGCAGGACGTCTCGTCCAAGCTGCGGCGGATGCAGTGGGTCGCCGTCGGGCTTTGCACCTTCGCCATCGCCCTCAACTATATCGACCGCTCCACGCTCGCGATCGGCAATCTTGCGATCCGCGAGGAGTTCGGCATCACCGCCGCCGGGATCGGCGCGCTGCAGTCCGCTTGGTCGCTGTCGTTCGCGCTGACCCAGTTGCCGGTTGGGCTGATCGTGGACCGCGTCGGCTCACGGCGGCTGCTCGGCTGGGCGCTCGTGCTGTGGTCGGCAGCCCAGGCGGCGGGCGGGTTGTTCGCCGGCTACACGCAGTTCCTGCTGTCGCGCATAGCGCTCGGAGTTTTCGAGGCGCCGGCATTCCCAGCCTCGGTTCGCACGGTCGCCAATTTCTTCCATCCAAAAGACCGTGGCCGCCCGACCGGGCTGTATACCATCGGCGGCGACATCGGCCGCCTGATCGGCACGCCGCTGCTGACGGCCCTGCTGATCGCCTTCGGCTGGCGCACCATGTTCGTCGCCATGGGCGTGATCGGGCTGCTCGGCGCGCTGGGCTGGTTCACGCTCTATCGCGACCCCGACCTGCCCCGGATGGACCCGCGCGACCGCGAGTACTTGGCGGCGAACAAGGTCGGCGAGCGCTCGCCCGTGACGGTAACGAGCTGGCGCCGGCTGTTCGGCTACCGCTCGATGTGGGGCATGATCCTCGGCGCGTTCTGCTCGGGCTACGCCATCTGGATGTATGGCACCTGGCTGCCGGGCTACCTCGAGATGCAGCACCACGTCAGCATCGCGAATACCGGGTTGCTGGCGATGATGCCGCTGGCCTGCTCGATCGTCGGCTCGCTGGTGGGCGGCGCCGTCACCGACCGGCTGGCCCATAGCGGGATGAACCTCGTTTCCAGCCGGAAACTGCCCGCGGGGGCCGGGTATGTCGCCTCCGCCGTGTTCTGCGCGCTCGCGGCCTACTCGACCACGCTCGGCCCGGCGCTCACCTTCATCTCGGCGTCGATGTTCTTCCTGGCGTTCGCGCAGTCGGGCAAGTGGACCCTGATCACGGCGATCGCGCCGCAGTCCTACTCCGCGTCGGTCGCCTCCATCCAGAACTTCGGCTCGTATATCGGCGGCACCGCCTCGCCGCTGATTACTGGCATGGTGGTGGACGCGACCGGGTCGTTCGCGCTGGCGCTGTGGATCGGGGCGGGGGTGATGGTGATGGGCGCCTTGCTCTACACGATCGTGGTGCGCGACCCGATCCCGTTGGAGGAGCTTGAACGCGACGGTGCCGCGCCACAGGTGGCGTTGCAGGTTAGGCCGTAACAGGAGGCGACCCGATGACCATCGACGTCCGCAGCATCCCCGCGTCGCAGCCGCCGGCCAGCACCCGCCTGGCGATCGCCGACTGCGACATCCACCACAGCCCGCGCGACTTCCGCATGCTCTACCAATACCTCGAGCCGCGCTGGCGCGAGCACCTGGACCTGTTCGGCACGCGGGCGCGGCAGGGCAACTACAGCGGGCCGCAATACCCGAAAAGCCAGCCCGACGCGTCCCGCCGGGATGCCTGGCCGCCGGTGGGTGGGCGGCCCGGCAGCGATTTGGGCTTCATGCGCACGCATCATCTCGACGCCAACAACATCGAGCTCGGCATACTGGCGATGATCCGCCCGCATCCCGGCGGTTTCCAGAACCTCGATCTCAGCGGCGCACTCTGCCGGGCCATCAACGACTGGCAGGTGGCGGAGTGGACCACGCCGGAGCCGCGGCTGAAAGCGTCGATCGTGGTGCCGTATGAGGACGCGGCGTCGTCGGTCGCCGAGATCGACCGTTGGGCCGGGCATCCCGGCATGGTGCAGGTCCTGCTGCTGTCGCGCACCGTGGAGCCGCTGGGCAACCGGCGCTACTGGCCGATCTACGAAGCCGCCAACCGCGCCGGGCTGCCGGTCGGCATCCACGCCTTCGGCAACGGCGGCCAGCCCACGACCAGCACCGGCTGGTCGAGCTTCTATATCGAGGACATGATCGGCCACTCCCAATCGTGCCAGTCGATGGTGGCCAGCATGGTGATCGAGGGCGTGTTCGCGCGCTTCCCGAGCCTGCACATCGTGCTGATCGAGGCCGGGTTCGCCTGGTTGCCGTCACTCGCCTGGCGGTTGGACCGCGCCTGGAGCCGGCTGTGCGCTGATAACCCGGCACTGACGCGGCTGCCCAGTGAGTACATTCACGACCAGATCTGGCTGACCACGCAGCCCATGGAGGAGCCCGACCCGGCTGAACACCTTCGGGACACGCTGGGTTGGATCGGCATGGACCGGCTGCTGTTTGCGACCGATTACCCGCACTGGGACTATGACGACCCGCAGCAGAGCCTGAAACTGCGCCTGCCACCCGAGCAGCGGGATGCGTTGTTCTACAAGAACGCGCAGTCGCTTTATGGGCGGCCGACCGTCTAGTGGTGCAAATCAGACGGAAGCATCCGT
>JAABUK010010234.1_pt1 | contig 12571 bp, 13 predicted proteins | sample 5559141 | NCBI WGS metagenome assembly JAABUK01 (sample SAMN10711869, study PRJNA513367) | rock metagenome | isolation source: Antarctica rocks | place: Antarctica: Victoria Land, Pudding Butte nord | collected 2016-01-03
AAAGGCGGAAAGTATAAATGGGCAACTGTTGTGCCCGGATATTTTGAAAGAAAGCTGCCTGTGGAAATACAAGCTGCTAATGTTATTAAGGCTATGCGTCTTGGCGCAGAGGTACTCGAACCCGCTGGTTTAGCAATGGTGATGGAACCCTTAAGTGATAATCCTGATCTTTTTTTAAGAAATTCAAACCAGGCCTACATGGTTGCCAAAGCTGTTAACAGTCCTTCTTGCAAAATTCTTTTCGACATTTATCACATGCAGCGCAATGAAGGAGACCTGATAATGAATATTGATGCTTGTTATGACGAATTAGGTTATGTGCAAATAGGCGACAACCCCGGAAGAAAAGAGCCTGGAACAGGAGAAGTAAACTATAAGAATATCTTTCAGCATCTTTATAAAAAAGGCTACAAGGGGGTGTTTGGTATGGAACACGGAAAATCCAAGGACGGAAAAGAAGGCGAAGCAGTGCTGGTGCAGGCCTACAGAGAAGCAGACAGTTTTGCAGTATAGTAAAAAGTTGCTTTTTCTGATACAAAGATTTAATTATTAAAAGCAATAATTATAACAATTACAAAGTATCATCAGAAAAATTATTCTAAAACTTTTACACCATCTTGTCCGGCAATGATAACTTTATGAGCCATCTTGTAAAATAAGGATGTCTCAACAACGCCCGGAACAGTCTTTAAAACAGGATTAATTGTTGCAAGATCAGGCCAGGCCTGAAACCAAAGGTCTAACAGATAATTACCATTATCCGTAATAACAAGTCCATCTTTTTTATCACTAACTCTAAAAATACTTTTTACGCCGGGAAAAAGATATTGTATTCTATCAGGAGCAAAACTATACGCATCAGGAAGCAGCTCAACAACTACAGGAAAACGGTTGTCAAAACTGTCAACGAGCTTTGTTTCATCTCCTAACAATACAAACTGATCTGCCATTGAAGCCAATAATTTCTCTTGTGTGTGAATACCGCCCCCGCTTTTCAATGCATTGAACTCTTTATCAAGCTGGTCGCATCCGTCAAAGTAAATATCAATTGTACGCAATGATGCTACAGGCAAAACATTAAATTTATTCTTCAATAATAACTGCCGTGTGGAAAAAGAAGAAGTAACAAGCTTTACCTGTAAACCATTCTCCCATTCTTTTTTTAAAAAATCAATTAAATATGCGATAGTTGATCCGGCCCCTAAACCGACTGTCTTTTTATCCTTAATTAAAGTAATTGCTTTTTGCGCAGCTTCTTTTTTAAAGTCCATATTTTTTCAACTTTGATTATATATTATTAGAAGAGAGAAAAATGATAAGCTTTTGTCCGCTATTGCTGATCGAAGGAATAAAAATAGTTAATATCGAGCAATGAAATAATCGAAACTTTTTCGAATGCTCATAGTTTTTCTCTCACAATGCAATACTTTCTTTTTTTGATAATATTTATTTCAAAAAAGATGACTTTATAATAAAGAACCCGAACAGACTGCAGCAGAACATGTAAGTAATGATAAAATAAAAGAAACAGAGTGCCGTTGATAAGAAAATAATTCTTGTGAAAATATTAGTATGCGAAGATGACCCTGTTATGCTGCTGGTTCTTAACAGAATGCTGGAAAAAATGCAATATGAAGTTATTAACGCAAAAGATGGTAAAGAAGCTATTGATATGATAAACACCGCCCGGCCAGATATAGTAATTACTGATATCAGCCTTCCTGTATTTTCAGGTCTTGATATTATATCCTTTTTAAAAAACCTGCCTCGCAAAAAAACTCCTGCCATATTAATATCTGCATTGCCAATGAATGCTTTTAAAAGCAGTGATGGTAATTTTGGAAGCGACGCTTATTTTATGAAACCTGTGAATGCTGACCAACTTCAGGCCACGATAGAAGAATTAAGGAAAGAATTCAAATTATAAAACAATAATCTGTTCCGCTTTTGTCGTAAAAAATTAGAAAAACGGCGTTCGGTTCTTAAGACATCAGTCTATACAACTTCTTTAACAACCTTGCAATTGACACTTTTCGTATATTTATAAAAATGATTTATATGAAGAATATTTCGGGTTTGCTTTTTACTTTATTGATGATAACAATAACATCATGCGCTCAAAAAACGAGGAAGCAAATGATAGAACCACATTTAACTGCAAAACAACTTTCAGGATATAGCCAGGCAACTTTCGCCGCAGGATGTTTCTGGCACGAAGAAGCGCTTTTTGAAAGCATAAAAGGTGTAAAGGAAGCAGTATCGGGCTATGCGGGCGGTACAACTAATAATCCTACATACGAAGGAATAGAAACCGGCACAACAGGTCACGCAGAAACGGTGAATGTTTACTATGACTCAAGCATTATTACTTATCCTGCATTATTGAAAATTTATTTTTCAGGCCAAAATCCGACACAGGTAGATGGCCAGGGGCCGGACAACGGCACTCAATACCGGTCAATTGTTTTTTTCAGGAACGATAAAGAAAAGCAATTGACTCACGATTATATAAAGAACATGCAGGCTTCCGGCAAATATGATGCCCCTATCGCCGCCCGGCTAATGCCTTATACAAAGTTTTGGCGGGCCGAAGATTATCATCAGAATTATATAAGTCAAAACCCCGGCAGCGGTTATGTACAGATGGTAAGTATTCCGGAAATTAAAAAATTGCAAAACGAGTACCCGGAGTTAGTTAAAGCCGATCATATTTATTAAGAAGCAGATATCCATTCTATGTTATCAAGATAAATATTTCCATATTAATGCACTGAGACCGTAAATGCAGGTTGAGATAAAAACTCCTTTTGCAGTGCGGTCTTTTCGTTTGTTGACATACCACGTAAAAACTGCAGCATTGGCAACCAGCAAAACACTTATCATTGCAGTCAGCAATGCTTTTTCTACCAGTACAAAATGAAAAAAGCCAGGCAAAGTTGTTACGTTTTTGAATTGGACAAAATAATAAACGAGCAGGCCTGCCAAAGGAGCCAGAAAACCTAACACTAAGCCATATCTGAGGCTGTCTTTAGTAAGCATTTGATTTAAAAATTAAAAAAGTTTTCCAGCTTTTCCTTCAGTTTGTAATTGGTAAGGTCAAACTGCACCGGCACTACACTTACAAAATTATGATTGAGCGCCCAGACGTCTGTGTCTTCGCCTTTATCGAAATTTACAAATTCGCCTGTCAGCCAATAATATTTTTTGCCTGTTGGGTCTGTCCGCTCATCAAAGTCTTCTTCGTATTTGGCATATGCCTGGCGGCAAATTTTTAAGCCCTTCAGCTCATCCGCGCTTACAGCCGGAAAATTTACGTTTAAACAAAGATGCCTGTCAACCGGCTTTTCAAGTATTTGCTGCACGATTAACCGGGCATATTTTTTAGGCCCCGAAAAATCAGCTTCCAGACTGTAGTCGAGCAGAGAGAAACCGACGCTGGGAATGCTTTCTATAGCAGCCTCCAGGGCGGCAGACATAGTGCCGGAGTAAATAACATTTATAGAATGATTAGCACCGTGATTGACGCCGCTCAGACAGATATCAGGCTTACGATGAAGTATTTTGTCCACTGCCAGCTTCACACAATCAACAGGTGTACCGCTGCAGGAGTACGCTTCTATATTATCACCAAAATAATTAACCTGCACCATTCGCAACGGATTACCGATAGTAATAGCATGCCCCATTCCGCTTTGTGCTTTGTCAGGCGCTATCACCACTATCTTTCCCAGGTCTCTCACTGCATCTACCAATGCTGTAATACCCGGAGCGGTAATGCCGTCATCATTTGTAATTAAGATAATCCGTTCTTCTTTGGCAGATGCCACAGGTTTTACTGTTTCAGTTTCAGGGGTTGCTTCAGCCTCTTTCGCTGCTTTTACTTTTGTATTAATCTGGGTTTCTTCAGGCCCCTGGCCGGGTTTTAGTTTTGTAGAGGTTTTCGGGGCTGGCATTTCTCTTTCTTCTAACGCTTCTTTTTTCAATTTTGGCATATATTCATTTCGGATCAGCAACAAAAGTCACTATAAAAAATAGTTTCCAAAAATTTTTTTTGTGTTAACTAATTTCATTAGTAATTTGCAGCTAAACTAATTAGTCCTTCTTATGTCACAAGCCGGAAAAAACCTTAAATACCTGCGAAAGCTGCGCGGATGGACGCAGGAAGAATTTTCGAATAAGCTAAAAATCAAACGTTCACTTTTAGGCGCATACGAAGAGGAACGTGCAGAACCAAGAATTGAAGTGCTGGAAGTTGTCAGCGGTATTTTTAAAATGTCGCTGGATGAACTGCTGTTGCAGGATGTCGGCAGTACAAAAGGCAGCACTTATACTGAGAAGAGGCGGTATATGAAAATGCTGGGCGATAAAAGCGAAATACAATTTGTACCGGTAAAGGCCGCAGCAGGTTACCTTGCCGGTTATGCTGATCCTGAATTTATTGACGAATTAAATACGTTTACCTTACCTATGCTTTCCTCCGGAAATTACCGGGCATTTGAAATAATCGGTGATAGTATGTTGCCAACACAAAGCGGTTCTGTAATAGTAGGTGAAAAAGTAGAAGGCGTAGATGACGTAAAAAACAGCAATACCTATATCGTTATCTCACGAAGTGAAGGTATTGTATACAAAAGAGTTTTGAAAAGCAACCGCAGCAAGAATAAAGTCACACTGGTAAGCGATAATCCTTTGTACGAACCATACCAGGTAAATACAGATGAAATAGTTGAACTCTGGCAGGCACAAATGATTATTGCTAAAGCAAATGTGCAGCAGAGATGGGATGTAAATCAATTAGCAAATGTTGTAAACAGTTTGCAGGAACAGGTAAGTACTTTGAAGAAAAAGATGAATTAAAGCGTTTTAAGTTAATACTATTGAATACCTAAAACTCTTTAGTTATAAATATCAAATGCAGTGCGAAAAGTATTGCAATGCGCCTCCACAATGTTTCTTATGTCAGGCGAATATCCGCCACCCATTGAAACAACGCATGGAATACTATACTTTTTAGTGATAGAAAGTACCATTTCATCTCTTTGTTTACAACCTTGCAAAGTCACTTTTAGTTTTCCGTATTTGTCTGTTTCCAAAATGTCAATGCCTGATTGAAAAAAGCAGAAATCCGGTTTTACTTTTTCGATAAGTCCGGGCAAAGTTTCTGATAAAATACTGAGGTAAGCAATATCATTTATTCCATCAGTCAGGGGAATATCAAGATCTGATTTTTCTTTGTGAAAAGGATAATTATGCTGTCCGTGCATACTGAAAGTGAAAACCTTTTCTTCATTTTCAAAAAGTTTTGCAGTACCATTTCCCTGGTGAACATCAAGATCAATGATTAAAATCTTTTTTACAAGCTTTTTGTGTAAAAGATAATTTGCAGCAACTGCCTGATCGTTGATCATACAAAAACCTTCGCCGCGATCAGCAAAAGCATGGTGAGTGCCGCCGGCAACATTTAAAGCTATGCCGTTTTCAAAGGCAAAATGACAGCAATCAATGGTTCCCTGTGTTATGATTAACTCACGCCTCGTCAGTTGGGGAGATTGCGGAAAGCCTATCTTTCTTTGCTCTGCAGGTGTCAGCTTTTGTTGAAGAAGTTTATCTAAATATGCTTTTACATGTGTTAATAAAATAATTTCTTCACTGCAGGGTTTTGGTGCAAAAATGTTTTCAGGCGAGATGGTTCCTTCATATAATAATTGCCCGGGAATAAGTTCATATTTAAGCATTGGAAACCTATGCCCTTCAGGTAACGGGTGGGCGTAAATTTCGGAATAAGCTATTTTGATTAGGTTGCTGATTGTTGTATTGTTTTATTGATTTAACTGATTAATTGCTTGTTTTTTTTATTGTTAAGGACAAATTGTTCTAATGGAACAAAGAATGTATCTATATGAGATTTTTCTACCTGCAAGATGTTCCATTAGAACATTTAACCTTCGAATGTTTTTTAAACGTCCTTTACTTTTGCTGAAAAAAGTTTCTTATGTTAGAAAGCTACCTTGTTGACACATTTTAATTGTCCTGTAGGGACATTTCTTGGGTAGAAATAACAGAGATATTAATTAATAACGTTCCGGAGGAACGTATGGGTAAGCACGAATTGGTCCGATGGAACATTTAACCTCATCAAATGTTTTTTTAACGGCCTTTACTTTTGCTCAATAAAGTTTCTTCCGCTGAAGAGTGCGACGCAACGGCGGCTTAATTAGTGATCAAATGCTGGCTACCAAATCTTCCTCATTGATTTAATAATTTTAGTTTTGAACATTCTATGAAAACCCTTCAGGGGTTTGGGTTAAATTTTTATAACGGCTGCCTGCTGTCCTCCTAAATTATTTGCGGGTATAATGGCAAAAACATTGTCACATGTTTTTGGTTTGATTGAAGCGCCACCGGTAAATTTTGAGAACGCAGGAAGAACGGCAAAGTTTGGCGTAAAATAATAACACGGTAAAGAAAGAACTTGTTTAGCAAGACTTTTAAGCAAAACGCACGGATGAATATGACCACTGAAATAATAATTAATATGAGCGGACGGCGGACATGCATGACTGATGTCGTGAACAAAACAAAAATTGGCAATGTGTAAATGATCGTCTGTAAGTGTAATGTTTGCTTCTGAATACCATTCTTTTTTTAAAATATCATGGTTACCTTTTATAAGTTGAATATGAAGATGACTGAAATCATTTCGCCATTTTTTAAAAAAATCAAGCTCTTTATTAGCAATGCTGTGAAACATGTCGCCGACAATAATTAATTGCTGCGGCTTATAAAACTGCAACTGGCTTACGAGTCGCTGCAGATCTTCTTTGTACACACCTTGCGGAACAGCAATGCCTGATTTACGAAAGTGACCCGTTTTTCCAAAATGCGGATCCGAAATAATAAGTGAGTCTTGTTCTTCCCAGTAAATGCACCTGTCGGGAGAAAGCCATAATGTTTGCTGGTGTAAAGTAAATCGCTCTGATGCCTGCAATTATAAGTATTTTAAAAATAATAAAGGTATAACACGCTGTATATGATTTGTTACCGTTGTTGTTTTATTACGAGGTCTCCTGCAAACACTACTTTTTCAATAAAGGCTAATGTTTGAGATGCTGTAAAAATTCATTTCTGTCTATCATTTTTGCACCGAGGCTTTCAAGATGCTCCGTATAGACCTGGCAGTCTATAAGTTCTGCTCCATCTTCTGTAAGCAGTTTTACAAATTTTATAAAAGCATATTTACTCGCATTGCTTACATGACTAAACATGCTTTCACCAAAAAAAATATTTCCCATCTGCACACCATATAGTCCTCCGGCTAATTCATTGTTTATCCATGCTTCCGCGCTGGCGGCGTATCCGAGTCTATGCAATTGGATGTATGCCGCTTCCACGCTATCTGTTATCCAGGTTCCGTTTTGGTCAGTGCGTTCTTTTTCTTTGCAGGCTTTTATGACCTGTTCAAATGCTTTATTTACAGTAAATTCAAATGCATTTCGTTTCAACAGCACTTTCATGCTTTTGCTTACTTTTAATTCATTTGGAAATAAGACAAATCTCGGGTCAGGGCACCACCATACCGGTACCTCACCGTCAAACCAGGGAAAGATGCCTTTTTGATAAGCTAACAGCAATCTTTCCACTGACAAGTCTCCCCCGATAGCCAGTAATCCATCAGGCAAAGCATCTGTTACCGACGGAAACCAAAGGTTGTTATTAAGTACATGTAAGGGCATTTTTTTTGGCAATCTGCCAGGGAAAAAATTTAATTATTAACAGGCAGTTATGCCATTACTTCTAAGGTTGCGCTAATACCGCGTTCGGTTATAGCATCACATTGTGGTTTAAGATCATCATAACCTCCATTCTTTACAGCATACTTCCCACGATTATGGATCAAAAGCGCACATTGCCCGGCTTGTTCTTCTGTATGGCCGCACACTTCAATAAGCGTTTCTATTATCCATTCAAAAGTGTTTACCTCGTCGTTCCAGACGATTATGTTGTATGTTTTTTCAAAGTCTGTCAATACTTTTACCCGGGGTTGCTCCAATGTTTCTGTTCCTGAAAGCATGTCTTATTTTTTTACAAAGTTATTCTTAATCCGTTTATGAATTCTGATGCAATTATAAAGATTGTCTTACAGACATTTATTTGAAAACATACTTATTTATAAGATTGTTTAGGGCGGAAGCAAAAAAAGAAGGAATTGTAATAAACAAGCGAAAAAAGTTTAACTAAAAATGGCAGGAAAAGACCTGCAGTTATCTTAGCCAGCAAAAATCTAACGGAATATGTTATGAAAAAAGTTTAACCTAAATCAGGAAAACAATTAAAACGTGTGTTTTTGTTTTGTAGATTGCAAGTCCAATTTTCTAATGATTAATTAAAACCTTATGAGTTTAATCCAGATTGTCTGTCTGTACCTCTCAATTTCTTCTGTTTTTATGATTTCATTTGTCAGTATTACTAACTACTACGCCATTAAAAAATCAAATAAAGAGATTGAAATCTGAAGTGTTGTATTTAATTAACAAGCACCATAACAGGTGCTTGTTTTATATTTTATTGTTTACAAAAGATTATTGCATTTCCTGTTAATACTGCCTTCGGATAACTGATCTTATTTATGAATAAAAACCTGACTGGCTCAGAACTAATAATCCGAAGTGCAACTCTTGAAGATATTCCGGTTATACAAAATATTGTCAGGGAAACCTGGCCACGAGCTTATACAAGTATTTTAGGAGAAGAGCAGGTAAATTATATGCTTCAGAAGTTTTACAGCACTTCTTCACTTACTGACCAGTTTAAAAACAATCATTATTTTTTTCTTGCTATAAAGGATAATTTTCCTGTCGGTTTCGCGGCTTTTTCTAATGTTTATGATGATATTTATAAACTTCAGAAACTATATGTACTGCCGTCAGAACAAAAAACAGGCGCAGGTAAAGCATTATTGCTTACAGTTGAAAAAGAATCAAAAAATATGGGAGCTGTGAAGCTGCAGCTAAATGTAAACCGAAAAAATAATGCAAAAACATTTTATGAAAAAAATGGTTTTGCGGTTATCCGACAGGAAGATATAGATATTGAAGACGGATTTTTTATGAATGATTTTATTATGGAAAAAGATTTATGACCTCACCCCGGCCCTCTCCAAAGGAGAGGGAGCAGTAAATCCCGGAAATCCAATAAATCCTGGTTCAGACTATTAAAAGTTTTATGGAAATAATGCAGTAATGCATCTTACCTAAAACTTAGCAATATGAAAATAATACAAAGTGCAGTAATTGGTGTATGCCTGTTTACATCAATAGCAGTAAAGGCACAGCAAACCGATGATACAACAACAAAATTTACTCCGCCGGTAATTGTAAAAGACAAAGAACCGGTTTCTAAAGGTGAAAAAAAGAAAGAAGAATATAAATCAAAAGAATGGCACCAGGGAATTGAAGCGATGACTGATACAACAAACGGAGCTGCAGATAAGCCTAAAACAGGCATGCAAAAAAATATGAAAAAACTGAGGAGACCGACACCTCCCCCGCCGCCGCCTGTACCGCATTCAAATCAATAAAGTTATAAAAATCTCACGCAAAGAAGCAAAGAAAGACAAGTCTTTTTGGCTCCGTATAAAACCTTTGCCTCTTTGCGTGAAAAAAAATGGTCGTCAAGTGCTCTTCTAAGCAGAATTTCTCCCCGCGTTGATGATTCCAAAAGAGCAACGCATAACCAGTTTCTGGTAAATCTGTTTTTCTTCATCGCTTGCATTGTTCTCATCCAGGTCGCGAATTTTTGCCATTGCATATTGTTGAATGGTTAACAGTGGCAGCACAATTTTTTCACGCATTTGTATAGAGAGCGCCTCAACAGGAAAATCGCCCATCAATTCTTCTTTGCCTGAAATCTCTAAAATATATTTTTTGGTCAACTCAAACTCATTGTAAATCCTGTTCCACATTTCTCCATATTTTGTGTCATCAGCAAGATACGCTGTCAGCGGAAAAAAGCATTTTTTCATTGACATTTCACAGTTGTCAATCAATGTTTTGAAGAATAAGGAGTTTTTATATAAATCTTTTACTTCATTCAGCCTTCCTTTGTTATCAAGTGCCTGCATAGCAATGCCGACTCCATAATAACCTGTCAGATTTTGTTTCAACTGGCTCCACGAACCGACAAAAGGAATAGCCCTGAGATCATTAATCGTTAATTTAGACGAGCTTCCGCGCTTAGATGGACGGCTGCCGATGTTAGTCTCGCTATAAAATTTAAGCGGGCTTACATTAGACAAATAATCCATAAAACCAGGGTTACTCTTCAAATCTACATATGCTTTTAAGCTTTCTGTCGCCAATTCGTCCATCACCTGTTCTTCCGCGTCTGTCAGGGTTTTTTCTTTGGCAGAAAAAAGCTCGTTGCTGATGCCTGCGTTTAATAACTGTTCCATATTGAACCGTGCAGATTCTATGCTGCCGTAGCTGGAGCTTATCGTTTGCCCCTGTATGGTCAGTTGTATTTCTCTGTTAGATATTTCTTTGCCCATAGATGCATAAAACTGATGACTTTTACCTCCTCCTCTTGCCGGCGGCCCGCCGCGGCCGTCAAAAAAAACTACCTCTGTTTCGTATTGTTTCGAAATGCGGGTTAATTCTCTTTTTGCTTTATAAATGCTCCAGTTAGCCATCAGGTAGCCGCCGTCTTTGGTTCCGTCGGAGAAGCCGAGCATAATAGTTTGTGTACCGTTTCTCCGGGAAAGATGTTCTTTATAAATTTCATTTTTATACAAGGAAGACATAATACCGGGAGCGTTCTTCAGGTCTTCAACCGTTTCAAACAGCGGCACTATATCAATGCTCATTTCTTCCTTTTTCCAATTGCTAAGTAAGAAAAGACCAAAGACTTCAAAAACATTTAGAGCGCTGTTGCACTGGCTTATAATGTAGCGGTTGCATCCTTGCTGACCGTTGTTTTGTTGAATGGTTTTAACTGCCCTGATTGATTCTAATGTATCTCTTAACACCCCTTTTTCGTACTTTTCAGGATCAGCAGTACCGGTAATATTTGTAAGCACTTCTATTTTTTCCGCTTCATATAAAGAAGCATAATTACCGGGAAGCACCGTTTCTTTTTCTGCGATCAACTCTAATAATGAATTATGCACTGAGCTTTCCTGACGTATGTCAAGCGTAGCAAAATACAACCCGAAAGCGTACACCTTATTCATTACGTTTTCTATCAGTGATACAAATAAGCCGTTGTGGTCAGATATCGTTGTTTCTCTTGCTTTTTCGAGGGCTTCCAGTATTTTTTCTTTCGTAATCTCCGAGCGGTTTCCCGGTACAAAAATATTTGTGTATAACTGGTTTTCGAGGTCGGCGAGAATATGATCAACGCCTTTAAAAGTAAGCCTTCTTTTTATTCTTCGTATATCCCGGTAGTAGCATTTTATAATGCTTGATCTCAATGCATTTGCAACTTTCAGTGTAGTTTCCGTATTTACGTTAGGGTTTCCATCGCGGTCGCCGCCAGGCCAGAAACCCATTTTAAATATCGGGTGCCGGGAGCGCATAGTCGCCGGAAACTGAGAGGTTACATCTGTTATCATCTGGCCGGTTGCAGCATAAAAAATATTCTCCATAAACCAAAGCAGGCTCATAGCTTCGTCATAAGGCGTAGGCTTTTCTTTATTAAAAAAAGGTGTTTTTGCCAGTTGTTGCAGGTACATATTTACCCGGCTGATTTCATTATCTTTCAATGCTTTTGAAAGATCGTTGATGATTCCCAAAACCGATCCGGGGTAAAATTGCGTCGGATGTGCGGTAAGAACAAGCTTTACCGAAAAATCTTTCAGCTTTTTAATAAACCTGTTTTGCAAAGAGCTCTGAATAACCTGCGACGTAATATTTTTAAGCGTTCCTGGTCCGTTTATGTCTATTACTTCTTTATAAGCCGAGTCTTCAAGCGCATCAAACAAAACCACCTGCCGCTCAACATAATGTATAAATCTGAAAAGAAGGTCGTTTCTATCTTTATCGCAGTCGTATTTTGTATATCTTTCAAAAAAAGCCTCTATAATTTGTTGCGGGCTTTCACTTCGTTTATATCCTTCGGTGCAGTTTTCGAGCAATAACGACAATTGGATACCCGTGTTTTCAATCCTGTGAAAAGGCAATGAAATAAACAGGCTGTTGAACAATTGAAACTTAATCGCCACATTATTTTTAAAAAGCTGAAGCTGGTCTGAGAAATTTAAATCCATAGTATTTACGTATTTGCTAATATTATTTTTGAGCAGGCAAACATCGTCGCGATAAAAATATTCTAAAAAAGTGAGATTAGGGAAATAGTGGTTAGGACGGGCGTAAATTCTTTTGGAAAAAGGTGAGACGGGAGTTGTTTTAAAAACAATTTTGTTTCATGCATCAGTTCTTTGTGCAGCTTTTGTTGTGTCCTTTAGATTTGTATTCAAATTCTATTTATAATATTACTATTATTACTACTATTTTCTTTTTTGTTACTTTTTTCTTTAAAATCCACATTTTTGTGTGGATAAACTAACCAGCAGCAG
>JAABUK010010235.1_pt1 | contig 12570 bp, 15 predicted proteins | sample 5559141 | NCBI WGS metagenome assembly JAABUK01 (sample SAMN10711869, study PRJNA513367) | rock metagenome | isolation source: Antarctica rocks | place: Antarctica: Victoria Land, Pudding Butte nord | collected 2016-01-03
ATGCGCAGCCGACGAGGTCGTGATAGTCCTCCCAGATCAAGTGGAAGATCACAAAGTCGGAGTCAAAGTCCCAGACGCAAGGAATATCAGTACTCAAGCGACTCGAGACAAGGTCGAGGAGGCCGTGATCGAGGTGGTCATGATGACGGGCATCGCCGAAATTATCATTACCGCGAAAGACGATAGCGATACTCAACCTGCGTTACCTCACTTAGGAGTATCAAGCATAGCGACGGTGTTGGTAGCGTACGAGCCTGTCGTTAATGAGAACCTTGAATCGTCTGCAACATGGCCTCTTGGCGACTCCATGTGGCTCCTAGACTGACTCAACCTACCTCGTAAGCTGATAATTCGGCACACCTGGTGGATCTTGTACAAGTATTTTGAAACACGTAGAGCGGCTGGAGTTGGTAGGCTGTGCCGCATCGTATAAAGCACGTCTATCTACACCGCTTTCCAGAGACCTTATTTTTCAGCCTACAATTTCTACCCAAACCTACGCGAACTGACCACTCGGACCACGTTTGTACCCTCTTCTGGAAAATGGCCGAAGCTGTGAAAAGCGGTATCAGCAATCTGCTAGAAACACTGCACATCACATCCAAAGATGAACAAGGTGTAGCTCCGAAGGAGCCCTCACAGGAAGACATCAAGTCTCTGCGGGAGAAGTACAGCAAAGCAAAGCAGGATCAGGTATTCGCATTCTATGACCAGCTCAGTGTTCCAGAAAAAGCCTCGCTTCATGAGCAGCTCATGCTCTTCGATCTTGACCGAATAAACCACCTCGCCGATGTTGCCCTAAATTCGCCAAAAAGCTCCGCGGACAAGGTCGAACCGTCGATAGAGCCTCTCCCAGAGTCCGCCATAGCCTCAATCCTGGATTCAGACCCAGAAGATATACAAAAATGGTATCAATCCGGGCTGGAGTATATTGCAAACAATAAGGTGGCCGTGGTGTTGATGGCAGGCGGTCAGGGCACAAGATTGGGAAGCTCTGCGCCGAAGGGATGCTTTGATATCGGACTACCTAGTCATAAATCTTTATTTCAGGTCCAGGCAGAGCGTATATTGAAGATTCAACAACTGGCACGGAAACAGTTCGAAAACGAGGAAGTAGTCGTCCCATGGTATGTAATGACCAGTGGGCCGACAAGGGGTCCTACGGAGAAGTTCTTCGAGGAGAACAACTATTTTGGCTTGCAGAAAGCGGACGTTTACATCTTCGAGCAGGGAGTGCTGCCATGCATCTCTAATGATGGCAAGATTTTGATGGAGACCAGATCTAAGGTACGAGACTGGAAATTGTGTTGAGATCGTTCGAGGCTAACATTTTCTCGAGGTCGCTGTTGCGCCAGACGGTAATGGCGGTATCTATCAAGCTCTCCTAACTTCAAATGCCCGTACGGACATGAGGAAGCGCGGCATTGAGCATGTACACGCCTATTGCGTTGACAACTGCTTGGTCAAGGTTGCTGATCCGGTCTTCATTGGCTTTGCGGCATCTAAGAACGTTGACATAGCCACGAAAGTGGTTAGGAAGCGAAATGCCACCGAGCCTGTTGGACTTATTCTACTCAAAAATGGCAAACCGGATGTGGTTGAGTATTCGGAGATCAGCAAGGAGCTTGCCGAAGAGACCGATCTTAAGCATTCCGATGTGCTGAAGTTCAGGGCGGCTAATATCGTCAATCACTACTATTCCTTCCGATTCTTGGAGACCATCGAGGACTGGTCACACAAATTGCCACATCATGTTGCACGTAAGAAGATCCCTCACGTGAACACGGAAAGCGGCGAAACTATCAAACCAGAGAAGCCGAATGGGGTCAAACTGGAACAGTTCGTCTTCGATGTTTTCCCTTTCCTTACGCTGGAGCAATTTGCTTCGTTAGAAGTCGATCGGAAGGACGAGTTTTCACCCCTGAAAAATGCGAAAGGTACGGGAGAGGACGACCCTGATACAAGCAGAAAGGATATCCTAGACCAAGGGACACGATGGGTCAAGGCTGCAGGTGCTATAGTTATCAGTGACACTGACGCAGGAGAGGAAGTTGAGGTTTCACCGTTGATCAGCTACGTAGGTGGAACGATATGGTCTTGGTCTAGCATGAACCAAACTGACATTGCTCTAGGGCGGAGAAGGGCTGGCGTACCTCAAAGGTCGCGAGCTCAAGTCTACTGCTGTGATTGAGAAGGATCCTGAGAATTGAAAGGACGTTTGGGGATCCTGCTACCCGCCGGAAGAGAAGGACAATTGATATATGGCTGGCGAATTTTGGATGGGAACTTGGTGATTCGGGACTCATAGACCAGGCCTCCGAGGCTCAAAAGCATTCTTTTCGATCAGCTGTCAAATATGCGCGAGAGATCCCGTGACCACTCCCGTCTCATTAGGCCAAAATTGGTTAAGCCGGGCTGGTGAATCTGCACTAGACTGAGGCACTGGCTGCCATGATAAATTTCTGCTAGCAAGCTGCCCGAACCACGTTTTAATCGCATAGTCCTTGGGAGTCGTTTTCGGAAGAAAGGATCTTTAAGGAGGGAAGGTAGAGCTGGAAGAGCTGTGTGGGAAGAAGCGCTGACTTGTGAGTGCTTGTCTCCTTGGGCGCAGGTGCCCGTCCCGAGTTCCCATGCAAGCAGCCGCAGTCCTGACCATCGTACAAGGCGAAGGACAGCAGGGAGAGATCTTGGTTGCGATCTAGTCCACACAGGTACGGAGATTCTTTTGACGAAATCTGCAAAAAACTGCGCCATCAAGTACATTCACTGCCTGAAAACCACCGTCACTCGTCGAAGCTCTGTTCTCCTGCTCCCTTCGATAATAGAACAACAAATTTTCCTTCTGTATACTCCTGTGACGAAATCTTCACTCTTTCATCGAAGACACGCCCGCAACGTTCCTCTAGATCTCCTCTAATATTCTCAGAAACGATCAGGATAGCAGGAGCAAGAAGAAATCCCCCAAAAGATGTCGTCTCTTTTGAGGAGAGCGTGCTACAAATGCGGCAACGTCGGCCATTATGCTGAGGTCTGCTCATCATCCGAACGCCTTTGCTACAATTGCAAGCAGCCAGGCCACGAGTCAAATGGTTGCCCACATCCTCGAACCACTGAGAGTACGCGGACTCTGCTGCACCTTGTTCCTTGAGTGTCACTAACATTCACAAGCAAAGCAGTGCTATCATTGTCAAGGCCTAGGCCATGTGCAAGCTGACTGCCCAACCTTGCGGCTTAGCGGAGGAGCTACCGGAGGTCGTTGCTACTCCTGCGGTCAATCAGGTCACCTTGCACGCAACTGTCCTACACCTGGTACTGCGCCGCCAATGCGTGGTGGAGGCGGCCGTGGTGGGTTCGCAGGCTTCCGAGGGGGTTTTTCTGGCGCCAATCGTGCGGCAACCTGTTACAAATGTGGAGGACCGAATCATTATGCTCGCGACTGTCAGGCTCAGGCCATGAAGTGCTATGCATGTGGGAAGCCGGTAAGAAAGTCAACTGGTTGTGAATTGAAGTTTACTTATTGACGACACCAGGGTCACATCTCTCGAGACTGCACTGCGCCAAATGGTGGCCCGCTCAACTCTGCCGGAAAGGTCTGCTACAAATGTGGCACACCAGGGCACATCTCTCGCGATTGCACTTCCAGTGAGACCAACGGGACTGCTACCGACACGACCACGGCACCAGCAGCTGCGGAGACTGTTACCACACCCAGCGTTCCAGCGGCTGCTGCCACGACAGCCACTGTTGCTTGATACCCACTATAATTCGAGACCCCAACTATCCACATCATTTTCTTATTCCAAATTCCCCTTCTGTAGTTTTTTATTCCATCCTCGTCAACCCTGTGGTTTCAGTCATCTTCTCATGCACCTATGGTTCGGCATTACTACAGCGGCTTCTTCGCCTTTTTTCGGTACCGACAATGAACGTTTCACGACCAGCAAAAGTTTCACGACCCACAAGGATGGCTTTTCTGCGTCCTGACTACGATCTGGGACTCACGGTGTCTGCTTGCTTTCTAGTCTCTTATTCATCCATTGAAGTTTACCAGGACGAGGATTGGAGAGGGAATTCGACAACGAGAGGAGGGACAGATTGGAGGTCCGAGAGTGGAATTGATAGATGGCCATGGTAATGTCGATGCTCACAAAAAGGAAAGATCTTGCATCTGACGTGGCAATCTTGATCATAATGCTTCGACTTCTTCATAGTGTTGCCATCAGTAATCAAGATTTAGAACATCTTGATACTTTTGGCTTTGTCCGGCTGCACGCTGGCGGTTCGGTCCCTGTTGGTGATATGGAGTCCTGAATCGTTTTCAAAGCTTGGCCGATTTGGGCCTACTCTATTTTGTTCCTCTTCAGCTTTTTGTCCCTCAATCTCACCTCACGTCTCGCAACTGTTGCCGCATCTACTTCCTTGAATACCTATAGGAATCATTGATATCTGAAGCAGGTTCTTGCAATTTCGAGCTGAGATTTTCTTCACGCACCAAATATCATCATTTTCGGCTGAATCCACGAGATGACGGCGTCAGCGGTCAGTGAGGACATTGAAGATGAGGTTAGACTGTCGCACACAGCCTAATCGCGAAAGTGACTCAAAGTGTCTGGCAGGAAAGCTTTATCCTTGACATCGACTTGATTCAAGCACATGGTCTGTCGAATGGCACAGTTGGAAACCATGACTGATACCGATCCCAGGCATCGGAGCAGCAGACATTACGAAGCTCAAAACAAATGGTTTCTACACCATCGCCGTGAGCTCGGTCTACACGTCTAAACTACAATTGTACCACTGACTTCGCGAGCAGTCTGTGCATGGTGCAACTCGTAGGACATTGCTGAAGATCAAGGGGTTCAGTGAGATCAAAGTTGAGAAGATCAAAGAAGCAATCCAAAAATGCCAGGTGTGCTCCCCATTGCGAGGACCATCATGTCAGACTAATTGTGTCAACTAAGCCCACAGCGTCAGGTTTCATGACTGCAATGGAACTGGGTCACCAGCGTAAGCGTGTTGTCAAGATTTCAACTGGAAGCAAGCAATTCGATGCGATCCTCGGAGGGTGTGTCCTCACATTCATATGGGATACCGTTAGCAGACTGACAAACCCTTAGTGGATTCTCCAGCATGAGCATCAGTGAAGTCTACGGCGAATTCCGGTGCGGCAAAACCCAACTCTCGCACACCATGTCCGTACTCGCGCAGCTACCAAAAGAACAAGGCGGAGCCGAAGGTAAAGTCGCCTACATCGACACCGAAGGCACCTTTCGTCCGGAAAGAATTGCTCAGATCGCCGAACGTTTCGGCGTCGACCCCGATGCAGCTCAAGAGAACATCGCGTACGCCAGGGCGTTGAACAGCGAACACCAGCTTGAGCTGCTAAATACCCTAGCCAAAGAGTTTGCTGGCGGCGCGTACAAATTGCTCATCATCGACAGCATCATGAATTGTTTCCGAATTGATTATTGTGGCCGAGGCGAATTGGCGGACAGACAGCAGAAGCTTAATCAGTTCTTGATGAAGCTTGCTCACATGGCGGAGGAGTTCAACGTTTGCGTCCTCATGGTAAGGCATTGATGTCTCTAATTCGGTGCATTTCTGCTCATCGGTGTCGCGTATAGACGAATCAAGTTCAGAGCGACCCTGGTGCCAGTGCACTCTTTGCTGGAGCAGATGGCCGCAAACCAGTCGGTGGACATATCCTCGCACACGCCTCGACTACTCGAGTCTTACTTCGCAAGGGACGTCAGGAGGAGCGGGTCGCTAAAATTCAGGATTCCCCCGGTTCGTGTCGTCTAGACGGGTGATGAGACTGGTTATATCGGCTGACGATTCAACAGACCTACCCGAGCGTGAAGCCACGTACATCATTACTGCTGGCGGTATTGCGGATCCAGACGGTAGATGAGACGTTCAGATCTGTCAGGGCGCATAGGGTCGAATATGGTTGTACCGACACTTGACGAGCAGAACAAGTTAGCGAGGAGGTGGCGCATGGCTAGGATCTGGAGGGAAAACCAAGGGCTACATAAATGACGATTCGCGGGATAATAAGAGTCTCGAGATGTTGCTTCGCGATGCATGGTAATACCAGCTCTCTTGTAGGTTTAAACACCGTTCAACTATGCTCTAACACTACTCATACATCATCTTCATTAATCATTTCGCCCATCCTCTTTCCGCTATCATGTTTGCTAACCTCACCAATTCATCAATTCATCAATTCATCAATTCATCAATTCATCAATCAATCATCATATCAATTAGCAATCAGAAGTCAGAAATCCATCTACGCAACCCCATCCCTCTTAGCATGCTCATCCTCCATCGCCTCCCGATACCTCCGCTACTGCCAGACACTTGTCATTGGCAGATCCTATCGCCATGGCGGATGTTATCATGGAGGCCGCCAGTTCATCTGATCGAGGAACGATGGCGAGCGGAGACCTGGCGCTGTTTGGCTTGTAGTACCATTCGAGCTCAGCTGCGACTAGTGCATCATGAACTCCAAGCGCGGCGGCTTCATCAGCATGCCCCCCAGTCAACTTGGGTCTGCACTTCGACACTACTAAAGTTATAACTATAGATCGAGAGTTATACTGCTTCGAGGATAGTTGCTGCTTTTGAGGAGCTGCTGCTCCTAGTCTTGTGGACTGCTGATACGTGTTTCTTCGTCGAGGAGTGGGATGTTTGTGAGAGGGGAATTTGAGGCCTCCTCCGTCTCCCTTCCCCCTACCGTCTCCCTTCCCCCCTCCCTCTCCCAATCCGTCACAACCTCAATCCTCCCGTCCTCTATAGCCTGCCCACCATCACCACGCTCCACCACCCTCGACCGCCTGGTCTCATACCGCGTCTAGTCGAGCGTCGGCTGCTGGCCAGCAGGAGTGCGGGCATTGGTGACGGTGGCGCAGGAGGGGGTTGTGGAGGTGGTGTGGGCGGTGTATGGGAAGGTTGAGTAGGAGGAGGAGGAGGAGGAGGAGGGTTGGTTGTTGGACAGGGTGGTTGAGTAGTGGATATAGGTTGTGGACGGGCGTTTTGTTGCTTTCTTGTAGACGGTTATGGTGAATTGCTTTTTATTATTAAAGTGTTGATTTAGAGTCAGCATGACGAAATGGGGTGCGTGTACACGTGATATGTTATTTGCAGCGAATGAAACCGCTGCATGGGAAGCTGGATGGAATGCTCGAGGCCGTGACTAGTGATATTGCCGAACTTTTCGTCTGTCTTTTTTGGATGGGAGACGTTGTATATGGAGTATGTTAGAAGGGTAGCTTGCAGATAATTACTTGTGTTGTCGTCAGGACTCCATCCCAACGACGAAAAGTACCCGAGATAAGGTTTTAAGAGGCGGGTTCGACAAGAGGGGATCAGTGGGCTGACGTCGAGGTCTGGAAGTCAGGAATCAATGCATGACGAAGAAAACTCTTGGGGGCTTATCCCTTGTGTCACTGACTTTGGTAACATTACGCTGTTGGGAATGCTAATGACTGGAAGAACAGGAATATCAAAGAGACGGTGGTATTATGATGTATGTACTCCGCAGGAAGGAACAGAATGTTGACCCCTCGAGCTATAGCACATACTGCGAGAGTCATCCGTAGTTCACATCTACTACAATGAAGACCAAAATATCTATTAATGTCGCAATTGACAGCGGGAGATGTGAACGATCTGTAGGAAAGCATCAAAGTCTCCTTGGCCTCGAGGAAGGTGTGAACCCGATTTTCTAACTCGACCTTTCCCAAACCCATTTTGGTCACAGCGAGGAGTTCCTGCTTCCATTCCTGAAATGCCCCTCTCAATTCACTTCTCTGAACTTCGGGTTGTGGCCTATGCACAAAGTAGACAAGTGACAGTGGACGTACTTTGATTTGAAGGATGGGTTCGAAGTAGAGACAGGGATGTGCTTTCATGAAGGAACCCAGGTTGTCGACGTACTCCACAAACCAGTAAACTTCTCATACCATCTTGACGGTCAGACAAAACAGGTAGGGCAGACGGCGCAAATGCCTGGCTGGGGAGCGAGCATTGTCGATGAGCCAAGGCCACACATCAATCAACAACCACGGATTTTTTCTAGTGAACAAGGCAGCCGCAAATACCACGATTGTGCGTAGCCACTTGCATTTCAAAATTTCGGGTGTAGCTTCACTAGTAAGGACGCCGAGTCGACAAGCTTGTGCGCAGAATAACCCTATCCTCAAAAACCAGCATGACCACTGTATTTTGGCGAATAAAGATTCGGAGAGCTTTGGCACGGACTGGTTGTAGACATATAGCAAGGCAACGTTAATGGCTCTTTGTCCGAGGAACGCTTTGTAGTTAACAATGTCGTCCAGGCGTAGGACCAACTTTGCTTGCTTTGCCTTTACTCCGTACTTGAGGTGGAAAGAGAAGACATTTTAAGAGGGTAAAACATAGCCGTAGAAAATTTGCCGAATCTCCGCAGGAAGGCCGAGTAGTTGTGGATTTGCTGCTTCCGCGGAAGCTGAGATTGCGGCAGCCGTAGAACTCTCAGGCTTTGGCTGTGCCAGCACATCTTGCGTGGAGAACTTGGGCGTGTTGGGTAAAGATTTCGGTTTGACATTGCTAGACATTAAGACCTTTCGCTTCGATCGAGGAGCTGCTCTTTTTGGTTTTTCCGGCGTGCTTGTTTTCGTCTGATCAGCTCCCCACCCGCACTGGACGCTAGGTAGTCAGTAATTCTTGACAACTTAAATACAAAGTTGGGAGCTGATCCCATTACGAGAAGGGCGCTGCTGGGCTGCATCTGGCAGAACCTTTCGCCTGTAAGATCTCTCTTGACAATAGCAAGGTTTTCAAGAAGACCTAAGATCAAAGGGAGGAGCGTTGCAAATTCTTGAAGGCGCGTCAGCATACGCCATCTGACTCGCATTAGAAGACTCGGTCTTACCACTTCATTCTAGACCCAACTCGCCACCATGTCACTGATTCTCCCTCGACATGCTGGCTTGACAGGTTGCAAGCGCAGGCTACGTTGCACACCATCCGCAAGAGCGCTCTGTACGGCTCATTGCTTGATACCTCAGCTACCAATCCACAAGTCGTCGTGAACCGATGTCGTTTCACTCAATCTCATCTTTCGGGCTCTTGCTTCGTTCTTTATCTCTGCTCAAAGACCGAGTTCGACTTCTGCTTCGACTCCTGCTTCTACCACCTCGTCCTCCGCGCCCGCCTCTCCCACCTTTTGGCTTCTCCTTTGGTGGTGGTCGAACAAATGCAAAGTCAACAGAAATCGTCTGGTCGAGGAGTTTAGTATCGTTTAGAGCCTTGATTGCAGCTTTCGCTTCCGGTTGCGTTGGGTATTCGATCAGAGCATATCCCTACAATAGCATTCATATCAGCGCAAAACTTTCAAGATATGAAGAGGAGGGCTGACCTTGACATAGCCTGTTCTGCGATCAAGGTTCAGGTGTATGTTTTTGATGTCTCCATACTCTGCAAAAAGATCTGTCAAGTCCTCTTCGGAAGCTTCTTCGTGAATGTTTATAGCAATAACAATCCATCCCTCGATACTGCGGACAGCTACAGCGTTCGTCGATGTACGCGCTTCACCTCTCGAGCTTGCTTTGGCGTCGCCGGTTTTTATGTCAGCGGATGGAGGAGTAGGATCGATATCCATTTCTGTGGACATTTTTACAGTATCGATGGACACAGTATGTAAAGCTGGGTTTCGAGATCGTTATACAAGGGCGGTGGAATTCACGAAATAATTTTCAGTCGTTTTGTGCGCAACGTCAATTCAATCTGTGGAGGGACTGCGGGCAAGGTCAGATGCCAAGGCGTTCCAGCCAAGAGCACTGAAATCAACGTCTTCTCTTCACCTTCATTTCTAAAGGTCTGAACCAATATGAACCATGCATAGTACCTGATTCTTTAAATACATATTGCAATATGCGAATGTGTTACTACTCTCTGACAGCTAACATTTCAAAGCGCATTTACGAAGAAGCACAGAGAAAGTCCGTAGGGATTCTGGAGAAAAAATTGTCCCTTGCTGACTCTTTGTACTGGACATGGCATGATTTCAACAAACCCTGAATAACATGGTCAAGCCTACTTTCTTCTGCGTCTTGAATCCACTGTTTGTTGTTTGCGATCTGTCCGGTTCATGCCTGTGTCTATTTCGCTTATTTCCTTTATCTGGTGTGGTCCGCAGGACGATGTACGCAGCTTTTTCTGGAATAAATGTCGTGCTCATGAGCGCGCAGGCTCTCCGTCCACTAATGAAGAAGGCAGACTGATTACAGCAAGGGCAGGCAAAGAGGAAGCTTTGCAACCTCTCGTGACCCGCCCCTTGCCAAGACTCCGCCATCTTGTGGTCTCCGCTCCTAAGCGGAATTCCCAACCGCACCCGAACACTCAACTGGTTGCCAAGCTTGCACCTTCACATGCTTCACGGATAACACCGATGGCAGACCTTATTTCCCAAGCGTGGCCTTTGTCCATGAACAAAAAAAGGCACCCCAAAAAACCTTTTACTTAGACAACGCGAAGCCTTGCAGCACTCTACAAGACAATGTCCAGCGAGATGCGCCGCACACTTTTGACTAGTAGGCGTCTCTTTCTTGACCGCTAACCGTAGTCCGCAGCTGATCCAGTTCGCAGAGCGCAAACCTACTACAAGTACATGTCCAGATTCCCAGTTGATGCCGCCGCCTAAGTGGAAGAGAACGTCAGAGATTGACTTCATCTCGCAATCTCTGTATCCAGAAGCACATACAAACATTACCTCAGTCTTGCCTCAACAAGACCTCGGCAGCACGTCAATCAAACGCGATCCTTTTTATCCAGAAGTAAGCAAACGTGTGAAACTTGAGCCTAGATCACCGTCTCCTTTACCGCCCATGGCGCCCGCAATTGAGGGCCACGGCCATCCCATGCCCACATCTTCTGCTTCGGCTCATACGGTCACAACGTCCACCGTTTCTCTTATCAGTGCTATGGTTGACAATACCCAATATGATTGTATGTCCACAAGGAGGCCTTCCGTATCACGTTGCACTACAACAACTGATGAGGAGGTTGCGAAGAAGTTCGCCGCTGGTACTGCAGCTCTCTCTCTCATGAATACTAATAATGGAGACGAACACCCTCCTTGGCAATCAAACGATTTCTCCGAGCCAGATCCTTCTTTTCCCGCTACATTTACGGACAACGCTGAAGAGGGCTATACTTTGCAGAATGATGCGGTGACAGCGGACCCAGCGGGAGCCACAGCAGCCAGCTCAGATATTCTGCCGAGTGCCAGTGGCTTCTCGCGTCGTAATTCTCGTGCAATTTCATCCACTCCAGATACCACGCAGCCACAACGCTATAAGTGGCTTGCACAGACTACTCCTAAGCCAGAGCTTGACAATGTCAAGTCCTGCACTCCTCCTTCGCTCTATCCGGGTCCTTCAGCCACGGTTCACTCTTCAGACCTACACAACAGCAGTGTTGCTAAGAAACGACCGCGCACTGGCCGCTCAGACCACCCAGAACGCTTTCAATACGCTGGCAATACTTTCAGTAACTTAGATGATCGTACTTTTCACGACACTGCCGAAAGTAACCCGTACCTATCTCAATTAACTGTCGGTGCTTCTCGCCCAGTCTACAAAACTCCTCTTGAAGCCCGCCATGCTCTCAAAGAAGCCAAAAAGCCGCCTCTTCCTCCAGTTAATTACGACCAGCAAATTAAGGAACTGATAGACACCATCGCTAATTTCCGCAAGAAGTATAAGAAGTCAAAGGCCATGACTGAGCAGGCAGGAATACAGATTGCAGGAAATGTCTGGGACCGTCTATCAAATCTCGTGCAATATCCGCCCGACTTTGATTCCTACACACAGAAGGGACAGGGAGAGATTTGCGAATATGCCGAGAAGATGAAAGCTTGGGATAGAGCAATCGGACACCAGGTCATCATCAAGAAGCGGATTGTCTACAAGGAAGCAATCGAGAAATTGCAGGTGAAGCTGGACATTCTGCAGGCGGAGAAGGATCTGAACGGCCACAATATACAGCTGAAGAGGAAAGGGCAGGATGCTGGCGACGACGACAGTGAGTATGATGGCTGAGACTCCATTCCTCTCTTGGGGATGCTAGGTCAAGATATGCGTTTAAGAAAAATCAGTGAGAGAAGCGAGTGGCATGATTGCTGGTGGAGGACAGCCTGCTCACATCAGTCGGCACGATTGGGGAGTGCTTGGCTTGGCACTGGAGGATTCTCTGCGCTTTCTGTCCACTTTTCTCATTTCGCCATTATCAGCTGTACGTTGCTCTGCACTTTTGCATGTTCATTGGTCTGTTGCATAGTCATGGCAGGACAAGAGCATCAGTAGCATTCACAACCAGCCATGGCTGGAAAGCTCCAAGCCGCCGTGAATTGACGCGTCTGACTTCCACTCTGCATTTACTATGGAAAGTGTGCTTGTAATGCACTCATGAGTTCTCCATGGGCATGAAGTTGAGAATAACTTCTACTCTACAACATCTCCTTTCCCAAACAAACCATTCAAAACATCCACAGCAATCTCTCTCTCTCTCTCTAAACAAATCCCC
>JAABUK010010236.1_pt1 | contig 12567 bp, 19 predicted proteins | sample 5559141 | NCBI WGS metagenome assembly JAABUK01 (sample SAMN10711869, study PRJNA513367) | rock metagenome | isolation source: Antarctica rocks | place: Antarctica: Victoria Land, Pudding Butte nord | collected 2016-01-03
GCAACTGTATATGGTATACATGATACAGTAAGTGTACGTCATATACATATGTAACCACATACATGCGAGAATTCATGCAAGCTTGTGTTTGCCAAGACCTTGGCCCAAGGTGATTCTGTTACAAAACGTATCATGCCTCTCATGTCGGCCCATTTGACCTGCCAGCGTTATATCTCATCGTTTCTCAAACCCTACAGATGCAATATGCAAAAGCCGCTGAAACCCTAACTCCTACAACCTGTCAAACAACTTTAACAAAATTGCAAGTTTGGAAGTTTTTCGGGTTGGCAAAACCCTAAAGGAGAGAACTGATGAGATACGTCGCTGACCATTTGACCTCCCAGTTTGTCTCGCTTAGCAGCTAACACCAGCCTCATCATGTGTTGACAGATGGAGCTGAGTCAGACAGTCAACAAGGCTGTAGATGAGTGAACATGCATTGTCATCAACCACAGAGAATAGACAATATCGTTGCGCTCTGGGTGGTGCCTTACAGCATCAAGCCGACACCTTTATAACTAAGCTCCTCAATGCCTCTCATACAACAAGTTGGTTTTGGAGCTTTAGTTCAGATGAGAGATGTGAGCTTGGCACCTTAACCAGGCTCCGAAACCAGCTTGTTGTATGAGAAGCATTGAGCAGCGTAGTTACAGAGGTGTGGGCTTGATGCTGTGAGGCGCCAACCAGAGTGAAATTATAATGTCCATTCTCTCTGGTCAGCTGCAATGCATCAAGCCAATACCTTTCCTACATCGAGTTGCTTCAGAACTGGCAGCTCATCGGGCTTTCTTGTGGAAAGTCACAAATTCAAATCTAGGGGCCTGTGTTACATTCTTCTTCTTGAGGATAATGTTGCACCAGGCTATACCTGACGGCGCTCATTCCAGCTTGGTGGCTCGGAACTAGACGGTGGAGGGGGGTGGGGAGTCAAGGGGCATCTACTGCGCAATGTGGCATTCTGCCCTACAACAGGAGAGCAGAGCACTTTAGGGATTGCTCTGTTTGAACTCACGTGCAAACACAAGCGTATGCAAGCAAGCACAGACAGTCTGCAGCTTTGCGGCCAGGTTCAGCTAGCTGTTCTGGCAATTGCTGCAAGTTCTCAATGCGTGGTAAGTTTACATCATGAATAGCAACACCACTTGCCAGCTGTAGCAAACTGGAAGCTGAAACACAAGGGGGGTTGACAGAACAGCAGTCAACATGCAAACACGTGCCTTTGCTGTGTATGCATGTAGTGTTCAGCTAGCTTCATTGGTCACTGACTACGGCACACACTCAGCACCTTTTGTCTTGTCTTTGACATGAGTCGCAGGAGTTATAGAGCACAACATTCCAAGTAAACACATTGGGAAAAATGCGGCCCTGGCTCCATTGCATGTGTGTATACAATTCCAACGCGCTTTGCTAGCCAGCTGTAACTGATGTGGCCAATGTCAACATAACAGCTTCATAACAGCTTCACAACAGCTTCACAACAGCTTCTTAACAGCTTCTTTGTTGCGTGATGCAGGTTGTGTGTGAAGAAGCACCTCAGGGGTACAACTACGGCGCCCGCACCAAGCTGAAGAACCGCTTCATTGGGGGGGTGGTGACCCCGGCCCAGCCCCAGTACCTGTACAGCATGATGGAAGACAGGAGCGACGCCCATGACTTCCAGGAATCCCCACCTATCCTGGGGATTGCAGCTGTTGTCGGGGGCTACAAGGTCAGTCTGCAAATGTACCTGGGGACAGTTGATGTACGCGAGAGGACAGGATCTTTCTGGTGACCATGGGGATAGGAGTGACATGCAGGACCTTTTTGGGAGTCCCCACATGATGTGGGGATTGCAAGACTGCTGTGTGACCCCCAACAGCAGCTGCAATCCCCAAAGCATGCTGTTGGGGATGACATGGTCTGGTCCTGCAAAGCCCTTTGGTACCACAACCTTTGTGCAGTTTGACACAGTGCTTGACAGATGATATCACTACTGCAGTCTCAGCTGAAATGCATTCAACAGGGTTGGTGCCAAAACTTGCACAATGGCACACGTGCTATGCATGATGTGTGTTATAACAGCTGACAAAGTAAGTTGCCTTTCCCTTTGCCTTTGGGCTATGGCCTATGGTCACAGCTCTGGGCTGCCGCATTTAAAGGCTCCCGTCATGATCGCTGAAAAGCATAACTTTTCTATCTCTTTTCTTTTCAAAGTAAATTGCTGTCACAGGTGATGGAAGTAGATGTGGACATGCTGACCTGTCAAGTGACTGAGGGTCTGACTGAAGATGCGGTCTCGGCCCGCCTTCATCAGGGGGGGCTTGTCCCACCGCTGTACCTGCATAGCAGCATACACGCACGTCAGGACAGACAGATCTCAGAGAGCACTGTGGAGGCTGAGTGGGAGCAGCGAGTCAGCCAGCTGTTCAGATCTCAGGTCAGTCAGGCTTTAGGGTTATATATTTCAAGTTCTGAATTCAAGTTCAAATTAGAATTCAAACTCAAAGTAATTCAAACTTCAAACTAGGCTCAGACTAACATGTGGTCGCGCTGGCATGGTGAGGTAAGTAAGTGTCAGTGACAGGCTGGTTGTGTTCTGGGGGTGTCCAGTCACACTGCTGTGACTCATGCTGCCAAACAAAGTAAGGAGGTTGAGGGCAGGTTGGGAGGAGGGTGGGGCGTGGCAGGAGGGATGTAGATACATCCTTTGCATGAGCACTTTCTCAGCACAGCTATCTGGTCAACTTGAAAGTCAAAATAGTGTGTTGCATCGTGCTTATGCTGCCAGACGAAGTTGGGAGATTGGGGTTGCAAACATGCAGAGCATGATTCAGATCCAGATTCTGATGAAAACGAATATTTTGAAATAAGGGATACAAACGCTTTCTGGCAGGTCACTTGCCATCTCGATAACTTACAGCATGTCCATCTTCATATAAGTCTCTAGCGTCGGCCTATAAATCCTCTGCAGAATCATGGCCAAGCCATGCACAATGTAAAACAGAATCTCAGTAGTACGGTTGCGTCTGATATTCCGTCTGATGTTATGCATTGCTTGGCTTTGATTCAGCAGAGCATTTTTAGGCCGGTGCTAAAGACTTGTATGAAGGGGCTCAAGGCTGCCGCCTTAGGAGGCTCCCGATATGATCGCTGAAAAGTAAACTTGTGTAAGCTTTTCTTTGCTTTTCTTTCTTGTATGAAGGGGGGGAGGGGGTTTGTGTGTGCCACAAGGGATGTAGATGCATCCTTCCTCTTCGCTAGCACTCTCCGCCCAAGTGTCTGTGAACTTGAGAGTGAAACAGTGTGCTGCATCGTGAGTAGTATGCCAAGCAGAAATCTGGATGGGATCTGTCTTAGCAACATCGTACATTACCAACACTGAGATTCAGACAGCACAATAACCATCTGCCAGAAATGCTCATAACAGCTGGTAGCAGTAGGGTACATCAACAGTATATTACGGTAATAGTAGGGTATGATAACAGTGTATGGTGTTGATAGTGCACCAAAGCTTCACTGACTCAGGACCACACCATGCAGGTGGGATTGGTGAAGAAGTATAGTGATGCTGAGGCAGTGTCAGGACTGCTAAACCTAGTGAAGATGGAGCTAGGGTTGGGAACTGATGTGGGCTTCACTCAGGTAAGAAAAAGAAGTATAGTGATGCTGAAGCAGTGTTAGGGCTGCTAAACCTAGTGAAGATGGAGCTAGGGTTGAGCACTGATGTGGCTTCACACAGGTAAGGAAACGTAACGAAAACAGAAAAGAACGGCTTCACTCACGTAACATGGACTATTGTCAGGAGAGTGGTTGTCCTGTTCAACCTAAGCCTTGAACAAATTTTGTCCATTGCTATCTTTTCCTTAGTTTAGGGATGTGCAGTCCTGAGTCAACAGGTGTTGCTCAGCACCTGTGTATGTTCTGTCACTTGTCTGGTATATGCTTTACCTGCCTTTGATGCAAAAATGAGCCTTAGATGCAATGTTGAGTAGGAGAAGTCACTGCATTGCCTTGCTAGCACGGTTTGGGCTTGTTCTTGTTTTGACAAATCATGAAATGCTGGCCTGAATGCTGCCCGTAGTAGGCTTAATGCCCTGTATATTGGCTGGGGCCAAGCTCAGGGGGTCGGGGAGGGTGGGGCGCAGCTTGGAGCATTCACTGAGACGGTGAGACACATGTACTGTGGCTGCGGATGGATGGTCTTAGGATGACCATCAGCGTGCAATCACTGCGCATGTGTATCAGCTTCTCAGTCAGCGCCCCAAGCGGCGCTCCCCCGCACCCCCCCCCCATCTCCCCGCGCCCCCCCAGCCTCACTGGAGCTCAAGCTTGTTACCACACATAAAGGGCAATGTCCGAGTCTGTGCTTGAGCCTTGCAGTTGTAGGTTTGATGTCAGTGGCCTTGCAAGACAGTTTGAAGATGCTGACATGCATGTAGGCAGCCTCAGCTTCTATGGACAATGTTGAAGCCAAGCTGCACCTACCATACTTCTCTTTTCAGCTTCAGACACAGTACGTGCTGAGGATCACAGACGTCAAGTCACTTTCAAGTGCACAAATTCGTCTCGAGGCAAAAGTTTTGCTCAGGCACATGTCAGCATGCCTGCTAGACATCCACAAGGCTGCTGAAGTCTGTGTTTCGCTGGCTGATGTACAAAACTCTTTAGCGTCTTGCAGCTGACGTCAACAGCTGTATAGACAGCCTTGAGCCAGCATACATTTCCACAGCATGTGTAAGCCTAGCTCGGCGTTGACATGGTGCGGAACTGTGATGCTGGCTCAAGTGTGTCTGTGGCTGCAGATGTCAGTTGCAATCTAGGCTACATGACCTTTTTGGACAAATGCCATGCTAGCCCCTGTAAACATTTTGTGGCAAATGTCGAGATACCTCTTCTGAGACAACTTCACAACATGTATGTGCAACACTGCAGGTCACATCTGCAGCTACAGACAGACCCAAGCCAGTGTACAAGTCCACAGCATGCCAGTTAGGCATTCACAAGACCCCAGGGGTGTGGCCCCTCCTGGACAGCCTGCTCCCCCCTACCCCCACCTCCCTGCTGGTTAGGCGGTGGTTACGCCGGTTACTGCTGCTGCCACCCCCCACAGAAGTGGCCAAGTCTATCAGGACCGCATGCCAGTTTCTGTCTGGTAACTTTCCTGTTCCTGCTGCTGTTTTGCATATTTGCAGTTGGTGCACTGTGAGGCAAGGCTTCTTGTGGTTGGAAAATGTTTACAGTAACTGCAGCCCAGCTCTGGAAATTTTGCGCTTCTTGTGTAGCATTTCACTACAGAGTACAACTCAAGTGTTGCTGGTGCACTGGACGCAAAGTTTTGTTGAGCACTGATGCGCCGGTTTATGGTCAAAAGATAACTCGGCAGTCACACCTGACCAAACAGCCTGGTGTCAGTCAAAGTTGGTGTTGTCCCTGTTCCTTGCTCCCTGTTCTGTGTCTTCTCAGACATGTCCATGCTGCCCTTTTCTGCTTCTTCCTTGCATGATTGTGCAGCCTACAACAGCTGTATGCACAGACACAGCGCAGGCTGCACAGACATGAAAAGAAAAAGCAGAATGGGGCAGCGAGAACATGTTTGAGAAGAGACAGCTCAATGACTAAGCCAAGCCAGGCTTTGTGCTGACATCAGCCCCAACGAAAAGGTGTGCATCGCAGCAAGCAAGGATGAGTCTCTTTCTTGGGAAGAAGTCCTATCTCTATCACTGTACCTGCAGCTGTGTGATGTAATTACCACTGCCTTCCTGTGCACATCTTTCATCAACCTTGCCATATCCTGCCATTCTCAACAAATCAAAACAGATGGAAAATTAACTTTTTTCCAAATCTCTATTTTTGCCCTTACAGTATTTCATCACTATTTCCATATTCTCAGTACTTTCTCCGCAAGTACTACTGTGATCTATCCTGATGATGATCATCTACTTGCATCTCACAGAAGATTGTATGTCTGCGCACCAAAAGGGCACTCAATCAACCCGTTGTCTGATTTGTTTGTTTGGTGTTTGATTGCACAATTTTTGTGGTGTGCAGATCTTCAAACACCTTTGCCAGAGTACCCGACTCTAGCTACCAACAACATCGTCTTGAAGCTCCGTGCAAGGGAAGCAAACGACATCTTTTTCCGGGAGCTGTCCAGCGTCTTACAGGCCGTACAGGGCACTATCGAAAGCCCTGCCCTTGCCCCGCTGGCAGCAGCCCTCATGCCAGCTGTCCTGGAGGAGACCAAGGTCAAGCTGACTCTGAAGCAGCTTCTGGATTCCTGCAAGTGAGTCAGCCTTAGTAAACTTGCCCATCACATGCCCCCATATGTACCTGTGCACATGAGGCAAAAAACCATATCTGTCAAATTTGTAGCCTTGTCCAGGATTTAGTAATGAATGCACATGCGCAAGCATTAGTCAGTGTTGTATTGTATCATTCAGACTCAGCATTCCCAGAGTTTCTCCAATCATTGTCTGTTGACTCCCCTGTGAGTCCTAAAGACAAGAAATGTGATTGATTGATTGATTGCTTGATTGATTGATTGATTGATTGATTGATTGATTGATTGATTGATTGATTGATTGTTGGAGCCAAAAATGATGGCGCCAAACCAAGCGCTCTTGCTGGCATAGGATCACTTTCTTCTTCCAGTGCTGCTGAAAGGAAGAGGAGACACATTGAATCCACTTCTTTCCAGCCAGACCTGAAGAAGAAGTTACTGGACCTAACCATTAACGCTAAACCTGCAGTCTACGGTCATAGTTGCTGCTCTTTCAACAACTGTAATCTGTGCTTTTCACAGTAGTGCACGTGATTTTGCAGGCTCTGCATTGAACAGATTGATGACGTGGTGGAGGAAGAAGAGGATGAGATGATTCAGGCTGCCCGGCTCAACTCACATGCTGAGGCCTCGACTTCAGACTCAAAGGTAGTCTTACCATTACTGATCCTGAATACTCTCTGTCCGTGTGTGATGCATGCCATGGTGTCTGAGTATGTTTGAAATGTGTGAACATAGGTGATATGCTGATCTGGGACTGCTCACATTTTTGAAGAGTGCATGTGCGTTTCTGTAACATCTCTGCAACTGTGTGTGGCATCGTTAGGACTGTTCAGTTTTCTGATACTGAAGGCAATGACAACCTGGATTTTTTGTCTCACTAGCAATGGAGCCGCAATATCGCATGTTGTGGCCGACACTTTAAACACACCTCCTTCTTTGGTGCTTTGCACGCAGTACAAGGCAAAAATTTGGACAGCATTGCACAGAAACAAGAAGTGCTCAATAAAGGTCAACATGTTGATCAAGGCAAAGAAGGGTGTGGTGCATACCCTCAACCAGAGTTTGTCACCGATACCCTCATCATGGGATGCGATGTCTGCAGGCAGCAAAGGGTGGCGGCATGGAGGTGCTGGGGAAGCTCTTCCTGTCAAATGAGGAGTTCAGGGGGCGAGTCAGACGCACACACATCGCAGACGAGATAGAAGCGGTGAGGGGTTGCATCTCTACATGTTTCTCGACGGAACATAGTGAGAGAAAGGAAAAAAACATTTTTCTGGGTGGCTTGACAGTTCTATGAAACATGTGCAAACTTTTTCAGACCACCATCAGCAGCATAGATTACAAAAAGTCACAGGTGCAACTAAATGTGGTGCATATAAAGGTCAGGCTTGCATCTGTCCAGAAGACCAGGCTTTAGCCGGTTCATCAGAACACTTCTTGGTGTGGTTCTTTGATGCCTTTTGGGAGAGCATGCCCTTTATTGTGTGGATCAACCATCTGATTTCACAGGACCTGTCAAGTTGTGGTAGTGCATGCTGCCTAAAAGTGTGTGCCAGGAAATGTGTGCATGACATTGTGTGCCTGATTATGTGTGCCTGATAATGGCTTTGTACCTGCATGACTCATTAAGCAGCAACACATCCGCAATGTCTTTGATGAAAACAACTCATCAGCAGTCGTTTTCATCAGTGACATTGTCGGTGTGTTGCTGCTTATTGAGTGACGCAGATACAAAGGTGCTTCCATCAAGAACAAGTTTAGAGGTTGGTGACATAGTGCGTGGAACTGCAGCAGGCTTGTGCAGTCAAACTCTGGAGATGACGTATGTCAATGGTAACACTACAGCAGATCGACATCATATGTAAGGCTCGGATTGCATTTTACATCACAGCAGTGCTCAGCATGTTGCATCTCAGCTGTGTGTGGCTGCAAGTTCACCGTTACCGCACCACCTCTAGCACAATCATCAAGCAATGCTCACTTGGTTTTCTGACATCTAGGAGAGTACTGGAAAGGGAGAAGACAGACAAACGCAGACAGAACAGGCCAGATCCACCTTAGGTTTAGGAATTTTCCTTTCCCTTAGGGCTATGGCCTATGGTCGTAGCTCCGGGCTGCCGCCTTGGGAGGCTCCCGTTATGATCGCTGAAGAGCGTAAACTTTTCTTTTCTTTTCTCACCTGGTTTTTCTTCTGGCTCAGGTCGAGAAGGCAGGATCAGCAGTGGAAGAAACGCTTTTCAGGGCGTTTCAGGCAATCTGTGAGTACAGTGAGCAGCATGACCCTTCAAGTAAAAGACCGACCCTTATCTTTGACCCTGTCAACAGCGCTGTCTGGATCAAGCTCGTCAAAGGGTCTCAGGTACTGTGCATAATATAGCTCAGGATCATGATGTCCAGATCCAGGATCATGACGTCCAGATCCAGGGTCATGACATCCAGATCCAGGATCATGTTGAACAGATCCAGGGTCATTGTGATCAAACCCAAAGATCATTGTGACGTCAGCAAGGTGTTGAGGCTTCTGTGTGAGCTCTCTGCTCTGTTGCATGTGCTATCTTGAGGCATGATGTGGTATATCAGATGGCTTGTGTTACTGTGCTCTGTTGCAGGCTGCACACTCTCTGATTTGTGGCCGACAGATGCGCTTCGATTGATCACGCAGCTCTTCTCAATCCCAAAACGCCTGTTTTAGTTCAGAAATGTCATCCCTGCTCTGAACTCAGAAACGCCTGCGGACAGTAAAAATATGTGTCTATATTGTGGAGACGCTTTAGAAGCTCCTCACTGTTTTGTTTTGCAGGCTGCCAACCAAGCAGAAGCCTTCAACTTGGTGCATCCCCATGACCGGAACGGCAAACCCATTGCTGACAGACACTGCACTCGGGAAGTCGAAGAGGCACTCAATGACTACCGAGCAGCATGTGACACTGCACGTGCGGCTGTGCGAGGCCAGCTCAGGCTACTGGCCGAAACCCTGCAGGTTTTATCCACTCCCATACCCTGTGCAGTGTCACACAAATCTTTCTAGGTCGTGACCGGAGTGCCTATCAGCAACAGCTGTGCTGGTCTGCTTGGGTGCATTAGAAAAGAAAAGCCTACACCTTTTGGCCTTGAGTGAATGAGAAGCAAATAATTTTTATTGAGCTGCCCAGCTTGGGCGCATTATACTATGCCATACAGACCTAGGCTTTGTCCTTATTGATTGTTGTCTGGCCATGGGGCAACATTGCAGCAGAACAGGTCACAAATGGCTGTTGAATGTTGTGCATGTCTGAATAGCTGGCTTCTATACTGTGCAACAGACTCAGACATGCAGGACAGACAACAGTTGTTTGTGACCTGTTCTGCTGCAATGTCGACCCATGGCCAAGTCTGGATACCACAAATTGGGGGTTTCTTGTTCAGACAGACAATGTCTTGGTCAGTTTGCTTGCTTTCTTGACTGATGATTTGTTGGTTTCTGTGCTGCTGTTTCCAAAGTCCCAACACCTGACTGCACCCTGAGGCTGCTGCTATCTTTGCAAGTACATTGCTGCCGCCCTTGAAGCTTGATTCTATGGCAAAGCTCTGATGTCCCATAGCCGACATTCCCTTGGCTGTAGCTCATGCATTTACTAGCATACCTCCCTAACTTCACAGTGCCTATTTTGAGTCCACAGGCAACTGTGAATTCAGATTGGGAAGTTATTCTATCAGAAGTGAGGTTTTCTGTCTCCAGAGGAGCTAAAACTCCTCCACTGTGCAAAAGCATGGTTTTGCCGTCCCCAGGCATGCTTTTGCCGTCCCCAGGCATGGTTTTGCCGTGCCCAGGCATGGTGGAGGAGTCTCAGCTCTTCTGGATACAGAAACCTCACTTCTGATAGAGAAGTTCCCAACCCCAGGCGTTTCTGAGTTCAGATTCTCACTATGCGACGGGCATTTCCAATATACTAGAGACGGTTTGGGATTGAGAAGAGCTGGTGTGATCTGTGATGCCATGCATGTGATCTGGTTGATGTCCTCACAAGCGTGTGTGTGAAGCCATGCATGTAGCCCAGCTGGTGTTCTCACAAGAATGCGTGTGATACAGGAGTCCCTGCTCCAAATTGTGGCTGCCTCCACATTTTGGGATTGGGAAGAGCTGGTGCTGTTTATGACTCCATACATGTAGCCTACAGTGGGTGTCCTCACAAGCGTGTGTGTGATGCAGGAGTCCCTGCTACAGATTGTGGCAGCTTCCACATTCGCCATCATTGCCGCTGCCCTGGAGTGTCATGTGAATGAAGCCAGCCGCAGAGGCTGGACCCTGCCCAGTCAGCTGGCCAAAGGTATGGTTTCAACTAGGGTGTTTGACCTTTAGGGTTTTATCATAGGGTCCCGCGCTAACTTACTGCTTCAGATGGAGTAATATAAACTTTTAGGGTCTGATTGTAGGGTTTTTTGCTGGCTAATTGCTCGAGACGGAATTAGCTTGATGTGGTTGAATGTAACTATAGACCGTAGTGCGGTGATGATAACAACATTCCTCGAACTGAATGACCTCTGGTTGAGGGCATGCAGACATACATCTACCCATAGAAGTTGAGCACTTGGTCTTGTTGGTTTGCTCTTAGGGTTTTGTAGGGCTTTTGTAGGGTTCATTAGCGCTGTTCCAGGGTTTGGCTGTCTCTGCAAGCTCCATCATTGATGGCCCATCAGCATGCCCTGTTGTGGTCTATGAGCTCTGTCGATTCTTCTTCTCTTCCTCTTCTTGATGGAAGCCTTACAGCCAGCCTGCTTGTGGCTTGACTGCATGCTTTAACTCAAACAGGTCTCAAATGCTTGACTCCTGTTATGAAAGCCTTGGAACAAGCTAAACAACTGTCAAGTTGAGTAAACAGGGTCAGGTTCAGCTTTGCATCTGGCAAAAAGTATCCTTGCTCATCATGAGCTGGAAAGCGTTATTATCATTGTCATTATGGTTATCGTTATCGTTATCGTTAGCGTTATCGTTATCGTTATCGTTATCGTTATCGTTATCGTTATCGTTATCGTTATCGTTATCGTTATCGTTATCGTTATCGTTATCGTTATCGTTATTGTTATCATTATCAATAAACAGTATCCGTGGCGTACTATGCTGGTGTTGCTTCAATTTCAATCTGCCCTTGCCAAAGCAATCAGACAAGCTTGACTCTCTGTCAAGCAGTAACAACTCCAGACTTGACATGACCACTGCACAAAGATGATTGCTGATCTGAATTATCTGGCGCAGGGGCAGTTCCAGAAGGGCAGGGCATGAAGGTGGAGGGGATGTGGCCCTACTGGCTGGATGGGCACGCTACCAACACTGTGAAGAACTCCTTTGACATGTCCTCCATGTATCTCCTCACAGGTGGGCCTGCATTATCATTATTATGTTGTTAATGATTATTATTCATTGCATTCTCTGAGCTTTGTTTTGAAAATCCGTTTAGTAGTCTACTGTCTGGAGTGTGGAGTTAGTTGTGACTCATCACACGTCCTGGCTTCAACGCACAGGTGAGTGTGATGCGCAAGAAAATCAGGCTGGCGCACTGAGAGTCCTGCTACACAAACAAAGCCACTCAACATGCCACTACTGGCGTATCACATCAGAGATTTCTGCTAATCATCCCAAATGCATATGGCCAAGTCTTCCGAGACTTTAGGCACAGACAGTGTGCGCAGGTTTGTTTTGCCTCTGTTTCTTATTGCTGTACTTTGTTTTGCTGTACTCAGAATCCGCAAGTGGCGAGTCTATTGGGCTGTCAGACACTTCAGATCAAAGGTTATGGCTTGCCAAGCCGTCTGACATTGCATCCATGGTTGCATCTGTGTACTGACTGGCATTTAGTTTCAGGGAGGCCGAAACATAGTCTCCCACAAGCATGAGAACCTATGTTTTGGGCTCCCTGGTACTATATGCCAGTCAGTACACAGATGCAACCATGGATGCAATGTCAGACAGCTTGGCAAGCCATATCATATTCACCCACAGGCATGAGGTAAGCTGTAGGAGACCTCTCCACACCAGATCCAGGAGGAGAATAGGGCACAGCAAAGGCGGAAGATTACGGGACTGGCAGGAGGAGAAACATAATTTTCAGCCATAACGCAGGCTGAACTGTGAGTTCAAGTGGCAGACTGGTGTGTGTCATGAGCACAAAGACTCTGCAACTTGGTCAAGCGAAGTTGTCAGGTTGCGGCGCTGCCGGGGTGAAATTTGATGCACGAGAACACTGTTCATTCACACTCTATAGTCACATCAAAAGAATGTGTCATTGCAATGTAACAAGCTGGGTGTTGTGATTGTAGGCCCAAACATG
>JAABUK010010238.1_pt1 | contig 12566 bp, 14 predicted proteins | sample 5559141 | NCBI WGS metagenome assembly JAABUK01 (sample SAMN10711869, study PRJNA513367) | rock metagenome | isolation source: Antarctica rocks | place: Antarctica: Victoria Land, Pudding Butte nord | collected 2016-01-03
AGGCCTCACATGCTTTCGTTTCCAGGGTTGTGGCCATGTTTGTAGGTGGTGGCTTTCACAGTCTGTGGAGGAAGATTGATCAACTTCTTGCGAGATTGTTACGATTGGATTATTCAGATTGTATCTGTAAGTACCCGGTGCTCGGCGGGGAGGTTACAGTTGGTGGGGGGTTGGAAAAGTTGAGCCAGGGCCGGAACTTTTTTTTTTCGATGCCGGCCCCGGCTCAACTTTCTGCATATGCTAACCATGAGTTCAAAATTATTCCAATCCCGACTCAGCTTTCTGCATGTGCTAATCATGAGCTCAAGAATTGATATTATTTAGCTAAAGTAGCTATCCGTGCCCCCCACTTTCGCTCAGTTCTTCGCTTAGTGCTCACCAGCCATACACCACTTCCAGCCATGCACCACTAAACTTCATATTTTTGATCCACCACCTTCAAAAATCCACCAAATTTCAACCACATGGCTGCTACTTACGCTATCATCGAGGGTCGCATTCAGAAGGCTATTGACGCCATAAACACGCGTGAAAATCCTAATCGAGCCGAAATTGCGCGCGAGTTTCGTGTTTCATATGACCGACTTCGATCTAGACTACGAGGTTATCAGTTCAAAACAGCAGTACGAGAACTGCATAACAGAGCTTTAAAACCTGATCAGAAGTCAGCTTTACGACAATACTTAACTACAGTGAATCAGTTAGGCCTGTCAGCTAGACTACACATGATGCAATCAACGACAAACGTCCTTCGTGCTCAAGACTTTGCTCGTTGAAATTCTTCATCTCTACTGAACGCTCGATGAGTCAAACGATGATTAGATCGTCAGTCAGATCTCTTCAAAGCTAAACGAAAGTCTTTAACAGTTGAAAGAAAGAATGTGTTAGAACCATGCCTAGAGCAAGTCATAGAGGTACAGGTAAACGAAGGGTAAACCAGGTAAACGAGGATTCAAAGCTAAAGAGCGAGGTCTATCGAGGTGCGAAGGCTATATGTACAGGAGGAAGGGAAGCGCTAAGCCCGATAGGGCCTTAGGCTCGCTCAAGGACGCGCGTTCCAGTAGAAGGCTGAGCACGCTCGTAACAGAATGCGCATGATTCAAAAGTACTGTTAGGGGCCAGCATAGAGCGAGTCATATGGGTGTAAGGTAACGAGTATATAAATGCTAAGGAAGGAAAGTATCTAGAAGGGAAGGGCCGGCTATCTATATGACTCAGGAGAACATAAGCTAACCCTGAATAGGGTTGGCTTCGGAACAAGCCTATGCCCTAGCGGCGAGCGATCGGCGATAGCCCTCAGGATAGCCATCAACATAGTCATCAACATAGCCACCAAAATCGTAACAGAAACGGCCTATTTATCCCCTTTTCCCTGCTTAATCTCCTTGTTCTCTAGCGGTCGGCATTGGCCGAGCCAAGCCGACTAGCCACCTTCGCTTGCCGATAGCCTTCAGTCAAGCTGAACCTTTTTTGAAGACCTGAATCAGACGACATTTCGAGAAGATATGATCTTATTTTGAAGGCACTTTTGGTAAATTTCTTCATTACGCTGTCGAAAGAAGCAGATGTGATAGATTTTCGAGACAGCATTTCAAGCATAGCGTTGAAGATTATATCTTTGAAGCTGATATTAAAGCCTTGGAAAGAGATCTTGAAGCTGATACTATAGATTTTGATTAGTAGTATCTGAATAGCTTCACTTTTTCACCTATTTGAATGCGATAATAGATGTTGAGAGGTTGAAATGTCGAAAGATCTATACAAATTTGGGGGGAAGGGCGCGACAATTGCGATGCCAAGGATTCGATAGCTTTCTGCATACGCTAATAGCGCTTCCGCTGTCACGGATTATTTTCGCCGAAGATGTTTGCGCGAAAGAGCTGCTTTTCCATGACTTCAACGTTTCCTGATTATCACGAAGTTGCTAAGAAATATGTAGCTTAGCTGACGAACAAATCTGCTTAGTCTGGACACGACTATCTTGAACCCGCTAAAGTTTAGAAGTTCCCTGACAACGAGGCAAGTAATTCAGGTAGTGCTTCCACATTGCTCTCAGCAATGTCCTAGGCAGTCACTGGTGTTTGGCCGGCGAAAATGGACGGGGTAAACCCGGGCAAACGCAAGCGCCTAGAGCAGACTGTCGAGTCCCACATCATCCTCGGCCAGTCCTCTCCGTATTACCTACCTGAGGACGACAATCGAGGAGAATGGAGTAAGAGGGTCTGCGTTGCCGCCCAACAATTGTCTGGTCCTGACCAAGGTGTCCTAGGAGTCCGCCAGCAGCTGACCGTTGATGCCTGCATCGGATCTGTTCCGCCCTTACAAACCGCGCATCCAGCCTTGTTTGGTACTGCCACTGAGTTATCCAAACCAAGCTGCAAACATGGACGTCCAGAAAGTATCATTGCGGAACAAGTGTGCTTTGGCATGGTATGTATTCTCAACAGCTGCCACCTTGTGCCTTTGGTCTTGATATCCCCACCATTAGCTCACTCTACTTGTATAGCTTGACAGCATTCCCGTTCTTTGTTTCCAATCCAACGGGATAGATGTGAATGCTTTATCCACTCCAGTTATTTTCAATTCAGACAGGCAGACGCTGCAACTCCAGACAAGCGCGGGTCATGTAATTGGAAAACTTGAGCCTCGCTACTCAAAGATTTTTCAAGTATTGCAAGATGAAAATGACATGGAGTTGCAAGCTTACGTGGTCCCCACACTCTCTCAAAAGCCGCCTAAGAACCAAGCCAAGAAGTCTTCCAAAAAGCTGACGCCATCTGGCTTCAGATCTTTATCCTTGTCAGTCGTCCTGTACGGACCTATGAAGACCTTCGAAGCAGTCGGAGAGTTTTTCGAGCAGTGTTCGGAGTTTCTTCAGTCTCCGTTGCATTGTGATCGCAACATTCCCTACAGGAATCCACAAAGTCTCTCCGCAACAGATGTCAACCCTCCTCTGACGTTCCAGCTGGAGGCGGAGTTTTGCCTTTCACAAATCGAGACCTTGATGCAAGCTTCGGATCCATCTGCTGCCCTGGAGACTGAAGATGCCCTACGAGAAACGCAAGCTCCTTCTCCCATCAAAGCTTCCCTGTACAAGTAAGTCTTACAAGTTCTCGAGGGGTTATTGAATATACCACTGGAGCTCACGTTGTGTTCTAACTTCGCCTAGCCACCAGAAACGGGCTTTATCTTTCATGTTGATGAGGGAATTGGGCTCCACTGTTGCCAGTGATCCGAACGACCAATTGCAGATGCTTTCCACGGGTTCTAAAATCCTTACGAAGTATGTCTTCAAATGATCAGAATGAAGACCAGAAAGCTAACCAAAATAAAGGCTTTGGTCCGAAGTGACAAAAGACATTGGCACTTACCGTCTCGGGGAGGTTCGAGGAGGGATCCTGGCGGATTCCATGGGCCTAGGCAAATCTTTGACCATGATATCCCTGCTTGCATTGGATTGGTCCCACCGGCCCCGAAACTCTCAAGGTGTTACACCGACCTTGCTGGTTGTGACGCTTCCCTTGATTCGGAGTTGGGAGGAGGAATTTAGAAGACATCTTCATCCGCAGACCCTCCGATGCTGGACATATCACGGACCAAAGCGATCAAAGGACGCCACTAGAATGCTCTGGCATGATATCGTGCTTACTACCTATGATGTAGTTGCTCAAGAGTGGCGTAATCTTGACAACCAATTACATCCGCTTTTCTCTACGAATTGGCGCCGTATTGTTTTAGATGAAGGTAAGACTTGGTCATTCCCGAGGGATGCCCAAGCTGATTTTATTTGAATAGCTCATGAAATCCGCTCAGGCGATTCACTCCGGGCTAAAGCCATATTTGCCCTGCGTGGATCATTAAGATGGGCTATTACAGGCACACCTATACAAAATCATTGGGAAGATCTTGCTAGCTTACTTAGGTTCCTCAAAGTTTACCCGGACAATGATCTCGGGTCTCTCAAGGCTATGCTAAGAAATGATGTCGGCAATTCTCCGATTAGAAGCATACTTGCATCAATATGCCTGCGTCGGTCCAAAAACGTTATAGACTTGCCAGAACGAATTGACAGAATCCACATGGTCGATTTTGAAGCCGACGAAACCACGCATTACAATGCTATGAGCGATTTTGTCACGGGCTGTCTACAAGAGGAAGCAGAACACCCGCTCCTTGGGACGTATTCTAACGTCCTCGCGAAAATCAACGCCCTCCGTCAGATATGTAATCTGGGAACATTCTATCAAGGCCAATTACCAGGACGTATCGGGCTTGGCGATCGGAGAACTGCCGTTCAATTCCTGTTCGAAGCAATGCTCTCTGCAGGCTTTGCTATCTGTACCAAATGCGACAGTGATTTAACCAAAGGGGACGATAGTGCTGCATCGGGTATAAGTGACGGCGACGCAGCCGTAGTGGGCCAGCCACGGCTAGCTACCTGCGGTGAATTAATATGTGCTTCTTGCTTCACCTTTTGGAATATTCCCGACAGTCTGAACGGGCCGCTCTGTCAACACCAGCCCTCTTGCGAATTCTTTGCCGTATACATGTCTAGTTCTTCCGCTGTACCAAAATATACCCCAGAGTCTCAATTGCCGGTGAAGATGAAGGCATTGCAAAAGGATCTTCTCGCATTACCAACAATAGATAAAAGGTATTTATCTGTTATCTGTGTGCACACCAGTGAGTTTAACGTCTTCCTCAGCATAGTATTCTCCTTCTGGACCAGCACATTGGATGTTGTCGCAACTGCACTCGATAGAATTCATCTATCATATACTCGTGTCGACGGGACGATGCCTGTCAAACAGCGACAGCAGGCTCTCACGTCCTTCACAGAAGCTCCTCATCTCCGAGCAATCTTGATATCTCTGCGATGTGGTTCAACGGGGTAAGCAAGTCTCTAGCTTCGAAAGCCGTCATGTCATTGCTGACACTCCTAAGGCTGAATCTAACCGCTGCAAATCATGTCTTTCTCATGGAGCCGCAATGGAATCCCATGATAGAGGACCAAGCACTCGACCGTGTATATAGAATCGGACAGAAGAAAGAGGTCACAACCACTCGGTACATTGTGAAGAAAACCTTGGAAGAGGTATGCTAAAATTATTGCTATCTGCTCGATGTACTCAATCTGACTTGGGCCCAGAGCATTCGTACTCAACAATCGAGAAAACGGAATATGGCTGAGCAAGCATTCACCCTTTCCCGGAGGCAGGATGACTGGATTGCCGTAAGTGAATCTATGAATATGTTATATCTCCTCTCCTAATTCAAGTGATTAGCAAATTAGGGCAATGCTCTCGAATGCGCGATGATCTCACTCTACAGAAAGTTCAAGGACGTCGTGGCAGACGCAGACCCACCGATACCTCAAACAGTCAATCTAAAGCTAGTTTCGAAGAAATTGACTAAGCATAGGACGATATTCTTCCAAAGCAATTTCGCGTGCCTGAAGCTCTGTCTAAAATTCATAAAGCCGAAAACCAACAGACGATGAGAGATAAACTTATGTGAGACAAGAGATGAGGATATCGCAGTGAATTTCATATCAGTTATTTTCGAAAATTAAGGTATACAGAATAGTATGGCTAGCAGAAAAATTCCGTCCTCTGACCTCCCTCAGTATAGTATGAGATACAAATGCATGATTTCCCAACACCAGCCGCCAATGAATTCGATATCCTTACCAAGATCGGACGATGACTAGCCAGAGACGCAAAGATCAGTTCACGATGTTGGCAGACGACGCAGAGCCTAGACAACTTGCTTCGATCTATCCGCGTTGGCCCAACTCGGGGATCTCCAGACCACCAATAGGAACTTTACACCATTAGGGCTATCAGGGTTATCTCCATCTCGCGATCAGACACTTTCCCCGCTGTTTGGATATCCTGAGTAATACAGAATGTCAGAGCTAATTAGAATACTCCTTTCGCAATATCTCTCTCTTCTGGGAATGCTGTCGTCTCTTAATAGGAGCAAGGCGCCTGCGACAGCCTTGGTGCATTATAGATGTGAGCAAGTTCAGTTAATGTGTTCTTCATAAGCAGATGATGCACGGCCACGGACATCCTATCGCATCGTGAAAGAGCACGAGATATCCTAATGCTACCTAAGTCTATCGATCTGGACGAATTCTACGACTATACAAGTCGACCTAAAAGTTAGGATTCTGGAATCCCTGGTCGCTCATGCAAATCTGAATTAACTCTCTCGTGAACGTGGTCAGCGACATCATCACTGGAGCAGAAATGAACGCTTCATATTTTTCCGGGATTTTTGAACCGTCGAACTCGCCCCGGCCGGCTCTACAATCGCCGTCACAGAAAGTTCTTCGTCAGAGGGCGAAGTTCGGGGCTGGTGGCCGATTGACCGGGGGTTGGTGGCCCCGCTAGCCGCCGACGGCCTAGCGGCGGGAGGATTTCTCTGGGCCACCAATACCTCGTTCCGGGGCTTACCACCGCGTTGTGAAGGCATTGAGGTAGAAAGGATGAGGTCTACTGGCAATTAGCATATACCGAAGCTGGCGACAGCGAGGTGAACCCCCCTAGGCCCCTACTACTCCCTAGCACTAAGCATGTTTGCTTACATAATGAATAAACATCAAACAAACATTGAATAAACCGCTAAGAGGTATTATACACGTTTATTGTAGAATAAACGGTTTTTTTCTGACCCTAGCGATGGGTTCAGGTCTGTAGGGTCTATTGACTTCCCTGGGCAGATGGGAGCGATAGGGATGTATTTAGTATTACGCACACAGGGATCTCGTAGTTGAAGTTTCTGCATGTTTCCGTGATGCACGTATTCAAGGGCTGAAGGAATACCCAATGCATGATTAGAACTGTTTTGCTATATCCTGAAATGGCCATATCGTACATGGTTACTATAATCCTGTGCTCTTGTAATGACTGAACGTGCTATATATCTATTGCCTGCAAGCCCTGCCAGAGGGTTTTGCTTTTTTTTGCAGATAAAGGGATAGGCTAAGCAACGAAAACATGTTCGGGAAACTTGAATCTCGGCCAGAACTCGTGTTGAGACATTTGTCCTACAGCCTGTATTATTGGCATCAGTTGTTCAATAGCATACCGGCTTTACCAGAAGAAAAATGATCTAGTAGTTGTTGTAGTCATCCGTCGGATCAACGTTGAACTTATAATCCATGCCCACAGTGTTCTCACCCCCCTGCGTAGCGCCATTGCCTGCCACAAGTCAGCCCGGAAATGTTCAATGGGGGAAATCTCCACATACTAGCCTGACACAAGGCGGTAAACATATCCATCGCCGCCGTGCACATCTTGAGATCCGGCATTTCCGAAATATCGTTGAGGACCTCGAAGCTGTAGCGGAGATACCCTTGAATACCATTGACGTCGGCAAAGTCGGTGCTCTGCCACACTTTCAAGGCGTTCTGTGCCGGTTTGGGGATATTGGCACCTACCAGCATGTTGCAGGCCTGAATTGTAAAGTCTTGGATCTCGGAGTCCTGGGCCACGGCGCCTCTGCCGTAGCACATAAGGTCGGTGATCAAGCCCTCGATGTCTCCTCCAGAGTCACGACGGAACAAGCTTGCGGATGGGTCGGAGCGTTGGGAAACTTTGTTGGAAGCGGCGATCCAGTGCTCCTTGGGGATTGTGGCGACCTTGCCGCCGCCGGAAGTGGGGGTCCAGTCGAGGTGACCGGCTGCGGCGAGATTTTTGTAGATTTGGTCGTTGGGGCTTTTAGGGGCTGGGGTTGCAGTTTTGCTGGGTGCTGAAGTGGTGGTGGTTGGGGCGGCGAGGGATGCACTGGTGTGAAGGGTGAGGATCGCGAGGAAGAGAGTGTGGAGGCCTGCTGCTAGTTAGTGAATGGCTTCGTACCATTTTGAGACGGTAGAGAGAACAACTGAACATAGTGATTCGAGGTGCTTTGATGTAATCATGCGTTCGAGTCTGATTGAGAGTCTGTATACGGACAGATAGCTGAATGAAGAGGGGAGAAGACTCGATTGTTAAAAGCAAGTGAAGATGACTTTGCGTTTGTAAGATGGTTTGAAGTCAAGTAAAGTTGTTAATGTTAATAAGATAATATTGAAGAGAAAGAGAATCCCGCTCTTTAATAGAAGAGCCAACACATCGTGAACCAAGAGAGAACGTCTTGATGACGTCGAAGGATCGAGAGTCATCTTTACATCCATACATTTCACCCTTCGGGCCCTTCCTTTGAGATACTGGATGAAACAAAGACTTTGGACATAGTTTCGGCGCACACAAATCTGCCGTCATCTAAAAATCCTGTAGCAGAATTCAGAGATGAGGTCGAGATATCCAACGTGAGTCAGGGTGAATTAGATCCTGCTTACTACGCCTCAATTCAAGCTAACAAGGCGGTGTTTCGAGTTGGAAGAAACGAGACTTGCGCCGTGGAATCCTATTCCTCTTCCTTAGACCACTGATGGTACCCGGAAGACTGAAACGACGAGTTGTGGTTTTGGGTCGAAGGATCTCACTCCAACTCTTTAGGTCGTTGGACCCTGAAGACTGAAACTACAAGCCGTTTTCTGCGTTGAAGTATTCCATTCCTCTTCTTTAAGTCGTTCATGAAGCCCTGGAGACTCAAACGAGAAACCGTTTTCGAAACTACTGTTCTAATCGAACGAATACTTTGGCCAGCTATTGGTGGATATGTGCTATCTGGGGTAAAGAAGATATCTTTGCCGGGAGACACGGGGTATGATATCATCTGATAGAGCTGTTAAGATTTCATGTGAATTCTTTTTGGTGAATCGTGAGTGTAGTGAGTTTCAATAAGGCATTTCCTTACTCCAGGGTTCAGGAAAATAGAGGTCTTGTTAGTCAGCGAGTAGGGTTATCTGTGACGTCTCTAGGAGCTACAAACGAGACTTAAGGTACCTCCAAGCTATTGAGCAATGATATCATCGTCTAGACGTAGGTACTAGGAATCTTGGTGAATAGTCTTTGATCAAGTCTGATGAGCCTAAGTGAAGGCCTGAAACCAAATCTTTGAAACTCGTTCAGAAGGATCAGGTTATATCGAAAGCTTGGTATGCTTGTAACAACCTGGAATTCTTGCTAGATACATCTTTATATCTATAAATCCTTTACGGGCCGCGGTTTTTGAAACCCAACTCATAGTTTCAACTCAGGTAAAAGGCACAGTAAGTCATCATATTGTAAAGCCATCGCCGATGGGTCAAGAACTCACGCGTAAATGCCAGTAGAAATATTGAATTCTTGCTATATCTCTGTTAGTACAGGTTGATCGACCTAGGAATAGGAATGGACAGTACTTTGAAACATAATCCACTGTCTCATGTCAGATGAATGATGATTGATTGCCGTGGTTGTAATCACCGAGAGGTTGGAAGCGTATACGTATGCCAGGGCAAAGCTTCTCTCTCAGTGCTCACCTAGTAGACCGTAGATATATATATGGCTTAGACCGCCCTCTTTAGGTATTGCAAAGAGGTATATTTTCTCTTCCACATATAATCTGCACCATTCAAGCTGGAATTCATCAGATCGCACATTGCCTTATTACGAAGACTTAAGAACTCCATCATGAAATTTGGTTCAACTTCAATCGCCGCTATTATTTTAGGGGTAAGTTCCGCTAACGCCCTAAAAACGGTCACTTACCGTTGCGGTGACGACGGGACCCATGTACCAGTACCGAATGTTTGCAAAAACACATGCTGGGGACAGTTTTGTTTGCAGATTGTAAGAAAACAATCGTGAACGAAGAGAGTTTCAGTACTTACGGCAGCGTACAGGGGACCCAATTCACATATAACCCGAGCGCTCAAAGCCAAAATCGAGGATTGTCAGGCTATAATGTTCCTAGCGCAGCAAACTCTCCCTGTGGCAGCAATTCAGCCTTTGGGGACGCCGACTTGACTTCAATCGAGGAGTTTCCTATCGCAGCATCCAATAACCCTGGTGCAACTTACTCTCTACGCTGCGCCTCGACCAAAGAACAGCAGGGTAAGTCTCTTCGGATGAATTTGATCACCGCATTCGGCGAGCTGACCGAATGCTTAGCCCAAGGAGGCAGCATACAAGCGGCAGGTATGCAGAATGGCGACCTATTTGTATTCGCTTTGGAAAATGCGGACGCTGGGACGCTGTAAGTTCCTCGATACTCGTAATGCTGGCACCTGCTAATAACCATATTAGAGGTGTCGACTGGTGCGAGCCGAATCCTAGGTGTTCCAATGATGGGAAACAGTTTAACCTCCAAGGCAACAACTATGTCCAAACGACAGCTGTCGATTCTCCACTGAGCAGTCTGGGTTCAACCCCATCGCCTCCCCGCGAAAGAGATGTGACGCCATGGATCAAGTCATTGGGGAGGACACTTCGATTCCATGCCCGTGCATGGCCATCCCAGGGAAGGGTAGAGATCCTTGGTCCCATCTGAAAGCTTGTGGTAGATCGCGCTCTGCAGCGTTTCGTGTGTTAGTATTCCTGTGGATCCTGGCGGAGCGTGCAATATAGAGCATAAGATACTTTGTAGAGTGTCCAGAGGACATGGGCAGTAGTGGGTGAGCAGAGTGAATTGTGCAAGGCAATGGTCATCGTATCGCCTTTCAACATGGCCAAGAGATGACGAGGAGGTATATAGAATAACACGGACATGAACTTTTTGCAGCTATATTTATGACTCGATCCCTGATAACCGATAACCCAAAATCAAGGCCAAGACGGCGGAATGTAAGCGTCTACGGCGCCTCACTGCCAGGGTCGCCAATCTTACCTGTCCGAAAGTAGGCTACCTTAGGATTCGATAGGATTTCAATTGTTGCTTCCGACCCGATGCATCACCGCTCAGTGTTGCTGTATTGTTGCCTGGAGCTTTTGTTTCGGGTGGGTCTGTGCCACTCAGCTGCGCCCTTGATGGAAACAGATGCGTACGTAATTGCCACTTGACCTCGAAGGCTGACTGGTTTATTTATGTACCGTACCGTATGACATTTGGCAATTCATCTTGAAAAGAATCCCTCCTAACAAAATACTTTCTTATATTTTCTTGCAATTGCATACTTCGCTCCCATCTCCAAGTACTCGAAGTTTACCTGACTATGGCTTCCGTCGAGGCGCCACAGACTTTGTTACCGGTCTTTTTGACAGCCGAACTGGATCATGAGGTTGGCGAGCTTGTCTACGTCGTCAAGCGTTTAGAGCTAATGGGCCTCGAAGGTGCTCAGTTCGTTCCTTGAAGAAGCGTGGGCAGGAGTTAAAGACGGTCACCAAAGATTGTTCATTGTGACCACCAAAGACGCTGACTCGCGCTTCGAACCATCAAGGCCTTCTATGAAGGTGTTCAACTCTCCCTTCCTGGGATTTGCGGAACATCAACTACGAGACGCCATCGCTTCTCACAAAAAGCTTACGGATGAAGTTTTTATTATGCTTGACGAACAAACTCGCAAAGACGGTAGTTCTTGTCGCTTGGTGAGTCGGAAGCAAGCTCACTATTTCGCCGTGCGTTCGGACTTTCGAGGCGTTCAGCGAAGGCTGGATGCCATACTCAACGAATCTTCCAATATCCAGCGCTTGCGGAATGAGGCGGCGATGGCTGGCGGGATCCTACGAGACTCCGATTCTGCACAGCAGATCAAGCACATGGGCGACGATCGAGCTATACCGCATTTCCTCAACAAACCGGCAACCGACAAGACTTGGGAAACGTGCTGTAAACCAGTTTGTGGAAATCAACAAGACCCTATAATTCCGGTCTTTTGCACCGCTGAGCTCCCCTTGAAGGTAATACTCGCAATTCTATAAATTCTCGGAAATCCAGTAAAGAAGCTAACCTGCTCTACTTCGGCTAGATTCTCAACGAGTTCATCAAAGCCGCCAACGACGCTCCGGGATGGCCGCCCGAAGCAAAGGGGCATTCGCTCATCCGCATCATGGACAGCCTTGATCTCTCCTTTCTCCAATCCTCTCGGACCGAAACTCCATACAAAGAGCTCCCTGCGACGCCATTCCTGCACTATACGCCCCAAACAATCAATCGAATGGTTCAATCCGAATTCCCCGGTACTGCTCTTAACTGCGTATTGTTTGTCGTTCTCGACTCCTTTTCAGCCAGACATCGCACCTGCATCATAGCCGAAAATCTAATCAGGGACGATCCGTTCCTCATGTTGGTGAGGGTAGAGTTCCATAACGCAATGTCCACGCCAGTTTCTACGACGCTGACAGGATTGTCCTATGAAGTATTGACTACAGACGCTATGCGAGGAGATGGGGTGGAAAGGCTATGATTCTTGCCTTGATAGCGAAAATTTGGCTTTGTGACACATCTGACGGAGCCGCGCTGTTGATGACTGGTTAAAGTAAAATTGATGGAACGCAGACTCATGTCACCGATCTTATGATGAAAATGCAAGAGACTATCTCCTCGGCGAGAATATTCTTCCCCTCGTTCTTTATGCTCAGTTGATGCTGCGCATATGCACTGTCGAGGCCTTCGATGACCTGATGTCAATCTTTTTGTGGCCTCGCTTAATGGTCTTGGCATATGCTTCGCATAGTCAAGTCTTGTTTCCGACC
>JAABUK010010239.1_pt1 | contig 12565 bp, 13 predicted proteins | sample 5559141 | NCBI WGS metagenome assembly JAABUK01 (sample SAMN10711869, study PRJNA513367) | rock metagenome | isolation source: Antarctica rocks | place: Antarctica: Victoria Land, Pudding Butte nord | collected 2016-01-03
GGCGCTGAGACTTGCTCAGGCGCAGCATCTCTTCGCGCTCGGCTTCGGTCAAAGAAACATGATATTTTTTCGTAGACATGGATAAGCCTCCTCAGTCTTATCCATTCTACCTGGTTCTTCTACTAGGGCTGATCTCCAACTGCCCGCAGCTTAACAACCCGTGCAATGCCTACAACCCAACGCCGGTTCAAGTTTTGATTTGGGGTGCCGATGTTTCATAAAGTGCTGGTCGCCAACCGGGGCGCGATTGCCTGCCGGGTTCTGCGGACGCTGAAAGCACTCGGCGTCCAATCCGTCGCGGTTTATTCCGATGCCGACCGCTTTTCCCTGCACGTTTCACAGGCCGATGAAGCCGTTCGAATCGGGCCAGCTACCGCCGCGCAAAGCTACCTGTCGGTTGACGCCATTTTAGCCGCCGCGAAACAGACCGGCGCGGAGGCCATTCATCCGGGCTACGGCTTCCTCAGCGAGAACGCAGAGTTTGCGGACGCCTGCGATGCGGCGGGCATTGTCTTTATTGGGCCGACCGGGGATCAAATGCGGGCGTTTGCGCTCAAGCATTCGGCCCGGTCCATGGCGGAGCGCCTGGGGGTTCCGCTGCTGCCGGGAACGGGTCTGCTGTCCTCGCTGGAAGACGCACAGGGCGCGGCGGAAGCAATCGGCTACCCGGTGATGCTGAAAAGCACGGCAGGCGGCGGCGGCATCGGCATTCGGCTGTGCCGCCAGCCCGGCGAGCTGGCGGAAGCCTGGCCCGTCGTCGTGCGGCAGGGGCAGAGCGCGTTTGGCGATGCCGGGGCGTTTCTGGAGCGCTTTATTGAGCAGGCGCGGCATCTGGAAGTGCAGATTTTCGGCGATGGGCAAGGGGAAGTGATCGCGCTGGGGGAGCGCGACTGCTCGGTGCAGCGGCGTAATCAGAAAGTCATTGAAGAAACACCTGCCCCCGGCATCACGCCGCAGGTCCGCGCCCGGCTGTGCAGGCTTGCCGTCGAGATTGGCCGCTCTGTAAACTATCGCTCGGCGGGGACGGTCGAGTTCGTCTATGACGACGCGGCCCAGGACTTTTACTTCTTAGAGGTCAACACGCGCCTGCAAGTAGAACACGGGGTCACGGAAGAAGTCTACGGCATTGATCTCGTCGCGTGGATGGTCCGGCAGGCGTCGGCCGATCTGCCGCCTCTTTCTTCGCTGTCGCTGCAATCTAAAGGCCATGCGCTGGAAGTGCGGCTCTACGCCGAAGATGCCGGCAGCGGGTTTCAGCCGAGCATCGGGCATCTCACCCATGTTCGGTTTCCTGAAAACATCCGGGTCGAGACCTGGGTGGAACCCGGCACGGAGATTACGCCTTACCAGATTGGGCGGAAAGCCCCTTGCTTTAGCAACGGGGATGGATAGCCCCATGCCTTTCCGAAGGCATGATATTTGTCTTAATCTTTGTACCCTTCGGGTATAATGTTGGTAGTCGTTTGCAACGTGTTAAATAGATGGAATCCGAGAGTCGCCAGGGCGATTGTATTGCTTGTTTTATCTTCGGACATGAACAAGTTTAGTAGTCGCTATCAGGCAGTGCGTTAGTCCACACCTCTAGCAAAACCAAAACGACGAAGTTGTAGAAAAGGCTGCAAAGTTAATTTCATTGGGACAACAATGAATAGGTGCAAGACCTTAGAAGCCCCGCGATTTATCGCTGGGGAGTTGTCACATTGCTTAGTCATGTTCCCAGAAACACAATAGCCTCCACAGGTTTTGCGGTGCTACGGGCAAAGCTTGAATTAATAGAGCCAGGCTTCCTTATCTCAGCAGTAAGAAGTCAAAATTGCGTGGAGCAAATGGTCAGAACGATGGACAAGGGGGCATATCCAAGTATCAATTCAACAGATGTTGAAAGCTTGAAAATCCCCCTACCTGACCTCGACACCCAGCGGGCGATTGTGGCCGAGATTGAGCAGGAGCAGCGGCTCGTGGACAGCACGAAAGAACTCATCTCGCTGTTTGAGGCCAAGATCAAGACCGCCATTGGCCGGGTGTGGGGCGACGCCGCCCCGGTGAGCGATGCGGTGAAGGAAGGCGCGAAATGAGACGTTCGGAAACGCGGGTGGCTGCCCTGGCCGCACGGCACGGCATCGCACAGAGCGCCGTCGTGGAAATCGCTGTGGCCCTTCTGAAAGACTTGCACCGGGTCGCGGTCCAAAGCGAAGTCGGTCCGGGGGAGGCACTCCATGAAAGCAGATGGCTCCTGGATGAAGAGGGGCAGTACCATTTGACCGGCCTCGTTGTGGAGATCACCCGCCCCGAAGCGCCCGAGTTCGCGGCGGGTCTCGTGGAAGATATTTTTCGGTACGTCAGCCCGGAACGTGACCACTGGAACGAAGAACTCCGCCGCTGGCAAAGTGAGAAGGAATAGTGTAAACCTCACCATGCGCGACGACCTCTTAGGACCCCGGCGCGGCGACTGGGTCGCCTACCTCCGCGCCCGCTACCAGCGCAGCCAGGGGCCATCCGACCCTTACAGCCCCCACTACGACGACGGCATCTGCCACGGCATTATCCCCTTTGGCGCGGTCGCTGTGTGGCAGTCCCAAAAGGCGCAGCGACTGGCCGACACCCTCGCCCGCCCCCTCCCGGCCCGGCGGCTGGAAGCCGACGACACCGGCCTGCTGCTGTCCGTCCTCTGCCCCTTCTGCCGCACCGAGCACCAGCACCTGCTCATCCCCGATGAGTGGGACCCCCACCAGCCCCTGCCCGCCGCCTGCGGACACGGCACTTACCATATCACTCTGCCCTGACCCACCGGACACCCGCACCGCCGCCGGACGCGCAGCGGCGGAATGCCCGTGCCGCCAGCCCAGCCCCACCAGCCCCAGCAGGCTCATCGCGCCCAGCGTCAGCGGTAGCACGCACCCGACACACCCCACACATCCATTCCGCCCCAAAGGCACCAGACACCCCATCGTTCCCAACTTTCTCCGCCTCCCGGCGGCTCACCCGTCCCCCCTTCTGCCCGCCTGCCGCCTCGCCCAAACACCCCGGCCTTTCGCATTCCTGCCTCACCGCCGTCATTTTGTTTGTATATGCTACACTGCTCTATGTTGCGATGCAATGTCGAAAAGAGGGAGAAGGAGTTTGAACCGTCGAACTGAAAGTGCGTTAGAAGAAGCCGGGATACCAACAACAGGGGCCAACAGTAGGTTGTACTCGGTGGGGCAGGCCATTGTCGGCATCAACTTTTTTGCCGCGATGTTCTGGGGTGGGATAGAAGGACACAGCGGGATCAGCTACTGGCTGACTGCACCGGGGGTACCTCCACTGCTGCGCTTCGGGAGCCTGTCTCTGCTGTACCTGCTGCCCTGCGTGGTGCTTCTGCTGACCCGACGGCGCGTACCGGCGCTCTACTTGGGAGTGCTTCATCCAACGCTGATCCTCGCGGCGTTCCTGACGATCCTTCTTCCCTTCACCGCCGTCAAAGCGTTCGCGCCCCCACGGGGGCATGACGAGCGAACTCGCCTGGCGGTGCTGAACATGATCGCGCAGGTGCTGGACCTCTTCAACCTTGTGGGGAACGTTTATGCGTTCTCTCGTCAAGAGCCGCCCCGCAACAGTCGCGGATTGATAGTCCGCATTCTGGTCATCCAAGCCGTGATTTTCTCAACACTGGCGATGTATGCGATTAAGTTCTTATAGCTTCTTACCCGCCGGAGCAGTAAGAGCGCCGCCGCGCCTCACCGCCGAAGCTGCGACCCCAGCAAAGATACCCTTGACGAAACACCACAATGGGGTTATAATAAAGAGTGAATGAGAAATCGACACCGACTTACGCCTTGCCGTCCTTCAAGGCAGCGGTCTCCTCCAAGCAAGACCTGGCCCAGTGCATTACTTTCTCTGCCGCCAGAACCGCGTTCGCACTCGGCTTCGGACCGGAGGAGGTGCTGGCGACGCTGGCCGCGATGCAGAGCGAGCATTTCTATAAGTCGATGCCGTCTCTCGGAAACATCACGGTCTGGCAGGATGTGTACCATGTCCCCTACGCAGGGCTGGTCATTTACATCAAGTTTCGGGCGGATGTCATTACCGAGTTTCAGCTCCTCTCATTCAAAGAGAAATGAAGATATGAACAAGACACAACTCACCAATACGCCCCCACAAACCTGCCCGGAATGCGGCAGCAGTGACATGGTGCAGGGGACGCGCACACAAACAGTCGAATACGGCGGCCTGGTTTCCGCCCCCTACGAACAGCCGGGCCTCTGGTGTCAAGCCTGCGGGGAGGGTCTTCTGTCCTTCAAGGAGATGGAAGTCGGCAGCCGTGAGATGCACAAACTGAAAGCCCAGGTGGAACGCCTCCTTGCCCCCAGCGAGGTGCGGCGCGTCCGCAAAAAGCTCGGCCTGACTCAGAAAGAAGCCGGCCTGCTGCTCGGCGGTGGCCGCAACGCCTTCCAGAAGTACGAAAGCGCCGAAGTGCTGACCTCCCAGGCCATTTCCAACCTGCTGCGCGTGCTGGAACAGCACCCCTCGGCCCTCGAAGTCCTGCGCCCCCGGCCCTAACTCTCTTTGGGCCGAGGGCTACCGCCGAAGCTGTGACCCCAGCAGCACCCGGTCCCGCAGCGGCGGCGGCGCACCCTCCGGCGCAGCAAACCACGCCAGCGCCAGCGCAATCACCACATCATCATGCGCCCCCGAACGCGCCCCCATCTTCGCCCGCCCCGTGGACCCCATCGCCCCGTACTCAAACCCACGCAGCTCCGACAGCAGCACCCGATGCGCCGGATACTGCAAGCCCCGCGCCGACAGCCCCAGCGTCAGCCGGTCAATCAGCTTCGTCTTGCTCTCCGCTCCAAACGAAAACCGCTCCACAGTCGGCACCCCCGCCCCCGGCCCCAGCGCCGCCCGTATCTCTGTTTGCAGCGTCTCCGCCAGCGGGTCCCCGATGCTGTTCCCATCCGCCAGTATCCGCCAGGGCAGAAACCGCGCACAGATCGCCCCCACCTGACGCGCCTGCGTCTCCCATCCCGTCCCTTGCCACCGCTGCAAATACACCAGCCGCGCCGGGCGCTCCGTCGCATCCACCACCGCCACCACTGTAAAGTCCAGTTTGCGCCCCCAGTCGATCCCCAACGTGTACAGACGCCCCGCCTGCGGCTCCGAGACAATCTGCCCGTCCCGCACCGCCACCCCCGCAAGCTCCGCAATCCCCGCATCAATATCCGTGTCCCGGAACACCGCCCCAAAGTCATCCACGAACTGCGCCCCGAACTCCTGCGCGTACATCGACTCCCCCAGCTCCTCCCGCTGGGCTTCCAAAAACGCCTGGTTGATATGCGGATTGTCCGAAGTCGGACACTGAAAGCTCGCCGTGCTAATCGGTCCCTGCGCTTCTCCTAACTGCCCGTCTTCTCCGGCTCCCCCCTCCTCACCCTTCCCGTTTCGGGAGGGGTCGCCGCTTGCGGCGGGGGTAGGTTCCTTCTGCATCCCCCGCGCATACAGCCGGTAGTACGCCGACCGACGCCCCGCAGGCGATGACGCCAGCACATAGTCCCCGCCCTTGTCCGCCAGCATCGGCAGCAGCACATCCGTCAGCACCGTGTCCGGGATACGCGACGCCTCATCGGCCACCACCCGGTGCGCCCAAAGCCCCCGAATACCCCGCCCGTCCCGCCCCGCCGTCCGACACTGAATGGACACCTGCCACGCCGATGGCTGCCCCGGCCACGTCAGCACAATCGACAGCGACGGCCGGTGACGCACCACGATCTCCCGCCCCGCCACCGCCGGGTGCGGCTTGCCGTCTGGCCCGCGCCAGTCCCACGCATCCAGCAGCCGCGCCAGGACCTCATTGCCCAGCAGCCGCGCCTGCGCGTCCGTAGGGGCCACCACCAACTGCCGACAGTCCGGCTCATCAAGCGCCAGCGTCGCAATATCCAGCGATAGGGCCTCCGTCTTGCCCCAGCGCCGCCCACACGCCGCCACACGCACCTGCGCCGGATGGCAGAAGAACCGCTCCTGCGCCCCGTGCGGCCTCCACCCCCAAATCTCCTGCGCCAGCCCCAGCCGCCGCGCTGCCGACGCCGCCCGCCCGGCTCCATCCCGCCACATCGCCTGCGCGTCCCTTGACTCTATGCTTGCTTGCATTCCAAAGTATACCCCGCCTGCACAGTTTGCAGGCGGGGCAGTATGCAGACGGGGCAGGTTCTTCACCCTTCCCGTTTCGGGAGGGGTCGCCGCTTGCGGCGGGGGTAGGTTCCAGCTCCCCAGAATTGGGGGCCAAGGGGCCTCCTCACTCGTCCGCATCCACACCATCCAGCAGAGACTCCACAATGCTGCGCTCTTCCTGCGGCAATTCCAAGAGAATACGCGGGTCCGGTGGGTCGCCGGAATCGCGGTAGCGAATTGCAGTATCCATCAGTCGCAGAGGAAAGCGAAACTCCATATTCCCTGCGGCGGCAGCTTCCCATCTCTCATGCCAAAGAGAGCGGGCCGCAGAACTAATTTGGGGCGAGAGTACGATGGGGAGAGTCGACACCAGGGCCTGCCCCAACATCAGGCCGCTCCCGTGCCCCAGATATAGTGCGGTCAGTGTTTCCGCTCTTGCCTGCCACTGTGCCTGATCACCCACAAGGAGTTGGCTCACAGCAGCCAGCGTAAAGACGAATAACTCGTTTGGCTTATCTTGAAACTGCGGCAACAGCTCGGCAATCACCTCGAACACCTCGAACCAGCGGCCTAAATAGATCAGTGTCTCAGCACGGTCAAGGCGATAAACTGGATTGTTTTTATCCAGTAGCACTGCGCGATCTAAACTTGCCAGTGCCTGCTCCTCATCACCCAGCATGCCTAAAATTTTGCCTTTATTGTTCCATGCCTCAGCTTTGTTTGGGTCGAGAGTAAGTGACTGCTCCATAGCCACCAGAGCCTCTTCATTACGGTCCAGATCGTATAAGGCACGGCCTTTAAATTCCCACACAGTCGCTTTGCTCATGTCAAGCACCAGCGATTGCTCAAAAGCCGCCAGTGCCTCTCCATAGTGTTCCTGAATACCAAACACTAAGCCTTTACTGGCCCATGTCACAGCATTGCCTGGATTAAGCGTCAGCGACTGATTCAAAGCGGTCAGCGCCTCATCATTTCGCTCTAGCCGGATCAGAACGTAGCTCTTGAATCTCAACACATCCGCATCAGTGGGATCAACAACCGAAGCCTGATTGTAAGCGTCCAGCGCCTCTATATGACGCCTAAGTTGATCGAGTTGCCATCCCTTAGACGCCCAATCAGAGGCACTCCCCCGAATAGCGATTAGCTCTTCATTGACTTGGAGTGCTTTCTCGTGATCGTCTTGCGAAGCAAAACTTTCGTAATCTTTTAGACAGGCGACCACGCGAGGGTCTTCTTCTGTTTCAGACCGCCGCAGGGCCTCGCGTAAATGCGTTTCGGTCAGCCACGCATTCGGCGGCAGGAAGGTCAGGCGGCGCTCTAAATCTTCACGGGTACACCACAGGCGCAGGAAATCCACAAACAACTTGATCGGCTCGCCGCGCTGCTTTTTGACTTCCAGGCACAGACGCATCAAAGGCTCCTGAAGCTCGTACAGGGAGTCGCGGCCAATCGCCTGAGCGCGGACATAACCCCGCTCGCGCAGCACTTTAAGCTGGCTGGAAATGGTCTGATGGCTGGAATAGCTGCGAGCGGCAATCTCTTTGACAGGGAGCGCACCGCGAGCATCGCTCAAAATCTCGACAATCTTACGCTGCAAGGGCGACAGGGAACGCATTTTAGACTGGTAGTAAGGCGTCAGCTCATCCAGCATCTTCAGGAACGGTGCGACCAGATCGTCCAGGGCCTCACGGGTCAAAAACTCAGAAAAGATCACATACACACGCGGGCTGCCCCCAGCCAGATGATGCACGGCCCGCACCCGCGCCCGCCCGGCGGATGTATGCAGAAACGCCACCAGCGGTGCATCCTCTTCAAGCTCCGCGATCTTGGTCAAAAGCAGAATGACGTCTTCCAAAGTCAGGCCCGACAAATGCTGCGTGCGAAAAAAGTTGTAAAAGGGAGCTGTCTGCCGCGAGACACCGCTGAACAGGCTTTGCGAAGTCGCCAGAATGGTAGTAAAGCGCGTGTCCTGAAGGAACGCCCGGAACCGCTTCTGCCCTTCAACGCCAATCCCATCAAACAAATCGTCCAAATTCTCGGCCAGCAAAAGTAGCGTCCGCTCCCCGACGATCTCGCGCAGCAGGTCCCGCGCCGTCTGCTCGGCAGCCGCCTCCGTCTGCGCCGCCTGGACGGCGGCAAGGCGCGGCTCCAATGCGGGGTCTGCCTCCGCCAGAGCACGCAGAATGCGCTGAAGCACGTCCAAAAACGACGACACCCCCCATTCCTCTTCCCGCAGCCAGGCGACCCGCACACGGTCCCGCAGGTCTTCCATCGCCTGAAGACGGTGGTAGACCAGCGAGACCAGATGCGTTTTGCCAATGCCGCGTGGACCAACAAACAGCGCGTGAGACTTGCCAGCAGTCAGGACACTTTCTCGGATGAGGGCTACCGTGCGCTCAACCTCACGCTCGCGCCGAACAAAAATTGCTTCCAGCGCCTCCGGCGGCATCAGGCTCGGAGTAAAACGGGATAAAAACGCGCTTTTCATAGAGTCTCCTCGGGGGCAGGCAGTCCGCGTTGCAGCCGCCAAGAGCGCTGGATGAGCGGGAAACGAAACCGGAATTCGCCGCCGCGTTCCTGAACCAAATAGTGATCGCGCTGCAAAAGCACCAGCACGTCTCGTGCCCGCTCCTCCTCCTCCGTTGCTATCTTTGCTTTGAGCTGATTGAATAAATCCGCAAACACCAGCGGCAGCGGGGACGAAGCCACCACATCAAGCAGGGCCAGTGCAAACCGGCGGTCTTCCGGGTCAGTGTAGTAAGTATCAATACGCTCACGGTAGTGACGCATATGCCAACCGTCTTGTGGGTCGGTCAGGCAATCCTGAATTAGCGCCGCCACGGAAGTAGGGCTGGCCGCCTCGCCGCTTTGCGCGATCCGATCCACGACATACTGAATATAAAAAGCGTTGCCATCGCACCTCTGCGCGATCTCCGTCGCGGTGGATAACAGATCGTCGGTAACAATGCCCTCTCCTTGAAGCAGCTTTTGGGCCACTTCCTGCGCGTACTCCGGCGCAAGCGTTGGCACATCAACCACCTTCATATCGTTGGTAGGCGCATTGGCATACCCGGCTTTCTTGAACGACGTAACGACGTTGTGTAGGCCGATGGAGCCGGTGTACACCATGCGTACATTCTTGTGCTGATTTCGCATTTGGCGGAGCGTATCCAAAACCTCCATCGCTGCACTCTCATTCTCGGTGCGGGCGATGTCGTAGATCATGTAGGGCAGCTCATCCCAGAACAAAATGATCCTTCGTTCTTGATGCTCCGAAAGGTCGGCTATCGTTGCCGTCAGCAATTCCTTCCAGTGAGACGGAGGAATGTTTTCTGGAAGTTTAAGCAGCGTTCCCACCTGAATACCTCCCATTAGCCTGACAAAATTCTGCATCCGGGTCCCCGCCTTTTGCAGCGTGCTCAGGTATTGCTCGACATCCTGATAAACATTTTTGGCGAACTCCAAAGGGGTTTTAATGCCTTCCAGGTCTCGATAAATCGCCAGCGTATCCGCAGGCGCTTCCGCCTGCATCTTCCAGATCATATTCGTTTTGCCGATACGCCGCTCGGCACTTAAAATCACACTCTGCTTTTCCAGTGTTCGCCATATTGATGCGATCAGCTTATCACGGCCAATCACTTCTTCCGGGGCAAGCTGCCCACCAGGATTTACTTTCATCACTTTTTCTCTCTTGCTTAATGTACGTTATTTACAGTGTACACTATATTTAACGTATATCAAACAGGAGCAATCAATGAAAGTTGCAGAGCCACCAGAAGAAAGACCCAAAAACCCTCCCATCCCCGCCCGCCGCTGCCATCACTGCGGCCTGCCGATCAACCCCCGAAAGGACAGTTGGAAAATGAAGAACCAGGAAATGCAGCACGTCACTTGCCCCCAAGACCCAAATACACAAGACCCAAAAGACCCACCCACCCACCCCCACACCCCCGGAGCCAACCCGCCCCAGGACGCCCCCGTCTACCTCTCCATGGATGAAGCCGCCCTGCTGCTGCGTGTCAGCAAAGGCACCATCCGCAACCGCATCAAATCCGGCGACCTCCCCGCCAAGCGCCTCAAAGGCGGCCAGACCGTGTTGGTCGAAAAGCAGGACGTGCTCGCCCTGCTCGAAGACATCATCCCCGGCACGGAGATTTAGAGCTTATAAAACATCTGACAAACGCTGACAAACACGCATAAAACGGGTATAATCATTGTATGCAAACAAGCATTCAATTAGAGCCAGCCGCGACAGTCACAGACCTGACTGTGCCTCAAGTCGCAGCGGAACTGGGCCTGCACTATGACACGGTGCGGCGGCTGCTCATCGGCGGCCATCTCACCGGCTACAAAGCAGACCGGAAGCAGTGGCGCATCACCCGCGCAGCACTGGACAGCTTCAAATCAGAGGGCGGAGTAAAGCCCGTCGGACGGCCCAAAGCCGCATAACCAGGGAGAGGAAACAAACGATGCCAAAGAGAAGCGGACCCGTGCGGTATGCCATCTATTCGCGGTGCAGCTCGGACGACCAGGCGCACAAGGACTTTTCAACCACGGACGTTCAGGAGGGATTGAACCGCCAGTACATCCAGACCAAAGGCGGCCAGTTTGTCAGCGCCTACAAAGACGAAGGGATCAGCGGCACGACCCTGAAGCGCAAAGACTGGCCCCGCCTGCTGGCCGACGCCCAGCGCGGCCTGTTTGACGTTATTGTCGTCACCTACATGAGCCGCCTGGGGCGCGGCGATATGTTCACCGTCGCTGAGTACCTGCTGAAAGAAGCGGGCGTGAAAGTGGAGATGGTCAAGGAGTTCTTCAGCGACGACATGAGCGGCCATGTCAACAAGAAGATGACGCAGTTTGTGGATGGGATGTACGTCGAGCAGGTACGCGGCTGGACCCGAACCAAGATGGAAGCCATGGTCAACGCAGGCTACTTCCCCGGCGGGTATGCGCCTTTCGGAATGCGAAAGGAAATCGCCACCGAGGCAGCCCACTTCCACAAGCCGGACCAGGAGCCGCCCAAGCGCCTTGTGGCAGACCCGGAGCAGGCCCCCATTCTTCGCCGTGCCTACGACCTGTTTCTGGAATGCCGCTCTCAGGCCACCGTCCGCGAGTACCTGGCTGTCGTCGCCCCCCGAAACTGGACCACCACCGCCGTCAAACGGCTGCTGACCAATGAAGCCTACAAAGGCGTTCTGCAATTCGGCGACTGGCGCAACGAAACCGCCTGGACCCCAATCATCGACCCGCAGACATGGCAGGCCGTCCAGGAAGCATTAGAAGGCAAAGCCCGGCGGGTGGCCCGAGCGGAGACAGCCGATGACTATACCTACTACTTGCGCGGGCGTGTGCAATGCCCTCACTGCGGCTGCCCTTATACTCAGGCCAGTCACCACGGCAAGACAAAGCGAGTTCACTACTACGAATGCCGCCGCATGAATGGGCGCGAGAAATGCCCCATCGGACGTGTGAACGCGGACCGTCTTCATTACACGGTGCTCAATTATATTGATTATGCGTCGCGTCATCCAACCGTCATGCACCGATTGATTGCTCAGTCGGGCGGGTGGGGGAATGCCGACGATGCCCAGAAAGCATTGCGCGGTCAGCTCGGCAAACAGAAACAGTCAGTGGAAATGCGGATCGCCAACTACATCAAAGCCATCGGCGATGGCCGCGATAGCCCGGCCCTAATGGCCGCACTGGACAAAGCCGAGCTAGACAGAGAAGAAGTTTGCCGTCAAATGGAGATTGCAGATCAAGAAATTGCAGCGGCCACCATCAAGCGGCCCACCGCCGCGCAAGTCCAAGAGTCCTGGGGAGGCATCCTGCGTGTGTGGGAAGTGCTGGCCGAAGAAGACCGCGAGGACCTTCTGGCAAGTCTTGTGCAGATAGTGGAAGTGACAGAAAAAGAGGAGGTAATACTCGAACTGTTGCCAGTTTCCATATCACCTCCTCTTGATCACTCTAAAGAGTTCAAGTTAAACTCTCAAATGGGAGCGGGTGACAGGCTAAGTTCCATTTATTCGCCTGAACTACTAGCCTTTGAGACGGTTAGCTTCCGCTTCAAGGTACTCAAAGGCGGGCGGAGCCGGACAAAAATCCCTCGGCCCGAACGGCAAACCCGAGACGCTTGAAGCCGAAGCCCCCACAGTAGCCTTTGCAGTCTCCCCCCTTCAGAAGCGCCGTCGAATAGCATCCGTCCAAGACGGATGCTCTCGCCAGAGATGGAAAGGTCTGTCAGGAGTTAGGGTGGGGGATTGTGTTCCAAGATTATGTACCACAAAGGAGCCGATACTGTTGGCGAATTAAGCAGGGACTTCCACGAGACATATCGAACTCTCCGGCATCTTTTATTTCATCTCTAACGCCGGAGACCCTTATGTGCCTACAGATCAAAGCCGTTTCAGCTGTCCCT
>JAABUK010010240.1_pt1 | contig 12565 bp, 12 predicted proteins | sample 5559141 | NCBI WGS metagenome assembly JAABUK01 (sample SAMN10711869, study PRJNA513367) | rock metagenome | isolation source: Antarctica rocks | place: Antarctica: Victoria Land, Pudding Butte nord | collected 2016-01-03
TGGAGACCCCCGGCCAGCCCGGCCGGACAACCACGCCCTCAACCCAGCGACGATTCCACCGTCGCCCCCGGAGCCTCAACGATCACCGGACGGTGGATCCGGGCTTATGCGCGGTGTTCGGAGCGCTAGCGGCGGGTGCCCCAGGCGACGGGTCCCACGCAGTTGACGACGAGGTCTTCCGGGCAGCCGCCGAGGGTGACGCTGCTGGTCACCGGATGCTTGTGCGTGCCGTCCGCGTTCATCTCCCAGATTTCGTCCTCGCGGATCCCGCGGCTCGCGAAGCTGCGGTCGGTGCTGAAGGCGATCTTCGTCCCGTCTGGTGAGTAGCGGGCGTTGGCGTCGTGGAAGCAGCAGCCGGCGCTGGTGAGCCGGCGCAGACCCGTGCCATCGATGTTCATCACGAACAGCGCGGTCGGCAGGGCGGTGTTGCCGTGATTACCGACCAGGATGTGCCGACCGTCGGGGGAGACGTCCCACGCCGAGCCCTCGAAGCGGGCAGGGGTCAGGCGATGCTGATTGGTCCCGTCTACGTTCATGATCCAGACGGCGGCCACGAAGCCACCCTTGGAGCTTCCGTAGACGATGTGCCGGCCGTCGGGGGTGTAGATCGGTGCGAAGCCGGTGTTGAACGCCGGCCTGGTCAACCGCCGCTGGTGGGAGCCGTCGGCGGCCATGGACCACAGCGCGCCTTTGCCGTCGGGGGTGAAGCGGAAGAAGGCGATGCGTTTGCCGTCCGGGGACCACGCGGGGGGCGACTTCGTCGGCCGGGTCGGAGGTGATGTTGCGCTGGCCGGTGCCGTCGGCGTTGATCGTGTAGATGTCGGCGTTGCCCGTCATGCCACCGTTGAAGGCGAGCTTGCGCCCGCTGGGCGCCCAGGCCTGAAACAGGTTGTCGACCGGCGAGCCGGGGATGTGGGTCACCTGCCGGATCCGGGTGCCGTTCGGCAACATGGTGAATATCTGCCAGCTGCCGTGCAGGTTGGCGGTGAAGGCGATGCGTCCGTTGCTGCCGGCGACGGTCGCCAGGGCGCCGGTCGGCACTCCCAGCAGCACGGCCAACACCGTTGCCGCAGCTGCCAGGCCGGTCCACCGTGCTCGGATCCACCTCATCGTGCCGACCCCCAATCGGGTTCGCCGCTTAGCGCCGGCCCCACCTTGTGCTGATGTGTCCCATCGGCGTTCATCACCCAGACCGCGAAGCCGGAGAAGTCGGGAGCATCCCGTTCGAAGGCCACCCGGGTGCCGTCCGGTGAGTACGAGGGGAAGAAATCATGTCTTGCGCCTGGCGTCGTGAGCTGTCGGAGGGCGCCCGTACCGATGTCGACCTGCCAGATAGCGGCATGCCGCGGCGTGCAGCAGTTGGACTGGATGACGATGTGCCGGCCGTCCGGTGACCAGTCATGCGTCGCGGCGCCCAGCCACCCGGGCGTCACCCGGCGGACGCCGCTACCGTCCGAGCGCATGACGTACACCGCTCCAGTCACGCCGGCCAGCCCGTAGGAATTGAAGGCGATCTGCGCTCCATTCGGGGAGTAGGTGGGCTGGAAGCTGTTGATTCCCGTACGCAGCGGCAGCACGGTGGACAGGTGTCGGCCCTGCGCGTCGACCCGGGAGATCCCGCAGGCGGAGAAGTCGGGGCGACATCGGACGAACACGATATGCCTGCCGTCGGGTGAGTAGCTGGGTTCGAAGTCCTGGTAGAACGGGTCCGCGACAAGAAGGCGTTGGTCGCTGCCGTCAGCATTGACCGTCCAGATCTGCGTCGTGCCAAGCGAACCGGACGGACTGCGGCCGTAGACGATGCTGGCTCGGGACGGGGACCAGGCAGGGTGTTGAGCGAAGTTGCCCAACTTGACCGACGTCAGCAACCGGATCCCACTGCCGTCGGGCCGCATGGTGGCGATGTTCAAGCGGCAGCAGGCCCCGCCGTCCCGCGTATCGACCGAGAAGGCGATCGGCCCACCCGCTCCGGGCGGAGCGGCCTGAGCAGCGACTGCCGGCGAGCCAAAAGCGAACAGGCCAGCTGCCGCGGCCACAAGGGCCGCCATCGGCACCCGGAGTCGACTGTGACGCACCCACCGAAGATCGCGCATGAGGAGCATTAGACCGCCGGCGGCACGTTTGGGGACCCTGCACTTGACCCTGAGATTGGGAGGCTGGAACCCGTAGACGGCGTCCCGAGCAGGGGGGTAGAAAGGTTCGGACCAGGAGGGCCACGTGCTGCCGAGACCGGCACATGTGACAGCAGGTTGTCCCGCTTCTCCCGGGTCTACCATCGCGAATTCAGCGGCTGTACCTCTGCGTCAGGTGAGCCGCCCGACGAGCTCGTCGCGGCTGGACACGCCGCTCTTACGGTAAATCGACCGCAGGTGGGTGTGCACGGTGAGCAGCGACAGGCCCCGGGCGGTGGCGACCCGCTGGCTTGGGAGTTCACGGGCGGCGAGGTCAAGTACCTGTGACTCGCGGGGGGTGAGCCCGGCCCAGGCAATCACGGCTGGGAGCAGCTGACCGAGGCTGGCCGGTGCGAGGACGACGGCGACATCGGCCGGATACGAACTGACCCGGTTCCCGTGCACGGCCAGCCAACGCCCGCTGCTGGTCCGGATGCGGCACACGCTTCGTGGACCAGGCCCCGCGGACCGCACCGCGTGCCCTGCCTAGTACAACACGCGCATGACGTCCTCGACGGTCGTCTCGTCCGATCCTCCGGCGCACAGGTCCTCGAGCCAGGCGCGGGCTTCGGTCGTCATCGAGACGACGTTGTCGCTTGGGTCGAGCAGCACGACGCCGGGCGGCAGCATCGCCGGGTTGGAGGGCATTGACCGCAGGGGTCGGCAGCGCACTGCCTGGCTCAGCGCGCCGGCGATATCGGCAGCGACCTGCACGTCGGGCGGCGCGAAGGGACGCCGCCGACCGGCGCGGAACAGGCTCAGGCCGCCCCACCACGTCGACGGAGTCCCCAGCCCGAGGCGCAACTCCGAGCGCACCCCGGCTGGCCGCAGGATCTCGTTCAGACGAGGGCTGGGCACGTCCCGAGAGCCGTTGCCGCCCAGAAGGCCCGCCGGCATGGCCGCAGCGGCCAGGTCGGAGTACCGGTTGACGTCGCGCTCGACCGTCTCGTTGTGGGTCAAGCGGGCAGCGACGCCGTCCAGACCGTGCCGGGACAGCATGAATGTGCGTATCCGGCTCGCGGGGTCGACACCGAACAAGCAATAGCCGTCGTGCGGCAGCACGCTCGCCACCGCCGCCATGACTTCCGTCGCAAAGTCACCGTCAGAGGCGAGCCCAGCCGCCCGCGCGATGGTGTCGGCTGCCCGCCGAGTCGCGCCCATGCGCTCAGCGTGGCAGGTCGGACGACTACCGAGAAGTAGGTATAGCAACCCGGCCGCCCCGCGACGAGCATGTGCCCAGCGGAGGCCCCGGTCCCCGCGCAGCCACCACGTCATTTCGCTCGGACGTGCCCTGAGCCCTAAGGAGAGCCCGATGCTCCGACTGACCGCGGTGTCGACGACGTTCGTGTTTCTCCTGGCGGTTGCAGTGCCCGCCGCCGTGGCCGCCCCGGCAGACGGCCATGATTCCGACACCGGACGGGTGGTGTGGACCAACGCCCCGGACAACACGTTCAGCGTCGGACATCTGGTCTCCGCCCGACCCGGCGGGGGCGGATTCCGCATGCTCACACCGGACACCCCGGGCGTCAACGACATCGACGCCTCCACCGCCCCGAACGGGGAACAGATCGTGTTCCAGCGGGACCACGGCGACAGCACCCACTTGCGAATTGTCGACGCAGAAGGCCGGCACGACCACGCGCTCCGCCTCGGCTGCAGCGACCCGTGCCTCGCCGATGTCGCCCCGGTCTGGCTCGGCAATGGGCGGATCGCGTTCACCCGCCTCGTCCTGCCCTTCGACCCCGGCGGCTTTTTGCACTCGGCGGTGCTCTACACGGCCCGGCCGGACGGCAGCGAGGTGCGACGCCTGTCCACGGCTGGCATCGACGGCCGCTACGAGGACTCCTACGCCCGCCTGTCCCCAGGCAGGGACTACATCACGTTCTTGCGGCAGCGCAACGCCGATGGCGCAGTCGCGCTGTACCGGATGACGCCCCACGGCGGCCACGTCCGGCAGCTGACACCGTTCGGACCACACATAGGAAACTACGACTTGTCGCCGGCGCGATCGGGCCCGACCGCGGACCTGCTGGCGTTCGACACGTTCCGCGAGGGACAGACCTCGCTGGACATCGCCACCGTGCCCGCCACGTGCGCGGCGCTGGCCAACTGCGCCGCGAAGATACGGTTCCTGACGCACAACGCCGGTGGCGCGCGACGCAACGGCAACCCGACCTGGTCGCCCGACGGGAAGCGGTTGGCGTTCACCGAACGCGACAGCATCGATGACGTCGACGCCAACATCGTCACCGCCCGCCCCGACGCGACCGACCGCCGGCTCGTCTCCAGATCGCCGCTGTTCGACTACCGGCCCGACTGGGGCGTCGCGGACTGACAGGCCCGAAGCGACAAGATTGCGCGCAACCGCCGGGGGCGCCGGTCTGGTCAAGCCGCATGTCGTGGGCGGCGGGGCGCCCCAGCGGCTCTACCGGCGGGGCCCACGGCGCGGGCCGTCCGGGGCTTGGACCGGCCCTGGCCGCGGCCGGTCGGCGACAAAAGGCGGGCCGGTGCGCCGGGTCAGCGTCGCCGTCGGCGCGGCCTGAGCGCTCGCCAGTTGGGTGCTGGTGAGCCGCAGCCCTTCCGCGGCCCGGCGTGCCGCCGCGGCTTGCGCCGACCGGTCCTGGCTTTCCCGGAGCCGGGTGACGGCGTCGGTCAGCGTGGCCAGTTGAGCGAGCAGGGCGAGCAGCTGCTTGTTCTCGTTGCGGCCGACGAACCGCACCGAGGTGAACAGCACCGACGCGGCGCGCAGCCCCTGACCCGCCCTGGAGGGCGTAGGCACGCGGCCCCAGAGCTCGCGGGCGGCGCGGTCGTATTCGCTAGCGGCGGCGGTCAGCGGGCCACCGCGGTGGCCTTCGACGACCCGTGCGGCGGCGGTGAGGAAGTCTGAGGCGGCCCAGGCGGCGTCTGCGGCGGCCCGCGGGTCGGCGCCGGCTTCGGCACGGACCTGCTCGCTCGCCCCGGCGGCGGCCGCCGTGGCCCGCTCCCAGATCCGGGCCCGCTCCTCCCCGGTGAGGCGGTGCCGGTCGTTCCTCGCCTCTGTCCCCTCCCCCTCGGGCGACGTCGACGGCCACCCGGCTGACCCCCGCGAGGCATCCGTCTTGCGGTCGTCACGTACGGCAAGGTCCCACCGGCGTCGAAGCTTGGGCAAGGTGAGGTCGGCGGCGAGTTTCCCGCCGCCGTAGAAGATGGGCTGCCCGCCCGGGTCGACCGAGTCGGGCAGGGCGACGGCGTACCCGGTGATCTGCCCGGGGCTGCGTTCACTCATCCGTTCGCGGACGAGCAGCCCGTCGTCGCGGAGTCGCTCAAGGAACTCAGTCAGGCTGGCCGCGCCGGCGGCGGCAGTGCGGACCGAGCGGCGCAGCGTGTCCCGCACCGGCTCGCCCTGCCCGCGGCGGGCGGCCTTCTGCGTCTCCGCGTAGGTGGGCCGTTTGGCCGCGGTGCGGTCGCTGGCCGCCGTCACGGACAGCCCATACTTGGCCTCCACCTCCCGTGACGCTTCGCCGGCCCGCCAGAAGTCGTTGCGGGGGAACACCCGCCGGCCGTCCTGGCGGGCCAGCGTCGCCACCACATGGACGTGGTCGTCGGCGTGCCGGACCGCGACCCACCGCACCCCCAGGTCGTCCCCGCGCGGGGCGAGGCCCATCCGGTCCAGGTATGTCTCGGCAATGTCCCGCCACTCGCCGTCGGTCAGCAACCGGTCGACCAGCTCCCCAGTTTCCGCGTCCTTCCTGGCGGCGATGACCAGGTGGTACACCGGCCGCTTCTCCGGCCCCACCCCCGCCACGGCCAGCGGCTGCTCCAGCAGCGACACCAGCCGGCGAAAGTCCCGCCGCCCGTCCTCCCCCACCCCCGGCTCCAACTGGTCGGGGTCGTCGAAGCCGCCGACCACCCGCGGGTTCGTGTGCGGATTCCGGCGGCCGCGGCCCTCCTGCTGCGCCGGCCCGGTCGCGTACAGGTAGCGGATCAGCCCGGCCACCCGCTTCCCCCGCGGGCACACCTTGGCGATCACCCGCCACACCCCCGCCCCGCGCATGCCACGGTCACGGCCGGCGGCGCATCAACAGCTCCGCCGCCTCGTCGACCCGCCGCACCGCCCGGCCGGCCAGCTCCACCGCAGAAGCCAGCCACACCGGCGCCTCCCCCGTCGCATTCAACGCCGCCACCGCCTGATTCACGTTCCCCCCGAACCGCCGCACCTGCGCCCGCGCCGCCACCAACTCCGCCAACGCCTCCCGCGTCTCCGACGGCGCCGGCCCCACCGACCCGGTCGCCGCCGCCAACGCCACCGCCCCCACGTACCCAGTCGGCGTCAGCCCCGCCCGCCCCGCCGCCAGCTCGATCGCCGCATGCTCGGCGTCGTCGAGACGGACCGTGATCCGCCGCCCCCGGGCCGGGAACCGGTGGTCACGGTGACGGGTAATGACCAGGACCTGCTCGCCACCATCACCACCATCGCCGTCGGCGCCGTCCTCCTCGGCCTCGCTCACCGCTCCCCCACCTCCCCAGCCCCGCTCCTCTGGTCTCGACCGCGCCGGTCGGGACCACCGTTTGCCCGCGACCCCGCCGGGTCGCTCCCCCACGATGCTGCCAGCTCTGGCCCGCCAGGGCCAGAGGTATGGCAGCCAATCGCATATCTTGCTTCCGTGTGTCGCAGTAGCGGTGGGTCCGTCGCGGCACGCTGAAAGCACCGGGACATCGCGCCTTCGGGCGCGAGGACGGCACCGGGGACCCCGAGCCAGACAGGGCCGACGGCACATCGAACGCTTGTTCGAATCGGGCTGTCATGCTGAACGGGTGGCAGCCGGCGGGATGACACCAGGCCGGACCGGCCTCACCCTCGCCGAACGCACCGCCCAGTCCCGAACCACCGGCCACCCCGCCGACCCGGCAGCCACCGAGAGCGCCTCCGCGCCAGCCAGCTTGCCCATAACGGAAGGTCGGGTCGGAGCACCACAGCACTGCTGGGTCAGCGGCCTAGACCCCTCCTCCGCAGGCCGGTGCCCCGGCCTGCTCGCCGAATGGACCCGCCGCGGTGACCCGGCGACCGGCGGCTGGTACGGCCGCGTCGTCTACGCCGTCGTCGACGACGGCCGGGTGGTCCTCGTCGAAGCATGGATCCCAGCCCGGCATCTCCACCCGTCCGGCCCTTAAGCCCAGTAGCGGCCCGAGCTTCGTTGTCCACACATCCGGGAAAGCATGGTGCTCGCGCGACGCAGCACGCTTAGCCTTCCGGATCGTGGCCAGACTCCAGGGTCTTCGCTGCCGGAGGACGCCGGGCCTTGGCGTCCGGCGCGCGAGTGGAGAGCCGCGGCCGTGCCGCCGCTGACGTTGGTCGTAGGCCGCCGACCGACCGGCGGCCCGCCGGCCTATGGGGCGCCCGGCCCGCTAGACATTGCACTGTCCCTGCTGGTCCACCGCGCCCTCCCGTTCCGCCCGGCCAGCATCGACATCGCTCGAAGCTGGCTCGGCCTCCACGACCCCGCCGTGGTCGGCAGCACCACCGCAGTGGCCGCCCGGCGCGGCGTCAGCCGGCAGCGGATACAGACCGCCCTAAGTCAGCTGCGAGCCGTCGCGGCGGAGATCACTCCCCCACCGGCCCTGCTCGAGGCGGCGGCCCTGCTCGCCGGCGGGCCACCCGCCCGCAGCACCGCCGACGGCACGCAAGGACTGCTCGAAGCAGGGATGACCGGCGTGCCGCTGCACCCGGCCACCGTCCTCGCCGCCGCCCGCCTGTTCCAGCTGCACGCCGGCTTTGCCCTGCGCGGCCCCGCACCCGGCGCAGCGCTGATCACCGCCGCCCACCTCACCGCCTACGACACGGCCCCCCGCCGGCTACAAGTCATCGCCCGCCGGCGAGGCCTAATCTCCCTCGACGACCTCGCCGGCGAACAGCCACACGCCGTCGTCGAACTCGCCCTAGAAGACGCCCCCGGCGTAGCGGGCCATGACGGCTGGTACTGGACCATCCCCGACCACAGCCCGCTCCCCCGGCTGATCAGCCGCATGCACGCCGTCTGCGGACCACTTCCACCCCAGGAGCTGATCGCCGGCCTGCACCGGGCCACCCGCCACTCCCCCACCACGACCAGGCGCATCCCCGCCGGGACCCTGCAGGCGTACCTCGCCAGACAGCAGGTGCCGTCGGCCCCGGGCATGGTCAGGCTCACCAGGACTGACCGGGCCCTCCTCAGTGCTGGTCGGTGCCCTCGCCGAAGCCGGACTAGCCAGCCGCAGCGCCCACACCCTGGTCAGCCTGTCGCCGCTGCTATGCCAAGTCCGGCCCGGCGTACAACAGCTACGCGGGGGCCAGAGCGGCATCGCCAACAACGCCGAAGCTGGCGCTCGTCGTGGTGCGGGACGCATGGCCTCATGCGCAGACGCCGTCGAGTAGGTCAATGTGTACTGGTGGATCTGGTCGGGCTAGGGGTGCGCTACGGCCGCCGCTCACCGTGGGTGCTGCAGCAGGTCACCGTGACCGTGCCGGCCGGCGCTCTGGTCGAGGTGACCGGCCGTAACGGCGCGGGCAAGTCCTCGCTGCTGCGGGTGCTGGCGGGCGTGCTCGCACCGGCCGCCGGGGTGGTGCGGGACCGGCCGGCAGTGGTCGGGTGGGCGCCGGAGCGATTCCCCACCGAGCAGGCGATGCCGACCGGCACGTATTTGCGCGCCCAGGCGCGCGTCCGCGGGCTCGCTTCCGCGGCGGAGCGGGCGGTGCAACGCGAGGCAGAGCGGCTCGGGCTCGGGCCGCTGCTCGAAGTCCCACTCGGGCAGCTGTCCAAGGGCAGCGCCCAAAAGGTAGGCCTGGCGCAGGCGCTGCTCGTCCCGCCCGGGCTGCTCGTGCTCGACGAGCCGTGGTCCGGGCTCGACGCGGCCGCCCGGGGTGCCATCCCCGACGCGATCCGGCAAGTCGTGCGGGCCGGCGGTTCCGTCGTCGTGGCAGACCACCAGCAGCAGGTCGCCGCTTTGGCGCCGGACCTGCGCTGGCACGTCGAGGGTGGGACGGTCGCCGACACGCCTATGCCACAGGTGCCGACGACCACCGACCGTCCAGTCGTGGTCGAGGTCGAGGTCGAGGTCGACCAGGCCGCGGAGGTGCTCGACGAGCTGCGCCGGCGCGGCCTGACCCCGCGTGTGCGATGAGGCCCGTGCGATGAGGGTCCTGGCACTCGTCCGGTTCAGGCTGCGGGGCGCCCTGTCCGCCCGGGAGCTGCTGGCCCCGGTGGTCGCCTTGGTCGCGTTGCAGCTGATCGGGCTCGCTGGAGGCGCACAGCCGGCGGCGGCGCTCATGGTCACCTCGGTATGCCTCGCGCTGCCGGTCCTGGCATGGGCCGGGCGGCAGGTGCTCGACGCCGAGCCCGACGACCAGGTCCTGCTCTCCGCTCTGGCGGTCGGCGGTCTCGTACGCGAAACGTGGGCAGGGCTGCTCGCGGCCTACGCGGTAGCCGCTCCCCTCGCCCTGCTGTGCACGTGCGCGTCGCTACTGCGCGTCGACCGGGACGGCGTACCGGTCACCGTGCTACTCGCCGGCGCTGCCCTCGCGCTGGTCACCGCCCTGGCCGGTGTGGCGATCGGGGCGTTCGCAGCACGCGCGGTAGCCGGCACCGGCGGTGCGGCAGTTGTCGTGCTCGTCGCAGCACCCGTCCTCGTTGCGGTCCTCGGACTGGCCCACAACCCGCTGATCACATCGCTGGCGCCCCGGCTGGACGCTGCTGTGCGGGCCACCAACCCGCCCCCGCACACCATGATCACCTCAAACGCGTGGTTCACGCCGAGGGCACCGGCCATCCTGACCCAAATCCTGCTCTGGGCGTTGACCGTCCTCGCTCTCCGACTGCTCCACACGCACCGACGCTCCCGACACCCGCTCGTCACTCGTCGCCTCAGCGGCGGATCGACCTGATCGGTGGTGAGACGGCCAGGTTGAGCAACAGTTGTGGCTGTTCGCTGTAACGCTGCCCGGGGGCGCGACATGACAGAGCTATGGCGAACAACGACCGTGTACACCTCTCCCTTGCTGAGCTCCTCTGCCGCTCAGCCCTCATCGCCGACTCGGAGTAAAGATCTACGGGGCAGAAGAAGTGTGCGCGGCGGACGAGGCTTTGACTCCGGGCGCCTGGCGGCGGCGAGGTCGCCGCGGAGTCGCGTTGGCGGTGGCAGCAGTGGTCGTCGCGGGTGGGGGCGCGGCCGCCGCTGGGGCGATCTCGGCCCACACCGGCAGGTACGGGCTTCCTGGCTCCACCGAGAACGACACCAGCGAATATCTCAACGAGAACGCGCCGGACTTCCTCAAGGTCGCCCGCGGCTACGCCAAGGGCGTCGACTTCGCCCCCGGCCACTCCGCTGAGGACTACCTGGGCTACTTCCAGCCAACCGAACCGTCGGAGATGCAGGTCACCGGCGTCGAAGGGACGATCACCACGATGGCCATGTGCTCGTGGAAGCGGACCTGGCTGGACGCGCAGCAGCGCAAGGATCCCGACCTGGAGCACCAGGCCGTCGCGCACATGCGGGGGATAGCCGACCTGCCGATCGAGACCAGCGGTCGATCCACTGTCACGGCCGGAGCCTGGGCGTACCTCTGACGGCGGGATCGCCGGCGTCACACGGCAACCGCCACCGGTGCCGACGACTAGCGGCCACCACGGTCAGCCAGATCGCCGCTGGTTCAGAACTGACGTTCATCCCTCGCCTCGCGTGCGTCGGCCCCAGTGCGAGTCGTGGCGAACTGGGCCATACGGCTCATAGGCCGCACCACTTCCTTGGTTATGAGACGCCGACGTTTGAGACAGACCTGGAGGACTGGCTGTGAGTGCTGTCTGGCCGAACGGACTGGCCGCCTGAACCCTGGGTCACAAGGAAGTCGTTGCCGATCACCGTGCTGTCCCAGGTCAGCCAGTCCGGGCGATCATGGTGTCGGTTCTTGCGGCTGCGCTCCGTCGCATTGTCCACGCCAGCGCGCCGGCGACGACGAGAGCGCAGGCTCCGGCGAGGACGAACGTGACGCGGGGGCCGAGGACGCCACCGGCAAGGCCGCCGAGGAGTAGGGCGGCGATGGAGAACCCGCGTGCGGCGCCGGTCGCCGCGGCGATCACTTGGCCGCGCGACGCCTCAGGGGTGCGGGTCATCAGCAGTGTCGAGGTGCTGGTGTTGAGGATCCCGTTGGCCAGGCCCAGCAGCAGCCAGGCCACGCCGAGGACGACGACGGACGGCGCGAGGCCGGCGAGGGAGATCATCAGTGCTTGGGCGGCGGCGGCGAGGACGATCCAGCGGACCCGTCCGGCGAGGGTGGTGTCGCGACCGCCGAGCAGCGACCCGATGACGATTCCCGCGCCGGCGATCATTCCGATCAGGCCGTACTGCGCGGCGGTCCCGTGCAGCGCGTCGCGGACCAAGAACACTTCGACGACGTTCGTCGCCTCCCCCACCACGATGTAGCACATCAGGGCGGCGAACACGGGGCCGAGGATGGTGTCGCGGGCGAGCAGCCTGAAGCCGTCCAGGGCCCGTGGCTGCGGCGGGTGCGGACCGGCGGGCTCGGAGAAGTGGCCGCCGCGGCGGGTGCGGACGGCGAGCCCGGCAGCGGCGAGGCCGGCGAAGGTGGCCGCGTCGAGAAGCAGGGGCAGCCGCGGACCGCCCAGGCCGGTCAGCAGCCCACCGAGCGCCGGCCCGCAGACGGCCCCCACCGTGAGCAGCGCCGACATCCCGCCCTGCGCCCGGGCGATGTCGGTCTCACTCACGATCCGCGGCAGCAGCGCCCCCCAGGTCGGGTTCGCCACCGCCTGGCCGGCCTGCAGCAGTGCCACCAGCAGATAGATCAACCACGGAGTGGTTGTGTACGCCAGGGCGGCACACGCAGCGACCTGGCCCAGCGCCGAACCGGTGGCGAGCCGGCGGGAGTCGTACCGGTCGGCCAGCCGTCCCGCCCACGGCGACAGCAGCACAGTCGGCGCCGCCGCAGACGCCAGCAGCAGCGCGACGCCGGTGGCGCCGCCGCCGGTGTCGTGCACCCGGAGCAGCAGCGCGACCAAGGCCATCTCGTCGCCAAGTACCGACAGCGCCCGGGCCGGGCCGACCACCCGTAGGTCGCGATGCCGCCACACCGAACCCGCCTGCCAGTCCCGAAGTGGACGTTTCACATGCCTGAAGGTAGTGCTTCACGTCTGCAATTGGCAACCGCCGCTACGCTGCCCGGGTGGCGCGACGTCGACGGCAAGCCCAAGAACCCGACCGGGTCGTCCTTGGCGACCAGCGGGCGCTGCGGGCCCTGGCCCACCCCGCCCGGACAGCGGTGATCGACGAGCTCTACATGGGCAACATCCGCACCGCCAGCGCACTGGCCACCCTGACCGGCCTGACACCCAGCGCCATGAGCTACCACCTGCGGGCGTTGGAGAAGT